>Ga0255336_101555_pt1 | contig 15699 bp, 14 predicted proteins | sample MeOH1_35cm_T3_17_FD_189102 | JGI IMG/M metagenome (GOLD analysis project Ga0255336, IMG submission 189102) | Sandy soil microbial communities from University of British Columbia, Vancouver, Canada - MeOH1_35cm_T3_179 | ecosystem: Engineered > Artificial ecosystem > Sand microcosm > Unclassified ...
TCAGCAGGCAGTCGCCTAGTCGCACTTATCCTGCCACACATAAATACATGCATCGTAGGATAAAGAAAACTTGGCTTGTGCCAAGCATAGCGAAGGCAGAAGCCTTAGTTGCCTTATCCTGCCACACATAAATACATGCATCGTAGGATAAAGAAAACTTGGCTTGTGCCAAGCATAGCGAAGGCAGAAGCCTTAGTTGCCTTATCCTGCCACACATAAATACATGCATCGTAGGATAAAGAAAACTTGGCTTGTGCCAAGCATAGCGAAGGCAGAAGCCTTAGTTGCCTTATCCTGCCACACATAAATACATGCATCGTAGGAAAAAGGAAATCCGGCTGTACGCTTCTCCACGTGCAAGACCGGATTTACTTTTAGAGTTCCAACGGATTAAGTTAAGCAACTTTGGAAAACTTCATCTTCCCATCTTCTGCTTCAACAAGGATATGATCCCCCACTTTAAATTCGCCTAGTAAAATATTTTCGGATAAGCTATCCTCAATTAAGCGTTGAATCGCCCGGCGAAGAGGCCGAGCCCCATAGGTTGGATCATTTCCTTCCTTCGCAATGAGTTCCAAGGCACTGTTCTCTACTTGGAGTTTAAACCCTTGTTCTTCCATCAGCGTGGTCACTTGTTTCATCAAGATCTCCGTAACTTTCACCAAAGCCTCTTGCGGAAGTGAATGGAAGACTACAATTTCATCAACACGGTTCAAAAACTCAGGACGGAATGTCTTTTTCAGTTCATCCATGACATTCGAACGCATATTCTTATACTCTGTTTCTTCATTCCGGCGAGCGGTGAAGCCCATCGCTTCTTTATGGAGGAAAGAGGCTCCAACGTTCGAGGTCATAATCAAGACAGTGTTACGGAAATCCACGGTCCGCCCCTTCGTATCGGTAAGACGTCCGTCCTCTAAGACTTGTAAGAGAATATTAAAGACATCTGGATGCGCTTTTTCAATTTCATCCAAAAGAATGACGCTATAGGGCCTCCGGCGAACCGCTTCGGTGAGTTGTCCCCCTTCGTCATGTCCGATATATCCAGGAGGAGCCCCGACCAAACGAGACACCGAATGTTTCTCCATATATTCGGACATATCTATGCGAATCATCGCGTCCTCCTCGCCAAAGAGTGCTGCCGCCAGCGTACGCGCAAGTTCCGTTTTTCCGACCCCTGTCGGTCCGAGGAAAATGAAGGAACCGATCGGACGTTTCGGATCTTTCAGTCCTGCACGTGCTCGACGTACTGCTCGAGCAACCGCTGCTACTGCATCCTCCTGGCCAATTACCCGCTGATGCAAGGTTTCTTCCAAGTGTAAAAGGCGCTCGCCCTCCCCTTGAGCGATCTTTTTCACGGGAATCCCCGTCCAACTCGCAACGATCTGGGCAATATCATCGGCTGTGACACTTGATTTATTCACATCTCGCTTACTTTCCCATTCCGTACGTTGCTTCGCCAATTCTTCGCGGAGTTCATGCTCCCGATCCCGAACTTCAGCGGCCTTTTCAAACTCTTGGCCTAACACAGCTGCTTCTTTTTCCTTTTTCAATTGTTCAACTTGTTCTTCCAGAGATTTCATATCTGGTGGCGCATTATAGGTTGCTAAGCGTACACGGGAAGCTGCTTCATCCATCAAATCAATCGCTTTATCCGGCAGAAAACGATCCGAAATATACCGATCGGATAAATGAACAGCCGCTTCAATGGCTTCATCCGTGATTTTCGTCCGGTGATGCGCTTCGTAACGATCCCTAAGCCCCAACAGAATCTGAATCGCCTCTTCAACCGTGGGTTCACCCACCGTAATCGGCTGGAAGCGGCGCTCTAAGGCTGCATCTTTTTCGATATACTTTCGGTATTCATCGAGCGTTGTGGCCCCGATGCACTGCAATTCGCCACGAGCTAAAGCGGGTTTGAGAATATTTGCCGCATCGATCGCACCTTCAGCTGCTCCTGCTCCAATCAAAGTATGCAATTCATCAATAAAGACGATCACATTCCCATCGACACGAATTTCTTCCATGACTTTCTTCAAACGTTCTTCAAATTCTCCGCGATATTTACTGCCGGCTACAACAGACGAAATATCGAGAGTGACCACCCGTTTATTCGCCAAGGTTTCAGGGACCTTATTTTGTACGATCTGCTGAGCTAAACTCTCGGCAATAGCCGTTTTCCCGACTCCTGGCTCACCAATCAGCACTGGATTATTCTTGGTACGTCGACTTAAAATCTGAATAACACGTTGGAGTTCATTCTCCCGGCCAACTACCGGATCGAGCTTTCCCTCCCGCGCAAATTGGGTAAGATCGCGTCCGAATTCATTGAGTGTTGGCGTATTTCCTGGGCCCGCATTTTTCCCTATAGGTGTAGAATTACCTGCAGCAGGCATTGGCGCATCCTCGGGCTCACCCCCGAGCAAGTGAATAACTTGTTTCCAGATTTTTTCTGGACTGACTCCCATATTGAGGAGCACCCGAGCCGCTACTCCTTCCCCTTCCATCAAAAGTCCGAGCAGTAAATGCTCTGTGCCGACATAATTCACACCTTGGCGGCGAGCTTCTTCATTGGCAAGTTCAAGCACGCGCTTAACGCGCGGTGTAAATCCCACTTCTCCACCATAGGGTTGACCAACGCCGACGAGAGACTCAATCTGCTCCCGCACTTTGTCTGGTTCGATGCCAATTCCATTCAACGCTTTGGCCGCAATCCCTTCTCCTTCGGCAACCAACCCCAGTAGAAGATGTTCGGTGCCGACAACATTGTGTCCCATCCGTTTAGCTTCCTCTTTGGCCAAGCCTAAAACTTTTACTGCTCTTTCGGTAAATCGTTGTTGCATAGTTAGTCACTCTCCTTGTGATCACTTAAATTTTTATGACTTAAAGCATTCCGTATGATACGAGCGCGTTCTTCATCTCTCTGTCCCTGGTCCAATTCTTGATCCTGAATGTACTGGAGATTACCCGGTAGGGAATCAACCAAAAGCGTTGGGAAACTTTTTCCCATTCGCGGCAAAAGCCCCATATCCACTCCCATTCGGTCCAAAGACAAAAGGTGCATCGCATCCTCTGAGGTAAGTAAACGGGCATTTTCCAAAGTCCCCCGAGCCCGCCAGACCTGGTCTTCTAAAACTAATTTCGCCCCATGTTGCATAGCCTCTCGAGCATGTAGCTCGTGTTCAACAATCTGTCCGGTTACTGCTTCCAAATGAGTCAAAATATCTTCTTCACTCTGTCCTAACGTAATTTGGTTAGATACCTGAAAGAGGTGCCCATAAGCCTGTGAGCCTTCGCCGTAAAGGCCTCGAACTGCCAGACCGAGATTGGTGAGAGAGCCCAAAATTTGTTGCACTTGCTTCGTCATCACGAGCGCCGGTAGATGCACCATCACCGAGGCGCGCATCCCAGTTCCGACATTAGTCGGACAAGCCGTCAAAAAACCTTGTGCCTCTTGGTAGGCTAAATCGAGATGCTCTTCTAAAGAATCATCCATTAAACTCGCCAAGCGATAGCATTCCCTGATTTGATCTCCTGGAAGCAGAGCCTGAATTCTGATATGATCCTCTTCGTTCACCATAACCGAGATACGGTGATCCGCAGATAAAGCCACTCCGCGAGAACCCTTGGACTGAACCAGCCCCGGACTAATCAAATGCTTCTCAATCAAAACTTGTTGTTCAATCGCCGATAGATTGGGAAGGGAAAAATAAGTGAGTGGTTCCCCCTCGACCGTGACTCCTTTAATAACCTTCGCTATTTTCTCTTCCACCTCATGTGACTGCTCTGGGGATAAAACGTGGGGGAAGGGCGTATTCTCCAAATTACGGGCTAACCGTACGCGACTGCTTAAGACGACAGCAGAATCGCTGCTTTCTTTCATCCATTCACTTTGACCTAATAAAAGCTCTTTTCTCTGCATTATTCCTCCCCTCCCTTCGCCTGTTCCAATCTTTTGATCTCGTCGCGAATGAGGACTGCACCTTCAAAATCTTCTTTTTGAACGAGCTGCTGAAGTTTCTCTTTCAGCTTCGTAATCTCGACCTTCTCCCGAAGCTCTTTTCCTCGACGGGCGGGTATTTTCCCAGCATGCTGTCCCCCACCATGAATACGCCGCAGCAAAGGTTCTAACTGATCGCTAAACGTCTGATAACAAACACTACAGCCCAGTTTACCTGCCTGTGTAATTTGTGAAAATTTCATTCCGCACTGCGGACATACCTTTTCCTGGGTCGAAGTCTGTGCTTGGCTCTGACCCTGATTTTGCGTCGGAGTCGCGAAACCAAAAAGGGCTTGGAGAAAATCCGGAACGATATTCGGGTTAATGACGAAACTCATTTCCTGCGTGTGATGCGCACAGTATTCGCAAAGATATAATTTTTGCGTTTTTCCATTGACCATTTTTGTAATCTGCACATTTGCTTCTCGTTCTTGACATTTTTGGCAGAGCATTCTTTCTCTCCCCTTTCTTGCACTTCTTAACCTAAGTCTTCACGACTAAGGGTTGTCAAAATTCGTTTCATGATATGCGCTCTTAGCGCATCTGGATTGATAACCTCGCTATTTAAACTATCCGGATGAAGCATGGTCTGGATTAATGTAGCTTCCCGTTTTGAAACAACTTCTTCTTCGAAAAGTCTTTTCAGAAGTCCGAGAGCCCGTTCATACGTGAGTTGGTTTCCAATCAACTGACGAATAATATTTTGGAACTGACTATCATGATTCCATCCTAAGCGAACAATCCGTAGATACCCCCCACCTCCTCGGCGGCTTTCAACTAAATACCCGCGTTCGACGGTAAACCGTGTTCCTAAGACATAGTTGATTTGAGAAGGAGCACAAGAGAACTCTCCAGCTAGAACGCCTCGTTGGAGAATGATAAATCCTTCATCTGCTTGCTCCAAGATCTTTTTCAGATATGCCTCGATGCGATCTGCTAAATTACCCATCGTGATCCGCTCCTAAACTATGACGTTTTTTGACCTTGTGACCTTCTCTGACCTTTAACAATATCTTACTCATAAAAAATAGAATTTGCAAGTTTTTTATAGAAATCCTGCCGGATTAAAATGCATACATCGTAGGACAAAAAATAGTATGGCAATTTTTGAGGTAAAGAAAACCCGGCTTTCGCCGAGCTTCAGCGATAAAGAAAACTTGGCTAGCACCAAGCCCTAGCGAAGGTGGTAGGCCTAGTTGCCTTATCCTGCCGGACTTAACCACTTGCATCGTAGGAGAACGAAAGCCGTTGGTTGCACTTATGCTAGCTGCCCTAAACTTATACTTTCTGTTAGTATAAAAAAAACTTCGTTTTCGCTTATCCTGCGAAAACGAAGTATACCCATGTCGTTAGTGTTAATAGGCCCGTGGCTGTCAAGAGAACTACAACGTGTCTTCCCTCTAAATTGTGAGTCCTAATTTCTTTTCTATCACCCAGTAAAACTTTGTTTAATTCGAAACGCTCATTTCTTTCCACTTCTGACGAGCGCTTTATTTCTATCTTCTGAGTTTCTTCCGCTTTGCGAGGAAAAGGTTCGCCCAACTTTCGAATGCTTGTAGAACTCCGCTGAGCACACTTGGCCTTTTCATCGATGTCCTGCCAATGAATCGTTCCCTTGATCAAATAGCGAATTTCTTCTAAACTCAGTTCAATTTCCTTTTCTTTCATTCCGGACCCGTCTCCCACCTTCAGTGTCTTTAATCATTTTACACTTTTTGGTATTCGCGCTCGGCATAAGAAATCCCTGCTCAAAGAAGAAGGACTATAGTCCCAAATTCACTATAAAATCGCCTTATAGCCTAAAAATCTGACAAACCTTGTCCAATCACTTCGTAATTAAAACTGGGCAAGTTGCTTTCTGCAAAACGCGTTGACTGACGCTTCCAAAAACAGAACCCGCAACAACACCATAACCATGACTTCCCATCACTACGAGGTCAATGTTCTCCTTCTGGATTTCCTCGATAATTTTACTGACCGGATGCCCTGCGTCCAACACCGTTTTCACCTGCACCCCCTCGGTATCCATCCCTGCGAGCGTGGTATCCAAAGCGATTTGCCCATTCCGGTTCAACTCTTCTTGAGTCACCGAGATTCCATAGGAAACCGTGTAGCCCCAATAAGCCTGAGGTGTATAAGTGACATGGAAAACTTCTACTTCCGCCTGAAAGGTTCGAGCCAATTCGAGCGCTGTCTTTAAAGACCTTTTGGAATAATCCGAAGCGTCTGTGGGTACAAGAATTTTCTTAAACATAAAATTCCTCCCTTTCTTTCAAAGCCAATTGATCGGAAGCCTATTGCTCTCTGATCTTATTTTATACCCAAACGCAGTATATTACATCCTGTTAAAGCCTTGTTTCGGCAGGATTTTTTAAGTGCAAGTCGAAAAGTAATACGTTTACGTTTGAATTCGTATCCAGAGTACATTGAATGAAGCTAGAAAGAAGAGAACTGAATGCCTGAACATCTAAGGAAATTCCGCTATGGATGGAGTAGTTGGCTGATCCTCGTTATCGCTTTTATCACGGTCTTTTTTCACCGACTCTCCGTAGGTGCGGTATCCGATGTCTTAGTCCAGGAAATTCCCATGAATTCGCTCGTACTCGGTAATCTTACTGCCATGAATTATTATGCCTATGCCCTCATGCAAATTCCTGTCGGAATCTTAGTGGACCGAGTCGGCGTCCGACAGATTAATCTTCTCGGTCTTCTGATTACGGCCGGCGGAAGCCTAATGTTTGGTCTGGCTCATACCATAGAAGTGGCTTATTTTGCGCGATTCCTTGTCGGAATCGGAACCTCCGTCATTATCGTTTCCATCTTCAAGATCCAAATCACTTGGTTTCCCTTATCCCGCTTTTCTACACTCTCAGGCTTCACCTCCTTTTTCGGAAACTTTGGATCGTTACTGGCTATTTACCCCTTGTCTTATCTCACTCTCATCCTCGGCTGGCGCCAAATCTTTTATCTGATGGCTGGAATCTCCCTTTTTTTGGTCCTCCTCACCTTCTGGGGTGTTCGTGATCGCGACACATTGACTCCCCTAAGCTTAAAGAAAACCCGGCTTTCGCCGAGCTTTGCGAAAGCGAAAACCGCTGGTTGCACTTATGCTATCTGCCAAAAATTTATACTTTCTGTTAGTATAAAAAATAGCATTTTTCCTCAGCCTGAGACACCTTCCTCCTTCTTCCCCTACCTTAAACAAAGCCTGAAAAGTGTCTTGGGTAATCCCAAGACTTGGCCAAATGTCTTAGTTCTTTTCTCTTATACAGGTTCAAGCACTACTTTACTGGGACTTTGGGGTATTCCACTTTTGATGCGTATTTATGACTTAAATAAATCTAGCGCTGCAGGGTATCTGACCTATACAACTTTTGGCTTTATCCTCGCCGCACCCCTGGTCAGCCTAATTGCCAAATGGGTCGGCGGGAATCGCCGTACCCTCCTCCTCGCTACTGGATCTAATTTCTTGCTTTGGATTTATATCACGGTAATTTCCCAAGGTCATCCCCCGCTTCAGCTTTTCCCCATCCTCTTTTTCCTTTTCGGAATTCTCATCATGTTTCATCTGCTCGCCTTCTCGAATGTCACCGCAGTGAATTCGCTTCAATACAGTGGCATTGCCACTGCTATCACGAACATGGGAGAATTCATCGGGAGTTCCCTGGCCAGCCTGGCTATCGGCTTTATCCTGGATCAGGGATGGGCTGCCTCACTAGCCTGGTGGGTCATTCTCATCATGGCTGGGCTCAGCTTTACCGGGGCTTTACTTATGAGCGAGGAGACCATACCTATACCTGCTGTGGTTTCTCAAGCAAAAGCCTAATTTATCTCGGCAGTACCAGAGCTATGGTCACTTACCACGATATAAAAGAGACTAAGCCCCAAACATCACTATTCCTAGTGTGATATTTGGGGCTTTTATTGAATTTTTAGTGAACCCTTCTCTCAGTCTGCTCATAAAGCCACTTATCTACTGCGTAGTTTAACGGCAACGTTCGAATATTCTCCCACACTAAGTCTTCAACCTTGCGTTCTCGGAGATCCACTTCCTTAAAGCTGCCCCCGCACGTTTGGCAAACGACAATCTCGACTCCGGGAAAGTCCTCATTTTTTAGATAGGTTTGCTCTGAAGCTTCTTCGCTTCCACAGTGAATACATCCTACTCTCTTACCCGGCCACTCATGCCCACAACTCGTACAGTGCAATACCCGTTTACCAACAGGGGGAACAAGAAGAGCTAACCCTGCCTCTTGCCCACAGATGGGGCACACCTGCCCGGTTTCGTTTCCAGCAGCCAGGAGTAAATCCTCAGATAGGCATCTTCGAGCAAGTCCGAGGACACCCTGAACGGCTAGGGTAAATCGGCTAAATAGCTCAGAATCTTCAAGTCTTTGCTCAAAGAGATATCGGCTCCATAAAGAATGCAGTTCCTCCGCTGACCCGTGCCACTTGCTTTCTTCAAGTAAACGTTCCATTAATTCCAGAATTGGTTCTTCAGGTATGCTTGATAGGCTAAAATAAGGATACATTCTATTAGGGATTAGATTCTTAGCCCAATGCTGACCCCGCTCCTTCTGCCACTGAGAAATCACGTTCTGAAGCTTCTGATAGACTTTATTGAGCTTCGCTAGTTCTGCACGCTCTGACCCGTTAGGTTGCTTTAGCTTAGTCACAGGGCGTTCTCTCCTTTCCTTGTTCATTTCTGACCCTTCTTCACTCGCTCATACCATGCGCCATGATGAGCCTTCGCGAATTTCGAGGATACATACCCATTCAGCATACCGGGTAGAGCTGCACGTGTATCCGGATGCAGCAGTCCGAGATACATATGCCCGAGCACTGCAGTCGTCATCATAAACATAGTTAGGTCATGAACAGGGTAAGCCCATCGAACCAATACGGGTGGAAAAGAGGGGGCGAACCACATCACAAGCCCACTCAACGTGATGAAAATCGAGCCAAACACTGTGATAAGGGAGTTAATCTTCTCTCCCCCATTGAATCTATCCTGGGCAGGATAATCTCCATACCCACCAAAGAACTCCTTCGGGAAAGCGCTAACATGCTGCCAGTCTGCCTTCGTAAAATGAAAGATCATTGTTAGCCATTCCCGATGATACTTCGGATTCCCGATGAAAAACATGGAACCGACCACAACTACGAAGACCACGGCCACGATTCGATGAAGGAGTCGAGCGATTTGGACCCCGCCTATTACCCCCAAGGCAGGCCGAAATCCAAGAGCTAAAATTCCGAGTCCGGTAAAGAGAAGGAGAAAGAAAGCTAAAGCATGAACCCAATGGCTTACTCGCTCACCCAGTGTGAATCGTAAAATCTTCTCTGGCCCTATCGTCTGTCCGAATTTTCCTTTAGTACGCGTTTGAACCGCCATTAGTGTTTGCCCCCCTTCTGTTCTTCCTTCTCATCTTGAGCCTGTTCCCGGTAACCCCCGCGTAGTAAGTTGCCAAGGACTCCCACAACAACTGCTGCGGCTGCCCCACCTACAGCAATTCCCCCGACGGGGCGAATCACATCTTTCCATAAGGTAAGCGAAAGTGGGATCTGCGGATTGGTCGGCAAACCATAGACCTCAGGCGCATCCAGCAAAAGATAGACGAAAGTCGTCCCTCCCATCTCGGTTTCTCCATAAATCCGCGCCCGGGGATGAGTCTTCTGAACCTCAATCAGCCTTTTCTCAGCTTGAGCTAAAAGAGTCTCCCTTTCACCAAATTCAAGTGTTCCCGGTTGGCAAGTCATGACACAAGAGGGTGTTCGGCCATTTTCTACGCGGTCAATACAACCCGTGCATTTATAGGCCTTTTTAGTCGTCTTATCGAGTTTGGGAACGCCGAAAGGACAGTTTTCCACGCAGTACCCGCACCCAATGCAAAGCTCCTGGTTAATCACGACATACCCAGACTCCGTCTTGCTGATAGCGTTTGAAGAACAGGATTTCAAACAGGCTGGCTCGGCGCAGTGAAAGCACTGGGCTTTGCGCATATACCAGTTCATTTTCTGATTCTCATACTTTTCCGTGAACGTGATATACGTCCAGGTCTTAGGAGTGAAATCTTTCATCGACTGATAACTCGTAACCAGTTGAGTCTTCTCAGCTGGAAGCTCATTCCATTCCTTACAAGCAACCGTACAACCCTTGCAGCCAGTGCATTTGGAGGTATCCACAAAAACCATTTTTCTTGACATCTTAAGCCCTCCTTATGTTGACCAGGCACACTTTGGTCTCAGGCGTTCCTGCTCCAGGGTCGAGAGAAGCAATGGTCAATTCGTTGGTACTCGGTCCAGGATTCAAGCCAGCAAAACCCCAGCTCCAGGGCATACCAATTGTTTCTGTGTCTTTGCCATTTGTCTGATAGGTCTGGAGTCGGTCGGTCACTAAGCAACGCACCATCACTTTACCACGAGCAGAGGAAACCTCGACCTTATCTCCCTCTTTCACGCCAATCTTTTGGGCCAAGTTCTTACTAATCTCAGCAAAGGGTTCAGGCATCAATTCATTGAGCCAGGGAATATTCCGGGTAATCCCGCCCGCACAGAATTGTTCCACAACACCATAGGTCGTCAACACATAGGGATAATCTTCAGGTTTACCCCGTTTCTGAATTTCCGGAAAAGCAGAAGGCACGATAGCCGTAGGACTAGCGGAAACGTTCGGGTGTAAGAGATTGACCGTTGGGCTTTCGGTTGGTTCATAGAATTCCGGAATCGGGCCATCGACGCAAAGTCCGGCCGGACGTACGCCCATAAGGGGCTGACCCTGAGCAGACGGAGTAATGGGCAGACCACTGGTATATTTTGCGGCAAAGAGGCGACCTACTCCTTCCGGATTCATCCTGAAACTTTGCATTCCCTCAGGGGTATCTGGACCCTTGGTTTTATCCACAACATCCGCTCCATCATTGCCAGTCCAAATTTTATTTGCTGCATCCCACCAGACGAGCTTACGCTTAGAATCCAGCGGTTGCCCTTGCGCATCACAGGAAGCCCGATTGTACAAAATACGAATATTACCTGGCCAAGCAAAGCTCCAGCCATTGAAAATCCCGAGTCCGGACGGATCGTCGTTCTTCCGTCGAGCTGCTAGATTGCCATTACCCGTGACGCCAGCATAAATCCAGCATCCCGTGGAAACAGTCCCCACTGGAGCATTGAGATAACTGGCCAACGTGGGTAAAACTTTACCTGTCGTCTCATCATATCCATTGATCTCCTGAAGAACTTTCAGGGCACTCGGTTCTTCACCATAATCCCAACGCGCTTTTAAGATTGGGGCATCTTTCTCTTCGGTACTTCCGGCATACAGGTTACGAATCCTCTTAAAGAGCGCATCAATAATATCGAGGTCGGGCTTCGCTTCGCCAAGAGGTTTGATTGCTGCATCTTTCCATTGAATCCAACGTGAAGAGTTCGTCAACGACCCTGCCTTTTCATAAACAAAAGCCGCCGGGAACATGATCACTTCCGTTTGAATATCCTGCGGATTAACCCCAGGTTCCCGCCAGAATTGAGCTGTCTCGATCTCAAACAGGTCAGAGACCACGAGCATATCCAACTTTTTTAGGGCGGAACGCACTAGCTGCCGATTAGCGATGGATACCAAGGAGTTAGAACCAAAATTGAAGAGAAGTTTAAATTGTCCTTTCTCCATAAGTTCAAAGACTTTCACCATCGTCGCATTTGTGGCTGGGTTATTTTTCGGCAGATAATTAAAGCCGTAATCATTTTCTTTCGTAGCATGTTCACCATACCAAGCTTTAAGAAGAGCAACTACAGGCTTTTCTTGAATGGAGCCATTACGAACCAGATAATCCTGAAGCGTTTTATCCGTACTGATGGGATGGGGAAGATAACCTGGGAGGGAGTTAAAGAGGTTGGCCATATCGGTTGAGCCTTGGACATTCGGCTCTCCGCGCAAAGCATTGATCCCGCCCCCTGCTTTACCGATATTACCCAACAACAGTTGAATTACGGCATAGGCACGGATTCCCTGGACTGCAGTCGTATGCTGAGTCATCCCTAAGGCATAGAGAATGCTTCCCGGGCGAGCGTTGCAAAAGGTCTCGGCAATCTCCTGAATCTTTGCTGCCGGAATTCCGGTGATTTTCTCTGCTGTTTCAAATGTATAACGCGAGTAGTGTTCCTTCAGCTTGCTCAAAACGCAGTCAGGATCCTCAAAAGCCGTAGCCTTCAAAGGCTTATTGTCCGCTCCGAGTTGGTAACCCCAACTATCTACCCCGTATTTATTCGTCTTCAGATCAAACCCTGAAAAGAGCCCTTCCTCAAACTTATAATTTTTACTTAATTTTAAAAGGGCATTGGTATTGTTGCGAAGATAGTCTTCATTATAGAGCCTTTTTTCGATAATATAACGAATGATTGCTCCCAAATAGGCAATATCCGTTCCTGGGCGAATCTGAGCGAAGACATCCGCTTGTGAGGCAGTCCGCGTAAATCGGGGGTCAACGACGATCATCTTCGCCCCTTTTTCCTTCGCGCGGTTAATCCAACGCATCGCGATCGGATGGTTTTCAGCACAGTTTGAACCTGCAATGAGGAACACCTGAGAATTTTGTAAATCTGACCAAGAGTTGGTCATCGCACCGCGGCCGAATGATGGTGACAAACTTGACACCGTGGGCGCGTGTCATATACGGGCCTGGTGTTCATTGTAGGGTGTGCCGATAACTCGGCAAAACTTCGAGAAAAGATAAGACTCTTCATTATCCACTTCAGCAGAACCGAGGAAAACGATCCCCTCCGCACGATTCACAATAACGTCTTCCATCTCTCCGGTCTGCGCATTTTTCATTTGTTCAGTGGCTTTCCAGGAAGCATCTCTGACCTCTTTCGCCTTCTTCGCTACCCGGTCCAGAGCATCCTCCCATGAGATATCTTCCCAGTGATCAGAACCAGGTGCCCGACGCCGAGGCTTTACGACTCGATCCGGAGAATAGGCCACACTCCGTAAGCTTGCCGCCTTCGGACATAAAGTTCCTCCGTTGGTCGGATGATCCGGGTCTCCTTCCAAATGAATCAGTTCTCCATCCTTAACATAAAGAAGCATGCCACAACCACCAGAACAGAAATGACAGATACTCGGGATCTTTTGACTTCCCTCAATTTTCAGGGCATACCCTTGCGCTTGAGCGATGGCCGGCTCGAAACCAAGTCCGCTCACCAACGCAGCCAGAGACGCGCCCGAAAGTTTCAGGAAATTACGACGGGATACCTCCATCTTTCTTCCTCCTCAAAAATCATTTTGTCTTTGGTTCACTTTTTTTCTTTGGTTCAGCTTTCTTTGTGAGTAAAAACTATCTTTATTCCCTTTTCATTTCTAGAGATAGTTTTAATTTTCACAAATCCTGAATTTTCTGAAAATTAAGGTCATATGTTATTCTAACGATGATCTAAATCACTGTCACGATTATGAAGATAAAGAAAGTAAAAAAAGAATTATGTAAATTAAGAAAAGGCTTGTGTTCACAAGCCTTTAACCCTCACTGTGCCTTAAATTTCATCACAAATTTCCTTATTGGACCACATACGAACCGGCCGTCCGACTGTCCCGTATTTTAATTCAGAAGTCAATACTCCGCTTTGTTCCAGAAACTCCAGATATCGTCTTACCGTTACTCGGGTTAACTTTACCCCTTCCGCGACATCCTCTGCTGAAACGGAATCATGTTGTTTCCTCAGAAAGTCCGTGATTTGTTTTAGCGTTTCTTTGTTTAAGCCCTTCGGTAATGCATGCTTGTCTAGGTATTCCCGCTGGTCTAAAAGAGCTGTTGGTGCTTCTGATGAGTTGACTGCTGGCCCCTCTGGCTGATTTTCGGCCGCGACTTCCTGAGCTTCTTCAGGAAGAGATGTACGATATTCTAGACCTTTCGTAACGTTTTCTAAGCGCTCAATCATCTGGTTAAAGGCCAAAGCCAATTCCCCGATTTCCTTTGGTCCAGATATCTCAACCTTTTCCGTGAAATGGCCTGTGGCCAAGTCTCTTGTCCCTAAGGTAATATTTCGAAGGGGCCGAATTAGGACCTTTTCGACAAAAAGCCAAGCTAGAAAGGCAACAATGAGTGTTATTCCTCCACCCCAAGCAGCAGTTTGCCAAAGGGAATTAACGATCATCTCTTGCGCATAACTTCTTGAGATCCCCACATAAAACATCCCCAGAATATTTCCCTGGATATCCCGAAGCGGTTCATAGGCCGTTTGATAGGTTTGCCCAACGACGTTGGCCTCTCCGAGAAAAACCTCCCCATTTTTAAGGACCTTTTGGGCCACAGCGTCCGAAACCTTAGTTCCAATTGCCCTTGCACCATCCGTACCTCTCACTGTAGTGACAACACGCGTATCATTCAGAAAAATGGTCACCGTATCACCTGTCAAGGCAGATAAAGAATCCACCAGATCATCTTGAAGCGAAATTTCCGTTTTTCCCTTGAATAAAGACCCATTCTCCACGTGCCAATCCCCGGGGTATTTGAGATTAATAATTTCTGTACACGTAGCTAAATCAGACTGAGCTTTGATAATTGCTGCTGAAATCGCCCGTTCTCGCATATGAAAACCTAGGATAAGAATAAAACTAGCTGCTAGTAGCACTAGCGAAGCTAGCAATGAAACCAGTATTTGCTGACGAAGTGAACGCATACCTAATCCCCTTACTCTAGTGATTAATGAAATTAGAACCTTCTGATTATTATCCATTATATTCGACTTTTATCCTTCAAAACCTTTTGTCGTTGCGTCAGCTCTACCTCTCTTCAACCCTAAAAAAATAAAAAAGCCCAAAAGAGAATCCTCTTCTGAGCTTTTGGTACCATCTTCCTTGTTATCCGTCTTTCCTAAAAAAAATTAATAGGTTTGCGGAAGCTCTTGGAAATATCCCTTTGGGTGTTGGCAAGCTGGACATACGTCTGGGGCTTCTGGACCCTCATAGACATAACCGCAATTGGTACACTTCCAAGACGTTGGACCCACCATCTTATAGAGGGTTCCTTTTTCAAGTTTCGCCGCTAATTCCGCGAAGCGTTTCATATGATGTTCTTCCACTTTGGCAATTTCTCGGAAAGCTGTTGCAATGTCTTTAAATCCTTCCTGCTCTGCAACTTCCGCGGCTTTTGCGTAGATGACCTCCCATTCTTCCCTTTCTCCTTCTGCTGCCGCTTGGAGATTGGTTAAGGTATCCTTAAACACGAGCGGATAATCGGCATCAACATGAAATACATTCGTTGCCCCTTGAGTATGAGCGTTTAAAAGCTTATAAAAGACTTTGGCATGTTCTCTTTCGTTGTCGGCTGTAGCCTCGAAAACCTGTTGAATGAATTGATGGCCCTCGTTTTTGGCGATACTTGCAAAAAAGGTATAGCGATTCCGAGCTTGGGATTCTCCAGCAAAAGAATTGGCCAGATTCTGAAAGGTTTTGGTTTTAATAAATTCCATGAAGATGACCTCCTATGTTCCAAATCTTCTAAATGAATATGAATATGAATATATTATACCCCACATTGTGAACTATCGGTAGGGAAATTGTTAACGTTAGTCCATCGTGAACTACTCTCCATTGAAATAGAGAGCTTCAAGATTCTAGGCGACGAAAGAACATCCGTCAAACCTGTACATCTTTGGCGTACCCAACACCACTACTGGTTGCTCGTTAAGAGTTTCCAGATACT
>Ga0255336_101556_pt1 | contig 15698 bp, 13 predicted proteins | sample MeOH1_35cm_T3_17_FD_189102 | JGI IMG/M metagenome (GOLD analysis project Ga0255336, IMG submission 189102) | Sandy soil microbial communities from University of British Columbia, Vancouver, Canada - MeOH1_35cm_T3_179 | ecosystem: Engineered > Artificial ecosystem > Sand microcosm > Unclassified ...
TCGTTTATTTCAAACATATCCCGGTAAGATTCGCCCTCTTCGAATTGGGAGGCATAGACATCGCTGATATCTTCCTTGTTCCATATCAGGCAGACACAAGTTTTTGGCTTGTCTGTCGCAATCTTTTCAAGAGCTGCTCTGCCAACGAAATCGTGATCGTATTTAACCGCAGACTCCCAATCCAAATCGTATGGAGTGACATAGGGCTTGTAGTCGTGCCCCATACTGCCGATAACACCCGTTGGCATATCGAATTTTTCGAATCCTTTGATTGTGGAGATAAAGTGGTGTCCAAACTGCGGGAAGCCGTTTTCTGTGTGATTCATATTATAAGTTTTGAAGCCAAGACGACGCATACCGTATTTTTTGCCTGTCTCAAAAATAGCGCCATAGGCTGCAGCAGAGTCTTCCCTCGCTCCATGAAGTTCGTAAGCCAGTGAGCCGGCCATTCCGAGCCTGGCGATACGGAAATTCTTACCGCTAATGCTCATCTGCTTAAACTTCATAAATTTAATGTCATGCAAATCCTCGCCCGATACTTCTTCCAATATTTCCAGGCTTCTTGGCCCGGCTACCTGAAGAAGGCATTTATCGTTGGACATATCTTCAAATACCATATCATATTTACCGGCATCCGCTTGCGCAAAAATAGCCAGACAATATACCCAGTATGTCTCATACGTATCTTCTTCGGTGCGAAGAATAACGCCATCCCCGCTTATCGTCCCGTCGTCATTACAGCAAACACAGTGTTTTACGGAGCCAACAGGGAACTTTTCAAATGTGTTGACGCAGTATTTGCTCAGAAATTTTGTTGCCTCAGGACCCGAAAAGCGAAATGTAGGGCTAGGATTTAGCCCTGCAGAAATATAGGCTGTTTTCTTCCAAGAAAGCTGTTCATCTCTCCACCCTGTAAACTCGTTGGGGAATAAGTGTGGTAAAAAGAAACTGGAATACTGGATCTGCTCTGAATAAAAAGGCAAATAGGGAGAATGTTTAAACTCCGTCAACATCGGGAATTCGGTGGTAGTTAAGCCTTCTTCGTATTTCTTTGCTTTGCTCATGTTTTTAATCCGCTCCTTTTAATATGTCTCTTAATATTTAATTTTACCATATCAACTCGTTACTCAAGTTTGAAGTGAGTCTTAATAAAATATATCATAATTGCATTTACATGTATTCGGTGATATAATCTGAATATTAGTAATATTTTTCGTCAAAAACAACGGTTACATGGTGGTTGATTATGAATCTGAATCTTCATATACTTTACGATGAGCTTAATTCTTTCTCACCTCAGATATTAACATCCAAGGGCGTTGACCTTAATCTGCGCCAAATACGGCTACTTGAATTGCCGCAGGATGTATTACTGCAAGATTGCATCTATATATTTGAAGCTGAGGAAATTGAAATTAATTTGTCAATGCTTAAAGGTATTGATTTTATTTGCATTGGAACCCTTGCTGTCGATCAAAAGGATTATTCAGGATTGTCTTTTATTTCTATTTCAGCCGAATACAGTAAAAATACTGTTTTTAACGCAGTTCAGGATATATTTAATAAATACAATCTATGGGAGTATCACTTGATGCGAAATATTGCGGCAAATGAATCGCTGCAAACGATTTTTGATTTTGCTGTATCTTATCTAAAAAATCCTGCTGTAATTTTTGATATTTCTTCGGCTCTGATCGCAAAAAACAGTTTGATGCCTGATGATTTGAAAGGAACCGTATGGGAGACAGTTATAGCAAAGAATTTTGCTCCAGCTGAGTTACTCCCACCAGAAGAGCAGTATTTATTCATGCCAGAGAACAAAACTTTATTAAAAAAACCGATTTTTATAAAAGGAGATTACCCAAACAATCAATTTTCGAACATGGTAATAGGTATCTTTCTGAAGAATAAGCTTTTTGCGACACTCTGTACAATGAGCATTTGTTCTGCTGTCACCCAAGGGCAAGTAGCACTTTTTTCTTATATTCGAGATGTTTTGGAATTTGTTATATCTTCCAGAACCGAATTCAACAGTCCTATAACGGATGTCGTTTATTATATTGATATGCTGATTAAAGGTATAGCCGTGGATGAAAAGATTATTAAATATCATCTTTCCGTATTTGGCTGGCATATTTTGGATGAGTTTTGTATCTATAATATCTCCGCCTCAAAGGAAAAAAATCTTACAGAAGAGAAGATAAAATTCTGCCTATATCGCATCAAAAAACTTATGGAAGACCTAATGGTTTTTTCCTATGAAAACTCTATCATTATTATTAGCAGAAATTCAAGGAGCGAAACAAATAAAGCATTTGAGGAATATCTGATGGATCTGTTGAAAAAGCTTGACATGCATTGCGGACGAAGCCTGGTATTTAACTCTTTTAGCGATTTGAAATATTATTATATTCAAAGTAAGATCGCCCTTTTCGAAGGTGATATACACGATCCAAAAAAAGTACTTTTGGATTACCAGGATTACTATTTCCCTGGCATGATACATACATTAGATAACACATCCAGTTTAAAAAGCCTCTGTCACCCCAGCATACTACTGCTTTATAAACATGATTCCGTTTCGGGTACTAACTATGTCTATTGCCTTCAAAGATATATTTTTAATGGATGCAATATCGCTCAAACAGCCCAAGATCTTTACATGCACCGAAATACGCTGGTTTACCGGCTCGAAAAAATAGCTGATATTATTGGAATCGATACTGTACACTTGGATGAGAACGTTCGTATGCACTTGTGGCTTTCCTGTCGCATTAGTCGTTATCTGTAGTAATGATTACTTTGTTATAGTAAGTGAAAGTCGCAATCTTTGCGCGGATTTCTTTCTGCGGTCCACCGTTTGTTCCCCAAAGCACGATGACTTCTTTACCTTCCACTTATCATCAATAATATCTATTTTCTTACTAATTTCAGCTAACTGTACTTGACCAGATACTGAGCATATTGCTTTAGTAACATTTGAAAGAGTCGTCATCGCTTTTGAAGGATTTGTTTTTTCAACCTCTGTGGGTAGATCTGATTTCTGAAGCTTTATTTTACCTGCATTCAAAAACCCCTTATTTACAGGCTTTTTCCTACACTTACTTATCCACCCTTGTTATCAATACTACCGTCTCAACGTGTGGCGTATGCGGAAAAAGGTCCATCAATACAACCTTCTCCACCTCATACCCTTCCTCTGTTAATACTCTTAAATCATTCACTAAACTTTTAGGGTTGCAGGAAACATAAATAATTTCTGGAGCCTTAAAATCAATAACATATTTTAAGGCTGTTGGATGTACTCCAGGTCTTGGTGGATCTAAAATAATTATATCTGGCTTTTCCTTTATATTTTGTATTACCTTTGCCACATCCCCTGCTTTGAAGGTACAGTTATTTAAACCATTTAACTTTGCATTTTCATTTGCTGCTGTTACTGCTTCTTCAATTAATTCTATTCCAATAACCTTTTTGGCATTTTGGGCTACTATTTGGCCTATAGTTCCAGTGCCGCAATATAGGTCAAAAACAGTTTTTGAAACAGCTTCTCCCATAAAGTTTTTGACTAAACTATATAGCTTTTCTGCGCCCCTAGAATTTGTTTGGAAGAAGGAAAGTGGACTTATTTTAAACTTTAATCCTAGAATTTCTTCTATTATATAGTCCCTGCCGTAAAGCACCTCCATACTATCCTGAGCTACCATATCTGAAAGAGAATCATTTATAAAGTGAATTATACCAGTAAGTTTCCCTTTGTAATTTATAGCTTTAAGCATCTCAGTAAATTCAGTAAGGTCAAAATCAAGCTGTGATGTTGTTACTAGATTAATTAATATTTCACCAGTATTTTTAGCCTTTCTGATTACTAAATTTCTTAAATAGCCTTCATGCTTTATAACCTTATAGTAAGGAAGCTTTTTTTCTCTAAAATAATTTAAAACAGTCGATAATATTTTTCTAAAATCTGTGTCTACAATTAGGCAGTTATCTACAGTAACTATTCCAAAGCTTCTGCCCTTTAAATGCATCCCTAGTGTTAGCTCCCCATCCTTTACATAATCTCCAAAGGTGAATTCCATTTTATTTCTGTAGTTAAATTCTTCTGGACTTTTTTCTATTCCTAGAAATTCGAAATCTTTTATTCCACCAGCGTATAAAAGCTCCTGTACCTGCTTACTTTTAAGTGCTAATTGCTTTTCATAAGGTACTTCTTGATGAGTACAGCCTCCGCAGTCATTATAATGAGGACAATTTACTGGAATTTTATAATCAATATCTTCTATGATTTCTACTACTTTTGCTTCAGCATAGGCCGATTTTATTTTACTGATTCTTCCTTTAATTTTTTGTCCTGGAAGAGCATTTTTTACATATACTTTTTTATTTTCTAAATTTGCAACACCCATTCCTGGAAACTCTGTACTTTCTATATTAAACTCATATTCATTACCTTTTCTCATGTGTTTTCCTCCATAATAATATCAAATGTCATAACTAATCTCACAACATTACTATTATGCATTAGCAATTTTATAATGTAAATAAAATGTTTTTATAAAATGAAATTTGTTTGAATAAATTCCTTTTTGGGTTGAAATATATATAATAGTAAAATTTAAATTATTAAAAAGTGCTATTTAATGAATTTATAACAGTTTATTAACATTTTTGTAGCAGTATTGTCATAAAAAAGTTCTATACTTTAAAAGGCAAAATACTTAGAAGTGTAAATATTAATTATATTTACCTGCATAATATGAAACATGGAGGATTTTATGAAAAAAGCTAAAAACATTCTTATAAATAATTTAGATATTATTTTATTTTTTATATCATTAACTATTAAAGTATTATTATATGGAAAACAGGTTCAAGAAAATTACTTTAAATATCAGACAATTATTATTCCAATTGCTTCTTCAGTACTGATTTTATTAAGTTTTCTTTTACTCTTTAAGAAAAGAAACAGAATTAAGGCTATTTTAATATTAGATTTTTTTATTAGCTTAATATTAATTTGCGATATAAATTATTTTAGATATTTCAAAGATATTCCTACTATATCAGTGCTAAGAAATGGTCTAATGCTTGGATCAGTTAAGTCTAGTGTTGCAAGTTTATTTAAGCTTAGTGATTTATTATTTTTAGCTGATATTATACTGTTCTTTGTAATAAAAGAATTGGATTTAAGCAGAGGCCTTTATGAAACAAAGCTTAGATTTAGATTATGTTCCTTTTTAGCATTACTTCTTGCTGGAGGAGCCATAAATTCAGTATATATTTACAAATTATCTGTTCAGCAGCCAAGACTTATTTCTACAATGTTTAATAGAATATATATAGCAACAAGCCTTGGAATACTTGATGCTCATGGCGTAGATATATATAACGAATTTAAAAATACTATTGATAGGCATTCAGCTTTGCCTAAAGAAAAGGAAACTGCCATTAAAAACTTTCTTGAAAGTAATTCTGTCGTACAAACTCACAATCTAACTGGTGCAGCAAAGGGAAAGAATCTCATTATGATTCAAGTGGAGGCATTACAGCAATTTGTTATAAATCAAAAGATAGAAGGTCAAGAAATTACTCCTAACCTTAATAAATGGATAAAGAAAAGTGCTTATTTCAATAACTTCTTTTATCAGGTTTCTTCAGGTGGAACCTCAGATGCAGAATTTATGACCAATAATTCTCTTTATCCTTCAGCTTCAGGTGCAGCCTATTATTTATATTCTGGAAATGAATTCAATTCACTTGGAAATTCCTTCAAAAAAGAAGGTTACAGTACTGCTGCATTGCATGGCTTTAAAAGCACCTTTTGGAATAGAAATGTTATGTATAATGCAGAGGGCTTTGATAACTTTTATAGCGATAAAGATTATACTATTGATTCTAAGGTTGGTCTTGGTCTTAGTGATGAATCCTTCTTAAATCAATCTGTTGATAAACTTAAAGCTCTACAAAGCCCTTATTATGCTTTTTTAATCACCTTAAGCAGTCATTTCCCCTTTGACGATCAGGCTGGCTATGGAGATTTTAATGTTGGTAAGTATAATAACACATTAATTGGTAATTATATTCGAGGAATTCACTATACTGATAAAGCTCTTGGAAATTTTCTAGATACCTTAGATAAAGAAGGAATATTAAAGGATTCAATAGTTGTGCTGTATGGAGACCATAATGCTATTCCTAAGGAAAATGAACAGGAGTTAGCTGATTTTATGAATATTAAGGACATGAATGACCTTCAGTGGTCAATGCTTCAAAAGGTACCTATGCTAATTCATTTTCCTGAGGATAAAAATGCTGGTAGTTATAATAAATTTGCAGGAGATATGGATATTTACCCAACCTTGAAAAATTTATTTTCTATTCAAGCTGGAGAAACCTTGGGAAAAGATTTATTTAATTCAAAGAATGATACAGTTATTTTTAGAAATGGTTCCTTTACTGATGCGAATATATATTATTATTCTCCAACAAATACTTACTATAATATAAAAACTGGTGATATGGCAGCTGAAGATGATAATATTAAAGCAAAGAAAGACAATGCTCAAATGCAGCTTGAATATTCAGATGATATTCTTAAGCATAATTTAATAAAGAAATATAACGATAGCAGTAATTAATTATATCAGTAACAGTCTTATTGAACTGTTACTGATATTTTTCCTATTAATTAAAGTGAAATTATCCAGAATAAATATATCTTATTCCATATACTTGAATAAATTAAATTAGACTACTACTACATAACTGTGATAAAATATTTAGGAAGTTATTAATTTCAGGCAGGTGTATATATGCTTTATAACCTTTCGTTAAACTATGATTTTTTAGTTAAACTTTTAATACTATGTCCCTTAGGATTTTTGGCAGCTTTAGTAGACTCCATAGCAGGTGGCGGCGGTTTAATTAGTGTTCCTGCCTATTTACTAGCTGGAGTTCCCCCTCATCTTGCACTTGGGACAAATAAATTTTCTTCTACTGCTGCTTCTTTCACAAGTACCTTAAAATTTGCGCGTTCAGGCAAAATCAATTTTCATATTATGAAATATTTAGCTCCGCTAACCTTTGTAGGTGCGGTTTTAGGCGTGTCCTCTGTATTAAAGGTAGATCAAAATATCTTGTATACTTTGGTTTTAGTATTAGTGCTTTCTGTTGGCATATATAGTATTTTTTCAAAAACCATTGGTATGGAAAATAAATTTAAGGTTATTACTAAAAGGTCAATTATGCTAGGAATGCTTTTGGCACTTTTCCTTGGCTTTTATGATGGTTTTTTTGGTCCTGGGACAGGCTCATTTTTAATCTTCGGACTTATTAATATATTTGGATTTGATTTTGTTAAAGCAAGTGGAAATGGAAAGTTTTTAAATTTCGTAAGCAATATAACTTCACTTTTACTTTTTGCAATAAATGGGCAGATAAATTATATGTTAGGCATTCCAGTTGCATTGTTTATGATTTTTGGAGCAAGAATAGGTACGGTGCTAGCATTAACCAAAGGAGCCAAGCTTATAAAGCCTATATTTATTACAATGTCTTTAGCGGTTGCAGTAAAAATGCTCTATCAAATGCTTGTAAAATAAAAAAGTTACTTACTTATGTATTTAAAAGGCGAAATAGAAAATTCATAAAATATAAAAAACTTTAGGTAATCTCTACCTAAAGTTTTCTTCTTTTACTATATTAGTTATTTCCTTTATTTCGTCTATTGCATATTCAGGATTATAAACCATAATTTTATCTAAGGGTAACACCGTATATTTCACAACACAAGTCTTTGCACCAGCATTCTTGCCGCAAAGTATATCAAAGTGGCTGTCTCCTATCATCAATGCTTCATTTGGCCGCACATTTAGTATTTCACAAGCTTTGTATATTGGCTCTGGTTCCGGTTTATGCTTTGCAGTGTCCTCTGGAGTAATAATAACATCCATTTTATCAAATAGATTTAGTCCTCTTTCAGCTATTAATTTTCTTTTAGATGTCACCACTCCTACTTTTATTCCTAAAGCCTTTAGTTCTGAAATAGTTTCTTTTGCGTAAACTACTTCTCTTGCTTTATCATCATGAATAGCTTCATTGTATTTTATGTAGGTGTTAAACAATAAATTAGCATTTTCTTTGTCATATCTTACTAATGTGTCAATTAATGGTTCTCCAAAATACATAACTATTTCGCTTTCAGGTACATCTATATTTAAATGCTCTTTAAAAGTATGCTTAAAGGACTCAATTATCAGTTCATTGGTATCAATAAGTGTTCCATCAAGATCAAATAAAACTGCCTTTATCAAGCTTCTCATCCCCTTATGAATTTATACCAATTAATTATATTATTATAATTAAATTAATGCAAATAGGAAAGATGGATTATAAGTATTAATGAGGAAGTAAAATAAATCTTAAAATGAATAATAGTGCTAAAACATATACTATTGGATGGACTTCCTTTTGTTTATTAGTAGCAATTTTAACTATAGGATAGAATATTATTCCTGCTGCAATGCCATTAGCTATACTATAGCTAAAAGGCATTATTGCAATTGTAAAGAAAGCAGGAAGAGCTTCTGTAAAATCATCAAAGTTAATCTCTGTAACAGCACCCATCATAAGTACCCCTACAATAACTAGTGCTGGAGCTGTTGCTTCAGCTGGAACTATACCAACAAGTCCACTAAAGAAAATAGAAAGTATAAATAATATTCCTACTGTTAGTGAAGTAAGACCCGTTCTTCCACCTTCAGATATTCCTGAAGTAGATTCTACATAAGTTACAATTGTACTTGTACCTAGTATTGAACCCGCAGTTGTTGCTATAGCATCAGATAGTAGAGCCTTATGCATGTTCTTAACTCTTCCTTCTGAATCCAGCATATTAGCTTTTTGGGCAGTTCCTACTAAAGTCCCAATTGAATCAAATAAGTCTACTAAACTAAAGGTAATTACAACCATAACTACACTGCTAATTGCACCAACAATCCCTGCAGCACCTAAGCCGCTATTTGAAAGTAATCCCTTAAAATCAAGATGCATAAAGGTAGGTGCAAGAGATGGAGGTGCGCTTATAATTTTAACCCCAGCTAAATGTGTAAGCCCTAAAGGTATACCTAAAATTGTTGTAAGTATAATACCTATTAAAATAGAGCCCTTAATATTTCTCGCCATAAGAATCCCTGTAATAGCAATACCGATTATTGTAAGAATTGCACCAGGCTTTGTAAAATCCCCAAATTGAACTAAGGTTTCAGGACTTGCTACTATAAGTCCTCCGCTTTTAAAACCTATTAATGCAATAAATAGACCAATTCCGCCTGAAATTGCAAGCTTTAGATTATGCGGAAGAGCATCAACAATCTTTTCTCTTATAGAAGTAACAGTTATTATAATAAATAAAACACCTGAAATAAATACAGCAGCTAATGCTTGCTGCCAAGTGTATTTTAAAGTTAAGCATACGCTGAAAGTGAAAAATGCATTAAGCCCCATACCTGGCGCTTGTGCAAATGGCAAATTGGCATATAAAGCCATAACTAAAGTACCTATTGCAGCAGCTAAACAAGTTGCAGCAAATACAGAAGCGACAACAGGATCATTTAGTGCAGTAAAGGCCGCAGCCCCATCACCCTTTATACCCTGTGCATTCATTCCAGCAAATTTCAATATATTTGGATTAACAAAAATTATATATGCCATGGTAATAAATGTAGTTATTCCGGCAATTAATTCCGTCTTAACATTTGTATTGTTTTCCTTTAATTTAAAAAATGATTCCAAAAATGATTTCTTCTGATTGTTTTCCTTTGTTTTAAACATACCTTATGCTCTCTCCTTTGGATGAATTATTGTATAAATAAATAAAAAATCCTCTACAGGGCTAGTGGCAAACCCAGGAGAGGAAATATAAAAAGTCAAAAAAACTTAAAAATCCTTAAGGATTCACCCATAGCCTAAAGATTAACGGTCTTCTAGTAGAAACTCTTGAACCATATTTTCAAGATTATATGGATGTAATATTCAATTAAATACATTTCTTATGTTAACATAGCGACCTATTTTTTTCAACATAATTCTTGTATTTAGGACTTTTTTCGCAATTTTTCAAAGGTTATGTTAAATGGTTTTGTAAATATATTAATTTAATGTATGATATTAAACTAATAACTTTCTAGGGAGTAAGCGGTGAAAATATATACTATTTTTTCAACAATTGACTTACTAATAATATCAACAGTGCTATTAAAATCCTTTATATTATTGATATAATCTTTAAACACAGTTCCTGCAGTTACTTTATATTTGTTTTTAATTTGATGACTGGCAGTAAATTCAATTATAGCAGTTTCTTCTTTCATGTATTTATAAATTTGGATTTCTGGTGCTGAGCTTAAAACTATAGAGCAGAGCTTTTCTATTTGTCTTTTCATAAAATCGTTTAAAAACATATCAAAACATTCTATGTCAATTGAATACTTTGGAATTTGCTTGTTATTTTCTTTCTCATTGTTTTTTAAATAAACCCTCATAATAGTTACATCTCTTTCATAATTCGTGTAAGTATTTTGCATAGCTATACCTTCTTTCATAAAAATCCTCTTTATAATTTATTAAATTAAGTTTTATTTTTTCTCAAATAATATTATTTATACCTGTATTGGTAATTTTTATTACATTAATGCAAAAATAAAAATTGCATTTATATTTGTTTTTTCTCAAAATAATAAAGCCTAGGAATAATCCTAGGCGGCGTTTTTCTAACAACAAAAATCTCTTCTATTATTTCTGCTGATAGCGATAATAATAATAATTAAAAAAATTATCCAAGTTCCTCCGAATCCATTTTCACTTCCACATACATCTTCTGTACAACAGCATCTTGAGTTACTACTTCTTCTACCCATGTAAACATCTCCAATCATATTTAATATGTTATATATATTGGGAATTTCTTCAGTATAATATATGATAAATTTTAGAAATTGGAACTATGCTTTTAAATTTCCAGCATTTTTAAATGTACTAAATCTTGTACTATTAGGCTTTCCACCTACATATATTATCTCATTAGCCTTAGTGACTGTATTGATTTTCAATATATTTACAAATATATAAGCGAATATACATCTTTAAGTAGATTTATTATCTCTTTGGTATATAATGGTAATTATTTTATGATTTTAATGCAGTATTTTAGGAATTTAGCCGTACATTCCTATCTATCAATATAAGGAAGAAAGGGCTTGGTTATCCAAGCTCTTTTTAGGTGTTTTAATTTATGATGTAGTCTTTATAATGTTACTTTACTATTTTTAGATAGTTATCAATCATCTCTTTTGTAATTTCCCCTTTAACAATATTATAGTAGTCATCATTAATCTTTATTGGATTTGTAAATGTTATATTTGCAACTAGCTTATCAGAACTAAAAATTTGAGCAGTGTAAATATAGCCATCAGAGTTAAGATGTTTTTTTTCTTTCTTTACAGCACAAAGTTCTAAATAATTTAAAAACACTTTTATTTTTTCTTTATCATCAACTTTTATTAAATTGTGATTTGGCTGATAAAAAAATTGAATTTCAGTAATATCTTTGCTTTCTATATGGCTCACTTTCAGTATATTTGTTTTATCATAGTTACTATAAAGCAAGTAAATAATTGTTAAAAGTATAATAAAAGCAATGAAAAGAACTATCTTTTTCATAGTAACACCCTCATTAAGTATTGATTTTTATTAATGGATATAAACCCATTGGTTTGTCCCTAAAGATGAACTGTCATAATTAACATACACGTCTACATCTACTCCTGTATCATGTACTATCAAATAATTACCATAATAAGTAGAGTAACCAACTCCGTCAAGCGATCCTGTGATATATAAGCCATGATTTTGGCCTACTTGCTGCACTCCTGATGGAATATTAGACCTAAGCGTGCCTCCTTTTGAGTCAGTTTTTTCTGTAACAGCGCACTCATCTATCAAAGTATTGCCTGAAGGAAGTGTTGTTGGATTATAGGAGATACTATTTCCATTAAAAAATATGAACATGACAGTTACTTCTTAGATTATTATAATATAAGTAATAATCGAGTGGATATAGCACCAATTTATGATAATGCTACAATATCTTAATGTATATCGGGGTTATCTGAAACCGTAGTAAACAGATTAAGACTCAAAACGGAAGCCGTTGAGTTGTTAACCGTCCCTTTCTTACGTCGCTGGTGGCGGCGTTCAAACTTTTACCTTATTCTTCTTAGTATTGATGCAATATTTGTTGCTCCGCTGCCACCAATGTTTAGTGTAAGCCCTGTTTCTGCTCCCTTAACTTGAAGCCCTATTGCCTGCCCTAAAAGTTGCTTTGCAACTAAGACATGCATTGATACTCCTGTAGCTCCCACGGGATGTCCCTTTGCTTTAAGTCCCCCTGAAACGTTAATAGGTAGTCTTCCTCCTAAATAAACATCACCATTTAGAAGTGCTTCTCTTCCATTTCCATCGGGCGCAAGTCCTAGTGCCTCATATATAAGAAGCTCTGTTATTGTAAAGCAGTCATGAACCTCAGCAACATTAATGTCCTTTAGAGTTACATTTGCTTCCCCAAATGCTGCTTTTATAGCATGCTTTGCAGCAGTTAGTTCAAACTTTGACCTCTTTCCTTCAACTATTGAAAGATAATCTGAGGTATGGGCTATTCCTTGAATTTCAACTACATGCTCCTTAATGGCCTTAGCCCTGTCTGTTGTTGTCAAAACAAGTGCTGCTGCACCGTCAGAGACAAGGGAACAGTCTGAAAGCTTTAAAGGATCAGCAATAAGTGGATTTTTTTCATGAATATTCTTTACAGCTTCAAGCTCATATTCTACATGCATGTGTGCAAGTGGGTTTGACATAGCATTCTTATGAGCCTTACAAGTAATGTATGCAAGAGTATCCCAAAGCTCTTCTTTACTATATCCATATTTTTGCATATACCCTTTAGCAAATTCTGCATATAAGCCTGGGAAAGTATATCCCTTTGCTCCCTCTTCAGGGTAATAAGACGCCATACCTAAAACTTCAGTAACACCTGCAGTTTTTAAGGTAGTCATCTTCTCTACTCCGATTACAAGTGCAGTCTTTATTCTTCCTGATTCGATTGCAAAAATTGCTTGTTCAACCGCCGTTGCACCTGATGCACAAGCATTTTCTACTCTAATACAAGGTTTAAATCTTAAACTCTCATCTATTTCAACTGCATAGGGTGCTAAATGTTCCTGTTTATTAAATCCACCACCACTGTAGTTAGCAACAAATATGGCATCTATATCCTTACCGGAAACTTCTGCATCCTTAATAGCTTCTCTTCCAGCGTCCACTAAAAGACTGTATAAAGTCTTGTCTTCAAGTTTACCAACTTTTGAATGTGACATACCTAAAATTGAAACTGACATTACTCTTCCTCCTTAAAATATCTAAGTCACAGATACCACTGAAGACCACAATTATCAAAGAAAGCGAGTTCCATGATAATAAACTCTAATTAGTTCTCTGCGTCTTCTGTTTGCTCAGTGACTTAGATATTACTTTTAATATTATTATTTTTGTTTATACTCTGTAGTTACATTACAACTCCGCCATCTACACTTAGAACAGTTCCTGTTATGAAGCTTGCTTCGTCAGATGCAAGGAAAGCATATGCATTAGCTATATCTTCTGGATATCCTAATCTCTTAACTGAAGCCTTTTCCTTCATCATATCAAGAACCTTTTCAGGCATTTTTTCAGTCATAGGTGTCATTATGAAGCCAGGAGCTACTGCATTAACACGTATTCCCTTCTTTCCAAGTTCCTTAGACCAGGTCTTAGTCATTCCAATAACTCCCCACTTAGTTGCAGCATAATTTGTTTGTCCAAAGTTACCGTAAATTCCTACTACTGAGCTTGCATTCAATATTACGCCAGAACCTTGAGAAGTCATCACTGCTGCTGCCGCTTGTCCACAATTGAATACACCTTTAAGGTTTACATTTATTACTCTATCCCACTCAGCTTCTGTAAGTTTAAGAAGAGTATTATCTGCAGTTATACCAGCATTATTTACCATTACATCAAGTCTTCCAAACCTTTCAACAGCAAATTTTACAAGGTTATCTACATCTTCCCTATTTGTAACGTCTACCTTTATTCCATCTACTTCTCCTAGAGCCTTTAACTCTGCAACGGTTTCATTAACCTGTTCTAAGTTAACATCACAAACAACTACCTTTGCGCCTTCTTTTAAAAACTTTTCCGCAGTTGCCTTTCCTATTCCTCTTGCTGAACCAGTTATTATTGCTACTTTATCTTTAAGTCTCATTATAATTCCTCCTGTCAAATTTAATTAAACGAAGTGTAAAATGCTTTGTAAACCAATTAGAACAAATACTGTTCCTGTTTTTATACAGGTAATTACGAAAATATCCTTATAGGATTGTTTATGAGTTAAACCTGCGATACCTAGTAAAGTTATAACAGCACCGTTATGAGGTAATGTATCCATTCCACCAGAAGCCATTGAAGCAACACGGTGAAGCAATTGCGGACTTACGCCAGCATTATTTGCCCAAGTTAAATATTGTTTGCCAAAGGTATCTAGTGCTATACTCATTCCTCCAGAAGCTGAGCCTGTAACTCCTGCTAAGGTATTTACAGTAACTGCTTCAGATAATAGTGGGCTACCATTAGGATTAATATTTGTTAAAGCATGAGCTATGGATTGGAAGCCTGGAAGAGTTTTTATAACGTTACCAAAGCCTACTTCTGATGCTGTATTCATAACAGCTAACAAGGATCCGATGGCACCAGCATTAATTGCTGAAGCAATATTGCCTTTCATACGCTTTGGATTAATAGCAACTGCTAATGCAATACCAACTACAAGTGCAATCATAAGTGCCCAGTTATTCATAGAACCTACAACACCTGTTTGAGGAATGTTGTAAGGTGCTTTAGTTACCCAGGAAATAATATTCCATTTAGGGAAAACCATTTTCTGTAAAACTAGAGTTACTATAAGAACAGACGCCAATGGTATTACTGATAATAAAGGATTTGGTAAATTAACTTCTTCTACTAGCACAGGCTCTTGAGTATGATTATCTCCATAACCTTCTCCTTTAGCTTGTGCTACACGTTTACGCCACTCTAAATATGATATACCACAAACTAAAACTATAATTGCACCTAGTGTTCCAAACACAGGAGCAGCATATAGGTCTGTGTTAAAAAACTTCATTGGAATTGAGTTTTGAATCTGTGGAGTTCCTGGAAGTGCATCCATAGTAAATGTGAAAGCACCAACAGCAATTGTTGCTGGAAGAAGTCTTTTTGGAATATCTGCTTCTTTAAATATAGAAGCTGCAAAAGGATAAACCGCAAATGCTACAACGAAAAGACTTACTCCACCATAAGTTAATATAGCTGCTGCTAGCACTACTGCTAACATTGCACGTTTTTTACCTAACTTTTCTACTATAAATTTTGCAATGGATTTTGCAGCACCAGACTGCTCCATTACTTTACCGAATACCGCCCCTAATAAGAAGAAGGGGAAATATACCTTTACATAGTTACCTAAATTAGGAAGAAAGATTTCTGTATAGGTTGGCATAATTGACATTCCAGAAAATATTGCAGCTAGTATTGCAAAAATAGGT
>Ga0255336_101557_pt1 | contig 15687 bp, 11 predicted proteins | sample MeOH1_35cm_T3_17_FD_189102 | JGI IMG/M metagenome (GOLD analysis project Ga0255336, IMG submission 189102) | Sandy soil microbial communities from University of British Columbia, Vancouver, Canada - MeOH1_35cm_T3_179 | ecosystem: Engineered > Artificial ecosystem > Sand microcosm > Unclassified ...
CGTCCTTGGTAAGGACGGGGTCGGTAGTTCAATTCTACTCGGCGGCACCATTTCCCCAATAAAATCAACGACTGAAAAATGCGTCGCGACGCGTAAGTGTGCGAACGTGTGTAGAACTCTGCGGAGTTTTAGGGGAAAGCTAGGGGAAAATGTTCGACTGGCGTTCCCGTCGCAGATCATAGGCTCAGTCCGCCCGAGAAGAACGTCCTTCGCGGGGCTCAGCTGCCAAAGAATCAATTTGAGGAATAGTGCCGGGACGATAGAGGCCGGCGCCTGGGATGGCTGATGAAGGTCCAGCCTGCCGACCGAAGGCGCGCGCGTGAGCCAGGCGAGATCTGCCCCGTCACCAATCGCTCGGGCGGCAATTGAGGTATCGCGTTGGTGAAAAGGGAATGGCCGGCAGCACATAGATCGATCTGCTGGCAAGGCTGAGGACAAGATAAAAGTTGAAAGCCTTCTCGGCCCTCATGGGCCTGGCTTGCGCAATATGGAGACCTTCGCGGTTTCGCGATCCCGTTGTCAGTGTCCTCTTGTCGCTCGAGTACTCAGCGGCGCGAACGACCTCGTCAAAAATCCCATGTCGATGCCCGCAGATACCTTCTGCGACGCTAGCAGTTTCTTCTGGTCAGGTACCGGCTAAGCCTTCCTTTTCCGCGGCATCGGGGTCGTCACCGATCCGATCGACGCGAAGGCGGCTCGCTGTTCCGGAAGTTCCGTCATCTGATAGCGGATAGATGATTTCGGGTCGGCATGGTTCAATATATCCATGATGGTCTTCAAGCTGTTACCCTTGGCGCCCAACCAAGTTCCAAGGCTGTGCCGGGCCATATGGGGTGTGAACTTGATACCCGTAGCTTCTACGACTGGCTTCAGCTCTCGATAGACCTGCCATCTATTCGCCCAGGGGAACACCGGCCCTCTGTGTTTACGCTGCATCGTCGCAAAGGCAGCTTGCGCATCTGGGTGCAGTGCCTTCCATTTCCATTCGTCTGTCTTCGAGATATGGACATAAATCTGCCCATCATCGAGGTCCAAGCGTTCCCATGTAAGGCGTAACGCATCGCTGATGCGCATACCCTGACTGAAAAGGAAGATCATCAAGACTTTCAGCGTACCTGATGCTTCATCGATCAGGTCGGCGGCAGGCTCCGGCCGCAAGGCCCTTGTCGGAGGAGCCGCTTCTTTGAAGCGCTTGATCGTGACCCAGTTGCACCATCCATTATCGGCTGCATAGTGCATGACCGAGCTGATAGGCGTGACAACCTTCCGGTTCTTGGACGAAGCCTTGTGGTTGCTGCAGAGACGATTTGCGCAAGCGAGAACCGCGTCGCGAGTGACATCCGACAGTTGGAACGCTCCGATGTCCTTGATGATAGGGCGGAGGCGCCCAGTCTCACCAGGATGAGATTCCAAATAGCGCTCTGCTGCTTCCCTGAATGTCTCTGGGCGTGCCGCAGGCTTTCTCTCAGGCTCGTGATCAGCAGACTGATTGATGATGCGGTTCGTTAGCTCGGCCGCAAACCTTTCAGCAACTGCTTTGTCCGTTGTCTTTGTTGAGACTTCGAACTGGCGGCCGCGGACGGTGCCGCGCGCGATATAGAAGCGGTTGTTTTTACGTTTGCCGGGAGCGATGAGGTCGAGTGGCATCGAAGGGCCTCCAAGAGAGCTTTGTAGTCGTCTTCGGTCAGTCGGGTTCCGCGCCCCTTGCCAATCCGGGGGAGTTCCGGGTGCTCACGAAGGGTTCGCGAGATTTTCGATTTGCTGTACTGGGCAGCCTGGCTGACGTCGGCCAACGTGAAGGCACGGGGCAACTGCTGGCAGCTTGACTTTGCCGGGACGGCAGAAGGAATAATTTCCATCTGGTCCCCTTGGGCCAAAGCATCCCCGGCGAGACTTGCGGTCTCGTCAGGGGAGTTCTGGCTCGTCGAAAGGTTGGCTGCGTCTTGCATCCAGACGATGTTCGATCGTCCGAGGCTGGCGGAACCTAGTTGGAGACATTTTTTTGATTTTTTTATCTGACGGCGTCAGGCTATTTTATCTAATTATATCAGCCGCCTAGCTGCGCCGCGGCAGATTAACTGGCGAATTCCCGGTACGGACCAAAAGAATTTCCCGTCCACTTCGACCTCGTCGATGACGCCGGCAGCAGCGAGCCGGTGGGCGAGAGCGATGGCGGCCTGGGGATCGGCGTCGCAAGCGAAAATCACTTGGTGATCTTCGACGATGAGCCTGCTGCAAAGTGCTACCGCCAAGTGGTTCGTATCCACCGGCCCGGTCGCCATCCCGGCGATGGCGTGCCGGAGCCGGAGCGTCTCGGCTTGTACCTCAAGGGCAATTGCCTGGCCGTCGGCCAGCGCTTCTTGGCAAAGTTCAACGAGCAACCGGATGAACCCGGCGGCACTGCCATCGAGGACGGCTCTCCGCGCCATATCCCGGTATTCAGTCGAGCGGCGCAGGAGGACGAGGTCCAGCGGAAGCTCGGGGACGCCGCCGTCTTCCAGAAACAAGCTTAAAAGCAAGCGGCTGACCTCGCCATTGCCTTGCTCGAACGGACGCACGCGTAAGAACTGCAGAACCGCGAGACCCGCCCGGACAGCGGCATGACTGTTCGGCCATGTCAGGTAGCCATAGCGGCTCGTGAACAAGCGCATCTGCTCGCGGATCGCCCCATGCGGCAGCCCCGGCAAACCGGTATCGAAATCGACGCCGGCGCTATGTCTTCGAAAGAAGCCGAGCTGCTCATCAGGCAGCATCTCGCGAAACAGGATGTCGTGAATATCCTTCGCGAGAGAGGCGCTGACGCATCCGCTGCGATTTGGCTTCAGGAAGAGAACCCTTTCGAAAGCGACCGTATGGGCTTCGATCAGACGCTCACATTGCTCTCGCGCCTGCTCAAATGCTGCATCGCACGTAGCGAGAAACCGGGAAATGCTCGGCCAGTCATCCGGCTGAATACCGCGGTCGTTGATGTGCTTGGCGAGACCCGCCTGACGCCCGAGAGCGCCAACCACGCCGAGAACAGGTTTCGCTCCAATGGTCGGATCATAAACGTCGAGCGCTGTGTCGAAGCATTTGAGCTCTCCGACCAGGAGGCGCGTGAGCGCGTCGCCGCGCGCAACTTGGCGCCAGCTCTCCGGCGCATCGGCAATACCGCGTGGAATGAGATGTGTCGTCGGGACGGGATTGTTCGTCGCTTCGATGATCTCTTCGCGGAGCTGCAGTTTCTGATGTCCCGTGAGAGAGGAGGCCGTGGCGACGATGTCTTCGAATTTTTTCTGACTTCTGCGCATCAGCGCGGCGGAAACGGGCGACGGCAGGAAGCTGTTCTCTGGCCTGTTTGTAAAAACGGTGGTCAAAGCATGGCGCGGCCGAATGCCTGAATCAGTCAGAAATTCCACGCTCTCGTAAAGCCAGCATAAAGCGGGTTGGCCGTACGAGTATGCTCCCATGCCGGGTGCGATCGCCTGGCGCAACGGACTGTTCCATTGCTGAAGGTCATGAGCGATGTCTAACGCGCTTTCTGCCAGGATAACCTTTATCGGCATATTCTTTGTCTTTCCAAAAAAGAAAAGCGCCGCGAAGACCGCGGCGCTGACAGGCGGGTAGAGGGTTGAGGTCAGAGGTCGAGGATCAGATCGCAGTCGCAGACGGACGGCGGTACCAGGCAGAGGACGACGGCAAAACCCCCGCTGTCGTCGTCGAAGCCGACCAGGGTCCGACAATTTGCCTCGACGAAAATCCGCTGCCGAATTTGGGAGATGTCCTGCCCGCTGGGCAGGTTCAAGTTCCCTTTCACGGCTGGAACCCTGTTGTTTGCGATCACGATGCTCTGCACAGCCTGGGCGAGCTCCTTGATCCGTGGATGCACATCTCCTTCCGACTGCTCGGGGATGCGCACCAGAAGGCGCTGTGCTCTCCTGCAAAGCGCATGAAACGTCTCGTCGTCGTAGTCGCGGCAGAACAGCAGACTACCGCCTTCGTTCTCGACATATTCTCTGGTGCAGTCTGGGTTTGGGTCGTAGCTCAGCATCTTGTCACCTCCAATTGATGCAGCGACGTCCCCCGGGTCGGGATCCGCCCGGCGGGCTGTCGCACGAAACGTGGCGACGGCCCACCGGGCTCGCTTTTCAGGCAAATGCCCGTTTGACGATGTCTTGGAGGCCAGGAACGATCCATCGCTGCTTGCCTTCGACATCGATCATCTCAAGCCTGCAGCTCTGCTCGACGAGCGGCATCACGCCATGCGAGGGCAGTTCGAAGATGTAGTCGAAATCCCTATGCTCAAGAACAAACCGCGCTAGGAGCTGTGCCGCGAGAAGCGCGTGACGTTTCGCGATCAGTCCTGATTTGCGAAGATCGGCGGCCATCTGAAGCTGTGCCGGTCGGAGCTCGTCAAAGAGAATCATCCCGATCTCGATCGATTTACGGCATGCCGCGATGAGATATCGAACGAACGGCTCGGCATTCCCGCTAATGATTGCTTCATCGATCGCCAGCAGGTAGTTTTGGCGGCTTCGCCAGATTGCCGCCTCAAGCGGCAACAACGGCTTGCCCGATTCGGCGATCTGCAGATGCATCACCAGCCGGCCGATGCGACCATTCCCGTCGCTAAATGGATGAATTTTCTCGAATGCGAGATGAGCCAGGGCGACCCGGATAAGCCAGTGCATGTTCTGCCATTGGTCAAGCGCGAAGTCGGTCGACCATTGCTCCATTGCGGCGGCGATGCGCTCCTGCGCGAGCCCGTCGGCAAACATATCATCGCGCCCCTGCCGACGTATCAGTGCCGGCACATGTCGGACCTTGCCGGCGCGATCGAACGTTCTTTTGAAAGTATTGAAATGCAGTGTCTCGACGAGCCTCCAATCGACGGTGCCATGGGTGCCAAAGCGGAAAGGTGAGACGCGTTGACTGTAAAGCTCAAGCATGTCGCTGATTTCCAATGCCGACTGATATCGGCCCGCCTTGCGATTCGGGTCGCGCATGAGAACGGCCTTACGGGCGCCGGCGGCGGTCCTGGCATTACCGATCAGGAGACCTTCGGCGAGCTCCACCTGAAAGCCAAGGGAGGCGATCGGGCCTTCCAGGAAGCTGCAGGAAATGGATCTGAAATATTCGCAGGCAGCCGCGTCGAGAACGTCAAGTTCGGGTCTGAGGGTGGCTGCAAGCTTCACGGCGGCAGTGTTTTCGCGCGGGGCAGCGTGATTGGCCGTGACGGCCGAGGATGAAGCCTGGATCGCCTCGGAGAACGATACCGCGATCTCGAGTCGGTCATGACCGGTAAGCTCGCTGTGCCGCAATATGAGATCGCGTGCGCGCTCAAGAAGGAAACAAAGCCCGTCGTTGTCGAGCCGGGTGTGGCAGGTCTCAAGGAACCCGTCGCGGCAGAGGAAAAAGCCGCGTGTCCGATGGTCGAACGGGGGAGCGCCTTCGGGGGCGACGATGACGGCGTCGAAGCCGATCTCGATGTTGCCGTTGTCTTGCGCGCTTGCGTACATCGCGTCTTCGAACAGAAGGGAGCTCAGCTCGATTGCATGGTTGCCCAGGATGGCGAGGATGCGGGCGGGAAGGACGACACGGGTCGATGGCATCGGGAGGCCTTTCATGGGTAGGGGCATGGCGCAGCCGGAACGAGGCGGCCTGGCACGAAGAGGGAAGGTCTGGTCGAAGACGCCGCCCTGCCCCGCGGGAAGGGGCAGGGCGGGACGTCACGCCGGTTCGTAGGTCACCGACGACGCAGCTGTTTTGGCAGCAGGTGGATCTTCCGGAGCTGGATGATGCTCAGCTCGCGATCGAGTTCGCGGACGAGTGCTAGAAAATCCGGTCGGATGACTTCATCGATCTTCTCGTCCATTGCTTGGACGGTTTGCCGTACCGCCTCGATCTGCCGAGCGATGCCCAGTGACGCCTGGCAATGGATCGCGACATCGGCGCTGCTGATCACAAATTCTACGCCAGCGCCGGAGGGATCGCTCGCGGCCTGATGTGGCATCAAGCCGACTGTGGTTCCAAGGCCAGTTCGAATCCACGCCCAGCGGACTTTCGTCTTCCGCCCGGGGGCGGCGAGCTCGAACGTGCCCGCAGGGCCGAAGCGCCGCGGTAGGTCGAGGAACAAGTCGGTCGATGCCGATGGGAGGCGGGCGATGCCGACCGAATCGGCGATGCCAGTCCGTTCAACCCGCCAGCCGACCAGACGGGTTTGATTGGCGGCAAGGTTGATGGAGCCGATCTCAACCGGCTTCCCGGCCGTGATGGCTTTCGAGAACCAGTTCGTGGCAGCGGTATCGAGTTCGCTTGCGTCCTTGATCGCCGCTGTGATCAAGAAGAACGTCTCGCAAGCCTGTCCCTCGGTGACGTTCAGGGGGATGAACGAGGAGACTCTCGACTGACGACGGCCAGGATGCTGGACGCTGAGATAAGCCAAGAGATGTTGCTTGATCACCGTCCATTTCTCGGCGGGGATGCGGGTGATGTCTTCCTTCCCAGTGGCGGAGGCGTTCAGGCTGCCGGGGAGGTGCCGGAGGACACGGAAGACGGCGTGGCCGCCCGTCTCTTCAATCTCATAGGCGTGGGTGGATGTCGGCTTGGTCATGATGGCGCTCCTTTCCTTTTGCGCGGCGGAGCTTTGATGTTGGGCCGGCAGATGGTGCGTGGTTCCGGGTAGTGCCGCTCCGGTCAGCTGCATCGCCCGCGATGGTCTTCTGGAAGGCAGGGGATACGAACCGTAGAAGAAGGAACGGCACCGAAGGTGATTACCGAACATCCCCGCCGCTCCCGCCACCGGTTCGCTGCGGCTGACCGATGGGCCTTTGTTTTGCGGTTGGCGAAGAAGCCTCAGGCTCGGCCGGTGCCGGCGGGGTGGCCGACGCCGGCTCGAGCTGTGAGCGGCCGCGGGAGGGTTGGTACTTCTTGAGGATATCGTCGTCGACCTTGCGTCGAAGAAGATCGATCGCGTGCATCAGGCCGGCTATGTCGACGTGCGTCTCGAACGCCTCCAGCCCCGTGACATTTTCTTCCCGCGCCCTCAGGTCGCGAAGCCGGGCATTGAGGCGCTTCAGCTTGTCTGCAAGGGATTCCTGGGGGGGCCTGGCGGGGTTGGCGACAACGGCAAGCGCAGCAGATTTTGAAAGCAAGGTGAGGGACGGCCCGGCCTCTTCGATGCTTTCGGCGGCGATCCTGACATGCTTATCAAAAAGCCGCGTGGCGCGGGGCAGCGCGTCCTCGTCCCCTACCTGCTCAAGCGCGCGGATCTTGTCGGCTTCCGTCCTGCGCTTGCCGTTTGCGTCCCGAGATTTACCCGCCGCGATCCGCTTGATGAGGATATGCGCGTAATGCAGCAGCGGATAGACTGGGTCCTTCACGTCGATCGTACCCTTGAGTTTCAGGAAGCGGCTCTGGATAGCGACCAGGACCGGATGGTCGAAACGGGAAATCCGGATCTGCATTTCCCTGAAATCGCTCGGGATGATGTGGAGCGGATCGTTGATGAGCCGCCGCACGTCGATCTCGCCTTGATCTGGCTCGAGCAGTCCATGCGGGTTTGGTGAAATATCCATTCCGAGGGTGTTGAGCTTGATGCAGTCGGGGTTCGGTTTGCCTGTGGCCGGCGAGAATCCACGGGTGCCTGCCAGACCATTCATGATGAGGATTTGACGATCGGCGAGCTCACGGATGTCGGGCGTTTCCCGGGCGGTCTTGCTGATATTGTCGAGACGTCGATAGACGTCGATGAATTGATGCATCGGCATGAGCGGGATGGCGCGCCGGAGGATCCGCCGATCCCGTTCGTGCCGGAGGTCGAGTGTCCAGCTCTTCCAGAACAGACTGACGTTGATCTGGAACTTGCGGGCCGCCGCTTCTCGTTCCGCGCGGGCTTGCTCCATTTCCTCGAAGCAGAGCCAGGTATGGGCGACGACGTCGCTGGCGGCCGTGATCTGTCGCGCCAAAGCACCGCGATCGGCGGCGACGGTTTCCGGCATATGGAGCTCGACGTCGTCCGACATGGCCATGGCTTCAGCGCAGGTGCTTGCATCCCAGAGGTCCCGGTGATCGTAGACGAGGTAGCCCTTTTGGAGCAGTGTTGCCTGCCGGCGACAGGTCCGGCCGGCATAGCCGAGGCCCCAATTCCGGTACTTGCGCAGGTCCACCTTGAGGCGACGACCGTCGTCGGTCTGAGCAGTCAGGATCCCCTTGTTGAAGCCGACGGCCGTTGCAACCAAGCCATCCTGGACGCCGCTGGCGGGATCATCGGCATGGAACTGTACCCGGTCGTTCTGGCAGAGGCTGACCGTGCTATCGGCGGTCGGCATCTTGACCGATTTGGGGTGCTGACCCTTCCATCGAACTGCCTGGAGCTGGGCATTCAGCGCGTTGATGACGTCCTCGGTCGTCGCGAAAACGAACCGGTCCTCGACCCGTCCGGACTGGATGTCGTTCGCCCAATTCCTGACAAGGCGGTCGATCGTGGCTTCGTCATTCGCTTCCATGTGGAGACGGCCGTTGGCGGTCAGGTTTTGGATCGCGGTGGCGATGCGACCATGGGTGAAATCGTTCACGACGTCGGTCATCCACGGCAGGCTTCTCGAGGCCTTTCCGCCAAGGTCTGAGGATTCGAACCGACCCTCCAGAAGCCGAAACATGCCGTGCCGGGTAGTACCGCTTTCACCGGCGTTTCCACCGATGAGCACCAATCTCGCCTTGGTCCGACGGACATACGCGAGCAATTTCGCCATCAGGCGAGCGTCCACGATATCGGCACTGTCGACCAGGACGCAGGTCTTGGAGGTCCAGGCATGTTCATCGGCTGGACCCCGGTCTTGGATGGCGATTTCCGCGGAAAGGGTCCGGGCACCTTTGATACCTGCATCCGCCAGTTTTCTGACAGCGGCTCCATTTGGAGCCAGGCAGATGACACGGTAGCTCTCTTTCTTCTGACCGTTCCTTTTCAAGAAATCCTGCCGAATGGCTTCGATCGTCGCGAGCTTGCCCGCATCCGACGCGGCACGAATGAGCATCAGGCGTGGTCCGGCAACGGCCTGGACCGCGACTTCGAATTCTTCCGGGGTGAGTGCGCGGTTTGCGCCGGACGGGACCGCCTGAAGACGCCGCTGTACCGCGTCCAGGGCCGTGCCGGTTGACTTCCGCTTCGCGAGAAAGGCGGCATCACCGAGGATCTTTTCCTCCTGAAACCAGATCGTGTTCCGCGTATAGCGCCCGGTCGGTCGAAGGCTGTCCTGGGCGAACAGACGCACCGTGCCCGGCAGGTCCAGCGCGTTGTTCGCGAGCTTCATCGCCTCATCGCCGACGATGCCATGATGGTCAAGCAACCGCAGGAGATCTTGCCGCGTGAAGGTGTTGCGGCCTCTCATTACCTCGGTCAGAAGCTTCTCGATATGGCGAATCCGGCGGTTGGCCCGGTTCTGCCCTTCCTGGATTTCGGCTTTCGCGCCTTCCTTGTCCTGATGCCGTTTCCGGCCGAGATGCCGACCTGGTTCGGCCCGCCGCGGGTCGACTTTCAGGGGGATTCGCCGGCGCCGGAACCAGGCGTTCTGGTAGTCGCGCCACTGCTCAGGCAGGTGGTCAGGATGGAGTCTCGACCAGGTCTCACCTTCGCGTCTGGAAAAGTCTGGATTGAGGTGGCGGGCTTTGTCGCCGAAGCCGTCGCCGTCCAGAGCGCGGGTCGTAACCAGGATGTGGCAATGCCAGTTTCCGGTCTCCGGCCGGTCGGGGCGGTGGATCGCGACCATGGCCGCGACGCCGTGCCGGGTGAAATGCTCCCGTACGAAATCATGGGCAAGTGCCTCACGCTTGTTGTCCGAGAGCTCCCGGGGAAGTGCCAGCATGAAGTGCTTGGCAAGCTGGGCGCCGACGCGAAGGCGCTGCAGCTTCTTCTTCCGGTCATAGACCATCTCAGCCGCTTCGGCCGCGTTCCACAGCTTTTTGGGGTTCGCCATCTCCGGGCTGGCACCCGCCGGAAGGAGCACAGCCAAGGAGACGAGGTCTTTGCGCTTGCGGGCATGCCGGTGGCGGGTGCGCAAGCGGTCGCACCGCCAGTCCCTGCGAGCGATGTAGGCTGCTGTCCCGACAGCGGATTGATCCGCGCGGATGATGATGAGCCTTGCGAACGCGATGGCCACCTGGCCGTCCTCCCTCCATGGCGCCTCGGGGCGTCCAAAGGAGGAGATAGAGGCGTTGGGCCGGCCTTGCCGGCGGCGGCAGCCCCGCAATCACGTTTTGCCGCAGGCAAAATGTATATTGCGCTCGCTGCCGGGGACGGCAGCTCGGCGTCGCCCGGCCGGGAGGCCGGTCGACGCGGCTTGGCCCGCGGGGCGCGGGCCAAAATTCCGTAAGCCCGGCGCCGGGGGGCGCCGGTGGCGGCGTCGCCGGACGCCGCTATCTGGAACTGCACCGAAACGTTCAGGAAGAGTGCAGGGATGCAAAAAAGGGAACGGCAGCGGAGGCTGAGGCGGTTAGAGAAAGCCCGCGCGGATGCGGCGGCGGCGGTCATGCGGGTCGACCATGAGGAGCATCGATCGGCGGAAGCAGAACGAAAGGAGAGGGCTCGCGAACTCTACCGCCTCGGCGGGATTGCCGAGAAAGCCGGCTTGGCGGGCTTGGACGAAAGGATGCTTTTCGATGCGCTCCGAGGCGTGAGAGAACGCCTCGATGCAGCCAAAAATCCGGCAGCAGCCATTGATGCATTGGTCAAGGAAGCCGGTCTTGCGGATGTCGACACCGAGGTGACCTTCGGTATTCTGCTGAGGGGGCAGGAAATCTTGGAAGAGCCGGGAAGGGCAGAAGCCTTGGCGAAGAAAGGGCGGGAAAGGCTCAACCAGCTCCATTGGGCGAAATCGCGAGGATCGTCGAAGAAGCCGGCACCATCACCTGACAGCGATCAGCCACCGATGATGGTGAAGTTCGAGGCACGACCGCCCCAGGCACTCCTGGATGAGCTCAAGCACCTCGGGCTGAAATACTTCCCCGACGAGCAAGCGTGGCGCGGACCGAACGAGGTCGCCACCGACGTTCGAACGGCGATCAGGAGGGCGGAGGCATGCGGCTTGGTGGCATTCCCATCCGACTGGCGGGACGCGTAGGCGGGCGGATCCGCCCGCTTACGCGGACGCCAAGGCGGCCCCCCGCTCATCGCCGCCGCCGCGCCCGCGCGAAAGCACCTCTGCAGCGGCGATATCGTCGGAGCGCCGACCGTGCCGCCGCCGCTTGCGGGCTCGTCAAGTTGACCAGCGTGCTGCCGGCGGGAAGCTCCGGAGGTAGGGCCGTCGAGCTGGCCATCGGCTCGTCATGGCCGGCAGGGGCATCGAGCAGCACCACGGGAAAGGAAACGACCCGGTCGACGAAGCATGCGACAACTTCGTCATCGGGAACCTCGCCTCCTGGTTCTGTCGTCCGGCTGCGGAAGTAGTCCAGCAAGGTATCGATGATGCCGCCCGCGAGCTTTTCGTCGGCACCGGTCATGCTGGCCCGGACCTGCGGTTCATGGGCGAGCGTCACCGTTACTGCGGCAGCTTGAATTGGCTCGCCGGGCTTCTGTCGCATGACGTAGGCCTCCATGATCGCGTTGCCCCACATGGGATCCGATGAACCCAGAGCATATTCCACGAGCTGGGCTAGGAAAACCCAGGCGGCCATGATGATCTCCGAACCGGCGCCCAGACGGATTTCTCGCAGGTCCCAGGATTGCAGCCGGACGATTGGAAACGGTGTTGCCTGTTCTGCTCCGATCAGCTGGAGCAGCCGATCGGCGAGCGCCTCGGGCGTCTCGGTCCAGTGGGTGAAGTCGATGTGCTTGATACCGCAGTATCTGAGGAGATCGCCAAGCGTCGCCGGGGCCGGCGGATGGCGAAGCTTTCCGTAGGCGTATTCGATGGCGTCGGCCGTCAGGGCGATTTCGAGGGTGATCATGGATGCCTCCTTGCTGTGGTGAGGAGGCATATTGTTCCGGCGGCGATTTATGCGGCACCGAAGGAGAGGGTTGGTTCGGATCCATGAGCATCAGCCTTCAGCCGGATCAAAGGCGCGGAAGGCGGGGGCGACATACGGCGGCAGGGCTCCGTGCCTGAACAGCATATCGAAGCAATATCGTTTCCCACGGCGGAAAATCTTCACCGCCCGCGCAATGGGAAAACGATATAGCCGGCAAGAGCCCCATCAACGATCATCGCGAGCTGGATCTCTGCTTCGCGGACAACAGCGCCTTCAGCATCCAGGAGATCCTGGCAAACGAAGTTCAAATCAATTGCCGGCAGGAACTCCTCCGAGCGGCCGCCGAGCCGGGGCTGGGTGACGCGGCTTCCGTTGCCGGTGGCCAGTCCATAACACCGCTGATCCATGTTCCTGCGGATCAATGGGTGGCGATCCAGCAGTGACAGCTTGCGCTTCTGTCGTCCTGGGGTGGTGAGGAGGTGTCACAGTGGAACCATCGCTGGATTGGCGGATGGGATCAACCGAAGAATCTTCTACACCTTCTCAAAATGAAGGCCCGCGTCTCGAAGCTCGAACCTGATGGCATATATGCAGACGATCCGGCGATTTTCAAACTGTGGAAGTAGCAGTGGCTGGCGGTGCCGAGGGAGTCGGGCCGATCCTGACGACGGCGCCGATCTGCACGGACTATCCGAACGCTTGCTCGTTTGAAGAGCAATCAATCGCTGCCACGGATCTCCTGGCGACCATCAAGCCCGAGCGGGAAATGGGAATTCAAGCGCCCATGAATGGCTCGTTCTCGAAGAGGCGAGGTTGGAAATCCAAGGCGTTCTGACGGAACTGATGGCGGTCTGACTGACACGGGCAGGTCTCGATTTAGTTGTCTTCAGTCGTGTCTGCTGGCCGATCCGGACTGGCCAAAGAAGATCCGGGCGGGGCGTATCGCCGTCTTTCCCTCCTGGAATCCGGATGTCCTGAAGTGGGTGCCCATCAGACGGGGCCGCCCATCAGCGAGGCGCTTCAGACCTTTCCCAGCGCGGTGGCTTCTAGCAGCCATTGCGCAGTGCATCCTCGAATTAGGCCTGGGAAATGCGGCCCACACACGGGCCGCATATTTCTTTCATCAAGGACGGCAACACCGTCGCGCTATTTTGCCTGTCCCCGTGCCGCCGGACAGGCTGGCGTTGCCATAGGCGCCTTTCGGCGCGAATTTACATCTCAAGCCCCAACGCCCCAGCGTGGCCTGATCTTGCGCAGCCGCTTCAGCCACCTACGGAGTCCGATGCGCTTCTCGCCGCGTTCGGCGCGCTTCGGCTTCACCCAATAGAACTGGATCGCGCGGCGCTCGCCGACATATGCCGGAAAGCCGTGATAGGAGTGCTCGTTGCGGCGGAAGGACAGCAAGGTACCGTTGACCGGCGGGACTTCGACTATGTAGTCGTTCACGTCGCTCGGATTACGGACCATACGCAGCTGACCGCCAGGTGCATGCCATTCCTTGTTGAAATAGATCAGGACGGTGAGGCGTTTCGACCGTGAATCGTTATGCACGTTGCCGTCGGATGCCTGGCTGTATTTCCGCACTGTCAATTGCAACGGGCATTCGCTGAGATCCATGTCGAACTTCTTGGCGAAATGCTCCTTGGTGCTCGGCAGATGCAATTCATCCAACATGGACTGGAAGCCTGGGCCATAGGTGAGTCCTTCCGGCGGAAAATTGCCCGGCTCGGCGATCGTGGGGTAGTCGCGGTTGATGAGCTCCAGCGCATCCGCTTTGACGAAGCCGGGAACGACGATGAAATCGCAGGGATCCCGCTGTAGCGGCGTCCGCTCAAAGGCGTCAAAATCAAACATAGACATAAACTGGGCTCGCTGGTTCTTGCTCGTAACTTGGGATTGCCTTGAAACCGGCTTTTTTGACGATACACCGTCTGGCGCGACAGCAGCAAGCGGCTCCGGCGTGGGGAACGCTGCCACTAGAGGTATTGACAAGCATCTCCTCGAGTAAGCTTTCCGCGGCCTGCGGTGAAGGAGTGCCAGCGATGCTTTCTCCTATCGCTCCGACGCAAAATATGAAGCCCACCCGGCGGCGGAGATGGTCGATCATGCTCGGATGGTCTGTAAGATTGGCATTCATCACGCTTTCTCCGCCTTGCCGGTGGAACGGTCAAGTGATCATGACCGGTTCCGGTGGCCTGGGTGGGCCCCTTTGAAGAAGCGGTCAAGGAGATTGCTGAGGGGTACGCTGCGGTTGCTGGCGTATCAAAGGTCGGTTGTGCTGACGGAGCGATCGGTCAACCACGAGTGCGTTCTTTGCCTCTACATCGAGTTCGACCTGCTCTTGGGTAACAAGTCGCCAATGAGCTGCGCCGCGAGGCGAAGTTGGGGCGCGATCGTTCTATGGCAACCAAGCCCGGCCGATAGATTTCGAGCGTGATCAGCTTTCGATGGTTGCAAGATCTGAATCCTCATTCTCGCTGACGCTTTCAGCTTCTACCCGTCCGGCAACGACGGGGAAGCGGAGCTGCGACGGGATGGAGGTAGTCGAGGTGCTTGATCCTATTTGCGGCCAGGACAAGCCGGCACATGCCTAAAGAAATGACGGCACAGAACATCTTGCCGGATCGCTAGAGAGTCAGATGCTGGCGCGCACAAACGAGAGCGTCGCTTCGTACTCGCAGTACGACCCACAATAGGGTCCGATTGCCGGTCCTGCGGAGACATGCGGCTCTCTGTGCACAACAGTTGCCACAGGAGATGATGGGCCTATGAGGGAGCCGAGGCGTCTCCCCTGTCGTCCTGGCCGAAGAGAGTTGATGTCCGAAGACATAGGCGTCGCGGTGATCATGTCCCGACAAATTAAGCTGTATTTCAACTTATAGAAGAAATTTATTATTATCTCTAAAGTGAAGGTCCACACCTAAAGGCTGGGCAGGTGCAGAAACTCAGTCCAACCAATAGTTCAATCCTGTTTGTGAGCGAGAGGAAGAATTTCTGGTGATAGACCAAGTATATCGCTCATGATGATTCAATTTGTTTTACATAATACATTGATATTACTGAAAAATATTAAAAATTGTTTCATCTGAATGAATTCCGATCATTAATGATATTTAGCACTTTATTCAGCATTGGAATTTGGTAAGTTCCTGTTCACGCGGTCGTGAGCAACGGAAACGATTTCCAGAAGGATCACGATCATGTCAGGTACATTGCAGCAAATGGTAGAAGTTCTTATCCGCAGTCCTGCGGGATCTTCCTAGGATTTGCCAATACGGTGCACCGCCGTTGCCTCTCGCGGTCTGCTTAAAAACAAGGGGCATTGGGACAGGCGAGTTGGGGGTGGGTCTTGTTGGCCCAGAGGCAGCTTTACTCAGATGTCGGGCAATCGGGTACCGCCGCGCAGCAAGCGCAGGTCTTCGGCGTCCTGACCTTGATCTTCCGCTTTCACGGCCTTGCCATCAGCCGCGAAGCTTTGGCACGGGAATTCGCCGGGCTGCGCCATGTCGATGCGGATGACGTCGTTCGCCTGGCGCGCCGGCAAGGGCTGAAGGCGCGGCGCCTGGTCACCACCTATGCCCGCCTCGCTGTCACCCATCTTCCGGCCTATGCCGGCAGGCTCGATGGCGGGGCGATGATCGTCGCCAAGGTCGACGGCGACAAGGTGCTCATCCATCGCGGCGAGGGCGGGCGGCCGGAGCTGCTGGACCGCTCCGCCTTCGAGAGCCTCTGGGATGGCAGCCT
>Ga0255336_101558_pt1 | contig 15680 bp, 16 predicted proteins | sample MeOH1_35cm_T3_17_FD_189102 | JGI IMG/M metagenome (GOLD analysis project Ga0255336, IMG submission 189102) | Sandy soil microbial communities from University of British Columbia, Vancouver, Canada - MeOH1_35cm_T3_179 | ecosystem: Engineered > Artificial ecosystem > Sand microcosm > Unclassified ...
GCCAAGTTTTCTTTATTGAATATTTTTTGTACATTAAAGTACAACTTTAGTTACCGAATATGCTATAATGTGAATTGTCTAAGTATTTACTATCCGAGCAGGAAATTCCAGATAAATGTCGAAAGATTTATCAGTTCGGTCTTCGGGAAGAGTACACCAGAACAAGGGGGAGCAAGAATGCAAAAACCCATTCGCGTATTGGTCGCAGATGATAATCGTGAACTCGTAGAAATCCTGAAGGAGTATATCAATAAGCAGGAGGATATGCAGACAATTGGTGTTGCTTATCAGGGGAATGAGGCCTTAGAAATTATCTATCGTGAACAACCGGATGTTGTCGTTTTGGATATTATTATGCCCCATCTCGATGGTTTAGGGGTATTGGAAAAAATACAAAACGATATGCAGAAACCACATGTTATTATTTTGACGGCCTTCGGACAAGAAAATATGACGCAACAAGCGGTGCAACTGGGTGCTGACTATTTTGTGCTTAAACCTTTTGATTTGGATACGTTGGGAAAGAGAATCCGTCAACTCCAGGGTAGAGAGCCAGTGAGCTCGAACATGGCAGCCTCAATGCTGATCAATACTGGAAGTTCGGTTACGACTTCTTACTCATCTTTCTCTGAAACTGAAAATATTGTCCATGTTTTAGAAGTCGAAGTTACGCGTATGATTCATCAAATGGGCGTACCTGCTCATGTTAAAGGATACCAATATTTAAGAGATGCTATTGTTAGTGTAGTTCAGGATGTGTCTCTTTTAGGTGCGGTTACCAAAGAGCTCTACCCAATGATTGCTGAAAAATATGCTACGACACCGAGTCGCGTGGAACGAGCAATCCGGCATGCCATTGAACTGGCTTGGGATCGTGGAAATATTGAGTTTATGAATCACTTCTTTGGCTACACCATTAATGTTGACCGGGGAAAACCGACTAACTCGGAGTTTATTGCGATGGTCGCAGATAAACTGAGGATGGCAAAAATGATGTAGTAAGCTAGTAATAGCAAGGGTTTTAGGGTATTATCATAGCGATAAACTTTTAAAATTCTACATGAATATAGCATTTTTTGTTTAAACACCTTCCTTCAAACTTTTATAGGTATGATAGGGAGGTTTTTATTTCGAAGTAATAAGTAATCACGAATGGGCTGGAGGTGATTGCGATAATCGAGGAACATGTCCAAGTCATCAATTCCGAATTATTAACGGCGATCATTAATTCCACACAAGATGCAATTTCGGTTGTCGATGAGCAGGGTCTCGGGCTTCTGATCAATCCTGCTTATACCCGATTGACTGGATTGACAGCCGAAGATGTGTTGGGTAAACCTGCAACAGTTGATATCGCTGTTGGGGAAAGCATGCATATGCAGGTCTTAAAGACCGGAAAAGCGGTCAAAGGAGTCTCCATGAGAGTCGGCCCAAAACGACGCGAAGTTATCGTCAATGTTGCTCCCATTACAGTTGAAGGGAAATTGATGGGCGCGGTTGCGGTAATCCGTGACGTTTCCGAAATTCGAAAGCTCTCTGAAGAACTTGAAGGGGCAAAACGCCTTATTCGTCATCTAGAGGCCAAGTATACGTTTAAAGATATCATCGGAGAAAGCCAGGAGATCAGGGAAGTAATCGAGCAGGCACAGAATGCGGCTCAAACTCCAGCCACAGTTTTGCTAAGAGGAGAGAGTGGGACCGGGAAGGAACTTTTTGCACATGCGATTCATCGCGCCAGCGCTCGGCAAAATGAGCAGTTCATCCGCGTTAATTGTGCTGCGCTTGCAGAGAATCTCTTAGAAAGCGAACTTTTCGGGTATGTTGAAGGGGCTTTTACAGGAGCCCGCCGCGGCGGAAAAACCGGGTTATTTGAAGAAGCGAACGGGGGGACGCTTTTCCTCGATGAAATCGGAAGTATTAGCTTAAACCTCCAGGTGAAATTACTACGCGTTTTGCAAGAAAAAGAACTCATTCGGGTCGGTGATAACCACCCGATCCCCATCGATGTTCGGGTTATTGCAGCAACCCACGTTAATTTAGAAGAAAAAATCCGGCGAGGAGAATTTCGTGAAGATCTCTATTACCGATTGAATGTTATTCCTCTCGTTATTCCGCCTTTACGTCAACGCCGCTCGGATATCACTTTACTGGGGGAACATCTTCTTCGTCGCTTAAATCAGGATTATGGACGAAATGTAGAGAGGATTGGGGACGAGGCGATTCGAATATTAGAGCACTATACTTGGCCAGGTAATGTCCGAGAACTGGAAAATGTTCTCGGACGGGCCATCATTAACATGAAGCTTGGGGAGAGCCGGATTGAGGCGCATCATTTACCCATCCTCCAGACGACAGATCCTTTACAAAGGAATCCAGTTTTCTGGGAGATGTCGCTAAAGGATCATAGTAAGGAAGACGTCCTTTCTGGTCATTTCTATGAAGAAGGGTTTACGTCACTTCAACGGAAATGGGAACGCGAACTGTTGATCGAAGTTATGCAAAAGACAAGGGGGAATAAAACAAAGGCCGCCCAATTACTGAAGATATCGTTACGTAATCTTTACTATAAGTTAGAACGTCATGGACTCGGGGATAAAGAAAACCCGGCTTCCGCCGAACCTTAGAGAGAGCGAAAGCCGTTGGTTGCACTTATGCTATCAGCAGAAAAACTTATGCTTTCTGTTAGTACTAGGAAGATGCTTGCAAATCATTGCAAGCATCTTTTTGCATAACTCTGCAAAAATTTGCAGGGGTTTTACTGTATTTGAGCATGTTTCAATAACTCGCCTTAATTAAGGAACTATTCTATAAAAGCTCAAGACCGTACTTAGGCTATTCTTGCCTTTGAGAGGGACGAAAATTTATATTATTCTGAAAATAATTAAGTCTTTCTTGGCATTTAATTTGCATTAACTTTATTAGCGAAGGTAAAAAGAGGAGGGCACTCAGCATGGAAATTTTTGAGGTTATGGAAAAGAAGGCTTATGAACAACTTGTTTTTTGCCAGGATAAAACCTCTGGCCTTAAAGCCATTATCTGTATTCATAACACGAGTTTAGGTCCGGCTCTCGGGGGTACACGGATGTGGAACTATCCAAAGGAGGAGGATGCGATTCAGGATGCCTTGCGTTTAGCTCGAGGTATGACCTATAAAAACGCTGCAGCGGGCTTAAATATTGGGGGCGGGAAAACCGTAATTATCGGAGATTCGCGTGTCCAAAAAAGTGAGGCACTTTTCAGAGCTTTGGGGCGCTTCGTTCAATCTCTCAATGGACGCTATATTACCGCTGAGGATGTCGGAACCTCAGTCCGTGACATGGAATGGGTGCGCCTTGAAACTAAATTTGTGACAGGGCTTTCCTCTTCTTATGGTTCCTCTGGGGATCCTTCCCTGATGACCGCGCGTGGAGTATGGAAAGGGATGAAGGCAGCGGCCAAAGAGGTGTTCGGGAGTGATTCCTTGGAGGGAAAGACAATCGCAGTTCAAGGACTCGGACATGTCGGATATCACTTAGTAAAGCATCTCCAAGAAGAAGGAGCACACTTGATTGTGACCGATCTCAATCCAGAAGCAGTCAAGAACGTCGTCCAGGAAACCGGGGCTAAGCCTGTTCGCCCAGATGAAATCTACGCAGTCAAATGTGATATTTTTGCCCCGTGTGCACTTGGAGCAGTTATTAATGATCAAACGATTTCATTGTTAAAATGTCAGGTCGTTGCCGGATCAGCCAATAATGTTCTGGCTGAGGAGCGTCATGGGGATAAACTCCATGAGCTGGGAATTCTTTATGCTCCGGATTATGTAATCAATGCGGGCGGAGTCATCAATGTTGCAGATGAATTAGAGGGGTATAACTATGAACGCGCCTTGAAAAAAGTGGATGGCGTCTATGATAACGTTGTTAACGTCATTGAAATGGCGAAACGGGATCATCTCCCGACGTATAAAGCTGCCGATCGGGTAGCCGAAGAGCGGATTGAGAAAATCGGTCGGGTGCGGAGTACGTTCCTTGGCTAATGTGCGCATCCCTGGGCACATTTGGTGTGGTTTGCGAGTATATGAATAAGAGAGGAGGCGGCGAGAATGCGAAAAGTTGAGTTTGAAGAAGAGCGGTGTAAAGGGTGTGAGCTCTGTATCTCAGCTTGCCCGAAGAATTTGATAGCGCTAGTTGACCATTTAAATGGCATGGGTTTTCATCCGGCAAACGTTGTGGACCAGGAGGCATGTATTTCCTGTGCATTCTGTGCCCGCATGTGTCCGGATGTTGTCATCACTGTCCGAAAGGAGGAGAAGAAGGTATGACTAAAGTTTTAATGAAGGGAAATGAAGCTTTAGCTGAGGCTGCAGTGCGAGCAGGTTGCCGTTATTTTTTTGGGTATCCGATTACTCCCCAGAATGAGATTCCTCAGTATTTAGCTTGGCGCCTCCCCGAAGAGGGCGGAGTATTTATTCAAGCTGAATCTGAAATAGCCGCTATTAACATGGTGTATGGGGCAGCCGGAGCTGGCGCCCGGGTTATGACTTCTTCTTCATCTCTAGGGATTAGTTTAAAGCAGGAAGGAATCAGTTATATTGCCTGTGCAGAGCTTCCTTGTGTCATAGTAAACATGCAGCGGGGCGGACCGGGGCTTGGAGGAATTCAACCCGGACAAGCCGATTATTTTCAAGCTGTTAAAGGGGGAGGACATGGGGATTATCACCTACTCGTTCTCGCCCCTGCGACGATTCAAGAGATCGTGGATTTGATGGGCAAAGCCTTTGATTTAGCCGACGAATACCGAAATCCGGTTATGATCCTTGGTGATGGAATTTTAGGCCAGATGATGGAAGCTGTAGAATTCCCAGATCAGGAAGCACCAACTGTCTTGCCGCAAAAGCCCTGGGCGACGACGGGGGCTAAAGGCAGAGCTCCGAATCTCATTAATTCCTTGTATCTGGATCCGGAGAAATTGGAACAGCATAACTATCATTTACAGGATAAATATCAGAAAATGATTGAGAAAGAGACGTTAGCAGAGTCCTATCTTACAGAGGATGCAGAAATAGTCCTTGTGGGTTACGGTTCTTCGGCACGAATTGCGAAGGCCGCAGTAGATCAAGCTCGAAAGATGGGAATTAAGGCAGGGTTGTTTCGCCCGATTACCCTTTACCCCTTCCCCCATCAAGAAATTCAGGCGGCCTGCCAACACGCAAAACAGGTGTTAACGGTGGAAATGAGCCTAGGACAGCTTGTCGAAGATGTTCGCTATCACTTAGAGTTTAGGATCCCTGTTCATTTTTACGGTCGGGTCGGTGGCATGATCCCTACGCCGCGTGAAGTTTGGCGAGTGATTGAAGATCTTGTGAAGGAAGGGGGAGCATCATGATTACAGTGTTTAAACGTCCTGAGGCCTTAACCCTTTCAAATACCCATTATTGTCCCGGGTGCACACATGGCATTATTCATCGTTTAGTGGCTGAAGTAATTGATGAATTAGGCGTACGTGAAGAGACGATCGGGATCGCCTCGGTAGGGTGTTCCGTTCTCGCCTATAACTATTTCAACGTGGATATGCAACAGGCTGCACACGGTCGTGCGCCTGCAGTAGCAACGGGTGTGAAACGAGTTCATCCGGATAAGATCGTGTTTACTTACCAAGGAGATGGGGATTTAGCAGCGATTGGAACGGCTGAAATTATTCATGCGGCGGCGCGAGGAGAAAGATTTACAACGATCTTTGTGAACAATGCAATTTATGGAATGACCGGTGGACAGATGGCGCCAACGACTCTACCGGGACAAGAGGCGACGACAGCTCCCAAAGGGCGGGATCCACTTGTGCAAGGGTATCCGATCCGCATGTCCGAAATCCTAGCAACCCTTGATGGACCAGCTTTCATTGCCCGTGTTTCCGTGCATAACCCACAAGAAGTCGCCAAGGCCAAAAAGGCAATTCGGCAAGCTTTTGAGGCGCAAATTGCTGGCAAAGGATTTGCTTTGGTTGAAGTGCTCTCCAGTTGTCCAACGAACTGGGGATTTACGCCGGTTGAAGCGTTGAAATGGTTGGAAAATAATATGATACCTTATTATCCTCTGGGAGTTAAAAAATCGATAATGAACGCGGAAGACTCACAGAATCTTGCAGAGGAGGGATGAGGAGATGTTACAAGAGATCATCTTAGCGGGCTTTGGCGGGCAGGGTGTTATGTCTATGGGACAACTTCTGGCTTATGCCGGAATGTTTGAAGATAAACACGTCAGTTGGATCCCTTCTTATGGTCCGGAAATGCGGGGGGGGACTGCAAATTGTGCAGTGACTCTTTCCGATTCTTCAATCAGTTCTCCGGTGATCAGCGAACCCAACACTTTGATCGTTCTTAATCGTCCTTCACTCGACAAGTTTGAAAAGAATCTCCAACCCGGTGGGCTACTCTTAATGAACTCCTCCTTGATTGACGTCAGTCCGCAGCGTCAGGATATCCAAGTCGTTAGGATTCCGTCAGATGATTTAGCCAATGAGAAATTTGGAAATACTCGGGTAGCGAATATGATTATTCTCGGGGCCTATCTTGAATTAACACAAGCTTTAAGCTTGGAAAGTGTGGAAAAGGCCCTTAAAAAGGTTCTCCCGGAATATCGGCACTCCCTCATCCCGTTGAATCGGAATGCTTTGGAATTAGGCGTTAGTATGGTAAAATAGATTTATCCAAAGTGTAGATTCCCCTAAAATAAAGAAGGGGGAATGCATGGAGGTGGTGAATGGTTTGATTCTGAGTGGAGTAACACGAGTAAGCTGGCATTATGTCGGCTTTTCTTTTTTTAGAACTTTAACTTATACTAGAAAGGAACTGTTTTGGCTTGTGGTCTAAAAAGAAGATAAGTACTTTGAATTGAGGTGGATATTATGCCCAACCAAAAGAAAGATTTCGCAGATCTACGCGAAGAATGTTTGCGCCAGGAGACGATTTTTCAAGGCCGCTTACTCCGCCTGAATCGGGATGTTGTCCGTTTGCCCAACGGAGCGGAAGCGACACGGGAGGTTGTCATTCATCCGGGTGCGGTTGCGATCGTGGCCATGGAAGGGGAGGAGCTGTTATTGGTGAAACAATACCGTTACCCGATCGCTCAGGAAACCTTGGAAATCCCGGCAGGAAAACTTGAGTCGGGGGAAACGCCGGAAGCATGCGCCCAAAGGGAACTCCGCGAAGAGACAGGGTACCAGGGAAGATTGACTTACCTCGGGCGTTTTTATACCACCCCAGGATTTTCGAATGAGCTCATCCATCTTTTTAGTGCTCGGGACCTTGTTTGGGCTCCGCTAACCGCTGATGAAGATGAATTTTTAGGAGTGGAACGGATTCCCTGGGTGGAAGCGATTCGCAAGGCCCGGAATGGCGAATTCCAGGATGCTAAAACGGCCTTAGGAATTCTGATACAGGCAGGAAAAACAAGTGATTAAAGCATTTGCAGACTTACATATTCATATCGGTCAGAGCTTAGATGGGAAAGCCGTCAAGATTACGGCTGCTCGATCATTAACCTTACCTAATATTCTTCACGCTTCTCGAGAAGTTAAAGGGTTATCCATGATTGGCGTAATTGATGCGCATTCCCGGGGAGTGCGGCAAGATTTTCGGACGTTGCTCCGTGACGGCCAGCTTAAACCGTTAGAGGGTGGAGGATATCAATTCGGAAACCTCACTGTAATTCCAGGAATCGAGCAAGAATTAAGTGTGGGTGAAGGTAATGCACATTTCCTGGCTTATTTCCCAACGCTTGAGCACTTGGAACGCTATATTTCGGAAATCAAACCTCAAGTCAAGAATTGGCAACTCAGTTCCCAGAAGGCCCATGTGCTGGTTGAGGAGTGGCTTGGGGCGGTTGCACTTGGCGAAGGGATTTGGCTGCCTGCTCATGCCTTTACTCCCCATAAGGGGATCTATGGCAACTGCTGCAAATCCTTGCTCGATGTTTTGCCAGGATTACCTCCTGCCTTAGAAATTGGCTTAAGTGCGGATCGGCAAATGGCGAGAAGTTTATCTGAACTGGAACAGGTTACCCTTTTTAGTAATTCAGATGCTCACTCCTTGCCGAAAATTGCCCGTGAATATAACCTTTTGGAGTTAACCGAGAATTCTTTTTCAGGGCTGTCGCAACTCGTTTATGATAAAAAGGGTCAGGTTGTGGCAAACTATGGACTTCCCCCAAAGGTAGGAAAATATCACCGTACGTACTGCTTAGTTTGCGAAAAAGTCGTCGAAGGAGAGCCGCCCCTGCTCAGCTGTCCGCGTTGTGGAAGCCGCAAGGTGGTGACAGGGGTCATGGACCGATTAACGAGTATTGCCGATCGTAAGCTTGTTCTTGCACCAGACCCTCGCTATATTTACCAAGTTCCCCTCCAAGATCTGCCTGGTATCGGACCTAAGATGTATTCACGATTACTTGAAGCTTTTGGGACGGAAATGACGGTAATACATCAAGCGAGCGAAAAAGAGCTGGTTAAGGTTGCTGGGAAAAAGGTTGCACAATGGATTCTAAGTTCTCGAGCAGGGACACTGACCTTTCAAGCCGGTGGAGGGGGAATTTATGGTCGGGTAGTGGACATACTTTCATAATCTTGCGAATAAATCTTTACTAGGGTTGGACTTCAAAGAGTTACAAAAAAGTAAAGATATTTTCATGTGATTAGGGGGCAAGCCACATGCGCAGGAAGCTTATGGAACATATCCGTCAATTTTGGGTGATCTACCTGACCCTGGCCGGGGTCTATCTGGCAGGGAGCGTCTTTGGGGCCATCGGAGTTAGCGCTTTGAGCGGGACCGAAAGCAGCCAACTTGCGCAATTCTTGGATAAGCTTCTCCTGAGCCAACCCCAATCCCTGGATTCTGGTTTTTTGCTGCAACTGGCGCGAGAACAATTCATTATCATGGCCGGTATATGGATTTTAGGGCTGACCGTGATTGGAACTCCGCTGATCTATTTGATTATTTTTACCCGAGGATTTGTGCTCGGGTTTACGATGAGCTTTATTATCGGTATCAAAGGCTTCTGGGGGTTAGGTTTAATCTTCATTTCTGTCCTCCTTCCTGCTGTGGCAGGAATTCCACTCCTCCTGTTGGGGGCTGGGCTGGCGACGATCTTTTCCTTCCTCCTGATCAAAGGGAAGAGTGCAGGAGAGTCCTTACGTCAGGAATTTTTTTATTATTCCCTCGCTACTGTGCTAATTTCGCTAGGGTCAGTTGCCGTAGGGGTATCTCAAGGGTATTTTTCCCTTCTCGGGGTAAGATTTTTAAATCTCTAAATGAGCGAGAAGTTTTCTTTACACATTCCAACATAGAGACAATCGCTAAGTGCATACGTTTTAGGGGGAGGGGAGCGTATGCCGAAAAAAAGCTGGCCTGAATTTTTCTTTTACATTGCTCGCATTTTTATTCTTCTGATTCTTCTTGCCGTGGTATTACCGAAATTAGTAAGCGTTTGTAGCCTTTGGATCTCTTCACAGGCTCAGGATGAACGCCAGCCGAGTGGAAATCCTGTGCGCGTTGAAGAACCCTCCTTAAGCAGATTTGTGCTTCAACTATTTCCGAATACTTCGCGCCATTAAAGGCGCAGGAAAATCCCTCTCCCTTGTAGAATTAATCAACTATAAGGGGGGAATGCTTGATGGAAATCCAGGATCTCACTTGGATTCGCAGATATTTGACCTACCTTAATGTTGAGCGCGGGCTTTCTGTTAATACGCGTTGCAGCTATGAGCGAGATCTGAAGAAATTACAGACGTTTTTACATGCTAGGACTAAGAATTTGGAAGACTGTGAAGGAAATGACCTCTTCCTGTTTCTTCTTAAGGAGAAAAAACAGGGTCGGTCTGCGCGTACGCTTGCCCGTTATCTTGCAACGATAAGGGGGCTTTTTTCATTTCTTATCTTAGAACGGTTGAGATTAGAAGATCCCACAGAATATCTATCTACACCCAAACTTGAACAAAATCTTCCTTACGTGTTGTCTGAGAACGTGATGGACAAACTATTAGATAGTACTCTGGAAAATCAAAATAGGGGAAACGATTCAGCAGAAAAAAGCCTAGATAAGGAGGAAAGAAAAGAAAATAGAAATCTCGTTTTCGAACTTCGAGATCATGCAATCCTTGAAATACTTTATAGTAGTGGCCTACGTGTGTCTGAACTGGCTGGGTTGACGCTTAAGGACCTAACTCTGGAGACGGGATATTTGCGTTGCCAAGGAAAAGGGAACAAGGAACGAATTGTCCCTTTAGGAGAGCCTGCAGCGCAAGCATTACAAGAATATCTTAAGGAAGCAAGAAGCCAGCTTTTGGGCCAAAAAACTTCGGGTTTGCTCTTTCTAAATTTCCACGGAGGCAGACTTACCCGTCAAGGAATTTGGGAAATCCTCAAAAAATGGGCCAAAAAGAAGGGCGTCAAGGAAAATATCTATCCCCACCTGATGAGGCACAGCTTTGCTACGCATATGCTTAATCATGGAGCAGATCTTCGTTCCGTCCAGGAAATGCTAGGACATGCAGATATTTCGACGACTCAGATCTATACCCATGTATCCCGTCAACATCTGGTGGAAGTCTTTCGCAAGGCTCATCCGCGAGCAGATTAAAGTCATATGTTAATTGAAGGAGGTGGAGTCGGTTGGGAAAAAGAGCGATCGTCATCGTCTTAGATAGCGTGGGTATCGGAGAAATGCCAGATGCCTCAGATTATGGAGATCTAGGTAGTAACACCCTAGGCAATATTGCTAAAACCAGGGGGGGCTTAAATTTACCACATCTTCAGGCCCTGGGACTCGGAAATATTGCCCCTATTCGAGGAATAGACCCAATCTCGGGCCCCCAAGCATGCTACGGAAAAATGTCCGAGTCTTCTCCTGGCAAGGATACGACAACAGGACATTGGGAAATGGCCGGAGTTGTTCTCGAAGAAGCGTTTCCTACCTTTCCCAAAGGTTTTCCCCAAGCGTTTATCCAGGCCTTTGAGGAGAAAATTGGACGTCAGATCTTGGGGAATGAAGTGGCTTCAGGCACGGAAATAATTCAACGTTTGGGAGAAGAACATGTGAAAACAGGTCGACCAATTGTTTATACTTCAGCCGATTCAGTTTTTCAGATTGCAGCTCATGAAGAGGTCATTCCTCTTCCCGAACTCATGCGTTGTTGTGAAATCGCACGGAAAATGCTTGATGGCGATATGCGGGTGGGTCGAGTTATTGCCCGACCTTTTCGCGGCGAACCCGGGAATTATTATCGAACAACGAATCGACATGACTTCGCGATTGAACCACCCCATAAGATACTCCTTGATTATGTTCAAGAGGCGGGTCTAAAGGTGATGGCGGTCGGAAAGATCAAGGATATCTACTACGGACATGGCGTTTCTGAGCACGTCTTGACCCAGGGAAATCAGGATGGTATCGATAAGACGCTCACCTATCTTGAAAAAGATCAGCCAGGACTTATTATGACGAATCTCGTGGATTTTGATATGCTTTATGGTCATCGAAACAATGTCGAGGGTTATGCTCAGGCCTTGGAAGAATTTGACGCGCGTCTTCCCGAGATTTTAGTGCGTTTACGCCAGGAGGATCTTCTGGTGATCACGGCCGATCATGGCTGTGATCCAACGACACCGAGTACAGACCATTCGCGGGAATATGTGCCGCTCTTGGTCTATGGCCCAGAACTACGGGGTGGAGTTAATTTAGGTATTCGGACAAGCTTCGCCGATTTGGGCCAAACGGTGGCTGAGTATTTGAAGACAACTCCACTACCCCATGGTCATAGCTTTTTATCAGACGTCATACTTTAAATTTAAGCAAACTACGGAGGTTGATGAAAATGTCTAACCGCGAAGAGGAATATACCACGAAACTAGCTGAAGTCAGACGCTACCTCATGGAAAAAGTGAATAATCAGCCGGAAATGGGGATTATTCTTGGTTCAGGATTGGGTGGCTTTGTCGAGGTAATGGAAGAAAAAGTCGCTATCCCTTATCGGGAAATTCCCCATTTCCCTATTTCGACGGTTGAGGGGCATAAGGGAGAACTCGTTTTTGGCAAGGTGATGGGCAAGTCCATCGTGGTCATGCAGGGACGATTCCATTACTATGAAGGGTATTCGATGCAAGAGGTAACCTTCCCCGTTCGCGTGATGCAAGTCCTCGGGGTGAACGGACTAATTGTCACGAATGCGGCTGGGGGAATTAACACTGCATATCGTCCCGGCGATTTGGTGCTGATCAAGGATCATCTGAATTTCATGGGAGAAAATCCTTTACGGGGAGTGAATCTCTCCAGCTTAGGCCCACGTTTTCCCGATCTCAGTGAAGGGTATGATCTAGAATGGCGGCAAAAGGCCTTAACTGTGGCTCGGGAAATCGGGATTCATCCTCAGGAAGGGATTTACGCCGCAATGAGCGGACCGAGTTATGAAACCCCGGCAGAGATTCGTTTTCTTCGAACCGTAGGAGCAGATCTGGTCGGAATGTCGACTGTTCCAGAAGTAATTGTTGCCAATCAAGGCGGAATGCGTGTCCTCGGTATTTCCTGTGTGACGAATATGGCTGCGGGGATTCTACCGCAACGCCTCAGTCATGCTGAGGTTATGGAAACAGCAGAACGAATCGAGAAGCAGTTCGTCCGGTTTGTCCAAGCTTTAGTCAGAGTACTGTAACGGAAACTTATTTCAGGTGGAGTTTTAACTCCACCTGAAGTTACTTATCTCCCGCTTAAGAGCAAGCGGCTTAATGGTGATTAGTCATCAGATAAATAAGTAACAAGTTGATTAGAAAGGATGGAGTTGGGAAGATGCGGATGGTGGATCTCATCGAAAAAAAAAGAGATGGCGGGATGCTGACTTCAGCGGAAATTCGCTTTATCATCCAAGGATACGTTGAGGGACAAATCCCCGATTATCAGATGTCAGCCTGGGCTATGGCCGTCTTTTTCCGGGGGATGGAGACAGCGGAAATCGCCGAATTAACCCTAGCGATGGCAGAGAGCGGAGAGCAATTGGACCTTTCTGGTCTGGACGGGCGATTCGTGGATAAACACAGCACGGGCGGAGTGGGAGATAAAACGACACTCCTCTTGAGCCCGATGGTGGCTGCTTGTGGAGTACCCATTGCCAAGATGTCAGGTAGAGGACTCGGCCATACCGGAGGGACGATTGATAAGTTGAGTTCGATTCCTGGTTTTAAGGTCGAACTTGAGCGCGAAGAATTTTTGCGACAAGTGAAGGACGTGGGAATTGCGGTGATTTCGCAATCGGGAAATATCGTGCCTGCCGATAAAAAATTGTATGCGTTACGTGATGTTACCGGAACAGTTCCCTCCATTCCTTTAATCGCGTCTTCTGTAATGAGCAAAAAGATTGCAGCTGGAGCACAAGGAATTGTCCTCGATGTCAAATTCGGTTCAGGCGCGTTTATGGCAACCCTTGAAGATGCTCGGACGTTGGCACAAACTATGGTAGGAATCGGGAAAACGTTAGGCAGGGATACAATTGCTGTTTTAAGCGCTATGGACCAACCTCTGGGAAAGGCGATTGGTAATTCGCTTGAAGTCCTCGAAGTCCTGGAGGCTTTGCAAGGGAAGGGCCCCCAGGATCTTGTCGAACTTTGTCTCGAACTGGGGGCATGGATGCTCGTGGCCGGACGAAAGGTTCAAAATACCCAGGAGGGTCGCCAGCGGCTGCAAGAAACCTTAGAGAACGGTCAGGCTTTGGCTAAATTCCGCGAATTTGTCAAGGCTCAGGGAGGAGACCTAAACGCCCTTGAGCAAAAAAGTCTTCCGGTTGCACCTCTCCGTTCTTCCTATCTAGCACCGTCTGCCGGGTATATCCGATCTATCGATGCGCGTAAGGTTGGACGTCTTGCCATGATCTTGGGTGCAGGGCGCGTGACCCAAGAGAGCGAGATTGATCTAGGAGCAGGAGTCTACTTAAATAAGAAACAAGGCGATTGGGTTGAAGCAGGAGAACCGGTGCTGGAGCTCTATACCTCTTCTGAGGGCAAAAAGGCGGAGGGCTTAGCGTTAGCTCAAGAGGCCGTATTGCTTGGCCATGAGAAGCCTGGCTTTATTCCGCTGATCGAAGAAGTGATCTCTTGAGTTGAGAGAAAATATTCTTGCTCATAGGACTAAGCCTTCTCACGTATCTTTAGGTAAGGAAGCTAAGGAGTGGGTAGGATGCGTGAGAAAAAGATTTATGCACTGGCGGGAGAACTGAATACAGCTCTGCGTTACGCTGTCCTCGGTGATTCCGAGCGTTTCCTCAAACATAAGCATGCCTGGAAAGCTTGGCATACGCTTAAGGAATTTGGCTGTTCGGTTATTCCAGTGGCTAAGGGAATTACTCGGCTGGACGGAATTAAGGTCTACCCGAATTTAGCATCATTACAAGATAAAATAGATGTGGTAGTGCCTTGTCTTCGCCCCGAGAAAATCCCCGACCTCATAGCTGAAGTTAAGGCTTGCGGTGCCAAAATAGTCTGGTTCCAGGAGCAAAATTGGACGTCCGAATTCCAGACTCAGGCGGACTCCCTGGGAATTCAAGTCGTCAAAGGATGTATTCTTAAGCACAAAATATATGCCCGTCCTTTCGGTTTTCTTAATCCGTGCTATTGGCATGGACTGCATTCTCCGAAAGTACCAAAAAAGAAATATCGCTAGTTATCCATGCCCCCAGGATATAAAATGATCCATGTTTTTTTGAAGAGAGTCTGGGGAAAACTTTTAGCGTTTTCGATGGGTGGACAGTAGAGGGGGTGACAAAAATGTCACCCCCTAAAAACAGGAGTAAAACGGAGCTAAGGAGAGTTTCACTCCTTTCAATTGAAACAGAATTTCCTCGTGATTAGGTGGACACCCAAATCACGCGTTAGCAGCTTATAAGCCCAAAATCAGGTGTGGGCTTTTGGATAACTTGTCATAGTGCACTTTATAGGACCCAAAATAGAAAGACAGGGAAAAAGTCCCCCATTGATTAGATAGGATGATATCGAATCAATGGGGGGCACAACTTAACTAGTGATCCCACCACCATATTTTTCAGCACAGCCCCTTCGTTAGTACCTAATGTGGAAGATCAATCTCACGTGTCTTTTCTAATGATTGGTTTATTGGTTAAGATATTTTAGCAATTCATCTGCCGATGCCATACTGTCTAAAGGCCCTGGTGATTTAGGAGAGAAAATCATAAACTTATTCCACTCACCTATTAAAGGGAAAATAATAGAGCTATACTCAAATCTATAAAGAAAATCATAATTAACATTATTTTTCCAATTGACTGCAACGTTTTTTGAATAGACAAACTCTAATGTATCATTATTTTTCTTTAACGTTTCTATATCTAATTGTGAAATAGCTAATTTAGCAACATCCTTAACTTTAGAAGCCCGATTCTGGGTCATTTTTATGATATTGTCAAATTTACCATTATTCTTATTGATAATAGTTTGATTACCTTGATGATAATATATTATTTTATCCGGAATGGTAATTAGATCTGATGCACTAGTATAGGTTATAATCTGTTCCTCCTTTTCTGAAAGTTTAGGATCAGGCTGTTTTTGACTATTTGATGCAGATTGTTTATTTAGGTTATTTAAATTAGCTGAATTACACCCAGAAATAAATAGCAATGGTAGTAACATAAAACAAAGAGTTATATAT
>Ga0255336_101559_pt1 | contig 15678 bp, 12 predicted proteins | sample MeOH1_35cm_T3_17_FD_189102 | JGI IMG/M metagenome (GOLD analysis project Ga0255336, IMG submission 189102) | Sandy soil microbial communities from University of British Columbia, Vancouver, Canada - MeOH1_35cm_T3_179 | ecosystem: Engineered > Artificial ecosystem > Sand microcosm > Unclassified ...
AAGGCGATCCAGCCGTGATCGCCTTCCAGCGAAGACGGCACCTTATGGCCGAAATGCTTGCAGAGCTGGCCGAGATAGCGCAGCGCCGATGTCGTCTGCACGCGGGCGACCGAGGTCAGGGAAGCCTTGCCAGCCTGCACGGGTGCATCGCCGGGCTGGGCGAGGGTTGTTGCTTCATTCATGCTCAGGCCCTTTCGATCTGCTGGGCGGCGCTGTCGATCGCCGCGGTGATGCCGTGGATCTGCGTCTCGTTGAGCGGTCCCTGCGAGAGCCGCAAGCGGATCGCCATTTTCAGGTTTTCCATGGCCCGCAGAATCTGCGGGGCGGGACCGCCGCCTTGCGCCGCATTGGCTTCCGCCATGCGGCTGAAGATCGACTGGATCATCGGCTGGTTGGCGGCGAGGAAGGCTTTGCCGTCTTCGGTGATGGCATAGAGCTTCTTGTTGCCCTCGGCATTGCTGACCGTGGCATGGCCCAGTTCCTCCAGCAAAGTGAGGGTGGGGTAGATCACGCCGGGGCTGGGCGTATAGGTGCCGCCGAGGCGCTCCTCGATCTCCTTGATCACCTCATAGCCGTAGCGCGGCTTGTCGGCGATCAGCTGCAGGACGACATAGCGCAGGTCGCCATGGTCGAAGAAGCGGCCTACCCGGCGGCCGAATTTGCCGCCGAAATGATGATGGCCACGTCCGAAATGCCGGCCGCCGCCAAATTCGTCACGCGCGTGTCGATGCTCGCGACCTTGGTGGAAGTGTTTGAAAAACATCGAATTATCTCCGTTACAGTTTCGATATATCGATAATTAGATATATCGAAATATGCTCGGAGTCAAGACTGGGCTGAAAATTTAGCTGGGGCGGAGCCAGCTTCTGAGTGAGAGCGCCAGGGCCAGGAGAGCGGCGACCAGGGCGCCGAGCGAGGTCGCCTGCCAGCCGCCCCAGGCCCAGGCGGCGCCCGCCAGCATCGAACCGATGGCGCCGCCGATGAAGAAGCCGCCGGTGAAGAGGCCGTTGAGACGCCCGCGCGCTTCCGGCCGGATCATGTTGATGGCGCGCCGGCCCAGGGTCTGTTCGCCGATGACGCCGAGATCGAGGATGAGGGCGGCCAGCATCATCGCGGCGATGGCGACGCCTTCATGGCCGGCGAAGAAATCCCGTGCAAAGCCGGCATCGCCGACCAGCCAGGCGATGCCGATCGAGAGGATGACGGCGAGATGCATCAGCACGGTGGCTCCCCTGGTCCAGCCGCGATCGCCGAGCCGCCCGGCAACCGGCGCCATGATGGTGCCGCCGCTGCCGGCCAAGGCGAAGAGCGCGATGCCGTCGGCACCGAGATGGAAGGGCGCTTCGGTGAGGCGCAAGGCGATCACCGTCCAGAAGAAGCTGAAGCTCGCGAAGCAAAGCGCCGCCGTGGTGGCGCGCAGTTGCAGTACCGTTTCGGTGCGCAGCAGTGTCCAGAGCGACACGACAAGATCGAGATAGCGCGGCGCCGATAACGGCCGATGCTGCGGCAGTTTCAGCACCAGTGACACCATCAGCGCAGCGATCAGCGCGCAGGTGCCGCCGAAGACGCTGCGCCAGCCGAAATGCTCGGCGATAACGGTCGCCAGGGGCCGCGAGAGCAGGATGCCGAGCATGACGCCGCCCATGATATTGCCGACCACGCGGCCGCGATGTGCGGGGTCGCTGAGGGAAGCGGCGAGGGGGACCAGCATCTGGATGACGCTGGTGGTCATGCCCATGACGAACATGGCGGCGAGGAACAGCCAGGATTGCTGGGCGGAAGCGGCGAGGGCAAGGGACGCCACATTGCCGGCAAACATGCCGAGGATCAGGCGCCGGTTCTCGAAGAGATCGGTCAGCGGCACCAGCAGGATGAGCCCGGCCGCATAGCCGAGCAGGATCAGCATGGAGATGAGACCATAGGCGCCGGCCGACAGCTGGATCGCCGGGGCGATGATGCCGATCAAAGGCTGGGCCGATGTGAGGTTGAGGGCGAGGAGGCCGACCGCCAAAGCGAAGAACGGGGTGGAAATACGGGCGGCAGCGGCGCGGGCCTCCGCTGCCAGCAGGGCCTCGGCCTCCGCGACGGTGGCCGTCATGGCGGAACCGTCGATTTCGAGCGGGGTGGTCTGATGCAAAGCCATCGATCATCTCCGGGCAGCGGCTGAACGGGTCGGTTCGGATAATGATTGATAGCTAAGGCATCGCCCTTTATACTGCTATTCAATTATATTAATCATCTTTATGCGAGTTACGCATGAACACGCGCGATATCGAGGCGTTTCTGGCCGTGGTCGATACCGGCTCCATCGTCGGTGCCGCGGCGCGCCTGCATCTGACCCAGCCCGGCATCACGCGGCGGGTCCAGAATCTGGAACAGACCCTCGGCCTCGATCTGCTCGACCGGCAATCGAAACCGCTGAAACCGACGGCGGCGGGGCGCGAGGCCTATGCGCTGGGGCGGCGCGTCGTCGCTTCCGTCGATGATCTGAAAAGCGGCTTGAAGCCCGACAGTCCGCCGACCGGTGACTTCCGCGTCGGCCTGACACCTTTCCTCAATGAAAGCGCGGTGGCGGATCCTTTCGACCGGCTGCGCGTGCTTTATCCCCAGCTGACCCTGCGCATCTCTACGGGCTGGTCGATGGATCTGATCACGCAGCTGCAGGAGGGTCGTCTCGATGCCTGTGGCATCTTCGTGCCGCCCGGCATGGAGCCGCCGGAGACCTTGTCACGCGACCATCTCGGCACCCTGCCGGCTTTGGTGATAGCAGCTAAGTCGCTCGGCCTGCCGCAGAAAGTCACCTTGCAGGATGTTGCCCGCCTGCCCTGGGTCCTTAATCAGGACGGCTGCAGTTTCCGTCGGGTGATGCGCCGTGCCCTCGAGCTCCAGCACCTCCCCTTCAACATCGCCGTCGAAGTAATGAGCCCGGAACTGCGCCTGTCGCTGGTGGCGCGCGGCCTCGGTCTCGGCATCACCACCGGCGCGGCGCTGGAGAGCAGTCCGTTGAAGGCGGAGATCCAGATTCTGGAGGTGGATGGCTTTGACGCCACGTTCCAGGGCTGGCTGGTGCACCGGCCCCCGGCCGGGCGACTGACGAAACCGATCACCTGCCTGGTTGAAGGCCTGAGCACGGCGTTTCAAATTTCGTAGCTGTCGATTCCACGAAGGCGCAACGCGCCTCAGCCCTGCTCGAAATCCGATCCATCCCAGGAGAAGGCGACTTCCTTGTCGTCGAGCACGGTCTGCAGGACGACGCGGCGGCCCCAGAGCTGCTGCACATAGCGCAAGGTACGCTCGGCATATTCCAGCAGCAATTCGCGGCCGTCATATTCATGCCGCAGCAGCAGGGTGCGGTTGCCGCCGTGATCGGAATCGACCACGCGGATGACCGGCGTGCTGCCCATGCCGGTATAAGCGAGCAGCGTGTGCTTGACCTCTTTCCAGTTATCCTCGTCGGAGACGCGCGACACGACCAGATCCTCGCCTTCCGGCTCCATCTCGATCATGTCCATTTCATGCATCAGCTTCTGGGTCAGGAAGCGGCGCAGGAAGGAGATGTCGCGGTCAACCTCGCGGATGTGGAAAATCGCCTCGCGCCCACCGGGCCGGGAGATGCTCTGCGGCGATTGCCGCATCTCCTCGATCTCGTCGAAGCTCGGCTCGTCATGGCGCCGGACGATGTCGTCCCACATCTTCAAGCCCAGGTGATAGGGGTTGATGTCGTTGGGAATCGGCCGCACCACCTGATTATGGCGGACGAGAAATTCCATATGCAGTTCCGCCGGCAGTTCCAGGCTGTTCATGATCGCCCGGTGCCAGTAGCAGGCCCAGCCCTCGTTCATGATCTTGGTTTCGATCTGCGGCAGGAAGTACTGCGTCTGCTCATGCACGATGGTGAGGAGATCCTGCTGCCAGGCCGGCATATGGCTGGCATGATCGCGGATGAAAAGCAGGACGTTTTCTTCCGGCTCCAGCGGTACGCGGTGCAGGTCCGGCGTCTGCACGACCGGCCGCTTGTGGATCGACTGAAAGGGGTCGTTCGGCGGTCCGGCCATGGCCGCCACCTTCTGCTCCGCCTGGTTGCGCTTGCGGATCGCCGGATTGCGCTGGCATTGCAGCGACAGGGCATGGGCGGCGTCCAGCACCGCCTCGACCTTGTCCTGGCCGATCGAGGGATCGGCGTAATAAGCGCGCACGCGATTGGCGTGGTTCTTGAAGGTCTCGACCACCAGTTCAGCGCGCAGATGGCTGAAGGTGAAGTTGTTGGCGAAGAAGTCATTATGGCCATAGACATGGGCCATGGTGAGAATCTGCAAGGCGAGCGAATTCTGCCGCATCAGATAGGCGATGCAAGGATTGCTGTTGATCACCATCTCATAGGGCAGGCCGGAAACGCCATGGTCGTAGAGGGTCTTCTGGCGTTCGAAGCTCTTGCCATAGGACCAATGCGGATAATGCGACGGCATGCCGGAATAGGCCATCAGGCTCAGCATCTGCGTATGGTCGCAGAGTTCGAATTCCTGCGGATAGCAGTGGAGGCCGAATTCGGCGACCTTCTCGCGGATGCGGGCATCCCAATATTCCAGATCGCGCAGGGTCCAGGGCATCGCCATGACCCACCTCCTTCGTCCTGCTAGCTCGCCGTTGTCAGGCCCGCCTTGTCGCGGGTGAGGAAATTGCGGAAGCTCGACCAGACATCGCTCTTGTCGCCGATGCGGATGGCCTGGAAGTTATCCGCCTTGAGGGCCTTGAAGACGCCCAGCATGGCATCCTGGTCGCGGAAATAGCCGCTGGGCTTGATCTCGCCATAGCCGAAGAGATTGCAGACCTGGCAGAGCTCCGCGGCCAGCTTGACGGCGCGCGGGTTGTCGCCCGGCATGTTGTCGCCGTCCGAGCAATGGAAGGCATAGACGTTCCACAGCGCCGGGTGATAGCGCTGGTCGATGATCTCCAAAGCGCGGGCATAGGCGGTCGAGATCAGCGTGCCGCCGGATTCCCCCTTATGGAAGAAATCGTCCTCGCTGACCTCATGCGCCTCGGCATCATGGGCGATGAAGACCAGCTCCACATGTTGATAGCGGGTGCGGACGAATTGATAGAGCAGGAAGAAGAAGCTGCGGGCGAGATACTTCTTCTGCTGGTCCATCGATCCCGACGTATCCATCATGCAGATGACGACGGCGTTGGAATCGTAGTCGGTGTCCTCGTCGCGCCGGCGGAAGCGCATATCGTTCTTCAGGAAGGGGAAGCGGCCGCGGACGGGAACGAACGCGCCGCTCGGTACGGGCTCCAACGCCGCCCGCGCTGCTGATTCCGGGACAGCGCCTTCTTCGCCGTTTTCGTCTGTCGTTTCATTGCTGTCCGGATGATCGACAGCCAGCTTGCGTTTGACCCGGGCAATCGCCGTGCGCCGCTTGTCGAGCTGCACGCGGATACCGACCTTGCGATAGCCCTTCCGCTTGGTGGCGGAATGGCTGATGGTTTCGCGCAGCGCCTTGCGTTCGAGGTCCGGCAGTTCCAGATCCTCGAACATCAGGTCGATCAGTTCCTCGAGGGTGATGTCGGTTTCATAGTAGTCGACGCCGGGCTGGTCGCCGGCCTCGCCATCGCCCGGCTCGTCGCCCGGCTGGGGCACCCGGCCGACCCGCTGACCGGGCTGGCTGTCGCCCTGTCCCTGCCCCGCGCGGGCATTGTTGTTGCCGAAGACGAAGCGATATTCCTTAATACCGCGCAGTGGCACCTTGACGATGGTGTCGCGGCTGCGGCCGATGATCGCCTGTTCCGCGACGATATCGGCGATATTGTCGCGGATGGCATCACGCACCTTTTGCCGGTGGCGAAGTCGATCGCCGGAGCTGCGATCGGATTGCAGGGCATCGCTGGACGAATAATCGCGAAAAATCGTGCTCACTCAATCACCTGATGGCAATCACCTGATCGGTTCGTTGACGCGCGCTGGGTTTGTCCGTCTGGGTCTTTCGTCTAGTCCTTCCACAAATGATTGGCGGCATATTTCAACACCACTTCCGCTGTCTGTTCGTTATAGCCGCTGCCCAACAGGTTCTCGACCAGGGCCTCGTATTTCTTCTTCTGGTCCTCGTCGCGGGTCCGCGTCTTGGTGATGATCCGGCTGATATCCCGCACCGAACCCATCAGCTTCTTCTCGATCGCCTCCTTCAGCGGCTCATAGCTGGCATAGCCGACCTTCTCGCCGCGGCGATTGGCCGACCACAGATAGGCGATGACCTCCTGGCGGAAGCCGTCCGCTGCCGAGCCGATGATGGCGATCTGCTCCTCGATCGATTTGAGGAAGCTGAGGTCGGGCTCCAGCTCCTCGCGGGTGTTGCGGTCCTTGACCTTGGTCTTGTTGACATAGGCTTCGGCGTGATCGAGGTAGTTCTGGAACAGGGTCTCGGCCTGTTCCTCATAGGCGAAGACGAAGGCCTTGGTGATCTCGCGCTCCAGGATTTCCAGATAGGCCTTGTGGATCGTGTCCTGCAGGAATTCGAGATAGCGCTTGCGCGTGTCGTCCGGCAGATCCGCCTCTTTCACCATGCGGATCAGCACATCGCGGATATGGATCGGCGTGATGCCTTCCGGATGGCGGGTGAGGGTATTGTCCAGCGCCTTCATGATGAAGCGCGGGGAAATGCCGCTCATGCCTTCGGATTTGGCGTCTTCCTTCAGCTCCGCGAGATCGACCTTCTTGGTATGGCCCTTCTCCACGACCTCTTCGCCGTTATAGAGCTTCAGTTTGGTGAGCAGATCGCATTTCGCCGAGGGTTGCAACCGCGTCAGGATGGCGAACATCGCCGCGATATCGATGGTATGCGGCGCGATATGGGTGCGGAAGCCGGAGCGCTTGTAGATCTTGTCGTAGATCTTCACCTCTTCATTGAGGCGCAGGTTATAGGGCACCCGGATCGCGACGATGCGATCCATGATCGCTTCATTGGTGTGATCGGCCTTGAACTTGCGCCATTCCGCCTCGTTGGAGTGGGCGAGAATGACGGCGTCGGTATAAATGGTGCCGTGCCGGCCTGGCGCGGGCACGAATTTCTCCTGCGTCGCGGTGATGATGGCGTGGAGATATTCGGTTTCGTTCTTGAAGACTTCGATGAATTCGACAACGCCGCGATTGCCGGCATTGAAGGCGCCGTTGAGGTCAAGGATGCGCGGATCGCCTTCGGCATAGCGATCGAGCTTGGAGATGTCCTCCGAGCCGATCAGTACGGACGTATCCTGGTTGTTGGGATCGACCGGCGGCACGACGGCGATGCCGGCGCGGCGCATGCGGGAGAACTGCAAAGTCGTCACCGGCATCTCTTCGTAACGGCCGGCGAATTCATGGTCGAGGCGATAGCGGCAGACGGGGCACAGCTCGCCTTCGATATGAAGGTCGAGCATCTTGTCGAATTCGCGCCGCAGGTGACGCGGAATGAGATGCAGCGGCTCTTCGTGGATCGGGCAGTCCTCGATCACGTAAATCGGTTCGGCGGATTCGAGGCCTTCCTTGATGCGCTCGGCAAGCGAACTCTTGCCGGAACCGACCGGCCCCATCAGATAGAGCACCTGCCGGCTTTCTTCGCCCTTCAAAGCTGCGGCATTGAAGTAATGCACAACTTTTTCGATGACGTCCTCGATGCCGAAGAAGTCATTCTTGAAGAACTCGTAGGTTTTCGGAGGTTCGCCGCCCCAGATCTTCATCTGGCGCGCTGTTTCAGCCTCATCGGGCTTACTGACGCCGGCCTGCATCATGATGTCGTACAGATGCGCGTGGGCCAGTTTGTAGATACCGGGTGTCTCGCGCAGCATTTCCAGGTAATCGAGAAATGTACCCCGCCAGTGCTGCTTCTGACGGTTGGCGTGATCTCTGCCGATGAGATCGGCAATTTGGTCCTTCCGTTCAGCCATATGAAGGCCTCCACGCGTTATCGCGCTGGTATCCCTCTCCCCGACGATCTGTTTCTTATGGTTTCTCTGTCACACGCTCCAGCGCTTAATTGAATCGACAATGCCGTCAATTTAAACAAGGTATCATAATCGACCAGTTTCAAGATGCGTCCGACGGCTAGGCGGATGATTTGGTCGACTCGATCATTAGGTTACCACAAATTGTCGGCTCAGACTCTAAAGAAGTAATGAATCGCATGGACGTGATACGCGGTGGTTGCATGACCTCGGTAACACGCACCCGCTTTTCGCATCGCTCTCCCGTCATCAGGTCACGCCGGCGTGAGTTCGCCGCAGCAACGCGGCGGCGCTGATTGCGCGGCATGGCCGAGTCGGAAATCGCGGGTGTCGGGAGCGGCCGGGAAACCTGCCCGCTCCGTCGCCGTCAGCCTCGACCGTTCGTCGCGGCGATCTCGCCGTCCAGCTGTGAACGTTGCCGCGATCACTGCGTCAGCCAAGGTCGACGCTCCTCTTGGCCCCGCCCTGCGGGAGCCTGGTCTTGGCTCCGCGCGACAAGCAAAACGGGCCGCGCAGGCGCGGCCCGTTGGCGTTCCGGCCAAAGCCGAAACCGCGGTTCGTTTGTTACTTGGTTACGGTGAAGGGGCTGAACATGCCTGCCATGTAGTGGCCCTTGACGTTGCAGATCAGGACATAGTTGCCGGCCGGCAACTTCACGGCGAGCTTGCCCTGCGTGCCCGGCTTCAGCTCCGAGACCTCGCCCATCGATTTCAGCTTGTCTTCATCGACGCGGTCCTGGCCGGCGATCATCGGCAGCTTGTCGGTCGCGTGCTTCAGCTTGATCACGACCATTTCATGCTCGGTCATCGCGGCGTCGTTCTTCACGTTGAACGTGATCTTGCCGGTCTTGACGCTGGGCTTGTCCAGCGTCATCGCCATCTTGTCGCCGCCGTCGCCGGTCAGCGAGACGTTGACGGTGTCATCCGCCCAGCTCGGGGCGCTGGCGGCGAGAATAGCAACAGCGACGGCGCCGAACAGCGAGCTGCGGATTGCGGTGATCTTCATATGGATTAGCTCCGTAAAATTTTTCGACATACGAGATGGCAGGTGATGGTCATCAAGAACGACTTATCATCGACGGCCAGCGGTAATGCCATTTAGCCGCGAGAAACTGACAGGGTGCTGTCGATCATCTATTTTGTGCCTGCGACAAAATGAGTTTAGGACTGAACGCGCTTTGCCGGCCATCCATCGGCATTTCCGGCCACGTCGCGTGATGGCGCACCATGTCAGCGGTGACACGCAGCGAGCGAATGAGTTGCAGTCGCGCATTGCGATTCCCTGCGGCGAAGTTAAAGCAAAATTAAGGCGGAGGTGCGATGGATGCGGCAGCATGCCCACATGACGATTCGATGATGGACGAGGTCCATCATCGCAGCCGCCACGATGGGCTGAGCGATCCTCGAGACAAATCGGCAGTGACAGATGGCCGACAGATTGTCCAACTAGGATCGCGTCGCCATGTGAGGGCGGAGATCGGGCTTATGCCCGCCGAGACGATCGCGTTGACATCGACCGGTTTGATCTTCGCAAAAAGTGATCGGCAGATTGCCTGGTCGCGCGGGATGGGTGAACGTCCCGAAACCCGAACAAAGAACGGTCGCGTTTGTTGCTGCCCCAACATCGAGCACAAGGAGTCTTGCGTGAAAAAATCTTCCCTCGTCATCGCCGGTATTGCGGGCATTATGATGACTGCTTTCATCGGCACCAGTTTTGCCGCCATGTCGGATGACCGCGAAGCCGTCATGAAAGACGTGATGAAGTCGTTCAAGGTCATGATCGGCATCTCCAAGTCGGGTCAGTTCGACGCCGCCGAAGTCAGCAAGGAAGCCGCGGCCATCGTCGCCAATCTGGACAAATTCAAGGACCTCTTCCCGGACGGCTCCCAGGCCGGCGACAGCAAGGCCAAGGCGGAGATCTGGACCGATCGCGCCGGCTTCGAGGCGGCACGGAATAATGCGCGGGACGCGGCAGTCAACCTTGGTAAAGTGACCGATGCGACGGCTTTCAAGGCGGCCTTCGATGCCCAGTCGGCCGCCTGCAAGGGCTGCCACGACAAATATCGCGCCAATTAGCTCCCTGATTTCCGCATGAGCCGAGGTCGTTCCGCATGACGAGAAAACTCTTCGCCACCGTGGCTGTTGTCGGCCTTGCTGCGTTCGGCGCCTTCCTCTGGGCGTCGGAGCCGGTGGAGATCGCGGCCTCCCAGCTGCCGCCGCATACGCCGGACAAGGTGAATGGCGAGGTCCTGTTCCACGCCGGGGGCTGCATCTCCTGTCACAAGCCCGCCGACACGGCGCAGACCGATCCCAACCTGCCTGCCGGCGGCGCGCCCCTAGCGACACCGATCGGGACGCTGTATCCGCCCAATATCACGCCTGACGTGAACACCGGCATCGGCGCCTGGACGGATGTGGAATTCGTGAATGCGGTGAAGCGCGGCATCTCGCCGAGCGGCCAGAATTACGTGCCGGCCTTCCCCTATACGTCTTACGCTCATATGTCGGTCGACGATATCCTCGACCTCAAGGCCTATCTGATGAGCCTGAAGCCGGTCAGTTCGCCGCGCCACGACACCGGCGTGCCGCTGCCCTGGCTGGTGCGCCGCGGCGTCGGCCTGTGGAAACGGCTGGCTTTGCCGGAAACCAACCTGGCCGACGCGCCCGCGCCGGACCCCAGCCAGAGTGCCGCCTGGAATCGGGGCGCCTACCTCGTCAACGGCCCCGGCCACTGCGCCGAGTGCCATACGCCGCGCAACGTGCTGCTGGTGCCGGAGGCGGGTAAATATCTCGAAGGCGGCCTGCATCCCAACGGCCGCACCAAGGTGCCGAGCCTGCACAATCTGATCGGCCGCGGCCTTTTCAAGGACGTTAACGATCTGGCCGATGGCCTCAAGCAAGGCGAGGAGGGTGGTTACGACAATATGTCGGCCGGGGGCATGGGCGAGGTCCAGTCGAACCTCTCCAAACTGCCGGAGGCCGACGTCAAGGCCATCGCCGACTATCTCGCCAGCCTGAAATAGGCCCAGAACTAGGCTCTGAAATAGGCCGGGCTCGGTTGCGTATCAGCGGAAGGTAGGCGATGGCGTCCCCGAGAGGATTCGAACCTCCGACCTGCGGTTTAGGAAACCGTTGCTCTATCCTGCTGAGCTACGGGGACGCAGCGCGCGGCGGTTATAGCAGAGGCGGGCGGCGCTGGCAAAAGCCCGGGCGCGGTCCTGGCCGCCAGGAAGGGTCGCCGGACCGGCCAGTCGTTTCCGCCCGGAACCGGGCAATTCGGAAGTCTGGCGGCCGGTCTGCGGCGGATCGACGCGCAACCCAATCGCGGCGCCGGAGAGGCCGGCCTTGCTCGTTTCAAGTGAACGGGACGTGCGCAGTACGCCTTAGGGACGAGCCGATGCCCCGCGGGTCCTTTCCCTCCCGCGAAACCAGGGCCGCCGCGCCGGTTTTAATCCGCCGCCCGGCGGTTGTGATTACAAATACCTTTCACCAAGCTTGCTAAATTCTGACATCATGGCTGACCTGTCGCACACTTATTGCCGCCGCCCCGAATATCTGCTTTTACTGCCGCGAATGTCCTCGGCTTGGCAAAGAAGTCATTGAATGTCATGCTAATTGAATTGTCGGTTGCGTGGCAGCAAGGCGTCAAAAAAGCTGATCGGGCGGTTCCTCTAAGGATCGACGGCGGGGGTGTTCCATGCAGGCGGACACGACCCTGCCATCGATCACGGACGTAATATGGGAGACCACGTATTGCACCGGCATGACGGCGCGAGCCGCGGTGTGGTTTCGCCGGTAGCGGCGACCGCCGTCGCTCCTCGATTTTCGGGCCTATCCCTGCCCCGGGGGCTTATCCTGCGCGGGGTCATCCCCTGGGCGCTGTTGCTGGCGCTCGTCTTTTGCGGCTTCGCCGTGACGATTTCCTTCATATCGGGAATTCCCTTCACCGCCCCGGTTCTCGGCAAGATGCCGGGTGTCACGGCGACTTACTGGGTGCCGCTGATCGCGGCGATCATCGGTTATCTTCTGCTGCAGATCGTGGCGGGCTTCCTCGCGCGCGACCGGCGTTCCTGGCGGGCGATCATGCGCAATGCGGTGGATGACTATCTGCTGCTCGGCCTGTTCGTGCTCGTCGTCTATGTCCATTTCAACATGAAGATGTGGGTTCCGGTGATCAATCCGCATCTCTTCGACAAGGACTACTTCGCGGTCGACCAGGCGCTGCTGCCGGTGGTGACGGGTTTCATCGATCTGCGCCAGGCGATCGCCCATTTTCTGCCGGCGGCCGATATCTGGTACCTGGCCGGCTATATGGGCATCTTCGTCCTCTCCTTCCTGTCGCATGCTTTGGGCAGCCGCCGCTGGCACTACCATAATCTGCTTGGCCTGCTGGTTTCCCAGATCCTCGGCCCCCTCAGCTATCTGATCGCGCCCGCCGTCGGGCCGTTCATCTATGAGCGCGGCGTCAGTGCGCTGGCGACCCATACGGAACTGCGCATGTACGACGTCTACCTGCAGGTGCGGCAGGGCGGCGCTGCCTGGATTGCCCAATATGGCGGACATTTCTTCACCTATCCGCTGGCGGCCATGCCGTCGCTCCATGTCGGCACCATGTTCGTGATGGTCTATTACGCGGTGCGCGCCCGGCTCCTGGTGGCGCCGATCACGATCGTCGCTTTCGGCTGGATCGTGATCGAATCGGTTGCCGCGCGCTGGCACTATCTGATCGACCTGCCTTTCGGCCTGCTGCTGGCGGTGCTGACGATCGCGATCAGCAACCAGATCTGCGGCACGCCGCCCGCAGCAGAGCGTCGTTATGGACGATGATCTGCGGATCAGCGGCGTCGGATCCAGGGCTGAAGCTGCACTGCGTCTGACCGCCGCACCGGTCTTCGCGGAGCGTCATGCGGCGGCACCGGCGGGCAATGATATCGTACAGGATAACGTAGTGACCTCTTCACGCGCCGGGACGGTACCGGCAGCAGTTCCATCCGCCGCGGCTGCATCTGCCGGCGCGCAGCCCGCGCCGACCGTCTGGGTGCTGAAATGCCACCGCGCCGGAGATCATGCGCAAAGCCTCGCGCTGGCCAACGAGCTCGGCTGGCCCTATGTCGTCAAGGACATGGAATTCCACTGGTACGAGCTGTTCTTCGCGCTTGCCGACAAGGTGTCGCTGGCCGGCTTTGATCGGCGGCGGTCCAGCCCGCTGACGCCGCCCTGGCCGGACCTCGTCATCATGGCGGGGCGCCGCAATGAGATCCCCGCGCGATGGATCCGCGCGCAATCCGCCGGCCGCACCAAGGTCGTCGTCATCGGCCGCTATTGGACGCCGCCCAAAGACCTTGACCTCGTGGTGACGACGCCGCAATTCCGGCTGCCGACCCATCACGGCAATGTCCTGCTCAATGATTTTCCCCTGCATCTTGCCAGCAAGCAGCGGCTCACCGAAGCCGGCAAGCTCTGGGCGCCGCGCGTCGCCGGCCTGCCCGGGCCCTATGTCACGTTGCTGGTGGGCGGCTCCACCGGGCCCTATGTCTTCAGCAGGCGTACCGCCCGGCGCCTCGGACGGGAGGCGAGCGCCTTTGCCCGCGCGCTGGGTGCCTCGCTGCTGGTCACCACCAGTGCCCGCACCGGCCGCGGCGCGATGCAGGCCTTGCGCGCGGCCATCGACGTGCCCTGCCATTTCTATCAGTGGCGGCCGCGCGATCCGGACAATCCCTATCTCGGTTTCCTCGGCCTCGCCGATGCGGTGATTGCCACCGCCGACAGCATGTCGATGATCGCCGAAGCCTGCATGACCGATCGGCCGGTCTATCTCTTCGAATTCGGCAACGGCCCGGCGGCGATGCACGGGCCGCGTGCGCGCGATCCGCAGAACCGTCAATGGTGGCGCCCGTCGCAATTGCTGGATCAGGGTGTGGCCGGTCTGCCTTATGCCTGGTGGATCGGCCGCCCGGCGCGGCGCCTCAACCGCAGCCGCGATATCCGTCTGGTGCTGGATCGCTATATCGCCTCGGGCCGCGCCCAATGGCTGTCCGACGAGCTGCTGGCCGATCCGGCCCGCGTCCGGAAAAATGCAGCCACCACGCATGCCAAGCCGCTGGAAGATGTCGAATTGGCAGCCCAGGCGGTGCGCCGCCTGCTGGGGCTGGCGGCGTGAGGCCGCTCTGACATGCCGGTATCGCAAAATCTCAGCGCGCCGCAATTGCCGACACCCGCGCCGATCCCGTCAGCGCCAATCTCGTCAGCGCCAATCCCGCCATCCTCGGCCGGGCCTGCTGCGGCGCAGGCCGCTGCCGCCACCGCGGCGCCCCGCATCTGGCTGATCCAATCCGACAAGGCCGGCGACAACGCGCAGCTGAGGGTGATTGCCGACGCGCTGCCCTGGCCCTATGAGGTGAAGCAGATCACCGTGCGCGAGCAATTCGTGCTCGGCAAGCCGACAGTGTCTGCCTCGCTGCATCATGTCGATGCGGCGAAATCGGATCCGCTGCTGCCGCCCTGGCCCGATCTCATCCTCACCTGCGGCCGGCGCATGTCGATGGTGGCGCTGTGGATACAGGAGCAATCGAAGCAGGCGGGTGCGGCGCGGCCGACGAAAATCGTGCTGGTCGGCATGCCGAAGCGCCATCCTGAGCGCTTCGATCTCGCGGTCATGTCGGGCCAATACCGCCCGCGCCAGCGTGACAATACGCTCGCCATCGATTATCCGCTGCAGCGCATCGACGAAGCCGCCATCGCCCGCGAGTCGGATGCCTGGCGCGACACCTTCGCCGGCTTTGCCAAGCCGCTCACCGCCGTGCTGGTGGGCGGCCTCACCAAGGCGGTGCGCTTCGATGCCAAGACGGCGGCCCGGCTGGCGCGCGACCTCGGCGAGATGCAGCGCCGCGAGGGCGGCTCCCTGATCGTGGTCACCAGCCGCCGTACGCCGGCTGCGGTACTCCGCGTGCTGGAGCGCGATCTGCCGACCAGCGCCACGCTGTATAAATGGACCGCTGCCGGCGGGCCCAATCCCTACCGCGCCTTGCTGGGTCTGGCCGACCGCTTCGTCGTCACCAGCGACAGCATTTCCATGCAGATGGAAATCGCCTGTCTCGGCCGGCCGCTGGCGATCTATCAGCTGCCGCAATCCCTGTGGATGGGCGACGGCCCGTTCGGTGCCGTGATGGAACGTCTGCTGGCGATCGGTTTCATCCACGGGCTGATGCGTGCTTTGGCCAAGGCGGGCAGCAAGATCGGCCTCGGCCATCACCGCGATATCAGCACCATCCACCGGCAACTGGTCGAGGATGGGCTGGCCGTCTGGTTCGGCGCGGCGTTTCGCCTGGATGGGCGCAAGCCGAAGGATGAATTGCCCGCGGTGGTCGCCCGCATCGTCGCCTTGCTGCGATAGGCGACAGGCGGCGTGTTAACGTTCCAATTAATACGGGCATATCGCGATGGATCTTCCATATGACAGGTTTTGTGGGCCGAGCTGTCATCGGCCGGCCCGGCAAGGGCGGAGGCGGTTAAATGGCGCCGATCCTGGCGTTGCGCGGCGCTAGGCCGCAGTGTTTGACAATTATTTAGTGGTATATAGATGGCTGTGGTTGCGCGATTGTCTTGCCAAGTTCCGACCCGTTGGCCAAAATCAGCGCATGTCGACGAGGTGTCTCTCGTGGCACTTTTTGTCATGCCTGCAGCACGGCTCAGGTCGGATCGGTGAGGT
>Ga0255336_101560_pt1 | contig 15677 bp, 14 predicted proteins | sample MeOH1_35cm_T3_17_FD_189102 | JGI IMG/M metagenome (GOLD analysis project Ga0255336, IMG submission 189102) | Sandy soil microbial communities from University of British Columbia, Vancouver, Canada - MeOH1_35cm_T3_179 | ecosystem: Engineered > Artificial ecosystem > Sand microcosm > Unclassified ...
ACCGTCTGCCACGATCTCACCCATTGCCAACACGGCGTGCTGATCGTATGCCAGCAATGCGGCCGCGTGACCGAGTTGCAGCAGCAAAAGCAGTTGCGCCAGAGCCTGATGTCGCAGGTCGAGGCGAGCGGCTATCGGCTCGCGGGCGACGACATCGAGTTAAAGGGCATTTGCCCCGCATGCCAGGCCGCTGAAGATCCCAGCGCTCATCAGCACGACCACGATCACGACCACGCCTCGCATTGATCTGGTATTGCGCGTCGTTAAAAGCGCTGCGAACGCAAAAAGGCCGTTCCTGACGTCAGTCGGAACGGCCTTTTTGTATGTTCACAGCCCGAATAAGCGAAACCCCGATGCGGGCACACCGGGGTCTCTGACCCGCGAAAACTGTTCGCGTAGAGAATCGCGGGCTGGTGGTATTTTAAAGCGCATCGATCCGGCGGATTGTGATCACTTGTATCAACGCGTAACCCAATGTGCACGGGCCTCTTCGCCCTTTAGCAGGCCTGGTCAACGAAGGCCGCGGCACGTAATTACTACGGCCAAAACGCAGGCATGAAGCCGTGTTATGCGCATTTCTTGCTGCAAAGGTATGATCGTATTTCCTGCTGAAACAGATTTCCCGATCATGACCTCGTTGTGGATCTTCTTCGCCATTTGTCCGGTCGCGCTGGGTTCGCTGCTTGTGTTCGCATCGCACATCGATCCGCTTTCCGGTCGCTGGCGTGGTGCCCAACTGATCGGCTCGCTACGCCGCCAAGCGAAATCCGCGGCAGGCAAACGCGTTGCACATCTTGGCAGCGCACTCAAGAAGCACGCGGGCGCTATTGCTTGCAGCGAATCACCATCGACCGGTTCTTGACGTTCGCGCCGAAAATTCCCGCCACCGTACCGCCCGAGGTCGCGCCGTTGTCGACATCCTTTGACACCACGTCGTAGCCATACGAACCGCACATCTCGCCCGCCTGCTTGTAACACGCAGCCCAGCTCGTACTCGCGTCGCCGCCGCTGCAATTGATGGCAAAACCCGTGTCGCCCGACGGCAGATACGTCATCTTCGCCGTGTCGGCGCAACCGGCCAGTGTTGCCGCAGCGGCCATTACGGCAGCCGTCATGAGGAGCTTTCCACGCGCTGTGGCGCGTACTTTCAATTTCATCGATTCTTCCCTGTTTGATAAAGCACGTCTGGCATGCACGGCGCGCTTGTCGCGCCGTTATCGCGCCGGCAGATAGCGTGATGGATCGATCGAACTACCCTTGTAGCGCAATTCAAAATGCAGCATCACGCGATTGGTGTCGGTGTCGCCCATTTCCGCGATGGCCTGACCCTGCGTGACGCTCTGGCCTTCCTTCACCAGCAGCGCGCGGTTATGCGCGTAGGCGCTCAAGTAGTCGGCGTTGTGCTTCACGATCAGCAGATTGCCGTAACCCCGCAGCCCGTTGCCCGCATAGACCACCGTACCGGCCGCGGCCGCGACGATCTGCGTGCCGGACGCGCCGGCAATGTCGATACCCTTCGAATTCTTGCCGTCGAAACCGCGAATCACGCTGCCTTGCGCCGGCCAGATCAGCGCAATGCTGGTGGCCGGCGTCGTCAACCCGGATGCCGCTGCGCTCGATGTATCCGCGCTGCCGCTGCGGGCTGGCGGCTCGACGGGCGTGGTTGCGGCCGTCGCGCTTCCCGCGGGCGGCGCGACGCGCAGCACCTGGCCGACTTCGATCGCATTCGGGTCGGTGAGGTTGTTCCAGCGCGCGATGTTTTGCGCCGATGTCCGGTTCGCACGCGCGACCTTCGACACCGTATCGCCCCGTTCTACTCGATAAAACCCCGGCCCGACCGGCGCAGAGCCACACGCGGCGAGCACTGCGATCAAGGACACGCAGGTCAGCCGTCGAATTATTTTTAGCAAACTCAAAACCTCGCAAAGCGCCGCACAAACCGACAAACCCAAATACGCCGCGGCAAACAAACCAGAATGCGTAACGGCGAAATGTCCGATTTTACCGTCCCAGCGCCGCCGCCCCCAGAAGCGACCATCGTTCCCACTGGTTCCCCGTCTGTTCGCCGTTTCACGCGGCCGGCGAAATGCTCAGTCGCAGCGCGGCCGTTTCGGTTTTGCCCGGTGCGAGCCAGCGTAGTCCTCGGCCGTTGTGAATGGCATCGGGCAGACCGACCCACGGCTCGACGCAATAGAAATCCGACGTCGGCGCTTCGGTCCAGGTGGTGACGGCGTACCAGGGCACCGAGCCGGGGCGTTGCAGATCGAAGTTCACCATGCGCTTTAACCCCGGCGTCACGAGCCGCACCGGGTGGTCGGAGGGGCCGGTAAAGCAGTGGAAACGATCGAGAATGCTGGCGTCGTCCAGTGCGTAGCGGGCTGCGCCCGCTTCCGGGTCGCTGATCGAGCCGTCATCGCGTTGCCGGCGTGTTTCCGTGCGCGGCAATTCCAGGCTACTGATGCCGCGCTGATCGTGCGGCAGGGCAAAGTAGAAATGATGGCCGGCGTAATAGGGCAGTGGCACCTCGCCGGGGTTCGACGTGGTGAGTTCCACATCGAGTGTCACGGCATCGACCAGCCGGTACGCAGCCTCGAAGCGAAACGCGAACGGATAGCCCTGGCGCGTGAAGTCGTTGTCGACGAGCGTCATTCGCACGCCGTGCCCATCCGCGTCTTTGCGATGTTCAAACGGCAGATTGCGCGCGAAACCGTGCATGGGAAGTTCATGCACGACACCGTCCGGATCGCGCCACCTGCCGATCTCACCATCAACGAAATGGCGGCCGAGAAACGGAAACAGCAGCGGATTGCCGCCGCGAATCTTGACGAAGTTGGACCAGTCCGGCGCGGCCGGCCAGAAAATGACCGGTTCGCCGCCGACGCTCCACGTCATCAGCCGTCCGCCCGCACGCGGCGCGAGTTCGAGCACGGCGTCATCGAACGTGATGTCCAGTATGTCTTCGGGTTGTGACGACATGTCGGTGGTCTCCTAGGGTGAGTGTTCAAACGAGCAATGAGCAGGTTGTGCGTTCATGTGGCGGATCAATTCTACGGGGAAACCCTTTCCGGGAAATTGCGACTGACACAGCTGGTTTCACTACCCTGATAATGCAAACACGATGTAACGCGGATGAAACATTTTTCGGCCTTGACGATCTCACATCGATCAAGTTGATCCCGCGCAACGGCGAGGATGATATGGATCTGGCGATGATGTTTGGAGTGTTCATTTTTGGCACGTTCGGTGCGGGCACGCTGCTGTTCTTATACAATCTGCGACCGTGACACAGGTGTGACGCAGCGAATAAAAAAAGCCCGTCTTACGACGGGCTTTTTTTATTCTTACGAAATTATCTTAATAATCACATAATTTTCTTTCGTTAACATCAAGCGCGACGCAAAGGCTTGGCGCTGCATTGGGTGACCGGCATAATCGGCCGGTTTGCGTGCCATATGCTGCGCCGCGGCTATGAGCCTGTCGCCACTAACGAAAGAGGATCAACGTGACTTTGTGGTTTCTGATTTTTCTGAGCGTGCTGCAGGGAGTGACCGAATTGTTCCCGGTCAGCAGCCTCGGCCATACGCTCCTGGTGCCCGGCCTGATCGGGATGCATATCGACAAACACGCGCCGCAGTTGTTGCCGTTCCTGGTCGCGTTACATCTGGGTACCGCGTTTGCGTTGCTGTGGTACTTCCGCAAGCGCTGGATTGCGCTGATAGCGGGGTTTGTCGGATCGCTGCGCGGCCGTAAAAACGCCGATGGCCACATGATGTGGGCGCTGATCATCGGCACGATTCCGACGGGCATCGTCGGGCTGGTGCTTGAAAAGCGGCTCGAGGCGCTGTTCCACGATCTGCGCATTGTCGCGGCTGCGCTGATGGTCAACGGTGTGTTGCTGTGGGTCGGCGACCGGTTGACGCGTGCGCGGGCGGAGCGCGCGCCTGAAGAACTCACGTTCAGGCAGGCGTTCCTGGTGGGTCTTGCGCAGATCGGCGCGCTGATTCCGGGCTTTTCGCGCAGCGGACTGACGATGATCGCGGGCATCGGCGCCGGGTTGAGCGCCGAGAAAGCGGCGGAGTTCTCGTTTTTGCTCGGCACCCCGATTATCTTCGCGGCCGGCGTGCTTGAATTGCCAAAGCTGTTCCACGCGCCCGATCAGCTCGCCGATGCCGTCCTCGGCGGCGTGCTGACCGGGATCGCGGCGTACCTGAGCGTGCGTTTCCTGATGCGTTACTTCGAAGGAAAGGGCCGGCTGGCCGCGTTTGGCCTGTATTGCGTGATCGCCGGCGCGTTTTGCCTCGGCTGGTTCATGTTGCATCAGCAACCGGTTTGATCGGTTTTAATACGCATCGAAGCGAGCGAGGTCTCGGAATGAGGCCTCGCCTCCTTTCGATGAGGTAAAATCCCGGATCATCTGCGACGCGGCAGTAGCTCAGCTGGATAGAGCATCGGCCTTCTAAGCCGAGGGGCGGGGGTTCGAGTCCCTCCTGCCGTGCCAGACCCTCGGGTTCATCTCAACGCTCGATCGCGTTTCACCGGCGTCTTGCTCGTTCGAGTTTGCAATCTCTCAAAAAGAGCTCACGCCTATCGCTGTCAGCGCGTCCTGGTCTTGCCACACGTTGTCCTTCACCGTCACCGCCTTCGGAATCAGCTTCGCGCGATAGAACGTATCGGCGACGCTCTGCTGGGTCGCGACAATCTTCTCGTCGATCGGCATCGCGCCGTACGGCACGCGACGCACCCACGTCTCCACAAGCTCCGCGTCCAGCCCGACTTTCGGCGCGAGCAACGCCGCCGTGTCCGCGGGATGCTGCGTGACCCACGCACCGCTCGCCCGCAACTGTTCGATCACGGCACGTACCGCTTGCGGATTTTGCGTGGCGAAACTACGCGTGGCCTCGTAGAAATTGAACGGCTTCGGCAAACCGGTGTAGTCGGCGAGCGTACGCACCGTCAACGCCTTTTGCGCGGCGGCGTAGTAAGGGTCCCAGACGATCCATGCATCGACATCGCCATTCTCGAAGGCTGCGCGGGCGTCGGCGGGTGGGAGATAAACCGGGTGGATATCGTCGAGTTTCAAGCCGGCCTTCTGCAGCACTGCAAGCAGCAGGAAGTTCGAACTCGATCCTTTTTGCAACGCGATGCGCCGGCCTTTTAGCTCGGCGAGCGAATGAATCGGTGAATCGGCTTTGACGAACAGCGCCTCATTGGTTTGTCCGCCCGGCTCGGCGCCGACATAAACAAAATTCACGCCCGCGGCCTGCGCGAAAATCGGTGGCGGCGCGCCGGTGTATCCGAAATCGATGTTGCTTGTATTGAGCGCTTCGAGCAATTGCGGCCCGGCTGGAAACTCATACCAACTGACGGTATAGCCGAGCGGCTTTAGCTTTTGCTCGAGCGAACCCTGGGCCTTGAGCACGGCAAGCAGACCGGCTTTCTGATAACCAATGCGCAATTGCCTGGGTGACGAACTCCCCGGATCTTGTGCCGATGCGCACAGAGGCAACAATGCGAACGCAGCAGCGAACGATAACGACAGGCACAGCTTTTTCATGGCAATTTCCATGCAGCAAAGAGATGTCGTCGACCATAACGGCGATGCGTTTGCGCGTCGAATAAGCGATGCTTCGAAGCTAATGACGCAATGTGTGAAATCGAAATGTCGAAGGGCTTGACGACAAAAAAGGGCGGCCGATGCCGCCCTTGATTCACGTTACACCGCTATTGCTGATAGCGCGAGTTGGCAGCGTAAAAACATCAGCGTGAGCAACGCGGCGAACAAAAGCACGCTGGCCGATGGCGGTCATGACGCGCGGCCAGATCGACGGTTTGATTGCATCAAGCGCGGTCGGGTACATGGGACCAGCCCGAGCATTCGGACCGTTCGGACCGTTCGGACCGTTCGGGCCATTCGGGCCGTCTGGCCAGCATTCGATCCATGGCTATCAAGCCTTTGGGCATCACGATCGCACACGCGATAATGGCGAAGCGCATCCAGCCATAAAGCGTGGGCGTCAGGGCGGCAGCGAGAGGGGTGTCCATGATCGGATTTGACGCGAAGTCGACAAGCTTTCGATGATAGTTTTCTGCCTCCAATGGCTCTATCGGACACTTTTGAGATAGTCTCGGTGTGATCTGAAAATCACACTGCATGGCCATTTGGCGGCGGTTCGGCGCTTGCAAAACCCATGTGACCTCATGCTATCCTCGACGCCTGTCGATCGCTATTGATCAGTTGGTCTTGATCGGTTCTGAAGCGCAAATGACGCAAATAACGCGAATAACGAACGCTATAACGACGAAAGCCCATTCAATATCAATATCAACGAGGAAGAGTGTTTCAATGCCATATCCAACTCGCGCGCTTAAGCGCATTTCGGTGCAACCGATCGCAAGCTGTGTTGTGCTTGCCAGCGGCGCGGCAGAGGCGGCTAACCTCGGGTTTCTCAACAACACGCCCATCACGTACATGAAGCAGCGCGACTTGCAGGCGCTCAACAACGCGGCACACTCGGCGCACGACACCAAGCAGGACGGTGAGTCGCTCGACTGGAACAACGAAGGCGCGGGCAACCCGGTCGCACTCAAAGGCACGGTCACGCCGTCGGATACGAACAAGAACGCCGACCGGACCTGCCGCAAGCTCACCATGGTGGCTCAAGCCAAGGGCCAGACGCAGACCTGGGCAGCCACCGTCTGCAAGCCGGACGGCGGTAAATGGGCATTGTTGGAACAGTGAGCTGTTTCAACCAGCCCGTGGGCACTCCTCACGCAGTATCGCGAATCCGGAAGGCCGCTTGATGGCCGACCGGACAGTTTCGTGCGGCGTCGTGATTCTGAACACGCAAGGGGACGTGTTGCTGTGTCACGCGACCGAGACGTCGCACTGGGATATTCCAAAAGGTCAGGGCGAGCCGCACGAACAACCGGTGGAAGCGGCGTTGCGCGAACTCATCGAAGAGACCGGGATCGTGCTGAAGGCGGAGCGGCTGAAGGATCTGGGGCGCTTTGTTTATCGCCGCGACAAGGACCTGCATCTGTTCGCGGTGCGAGTGAGCGACGAAGAAGTAAAGCTCGAAGAGTGTGTGTGCGAATCGTATTTTCCGCGTCGCCGGGACGGCACGATGATCCCGGAAATGGACGCGTACAGATGGGTCACGCCCGTCGATGTCGATCAGTACGCAAGCCGTAGCCTCGCGCGCCTTTTCCAGACCACGCTGTCGCTTGCCGAATTGCATCAAACGCTCGCGTGAGCCTGAAGGCGTGGCACGCCATTAGTCATCAGAGGCGCGATCGTTGGGATTAGCGAATAACGCTTTCATTTCCGGCGAAAGCGGGAAGCGCAAGTTCATGTTCTCGGGTGGAATGGGCTGCATGAACCACGTGTCGTAGAGTCTCGCGGCTTCGCCTGAAAGCTCCATGCCGGCAATGACGTCATCGGCTAGTTTCTTGAAGACCGGGTCGCCCTTGCGCATGATGCATGCATAGGACTCGTGTGCCAGAGGATCGCCGGTGACCATGTACTCGTGTTGAGCCGGACCTTCCTGGGCCATCTTTCCATACAGCAACGGATCGTCCATCACGAACGCCACGGCGCGGCCGGTCTTCAACGCGTCGAAACCCTCTGCGTGGTCTTTCGCGCTGATGATCCGCAGATCGAGTTTCTGTTTCAGAGAGAGTTCCCGCAGCAACTGCTCGTCGGATGTGCCCGCTGTTGTCGATACCGTCTTGCCGGCGAGATCGGCGTAGTTGCGGATGCCCGATTTGCGCTTCACCACCATCCGGATGCTGTAATCGAAGAAGCTGTTCGAGAACGCCACCAGTTGTTCGCGCTCGCGAATATGGGCGGTCGAGCCGCACTCCAGATCGATCTGGTGATTGACCACATAGGAGAATCGATTCGCCGATGTGATGACCACCGTGCTCACCGCGAGGCGGGGTGTTTGCAGCCGCCGCCTGACCTCGTCGACGATCTTGAGCGCAATGGCCTGCGAATAACCGATGGGCCGCTGCGTCGCGTCGAGATAGGAGAAGGGGACCGACGACTCGCGCACGCCGAGGACGATGGTGTCGTTCTCGGCGATCTTGCGTAACGTAGGCGAGGACGGGTCGGCCGTGCTTGCGAAAGCCGTTTGCGCCGCGATGAGCAGCGCGAACGCGCACGATGCGCGCCACGCGCGCACGAACGACCTTGGCAAGGTGAGTTGCAAAGCATCCCCCACAACATGTGCGCGCGTCCAGCGGACGCGCCAATGGTTTTAAGCCGGCTTGGTCCAGCTATCGCGCAGGCTGACGATGCGATTGAACACCGGCATGCCGGGCTTCGAATCGACACGGTCGGCCACGAAATACCCATGGCGTTCGAACTGGTAGCGATCTTCGGCGTTTGCGTTGTGCGCACCGGGTTCGAGATAAGCGCGCACGATGCGCTTCGAATCCGGGTTTAGTGCATCGAGGAATTCTGCACCGCCCGCGCCCGGTTGCGGCTCCTTGAAGAGGCGGTCGTAGAGCCGCACTTCGGCTTCGCACGCGCCTGCTGCGCTGACCCAGTGGATGGTGCCCTTGACCTTGTAGCCGTTTGCGCCTTCCGTGCCGGACTTGCTGTCGGGGAAATACCTGCAATGCACAGCCGTGACGTTGCCGTTTTCGTCTTTGTCCGCGCCCGTGCATTCCACCACGAAGCCGTACTTCAGCCGCACCTTGTTGCCCGGGAACAAGCGGAAATAGCCTTTCTTCGGTACTTCCTGGAAGTCTTCGCGCTCGATCCACAGTTCCTGCGAAAACGGGAATTCACGCGTGCCGCGCTCGGGGTGATGCGGATGAACCGGCGCGCTACAGGTTTCGCTCGTGCCTTGCGGATAGTTGTCGATGATCAGCTTGAGCGGATCCAGCACTGCGATGGCGCGTGGCGCCTTTTCGTCGAGATCGTCGCGCAACGCGCCTTCCAGCACGCTCATGTCGATCCACGAATCCACCTTCGTCACGGCGACGCGGTCGCACATGAGGCGAATGCTTTCCGGCGTGAAACCGCGACGCCGCATGCCCACGATAGTCGGCATGCGCGGATCGTCCCAGCCGTCGACGTGATTTTCCGTCACCAGTTGCAGCAGCTTGCGCTTGCTGGTGATGGCGTAGGTCAGATTGAGTCGTGAAAACTCGATTTGCTGCGGCAGTGGACGCGTGAACTTGCCGTCATCGGCGAGTCGATTCAGGAACCAGTCGTAGAGCGGGCGGTGATCTTCGAATTCGAGCGTGCACAGCGAATGCGTGATGTTCTCGAGCGCGTCCGATACGCAGTGCGTGTAGTCGTACATCGGGTAGATGCACCACTTGTCGCCGGTCCGGTAATGATGCGCGAAACGAATCCGGTAGATGACCGGGTCGCGCATGTTGAAATTCGGCGACGCCATGTCGATCTTCGCGCGCAGCACATGCTCGCCTTCCTTGAACTCGCCCGCTTTCATGCGGCGGAACAGCTCGAGATTCTCTTCGGGCGTGCGCTCGCGGAACGGCGAGTTCTTGCCGGGTTCCTGGGCCGAACCGCGCGTCAGACGCATCTCTTCGGCGGACTGGCTATCTACGTACGCCTGGCCGCGCTCGATCAACAGCTCCGCGAATTCATACAGCTGGTCGTAGTAATCGCTCGCGAAATACAGGTGTTCGGTGCCGTCCTTGCGCCAGTCGAAACCGAGCCACTTGACGGCGTCGATGATGGAATCGACGTATTCGACGCTTTCCTTTTCCGGATTCGTGTCGTCGAAACGAAGATGGCAGACGCCGCCGTAATCCCGCGCGATGCCGAAATTCACGCAAATGCTCTTCGCATGGCCGATGTGCAGATAGCCGTTCGGCTCGGGCGGAAAACGCGTCTCGACCCGCTGCGACCATTTGCCGTTGCGATTGTCTTCGTCAATGATATTGCGGATGAAATTATTTACCGCCGGAGCGTCGTTGCGATCGGTGTTCATGCGAGAAAGAGAGAGCGGACGAGGGCGCTAGCGTTGAAGACGTGCGGCTTGCGTTCGGTAAGACTTATCTGGTCTTTCGATTCTACCTTAGCAACAGGGTCGGGACAGTGCGGGCCCGCATTTTGCCGCGATGTGCGGCGCGGCTGCGACACCTGTGCGCTTCCATCTGGATTTGCTGCTTGCATCGGCTGAGTCTGTAACCGGGTCATACGCGTTTCGATACCGGATGTATCGGGCGTAACGGGAGGTAAATCGCGTTGTCGGCAATGGCGGGAGGATTTTAAGATGGCTTCGCGTTCTGAAATAATGAAATTGAAAGGTTCGGGGCGCGAGCGGTATCGACGATAAAAAGGAAAACTTCACCATGAACAAGATCACGCGGGTTTCTTTTCGGGTTGCTGCAATCGGCGTGCTGATCGCGTCGCTTTCGGCCTGTGCGATGAGCCGTACGCAGGCGCATGCGGGCATCGGAGCGGCTGCCGGCGGCGCGTTGGGTTATGTGCTGACGGGCGGTCCGATCGGCACGGTTGCGGGCGCGGCAGCAGGCGGGTTGATCGGAGCAGGTGTGCGATAGGGCTGAAGCTGCGATAGGGCGGAAGTTTTTCGCTCTCGCCGATACGAGGGCATCTGCCAGCGGCTAATGTGGGGTGATGTCGGGGCGCCGCTGCGGGCCGCAGCCTGAAATCGATCGACATTCGCACGACCCAAAACCTTCCACCTGCGCGAGCTACAAAACTCGCCCCGCTGGCAAAACCCTGCCGGTAAAACCTGGCGCAAACAAACGCGCTCGGGTAACGGGAATCACTCGCCTCGACCGCCGACATCATCCCGATGCACCGGCGCGAGCAAAACCCCCCTCCAAACCCCGTATAATCGACAATCCCATTTTGGCACCCGGCCCTCGCGCGCGAGCGACAAAAGTCAGAAGCTCCGCCCCAAGCGCCGCCGCCGTACAAAACAGCAGACCCGCACGCCATGAAAGCCGCCGACATCCGCGAGAAATTCCTCAAGTTCTTTGAATCGAAGGGCCATACGATCGTCCGCTCGTCGAGCCTGGTGCCCGGCAACGATCCCACGCTGCTGTTCACGAACTCCGGCATGGTCCAGTTCAAGGACGTATTCCTCGGAACGGAGAGCCGTCCGTATTCGCGCGCCACGACCTCGCAGCGCAGCGTGCGCGCCGGCGGCAAGCACAACGACCTTGAAAACGTCGGCTACACAGCCCGCCATCACACGTTCTTCGAAATGCTCGGCAACTTCTCGTTCGGCGACTATTTCAAGCGCGACGCGATCCACTATTGCTGGGAACTGCTGACCAAAGTCTACGGACTGCCGCCGGAAAAGCTCACGGTCACGGTCTATGAGGAAGACGACGAAGCGTTCGGCATTTGGGAAAACGAAATCGGCGTGCCGAAAGAACGGATCATCCGTATCGGCGACAACAAGGGCGCGCGCTACGCATCGGATAACTTCTGGACCATGGGCGACACCGGCCCGTGCGGCCCGTGCTCGGAAGTGTTCTACGATCACGGCCCGGAAGTGTGGGGCGGCCCGCCGGGGTCCCCCGAAGAAGACGGCGACCGCTTCATCGAGATCTGGAATCTCGTGTTCATGCAGTTCAATCGCGACGCCCAGGGCAACATGACGAAGCTGCCGAAGCAGAGCGTCGATACAGGCATGGGCCTCGAGCGCCTCGCCGCCGTGCTCCAGCATGTGCACAGCAACTATGAGATCGACCTGTTCCAGGCGCTGATCAAGGCTGCAGCGCGCGAAACCGACACGCCGGATCTCACGAACAATTCGCTGAAGGTGATCGCGGATCATATTCGCGCCTGCTCGTTCCTGATCGTCGACGGGGTGATTCCCGGCAACGAAGGCCGCGGTTACGTGCTGCGCCGGATCGTGCGCCGCGCGATCCGCCACGGTTACAAACTCGGCCGCAAAAGCGCGTTTTTCCATAAACTCGTGGCCGATCTGGTCGAGGAAATGGGCGCGGCATACCCGGAACTCAAGGACGCGCAAACGCGTGTGACGGACGTTCTGCGACAGGAAGAAGAGCGTTTCTTCGAGACGATCGAACATGGCATGTCGATGCTCGAAACGGCACTGGCGGGGCTCGACGCCAAGGGCTCGAAGCAACTTGACGGCGAACTCGCGTTCAAGCTGCACGACACCTTCGGTTTCCCGCTCGATCTGACGGCCGACGTATGCCGCGAGCGCGGCATCACGGTCGACGAAACTGCCTTCGACGAAGCCATGGCGCGTCAACGCGAACAGGCTCGCTCGGCCGGTAAGTTCAAGTCGGCACAAGGCCTCAATTACGCCGGCGCAAAAACCACCTTCCACGGCTACGAAAACGAAATCTTCGACGACGCCAAAGTGGTCGCGCTCTATGTGGACGGTGCCTCGGTGAAAGAGGCGCACGTGGGCCAGCAAGCCGTCGTCGTGCTCGATCACACGCCGTTCTACGCCGAATCGGGTGGTCAGGCGGGCGATCACGGCGTACTCGCGAACGCACTGGTGCGCTTCGCGGTCGCCGACACCCTGAAGGTCCAGTCCGACGTCGTAGGCCATCACGGCACGGTCGAGCAGGGCACGCTGAAAGTGGGCGATGTGGTGAAGGCGGAAATCGATACGGTTCGCCGCATGCGCACCGCCCGCAATCACTCGGCCACGCACCTGATGCACAAGGCGCTGCGCGAAGTGCTCGGCGCCCACGTGCAGCAAAAGGGTTCGCTCGTCGATCCGGACAAGACCCGCTTCGACTTCGCGCACAACGCGCCGATGACCGACGAGCAGATTCGTCGCGTGGAAGAGATCGTCAACGCCGAAGTGCTGGCGAATTCACCGGGCATCGTTCGCGTGATGCCGTACGACGAAGCGGTGAAGGGCGGTGCGATGGCGCTGTTCGGCGAGAAATACGGCGACGAAGTGCGCGTGCTCGACCTCGGTTTCTCGCGAGAATTGTGCGGCGGCACCCATGTGCATCGCACGGGCGATATCGGCTTGTTCAAGATCGTGATGGAAGGCGGCGTGGCGGCAGGGATTCGCCGCGTGGAAGCGATCACGGGCGACAACGCGGTGCGTTTCGTGCAGGAACTCGATGCGCGGATCAACGCGGCATCCGCAGCGCTGAAGGCGCAGCCGTCCGAGCTCACACAGCGCATCACGCAGGTCCAGGAATACGTGAAGGCGCTCGAAAAGGAGCTCGGCGCGCTGAAGTCGAAGCTCGCTTCCAGTCAGGGCGACGAGCTGGTGTCGCAGGCTGTCGAGATCGGTGGCGTGTTTGTGCTGGCGGCGCAACTGCCGGGCGCGGATGGCAAGATGTTGCGCGAAACCGTCGATAAATTGAAGGACAAGCTGAAGAACGCAGCGATCGTTCTGGCTGCCGTCGATGGCGACAAGGTCAGCCTGATTGCAGGCGTGACGGCGGAGGCATCGAAGAAGGTGAAAGCCGGCGAGCTGGTGAACTTCGTCGCGCAGCAAGTTGGCGGCAAGGGCGGCGGCCGCCCGGATATGGCGCAAGCGGGCGGCACCGAGCCGCAGAACCTGGCTGCGGCGCTGGCTGGCGTGAATGACTGGGTGAAGGGGAAGCTTTAAGCGTTCAACTTTCACGCGCACTTGAGCAGTTTGAAAAAGCCCGTTCTGTTTCGACAGAACGGGCTTTTTTTTCGGCCGTGCGAGCGGCGGTCTTGACCAGAAAGCAAACGTGAATCCCCAAACCGTAAGCCAATCGACAGGTGCGCGACGTACCAAAAAGGACAAGAAAGCGCAGCAGGCCGCCGCAGCCAGCCACCCCCCGTAGCCGGGCAGCCGGCCCGAGGGCCGCGGCGTGGTGCATATTGGCGTCTCCGCGCACTCGCGCGCGACCCGCTAAAATGACGGCCACGCCCACCACTGCCCTGGTCATCCCACCGCATGCAACATTTTGCCTCCGACAACTACGCCGGCATCTGCCCCGAAGCGCTCGCCGCGCTGATCGAAGCTAACAACAGCGGCCACGAGCCGGCCTACGGCGACGATTCCTGGACCCAGGGTGTATGCGACCGCATCCGCGAGCTGTTCCAGACCGACTGCGAAGTGTTCTTCGTTTTCAACGGCACAGCGGCCAATTCGCTGGCGCTCGCGTCGCTCTGCCAGTCGTATCACTCGGTGATCTGTCACGAACTCGCACACATCGAAACCGATGAATGCGGCGGCCCCGAATTCTTCTCGGGCGGTTCGAAATTGCTGACGGCGCCGGGCGTTGACGGAAAGCTCACGCCGGATGCCATCGAAGCGATCGTCACGCGTCGCGCTGACATTCACTATCCGAAACCCAAGGTCGTCACGCTGACGCAATCCACGGAAGTGGGTACCGTCTACAGCGTCGAAGAAATTCGCGCGATCGCGGCGATCGCAAAACGCCGTCACCTGAAAGTGCATATGGACGGCGCGCGTTTTGCGAACGCGGTGGCGTCGCTCAATGTGCATCCGTCGGAGATCACGTGGCGCGCGGGCGTCGACGTGCTGTGTTTCGGCGGCACGAAAAACGGCCTGCCAGTCGGCGAGGCGGTGATTTTCTTCGATAAGGCGCTGGCCGTCGACTTTGCCTATCGGCTGAAACAGGCGGGGCAGCTTGCGTCGAAGATGCGTTTTATCTCCGCGCCCTGGCTCGGCCTGCTCAACAGCGATGTCTGGCTGCGCAACGCGCGCCACGCCAACGCAATGGCGCAATTGATGGCCGAGCGGCTGGAAGGCATAGAAGGCGTGAAGGTGATGTTCAAGCCGCAGGGCAACGCGGTGTTCGCCGAGTTGCCGCCACAGGTGGCGCAGGCGCTGCGCAACCAGGGCTGGAAGTTTTATCAGTTCATCGGGTCGGGCGGCTGCCGGTTCATGTGTGCGTGGGACACGCTTCCGGAAACGGTGGAACAGTTCACCGCCGAGATCCGCGCACTTTGCGCCGCCCACTGACTTTTCGAGTTCCTAACCTCAGACCATGATCGAATACCATTTCTGTCCACGCGATGCCAACAAGCTGGTCGAACGTGCCGATGCCAGTCACGAAGGCGGGCGTGTGCGCCTCGCGTGTCCGGACCCGGAGTGCGGCTTCGTGCACTGGAACAATCCGCTGCCGGTGGTCGCGGCGATCGTGGAGTACGAGGGCAAGATCCTGCTCGCGCGCAACGCGGCGTGGGTCGAGGGCATGTTCGCGCTGATCACGGGTTTTCTCGAGAACGGCGAGACGCCCGAGGCGGGCATCGCGCGTGAAGTGCTCGAGGAGACGTCGCTCGTCGCGGAATCGGTGGAACTGGTCGGCGTGTACGAATTCATCCGCAAGAACGAGCTGATCATCGCGTATCACGTGAAGGCCAATGGCACGATCGCGCTGTCGCCAGAACTGCTCGAATATCGACTGGTCGAGCCGGCGAAACTTCGGCCGTGGCGCGCGGGAACGGGACATGCCGTGGCGGAATGGATGCGCAGGCGTGGTCTGGCCGTGGAATATGTGGACCGTCCGGGGCAGTGACGGCGTAAGGGCATCGTTAGCATGAATTGACGCGGTCCCCGTCGGCCTTCTAACATGCCGGACGCCTCACTTAACCGCGGACACCTGTCATGGCCTTCATCTTCTACGTCACCCACATCCATCTCGGTTACGACGCGCTCGGCATGCTCGACAGTGAATGCGCGCGCGTTGGCATCAAGCGGCCGCTGATCATCACGGAC
>Ga0255336_101561_pt1 | contig 15626 bp, 10 predicted proteins | sample MeOH1_35cm_T3_17_FD_189102 | JGI IMG/M metagenome (GOLD analysis project Ga0255336, IMG submission 189102) | Sandy soil microbial communities from University of British Columbia, Vancouver, Canada - MeOH1_35cm_T3_179 | ecosystem: Engineered > Artificial ecosystem > Sand microcosm > Unclassified ...
ACAATAAAATCCGTCCAAGCTGACGACATGTGCGTCAGCTTGGACACCTTGCATGCAGGCCTGCTACGCCAGGCCTGCATGAGAAAAACCGTCGACGAACCCCGGAGGGGGTTTGTCGACGGCCTGAAAGTGACGTAGTCACTTTGGTGAAAGCTATAGCTTTAGCCTGTCCGCCAGCTTATCGGCCAGCACCGACATCTCGTCGAACGCCTCCGCGTCGGGGCGGAAGCGGTGCCGCACCGAGCCCGCCACCTGGAACCCGAGCCCCGTGAGCCGCTGCTCCAGCATCGGCACGGCCTCGCCGCTCCAGCCGTAGGAGCCGAACGCCACGGCGGGCCGCCCGCGAACGACGGGTACGAGCACATGCGCCAGCGCCGTCCACACGGGGGGCAGCGCGTCGGCGTTGACGGTGGGGGAGCCGATGGCGACGGCGTCGGCATTATGGATGCGCGCCGCGGCGTCCTCGGGCGAAAGATCGGCGAGGTCCGCCATTTCCACCGCGGCCCCGCGGCTTTTTAGCTGTTCGGCGAGCTTGTCCCCCAGCGCGCGGGTGTAGGCGTAGCAGGTCACGTAGCCGATGAACACCCGGTTCCCCGCGAGCGGCGGCCGCTCGTGCGGCCACGCGCGGTAGAGCGAGATCGCCTTCTGCGGGTCGCGGTCCAGCACCGGCCCGTGGGAGGGGAGGATGGCCCGGATATCGAGGGCGAGCTCGTCCAGGTGCGCCACGGCCCGCGCCACGTGGGGCGCGAACGGGGACATGATGCAGTCGTAATAATAGCGCCGGGCTTCCTCGAAGGGCTCGGTGGTCAGGCTTTCGAGCACATTCTCGGCGGCGTAGTGGAAGCCGAACGCGTCGCAGGTAAAGAGCGCGCCCGAACGGTCGTCATACGTGAAGATGGTATCGGGCCAGTGCAGAAACGGTGCGGAAATGAACCGCAGCGTGCGGCCGCCCAAATCGAGCGTATCGCCCTCCTTGACCACGTCGACGGGCAGCTCGCGGTTGGCGATGTGCGGCAGGTACAGCGACGCGGGCTTGGAGCAGAGGACGCGCGCGTGCGGCGCGAGGGCGAGCATCTGCGCGACGGAGCCCGAGTGGTCGGGTTCGGTATGCTGGAGGATGATATAATCGATCTTCGCGGGATCGACGAGCTGACGTATGAGCGCCTCGCTCTGGGAAAGGAACCCGTCCTTCACGGAATCGATCAGGGCGATCTTTTTCTCCCCCTGCACCAGGTAAGAGTTGTAGCTGGTGCCGTACTTGGTTTCCATCACCACGTCGAAGCGCCTCAGCTGGGGGTTGAGCGCCCCCACCCAATGGATGCCTTCCAATACTTTGACGGGCTTTTCGGGATATCGCATCGTTTTGCACCTCTCCTAACCAATCGTTGCGGCCCTGGGCGAGCGAAAAACGCTCCCGCGGCGTCCGCTTTCTTAATTATTATACCACGTTATACCGCGCTTTTCCCTCCCCCGCTCCCCGGTAATTCCCCCCCGCGGAGTTGACCGAAGGGCGGGGCGGTTTTGGTAACAGGGTATCGCCGCCTGCGGCGGCGACGAGGGAGTATTTTATAACGGGAGGGCTCCGCCCCCGTCCCCCCTGGGGAACGGGCGTTGGGAAAAAGTGATCCATTCTTCCGCTCAAAAAACTTAGGAAGCACAATACAATCCGCCGCAGCGTCCCGCGCAAACGCTCGCGTTTGTGCGGAAAAGTTCATAATCAGCGCCTTGACAGCACCGGACGGACGGCATACAATATTTATAGATTCGGTCAGCCGACCGACAAAATGACGGAGGACGGCCATGGCGAAGAAGAACCTTGAGGTTGAAAGCACGCGGGAAGGGATCCGGCAGACGGCGTCGCAGCTTTTTATGACGGGGGGCGTGCACGCCACAAGCCTTGCGGATATCGCAAAGGCGGCCAAGCTTTCCAAGGGGACGCTCTATTACCACTACCCCACCAAGGAGTACCTGGTGCTGGACATCGCGGAGGAGCATTTCGGGCGCATGACCGAGATCATATTCGGCTGGATCGATTCCCTCGCCGAGGGCAAGAGCGCCGAGGAGGCGCTTTCCGCCCTTTCGGACGCGCTGCTGTCCGATCCGGACAAGATGCGCCTGCACTTCGCCCTGATGAGCGAGGCGCTCCGCGAGGAGGGCGCGCTCAGACGCCGCATCGTCGCCAAGCAGCGGGAGTGGTCGGTGATGCTCGAGGTGGGCGCGCTGCGCATGACGGGGCCGGGCGCGGCGCGTTTTCGGACCTACAGCCGGATGTACCTCGCCCTTCTGGACGGCTGCGCGCTGCACCAGCTCCTGAACGGGCAGACCGACCCCGGCGCGCTCTTAAAGCTCCTGACGGAAGGCTGAGGGCGTTTGCACGGGATACCGCAAACGCAACCTCTGCCGCATTCAAAGCTCCTGAGGAAGGTTAAGGGCGGCCGCCGCCCATGCCTTGCGCGGAACAAAAAGGAACGGTACGGCGTCCCCGCCCATGGCGCTGCGATCAATTTTACGGAGGTTTCTCATATGGAAAGGCAGATTCAATGCGAGGGCGATATCCTCGTCGCAGGGGATTCGCTCACGAAGGGCGTCACGTTCGACGCCGAACGCGGGCGGCATGTGATGCTGCCCGGCGCTTTCGTGGCCCAGGTGACCAAGCTCCTCAAGCCCGCTGTGGAGAATATCTCCCGCTACGGCTGCAAGAGCGGGGAGCTTTTACAGTCCCTGCGCGAGCGGCTTTCCAAAAAGGCCGCGCCCGGTCTCGTGGTGCTGGAGGTGGGCGGCAACGATTGCGCCTACGATTGGGACGCCGTGGCCAAGGACCCGCACGCCCCGCACATCCCCAACACTCCCCTCCCCGACTTTGAGGAGAACCTGCGCGAGATGGTGGGCATCACGCGCGGCGCCGGCAGCCAGCCCATCCTTTGCAACCTGCCGCCCATCGACGCGGAGAAGTATTTCCGCTTCATCACCCGCGGCGAGCCCGCCCGCGAACGGGGTATCCTGGAGTTCCTGGGCGACGTGGGCCATATCTACTGGTGGCACGAGCGGTACAGCGCCACCGTCGAGCGCGTGGCGCAGACGACGGATACCCCGTTGGTGCTGCTGCGCTCCGCCATGCTCCAGGAGGAGGACTACCGCGCCTATATCTGCGAGGACGGCATGCATCCCAACCCCCAGGGCCACGCGCGCCTGACCGAGGCGCTGCTCGGCTATATCCGCAGCTACGCCCCCGGCCTGCTGGCGGTATAACAGGTATCGCCGCCTGCGGCGGCGACGAGGGAATATTTTATTTAAAAGTGGGGGCTCCGCCCCCACTCCCCCCGGGGTACGGGGATGATCTTGAAACCAAGCTTCAATTCTCTCAACACCGGGACACTCCCCCTGGGGTACGGGGATGACCTCCTCGTCGCCGATGGCCTTTTTGCGTCCGCCCCCACTCCCCCCCTGGGGTACGGGAGGACTTTAACTCATTGCAACTATGCCCTCGGGGCTCGCTGGCAGTATACAGGGTATCGCCGCCTGCGGCGGCGACGAGAGACTATTTTAACTATTTTATTGAATAGCGGGAGGGCTACCAACGCAGTTCGCAATCGTCGCGCCGCGTCGCGGCAGAGGCCGCTTCCTTGCGTGTCTTGCGACAGCCCGCAGGCTTAGTGCCCGAGGCGTCCCCGCCGAGGGCCTCACTGGGCCTGCGCCTCGCTTGTTCCACCCTCAATTCGCAATGGTCGCACCGCTCCTATCAGTCGCGGTACTCCCTTGCTCATTGGGCTTCGCCCTCGCTTACTCTGCCGCTGGCAGCGCTTCGGGCTTGCCCCGCAGGCGGCGCTCGATTCCGGCCCTCCCCGCTCCCCCCTGAGGTGCGTAGCATTGCTTGCTCTTTTGATGCGGCTCTGTTCCCGCACTCCGTTGGAGAACGAGGAAGGGGGTTGGGGAAACGGAGTTTCCCCAAAGCAAAAAATTTTCGTCGGCGCTGAAAGCGCCGATACCTTTTTGCCTTTCTGCGCGAGGATACCCCTCTCCTCCTCCCTTTCGTTCCGCCTTTCTACTTAAATATATATACAAAGCCCGCAATCTGTGGTATACTGAATAGGTAGACCCGGCGGGCTTTTTTTGTGTGCGGACATAAGCGCGGCGGGAAGTAAAGCCGCGAAGGGGCGCCTCCATGCACATTACCCGCATCCGCCTGCACGATTTCCGGTCCTACGAGCGCCTCGTGCTTGCGCCGGCACCGGGGCTGTGCGTGCTGCTGGGGGAAAACGCCGCGGGCAAGACGAACGTGCTGGAGGCCGTCTTTCTGTGCGCCCTCGGCCGCAGCCACCGCACGCGGCACGACGGCGAGCTTGTCCGCTCCGGGCAGGAAGCCGGCATGGTGGAGCTCGATCTCGTTAAGCGCACCGGCCCCCACAACATCGCCTGCCGGCTGTTTTCGGCGGCGCGGCGGGAGCTCACGGTGGACGGCAGGCCCCTCTCCCGCTCGGGGGAGCTCTTGGGCACGCTCCACGTGGTGATGTTTTCGCCCGAGGACCTCAGGCTCATCAAGCAGGGCCCGGCCGAACGGCGGCGGTTCCTGGATATGGAGCTTTCGCAGCTCCAGCCCGCGTACTATTACCGGCTGCAGCAGTACAACCTCGCGCTCAGGCAGCGCAACGCCCTTTTAAAGCGGGAAACCGACCCGGCGCTTTTCGCGCCGTGGGACGAACAGCTCTCGGTCCTGGGCGCGTCGCTCATCAACGGCCGGGCGGGCTTTATGCAGAGGCTTTCGGCGCTCGCGTCGGAACTGCACGCCTCCCTTTCGGGCGGCGAAAAGCTCCGCGCCGTTTACCAGCCCGCGTTCGAGCCGGCGCAGCCCGCAATCGTCGCCGAAGCGATGCGGCGTGCGCTCGCGGCCTCGCTGGAGCGCGATATCCGGCTCGGCAGCACCCAGACGGGCCCGCACCGGGACGATATCCTCCTGGAGCTCAACGGCGCGGACGTGCGCGCCTACGGCTCGCAGGGGCAGCAGCGCACCGCGGCGCTCGCGCTCAAACTCTCCGAGCTGACCCTGATGGAGGAACTGGGCGGCGAACCGCCCGTGCTGCTGCTCGACGACGTGCTTTCGGAGCTGGACTGCACCCGCCAGCGGATGCTTGCGGAGGCCATGGGGCACGTGCAGACCTTCCTCACCTGCACCCAGCTTGCGGGCCTAAATGACGCGGGGATTTCGGATATGACCGTCTACCGCGTGGAAAACGGCGGGGCCGCAAGGATCGGGGCCTGAGTGCGGGGCGCGTTTTCCGTTACAAACGCGCCGTTTGGCAATACTTTACATGAAATCCGGGCGGGGCTTCCGCCGGAAACGGAGCGCGTATGATCGTCCACATCGGCTGGGACGTCTGCATCCCCTCGCGGGATCTCGTCGCCATACTCGATAAGCAGAGCGCCCTCGCCTCCCCCGAGACGGCCGCCTTTATCCGCCGCGCCCGCGAGGAAAAGCGCTTTACCCCCTGCCCCGAGGGCGAACGCGCCTACATTATCGTCCAGGAGGAGGATGCCGTGCGGGTCGTGGCCTCCGCCATCAGCCCCGCCACGCTCCAGAAACGCTTCATGAGCGACGGGCTGAACGAGCTTACGAGCGAGTAGCCCCGCCGGAGGTTATACGTATATATGGTTGCCCGGCCGCGGCGGAAAAACGCGAATCGGGCCGGACGATGCCGGATTGTTTCACGTGAAGCAAAACCGCGCCCGGCTGTCACCAAGCAATACATGGTTTTGGGGCCGGAGGGGACGCGTCCCCTCCCCGGGACCCGGGGGGCGGCGCCCCGCCGGTCCCCCGTATGAAAGGATAAACGGTTACATGGAACAGAGCTTTGCAGAAGTCACCCAAACCAACGGGAACACCTACGACGCCTCCCAGATCCAGGTGCTGGAGGGGCTGGAGGCGGTGCGCCGCCGGCCCGGCATGTACATCGGCTCCACCGACGTAAGGGGCCTGCACCACCTTGTGACGGAGGTAGTGGACAACTCCATTGACGAGGCGCTTGCGGGCTTCTGCAAGCACATCGAGATCGCCATCGACGCCGACAATTCCGTCACCGTCAGGGACGACGGCCGCGGCATCCCAGTGGGCTACCATGAAAAAACGGGCAAGGACGCGCTGGAAGTCGCCCTTACCATGCTCCACGCCGGCGGCAAGTTCGGCGGCGGGGGCTACAAGGTATCGGGCGGGCTGCACGGCGTGGGCGTAAGCTGCGTGAACGCGCTTTCGGAGAAGCTCGTCGCCACCGTTTGCCGCGACGGGCAGATCTACCGGCAGGAATACGCGCGCGGCATCCCCACCACGCCGGTCGAGGTCGTGGGCGCGTGCGGTCAGGCTGAGCACGGCACCACCATCTGGTTCCTGCCCGACGCCGAGATTTTCGACGAGGTGAATTTTCATTTTGAAACCCTGGTGACCCGCCTTCGCGAGCTCGCCTTCCTCAACGCCGGCATCCGCATCACCGTGGAGGACCGGCGCGAGGGCCAGCAGGCGCAGAAATCCTTCTGCTACGAGGGGGGCATCGTTTCCTTTGTGCAGCACCTCAACAAAAATAAGGAGGTGCTGCATCCCGCGCCCATCTATATCACCGCCGAACGCGAGGAGAACGGCGCGGAGACCGCCAGCGTCGAAGTCGCCATGCAGTACAACGACGGCTACAACGAGAGTATTTTTACCTTCGCCAACAATATTTCCACCATCGAGGGCGGCGCGCACCTGGTGGGCTTCAAATCCGCGCTGACCCGCGTGATGAACGACTACGCGCGCAAGTACGGCATGCTCAAAAACGGCGACCAGCCCCTTTCGGGCGAGGATATCCGCGAGGGGCTCACCGCCATCGTCAGTGTCAAGCTCGTGGAGCCGCAGTTCGAGGGGCAGACCAAGACCAAGCTCGGCAACGCCGATATCCGCCCGCTGGTGGACGGCGCCGTGGCGGACGGCCTTGCGGCGTATCTGGAGGAGAATCCCTCCGTCGCCCGGCTGATCGTCGATAAGTGCATCACCGCCTGCCGCGCGCGGGACGCCGCGCGAAAGGCCCGCGAGCTGACGCGGCGGAAGACCGCGCTCGACAGCACCGCGCTCCCCGGCAAGCTTGCCGACTGCCGCGAGAAGGACCCCGCGAAGTGCGAGCTCTTCATCGTGGAGGGGGATTCCGCGGGCGGCTCGGCCAAGCAGGGCCGCAACCCCATGTACCAGGCGATCCTCCCCTTGCGCGGCAAAATACTGAACGTGGAGCGCACCAGGCTCGATAAGATGCTCGCCAACGCCGAGATCAAGGCTATGATTACCGCGTTCGGCGCGGGCCTCGATACCGATTTTGACGTCACGAAGCTCCGCTACCACAAGATCATCTGCATGACGGACGCCGACGTGGACGGCAGCCATATCCGGACGCTCCTTTTAACCTTCTTCTACCGGCACATGCGGCCGCTCATCGAAAAAGGCTACGTCTATGTGGCGCAGCCGCCGCTCTACAAGATCAGCCGCAGCAAGATCGAGCGCTACGCGTACTCGGACGAGGAGCTTGACGCCATCCTTACCGAGATCGGCCGCGAGCCCAAGCCCACCATCCAGCGCTACAAAGGCTTGGGCGAGATGAACCCCGAGCAGCTCTGGGAGACCACCATGGACCCCGAGCGCCGCATCATGAAGCAGGTGCAGCTCGACGACGACATGCTTGCCGACGACGAGATTTTCACCATCCTCATGGGCGACAAGGTCGAGCCGAGGCGGGAGTTTATCGAGGCGAACTCGAAGCTCGTTACCGATCTGGATATTTAAGGCTCTGCCGAGCCGCAAGGTATCGCCGCCTGCGGCGGCGACGGGAAATTATTTTATTGAATAGCGGGAGGGCTCCGCCCCCGCTCCCCCTTGGGGACGGGAGGGCTCCCAACTCAGTTCGCAATGGTCGCGCCGCGTCGCGGCGGAGCCGCTTCCTTGCGCTCCCTTGCTCACTGGGCCTGTGCCTCGCTTTTTCCGCCGCAGGCGGCGCTCGGCTCCGGCCCTCCCCGCCCTCCCTGGGGGACGGGCTCCGAAAATGCTTCGGACTTCATGGGAAAGCAAACGCCTTGAAGGGAGGACGTTCCCAAGGAAAGGGTTTGGGGAAACGCAGTTTCCCCAATACAAAAAAATTCTCGTCGGCGCTGAAAGCGCCGATACCTTGAAGCCCTTTTGCAGAGCGATTTTACTGAAAGGTACGAAATTATGCCAGAACCCATCCACCGCATCCAGCCCTTGCCCATCGAGCACGAGATGAAGCACTCGTTCATTTCCTACGCGATGGCGGTCATCGTCAGCCGCGCCCTGCCCGACGTGCGGGACGGCCTGAAGCCCGTGCACCGGCGCATCCTGTATTCCATGGACGAGCTGGGCCTGCAGCCCGATAAGCCGTTCCGCAAGTCCGCGCGTATCGTGGGCGACGTGCTGGGCAAGTACCACCCGCACGGCGACAGCTCGGTCTACGACGCCATGGTCCGCCTGGCGCAGGATTTCAACACCCGCTATCCGCTCGTGGAGGGCCACGGCAACTTCGGCTCGGTGGACGGCGATTCCGCGGCCGCCATGCGTTACACCGAGGCGCGCTTTAGTAAGCTCGCCACCGAAATGATGGCGGATATCGAAAAAAATACCGTGGATTTCGTGCCCAACTTCGACGAAACCCTGCTTCAGCCCAGCGTCCTCCCCTCCCGCTTCCCGAACCTTCTGGTGAACGGCTCGGGCGGCATCGCCGTGGGCATGGCCACGAACATCCCGCCCCACAACCTTAACGAGGTGACGGACGCGCTCTGCTACCTCATCGATCACCCCGACGCCACGACGGACGAACTCATGGAATTCATCCCCGGGCCGGATTTTCCGACCGGCGGCGTCATCATGGGCCGCGCGGGCATCGCCTCCGCGTACCTCACGGGCCGCGGCCGCATCGTGGTGCGCGCCCGCGCGGAGATCGAGCAGCTTCCGCAGGGCAAAAGCCGCATCATCGTCACCGAGATCCCCTACCAGGTCAACAAGGCCCGGCTGGTGGAGCGCATCGCGGAGCTGGTGCATGAAAAGAAGATCGACGGCATCGCGGACCTGCGCGACGAGACCGACCGCACCGGCATGCGGATCGCGATCGACCTCAAGAAGGACGTCAACGGCAACGTGGTGCTCAACCAGCTCTACAAGCATACGGCCATGCAGGATACCTTCGGCGTCATCATGATCGCCCTGGTGGACGGCGAACCCCGGGTACTGACGCTTCGGGATACGCTCGTATACTATCTGGAACATCAGCGCGAGGTCGTCACCCGCCGCACGCAGTTCGATTTGGAACGGGCCGAGGAGCGGCTGCACCTGCTGACGGGGCTTCTTCGCGCGCTCGATCACATCGACGAGATCGTGGACCTCATCAAGACCTCCCCCAACCCGCCCGAGGCCAAGGCGCGGCTGATGGACCGGTTCGATTTTTCCGAGAAGCAGGCGCAGGCCATCCTCGACATGCGCCTCCAGCGCCTGACCGGCCTCGAGCGCGAGAAGCTCCAGCAGGAGTTCGACGAGCTCACCAAAACCGTGGAGTATCTAAACAGCGTCCTCGCCGACGAAAAGGTGCTGCTCGGCATCATCCGGGGCGAGGCCCTCGAGGTCAGGCGCAAGTACGGCGACGAGCGCCGCACCAGCATCACCGACATCATCGAGGACATCGATATGGACGACATCATCCAGGAGGAGGAGATGTGCGTTACCCTCACGCGGTTCGGGTACATCAAGCGCCTCGCGTCGGATACCTACCGCGCGCAGAACCGCGGCGGCCGCGGCGTGATGGGCCAGGGCACGCGCGAGGAGGATTTTGTGGAGCACCTGTTCGTGGCCTCCACCCACGCGCACATCCTGTTCTTCACGAATTTCGGGCGCGCCTTCCGCATCAAGTGCTACGTCATCCCCGAGGCGGGCCGCGCCGCCAAGGGCACCGCCATCGTCAACCTCCTGCAATTGCAGAACGGGGAGCGCATCACCGCGCTCTTCCCCGTCACCAAGGGCGACGAGGGCGAGTACCTCGTCATGGCCACGCGCCAAGGCGTCATCAAGAAAACGCCCATCTCGGATTTTGAGAATATGCGAAAGGGCGGCCTCATCGCCCAGACCCTGCGCGAGGGGGACGAATTAATCGCCGTGGAGCTTTCGGGCGGCAGCGACGAGTTCATGCTCGCGACAAAGAAGGGTATGTGCATCCGCTTCGACGAGGCCGACGTGCGCGCCATGGGCCGCGCCGCCGCTGGCGTAAAATCCATCTCCCTCGGCGAGGACGACGCCGTGGTGGACATGGTGCGCGTTTCTCCCGGCGCGGACGTGCTCACCGTCACCGAAAACGGCATGGGCAAGCGCACCAACGAGGACGCGTACCGCGGCCAGAAGCGCGGCGGCAAGGGCATCATCGCCATGCAGATCACCGAGCGCACGGGCGACCTCTGCGGCATCGCCATGGTCGGCGGCGGCGAAGACCTCATGCTCATCCGCGACGACGGCATGGTCATCCGCATGCCCGTGGAGCAGATCAGCGTCACCGCGGGCCGCGGCACCCAGGGCGTCAAACTCATGCGCGCCGACGAAGGCACCCGCGTCGTCTCCATCGCCATCGCGCCCAAGGCGGAGGCCGAGCCGGAGGAGGGCGAGGAGGAGCATCACCTGCCCGCGTTTACGGTGGATGAGAAGCTCATAGACGAGGAAGAATAAAGCGAACGCGAGACAGGATAAAAATTTTTCCGGGAGATGCAGGGGGCCCGCCCCCTGCACCCCGGTATTCTTTTATTAACTATAAAAATTATTCACTATCCATATTCACTACCTGACCAACGGAGCAGCACCTATGAACGAACTCCCTTACCCCACCTCTTATCCCTCGCCCCTTCTCTTTCTGGCCCGCCGCTTCCGGGACGCCGGGGCGGTCCTCTACGCCGTGGGCGGCCTGCCGCGCAACGCGCTTCTGGGCATTCCCGCCAGCGATATGGATATCTGCTCCCGCCTCACGCCCGAGGAAACGATGGCGCTGTGCGGGGGCGGCTTCAAGTGCGTCTATAAGGCCCCCGAGTTCGGCACCGTGGAAATCCGCGCGGAGGGGCTGCATTTTGAGCATACCACCTTCCGCGCCGACGTTTACGGCGCGGGCGGGACCCACCGGCCCGATGCCGTGCGTTTTTCCGATACGGTTTCGGAGGACGCTTTCCGCCGGGATTTTACCTGCAACGCGCTCTATGCGGATATCCTGACGGGCGAGCTTCTCGATCCCACCGGCGGCAGGGCGGATATCAAAAATCGGCGCCTTCGCGCCACCTCGCCCGATCCCGCCGTGATTCTCCGGGACGACGGCCTTCGGGTGCTGCGCCTCGTGCGCTTCGCGTGCGAGCTGGGGTTCGATATTGAGGAAAACACCTGGCGCGCGGCCTGCGAAAACGTAGGGGGCCTTGCGGATATCGCCTGGGAGCGCAAGCGGGACGAGTTCACGAAGATATTACTCTCCGATGCGCGCTACCCCGCCCTTGCCGGGCCGCAAAGCGTGCTCCGGGGGCTGACGCTTCTGTACGACATGGGCGCGCTCCCCTATCTCATCCCCGAGCTTTTGGAGGGCGACGGCATCCCCCAGCGGCCCCAGTACCACGCCTACGACGTGATGCGCCACAACTTCCACGCCTGCGCCGCCGCCGCCCCCACGCTGACGCTGCGCCTGGCGGGGCTTCTCCACGATATCGGCAAGCCCGCGGCCCTGCGCGAGAAGGACCTCCCGCCCGACGCCGGCGGCGGCGTTGAGATGCCACCCGAGCTTCTGAGCGCCCGCAAGACCCCCATGCTCAACCACGATACCCTGGGGGCGCCAATTGCCCGGGAAATCCTGCTGCGGCTCAGGTACCCCAAGGCGCTTATTGAGGAAGTCGCCTTCCTGGTGGAGCAGCACATGTACGATCTCAACCTGCGCGCGCGGGAGTCCACCCTGCGCGGGAAATTCGCCGCCATCGGCTACGAGCGCGCCCTGCGCCTTTGCGAGATCCGCGAGGCAGACGTCCGCGGTTCCGGCCTTTCCCCCTACTTTACCGCCGTCCGCTGGCGGGAAGTGCTGCGGCAAATGAAGGCCGAGGGCGCGCCCTTTTCCGAAAGCGAGCTTCTCTGCTCCGGCAGGGACCTCATGGAATGGTTCGGCCTCCCCCCCGGCGAGAAGGTGGGCGAGCTCAAGCGCCGCCTCCTCCTCCACTGCGCCCGCCACCCCGGCGACAACACCCCCGAGCGCCTGAAGCGCATCGCCGCCGGGATGCTGCACGACAAGTAAGTTTAAAAGCCGCACGGGCTGCCAAATCGGCAGCCCGTGCGGCTTTTATATGTTTCCGCTTTCTTTTGGTACTTTTCTTTCCCGTGAAAGAAAAGTACCGTCCCTTACACTTCCCTTGCCGCTTCGTACGCGCTCCAGATGGATTCCATCACGTTGCCGGGGGTTTTGGCGTCGCCGATGAGGTGCACGCGGTCGTTCTTGATCTGCTCGTAGAGCGCGGCGTCGCTCACGTATCCGGCGGAAACCACGATATGGTCGGCCGGGATCTTGTGCACGGCCGGGATGCCCTGGGGGCCGACGGCGAACATCAGCTTGGCGCGGTTGGCGGCGTTGGGATAGTTCTTGACGGTTTCCACCACGGTGGCAACGCCGTTCTCATAGCTCTTGACGACGGCGTTCTTGATGACGTTCACATGGTAGTGATCGAGAAGCTCCATAAGCATGTTGTAGTTGGCGGCGGAGAGGCCGAAGGCGTTGAGGATGGTTTCGGTCATTTCCACAACGGTGACCCGCTTGCCCTGGCGGCCGAAGTTGTAGGCAAGCTCGCAGCCCGTAAGGCCGCCGCCCACGATAAGGACGCTCTCGCCTTCCAGGGGCTTTTCGGCCAGGCTGTAGAGCGTTTCCTTGGCGTAGGTGACGCTGGGGGAATCGAAGCCCGGAATATTGAGCCTGCGCTCGCTCGCGCCGGTGGCGACGAACACCTCGCCGTACCCGCCGGCCCTGACCGTCTCCGCCGTGACCTCGCTGTTGAGATGAACGGCGACGGGCAGATCCCGCATCTGCTTTTTGTACCAGGCAAGAAGGCGCTTGTCGTCATCCTTGAAATCCGGCGTGGCGGCCGCGACGAACACGCCGCCCAGCGCGCCGGTCTTTTCATACAGCGTCACGTCGTGCCCGCGCAGCGCACAGACGCGCGCGGCTTCCATGCCGCCCAGACCGCCGCCCACCACCAGCACCTTCTTTTTGACGGGGGCGGGGGTGAGCGCATAGCTCTTTTCGCGGCCGCAGGCCGGGTTGACGGCGCAGCTGATGTCCTTGCCCTGGAAGATGCGCCCGAGGCACCCCTGGTGGCAGCTGATGCAGGGGCGCACGTCATCCAGCCGCCCCTCGCGGAACTTGTTGGCGGATTCCGGGTCGGCCAGCAGAGGCCGGCCCATGCCCATCATGTCGATGCGCCCGTCGGCAATGGCCTGGTCGGCAAGGCCCGGGTCGTCGAAGCGGCCGGCGCAGATCACCGGGATGGTCACCGCGGCCTTGACCTTTGCCACGTCGCCGAGGTTGCAGGCCTTGGGCATGTACATGGGCGGGTGCGGCCAGTACCAGCTGTCGTAGGTGCCGTTGTCGCAGTTGAGCATGTCGTAGCCCGCTTCCTGAAGCTTTCTGGCGACGACCAGGCTTTCCCCGATATCCCGGCCGAACTCGGTGAATTCCTCGCCGGGCAAAGCGCCGCGGTTGAAGCCCTTGATGTAGCTCTTCACGCTGTAGCGCACCGATACCGGGAAATCCTTCCCGCACTTCTCTTTGATGGCCTGGACGATCTCGGTGGGGAAACGCAGCCTGTTCTCGAGGCTCCCGCCATACTCGTCGGTGCGCAGGTTCATGCTGGCGATCACGAACTGATCCAGCAAATACCCTTCGTGCACGGCGTGGATCTCGACGCCGTCGGCCCCGCCCTGCTTTGCGAGATACGCGCCCTCCGCAAAGCCTTTGATGTAGGTGCGGATCTCGTCCTTGGTCAGGGCGCGGTTCTTTTTCGTCGGGTCCCAGACGTTCTGGATCTCGGCCGGGGCGGGGGTCTCCTCCTCGTCCCCGTGGGCGGAGCGGCCGCTCATGGCCGTGAGCTGGATGAAGATCTTGCTGCCGTACTGGTGCACGCCGTCCGTCAGGTAGCGGATGTTCTTCACGAACCCCTCGGGGTTGCGGGTGATGATCCACCCCATTGGGTTGGGCACGACGGGAATGAGGCCCGTGATGATGAGCCCCGTGCCGCCCTTGGCGCGCTCGATGTAGTAATCCGCGCCGTCCTTGGTGTAGGCGGTCGTCGCGAAGTCCATCAGGCGGGGAGAAAACACGCCCATCGGCATCATCGCGATGCGGTTGGGGATTTCCACCTTGCCGATGCGAACGGGAGAAAACAGGTGTTCATAGTTGGCTGGCATGTCGGATTCCACCTTTCCTATTGATTGCATTGCGGTACGCGGGATGAATCGGTTGATTGCGGGATTGATAAAATTTTAGCACGACCGGACCGGCGCGTCAATATTCGCCGAATAAAATTCGGTGAATGATATTTTGGACGCTCCGGCGGCGCTCTGATTAGCGTTGGCGAATGCGGCGGTTTTATGCTATGCTGTTAAAAAGATCGGAGTGGAACAGATGACAAACAGGCAGAAGCAGGCCGCCGCCACCAAGGAGAAAATATTCGGCTGCGCCGTGGAGCTGTTCGCCGAAAACGCCTACGAGCGCGTTTCGGTCAGCGATATCTGCAAGCGCGCGGGCGTATCGGTGGGCGCGTTTTACCACCATTTCAGCAATAAGGAGAATATCCTAAACGTCGGCTACCGCCTCTTTGACGAGCAGCTGGAAAAGACCTGGAACGAGGCCCGGCCCGGTTATAACCGGCGCGGCGTCGAGCTGCTCGTCGGCGAGCAGATGCGCTCCATGCGAGATATGGGCGCGCCGGCGGCCGCCCAGTATTTTAAGAACCAGCTGACCGCGCAGGAGCGCTACATCATCGACCGGGACCGCTTCTTTTACCGCGCGGTCCTTTCCTGCGTGCAGGCCGAGCTCGAAGCCGGCCGCCTCGCCGGGGACCCGCGGGCCATCGCGGACGATATCGTGGGCCTGTGCCGCGGCGTCATTTACGATTGGTGCCTGCACGGCGGCGGGTACGATCTGCCGCTGCAGGGCCAAAAGACGCTCCGCATGGTGCTGGGGTATTACGCCGGGAACGAGGGATGAACGGGAGAACGGGAGAACGGGAGACGGACGGGAGATACGGAAGACCTGGGGGCTCCGCCCCCAGACCCCGGTAAGGGTAAATGTAAGGTTTTAAGACGCGCCCTTTTTCGAAAGCGCGTTTCTTTGGCGCAGGGAAGGACCGTATGGCCGGGTTCGTTTACTGCCCCCGCCTTACTGCCCCAACCCTTAAACCTCATTAATACGAAGATGCAGGGAACTCCGTTCCCTGCATCCTCAAGGTATCGACAAAGTCTCTGAGCAGTTTTTACTATGCAAGAACGAAAATAGGAGCTGCATAGCGGGACGCTCCGTCGTCCCGCTGAAACCCCAAAACTTAGGAAACACAATAAAATC
>Ga0255336_101563_pt1 | contig 15590 bp, 12 predicted proteins | sample MeOH1_35cm_T3_17_FD_189102 | JGI IMG/M metagenome (GOLD analysis project Ga0255336, IMG submission 189102) | Sandy soil microbial communities from University of British Columbia, Vancouver, Canada - MeOH1_35cm_T3_179 | ecosystem: Engineered > Artificial ecosystem > Sand microcosm > Unclassified ...
GAACTAGCAGGGTGCGGGCCAGCGAATGCCCCGGAGTGATCGCATAAACATGTTGCAATTCGTCTATGGCCGCATTCAGCTCTCCCCTCGCGAGATGGATCTTGCCAAGCGCCGTCCGGCCCTGAACGTCATTTCCGATATCTTGGATAATCCGATGGGCCGTCTCGATGGCGCGGGTCCAGTTCTTCCGGAGGATGAACAGGTCGACCTGTTGCATCAGCGCCGAAACGAACAGCGGCGAACTTTCACGAATTTTCGCTATCTGCTTTTCGGCCTCATCGGCATTACCTTCCTGTAGAAGATGCGCAATAAACTCAATTCTGATCGTATCGTTCGCTGGGTCAGTTACGAGATAGTTCTTGTACGCATCCAGTCTCAACTGACCTTCGCCGCTATCGGCGTAAGCCTTGATGAGAAGCAGTAATGCTTGCTTTGAATGTGGATCGATCCGCAAAACGGCGCGAAGGTCCAGAACCGCTGCCGGCATGTCATTGGCACTGAGTTCCATCCCAGCCCGGATCAGCAAGGCTTCTTCATGTTGCGGATCATCTGCAAGGATATTGGCGATCAGCTCGTTTGCCGCCGCCTGGTCACCTTCAGCCAGTGCAAGCCTGGCAAGTCCCGCTTTGGCGACGAGCGTATTGGGGTGACGGAGATCCTTGGCAACGATATCCGTCAGAACGGCCTTGGCCTTGTCGAATTTGCCGTTATAGGCATATAGCTCTGCCAGGGCTTGCAGGTACGTAAAGTCGTCCGGCGCAGCTTTCGTAAAAGCCAGCAGTTCCACCTCTGCCGCATCCAATCCATGCTGCTGATTGAGGAGCTGGATCAGCAGCAATTTGGCATCCTTGTCATTGGGATCATCGGCAATCGCGTCGCGGAGGACTTGTTCGGCTTCTCCTTGCCTGTTTTGCGTCGAGAGCAGGCGTATCAATTCCAGGCGATACAGACTTTTTTGTGCCGAGGTCGCGATGAGGCTGCGCAGCACGAGCTCCATGCCGGCAACGTCGTTTCGTTCGCTGAAGATACGAAGCTTGATGAGCTTCAGGCCGTCTTCCGTGGGGTTCTGCGAGATACCTGCATCGAGAGTCTTAAGGGCGTCGGCAATATTTCCCTGTCTCGCCTTGATGCCTGCGATGACGGAAATCGCCGTCGTATTTTTGGGGTTCGCTGCCTGCGCCTTGATTGCCTCTTGCATTGCCTCCTCGAGCTTGTCCTGTCGCAACAAGACGGCTCCTCGTAAGGCATGAGCCTCCGCGTTCCCGGCATCGAGAGCAATAATCAGCTTGGCCTTCTCCATGGCGCGCGGAAGGTTATCCTGAAGGAGAGCATATTGGCTGAGCTTGATTTGGGCCGGTATATTTTTGGGATCCTGCTCTGTCACCCGGGTGAAAGCCTGGAGCGCATTGGGAAGATCATTCGTCTTCTCGGAGATCAAGCCGAGATAATACTGGGCCTCGATGCCTATTGGATTGATTTGCAGCGCATTACGGAATTCAAGGGCTGCTTTGACGAATTCTCTTTGCGCATATTGCGCCTTGCCACGCTCGATAAAATCGGCTTCCCGGTTCTGCTTTCCGTCGCAGCCGGCAAGGCCGATGGCGATCGTTATCGCGGCCAAGGCGAGCGCGGGCATAGATCGGTATCGTCTTTTTACAGGCATCGAGCTGTTGCCTTACCGTTATGAGTCCTATGCGCCGGCAGTCGGCGCAGTGGTCAGCGGCGCGGCGAGGGCGGCGGTGGTCATGACGCCGCTATCCGTGCTTGAGCCCACCGGCGCCGCTGTTCCTTGACTGCCTATATCAAAGCCGGGGCTGTAGGGATCGGTATGGGCGCCCAGGTGACCCACCTGAGGATCGCCAAAAGAAACCGGCAATCCGGAATAGGAGGTTGCTTGCAAGGGAAGATTGTCTTCAGCACTAGCCCTCATGGCGAGAACATCAGGGCTTGGATGCGAGCTGCTATTTATGACTGAGGCGAGCGCCGCAACAAGAGGGGAGCCTACGTCATGAACCCTGATCCCGGTTGTGGACATCGGATGCGATGACTCTTGTTTGGGTGTCCCGCCATTTGCCGAACCGGCGCCTGCCGTCGTGGTACTGTTGGATTGTTCCGGTAAAAGCGCATCGGATCCGCTGGGCTCGTCGCTGGATCGGATCAACCCCCAAAGCTGTCCTAGCGATTGCCAGTACAAGTTCCCTTTAAGGGTAAGCACAATCTGCCTCCCAACCCAGAGACGGCGAAGCTCTTTGATCCTTCCGCTGTCTCCCGATCATTTGATCACGCGCAACGAGACTGTTGGGATCGTACCGCCGCCAGACGGTCGTCTCTCTGGAAAAGTCGTCCCACCGCACATGTTGTTGCTTGAAAGCATTTATCGATAGGCGATCCAGACGCTGTCGTCACGCCCCAGAGCGCTGTTTCTTGCGCAGTATAACAAGGCCAACCAGAGCCACCGCCAGCAGCGGCAAAGTTGTCGGCAATGGAACGGTACTCACCTGCCCGGCGACTTCAAAAGACCCGGCCGATGTCTGGAACTTGATCGGGAAGAAGGCCAGGGTTGCTTCCGGTGTTGCACCGAAAGCGGCTGTCAAAATGATTGTCATGATATCCGTAACGCCGGAATGCAGGCCGTCTTGGAAGCTGCCGCCGGTACAGCCGGCGGAGGAAACACAGAGATCGATACCTTTGAAGCCACCGGGGAATGTCTGCTGCGGACCCTTGCCCGCCGAAACAGTTTTGAATATCGCACCCTGACCGCTAGGCGCAAAGCCGCCGGTTGCATTGGGAGTCACACCGGCGCCAAAAGTCGTGATTGCGCTGTGGAAGGTCGCGGTATCGACGGTGCTATTGGTAAGGCTGATTTTCAGGGTCAGGCTATTGCTGCCGAAGCCGAGAATCGTCCAAACGCTGTTTGCCGTCAGCTGCGGGTTATTGGCGCCGGCGGAAGTAGACCAATCGATATCGAACGACTTGCCAATATCTGCTGTCCCGATTGTCACCTGGTTTCCACCGGGTGCAATCTCCAGGGCTCCCGCTGGGCTTACGCCCAACAGAAGCGTTACAGCTGCGGCGCAGCCTAGGGTTTTGACAAAGCGCGACGCGATTCGTTTCCTCAACATGTGATGGCTCTTTCCTGACTTGATTGTTTCCTACTATCTATTTTCTGCGGTCTTATGGACTCGGCTCTCCGCCACCGTTCTCTTCCCTTTGTCGGGCTACCCTTCGGGTTCATGCACTTGTAGGCTTTTTGTAAGTATAGGAGCGGGTGGAAAGGGCGTCATCAACGAGGCGGATGAGGCGTGCAGATTTAGCTAAATTAACGAAGTAAAAGCCATCCCAGGCGTAGAAAAATGCGCTTTCATGCATCCTCGCGGCCAAAAGTCTCCAGCCGCCGACGCTCACAGGTTGCGACTTCCAGCTCCTACTGAAGCAGCGAACGATAGTGCCGAAAGTCGTCGCAAGCAGCGGGGCTAATTTGATGAAAGTTCAGATGACAAACGGATATTTCAGAGCGCCATTCGAGGAGATTGCCTCCCGGCGGAGCGTTGGCGCAATTTTGTCTTCGAAGGGGCGGCTGCAGGTGAGTAATGGCATCGAGTTCACATCATCTTCAAGCGTCATCTCAGCTGACACCGCGACCTGGTCGAATGCCCCGCCCTTGAGATCGGCGGCATTTGTCATATTGTGCTGATAAATCTTACTTGCGTAGTCGACTAACACTTCATGTTTCACGTCGGCGGCGCGCTTTGCCAACGAATGCAGGCCACCCTGTTCCCGGTCCTGGACGACGCTCAAGACAATATTGACATCGATAATTCTTTTTCCTTGAGCAAATCCGTAGACCAGGGCCATGTCGCAAATCGAATTGATCAGGCGTGGGACCCCGTCGGTAAAATAATATATGGCACTCATCGCCAACACGTCGAAAATCTCGTTGCTGGCACCCGCTATGGAAAGCCGATGCAGAATATATCTGGAGGTTTCTGTACAGCTCAGCGGTAACAGATGATGGTGCAGGGAGACGCGCTGCGCGAATTGCCTCAGTTCGGGGTGTTGCAGTTTTTCCAGAAGTTCCGGTTGGCCAGCAAGAATGATTTGAATGATCTCTTCGCTGTCGGCGTTCACATTTGAGAGAAGGCGCAGTTCCTCGAGCGCCCCGATGGACAAATTCTGCGCTTCATCGACGATTAAAACGACTTGACGCTGGGCCTCGTATTGTTCGAGTAAGTAATTCGTAAAGGCGAGGTAGCGTGCAGCGCTGGTCGTCGCGTCCGTTTCGATACCCAGGGCCTGGAACACCCATTCGAGGATGTCACCAAAGGCGGCATGAGTATTGGAAATCACGCCGACGGTCGTGTTGCGGCCGACAAGCTTCAGGAACCGACGGATGAGCGTCGTCTTGCCTGATCCAACCTCTCCCGTAACCACAACAAATCCTGTTTGACCGGTGAGGCCATATTCAAGCTTGGTCAAGGCCAAGGCATGCTCGGGGCTCAGATACAAAAATGTAGGATCGGGCCGAAGTGTAAACGGCCGTTCCTTGAGATTGAAGAATGACTCATACATCGTCTGCCGACCCGTTAGAGTGCACTGATCTTCGCCAAAACTAGGGAGCTCCGTTCAGAACCGTGCCAATGAGGTTTCGATTGCCCAGTAAATCAAGCGCCTGGCTGAACTCTGTCGCCCGCGTAACGCCGTCGCGGGCTACCAACAGAATGGTCTCGATCGACGGCAGGAAACCGATGGTATCGCCCAGGGTCAGAATCGGCGGCATATCATAGAGGATCAGCCGATCCGGATAGCGGTTCTTCAGCTCCTTGGTCAACTGCCCCATCTGCGGCGATGTCAGAAGTTCCGCCGAGTTGCCGATACCACCCTTTACGGGCAGGATCGACAGTCTATCGATGCCCGGATTGATCAGACAGTCGGCGATCGAGGCCTTCCCGGTAAGACATTCGCTGAGGCCGAGATCAGGCTTGATGCCCAGGCTTTGTGCAACCGCGGGGCGCCGAAGATCGACATCGACCAGGAGGACTGTATGGTTTACATCCATCGCGGTGGCGATCGCCAGGTTGACCGCGGTCAGGGTCTTGCCTTCCCCATGATTCGCGCTGGTTATGCCAAGCGTTGTTTTACCTAGGAGATCAAGGGCCTGCAGAACCTGCGCCCGTAGGGTTCGATAGACATCCGTAAGTGGGTGATCCCGCCGGGCCGCGATTATCCGGTTTTTTTCCAGAACTTCGGGATTCAGGGCGACTGTCTTCGTTTGCGTATAGGCAACGGAAAGTGTACTGACGCCGTTTGCAGCGAATTCATGGCGCAAACGTGTATGATTTAGGCTTATTCGCTGCTTCTTTGCTTTCTGAATCGCCTGCTCTAGCTGATGCATGTGGCACGCCCTATCTTAACGAATGCCGTGTTCGGCTAAATTGCTTACACTTGGTTGCCGTTCGATCCATTGAAGATGCCGAATCGATTCAGCAAGGAGGTCCATAGGACATCCAGTGGCGCGACGTAGAGCTGAAGGGCAGTAAGAATCAGCGCCACGATGGTGCAGCACAGCAGCGTGGTCGAAATTACTGTCAGCATTTTTTTACGCCGATCTGCTATCGTGCGAATGCGGGGCACGATCACGAAAGGCATTTGACCGGAGAGAGTCGCCAGCCGCCGCATGCCGTGGATTCTACCATCAATGACGTCATAGAAAATGCCGCAGGCGACGCCGCCAGCAAGGGCGAGAAAAAGCCCCAAAGCAACGATCAACCGGCGATTCGGTTTTATCGGCGCAATCGGCTCCAATGGTGGTTCTATCAGCGAAAGCTTCTCGCCCATCCGTTCGGATTCAAGATTCTTGGCAAGCTCGGCTTCATCCTCCTTGCCTTTCACTTCAAGGTATTTGGCGACGGCTGTATCATAGTCGCGTTTTAGCCCCACATAGACGCGCTCTACCTCGGGTGCCTTGAAGATCCGATCCTCGATCTGTGCACTCTTTGTGGTCAGCGCTTGCTCTTGAGCGGCAGTCGCCTCAATTTCGCTGTTCACGCTGGCGAGTTGGGTCTGGATCTGAAGATAAGCCGGGTTCGCTGCTGTCACCGAAGATGGGGTTTGGGTCATCGCAGAAGCGAGGCGACCTTTTGCTGCATTCAGCTGGCGACCAAGGGAGATGACATTCGGATGGGTCGGTCCGTATTTCTGCTTGGCCGCGAGGAAATCGGCTTGCAGCTTTTGCACCTCAAGACTGACAGTGCCAAGATCGAGCGAGGTCGTCACGCCAGTTGCCTTCATCGTGTCAATCTGGTGCTTGAGCGCAAGAACGTCCGGATATTGTGGACCATACTTACTGGTCATCTCGACATATTGGGCTTGAAGCAATGCCAATTGAGCACCCGGAGATGCCACGTCATCACCGACCGATTTTGTCTGGACACGCGCCTCGGTCTGGCTGAGCTGGGCCTGTAGAAGATCCCGGCGTTCACGTAGGGCGCGAAGCTGGTGGGTGATATCCAGCAACTGGGTTTGCGCGCGATCCAGAAGCTGTGTGTTGATCGGCAAGTCTTCCGGTAGATATCCCGCATGCTCGGCCTTGAACCTACCAAGATCCGCTTCAAACTTCTGGACATTCGCCTGCAGGCGTTGGGATTCGCTGGCCAGAAACCCTGTCGTGCCAGTCGCCTGTTCTTCACGGGAGCGCTGGTTCTCCGATAAATAAAGTGTCACCAGCTCGTTTGCCACCTGCTGCGTGGTCTTCGGATCACTTCCATCGAAAGAAAGGTTAAAGGCTATTGCGGCCTGGATGGCGCGTCCGCTTTTGGGGTCAGTTGCGTTTGCGCTGACAATGTCCAGCGAGATCATCGTGCGCATGTAATCGACGATCAAGCTGATCGGCTGTGACTGCCGGGCGACGGCATAGAGGTTGAACCGGTTGATAATGTTGATCAGATTCTGGGTCGTGATGACCCGTTGCTGGATTGCTTGCAATCGCTCTTCGGCGAATGCCGAAACGGTCGATTTGACCAAGTCGTTGGGAACGTCCGCCTCTTCGATGAGGATTGTCGCGGAAGAGCTATAAGTTGCCGGCCAAAAGATCGCCCCGGCGATGGCCAAACCAAGGACAAGCGCCCCCGTAAGCAACATGAGCCATTTGCGGCGGCGAAAGATTGTAAAATAATCGGAGATGTGAACCAGTTCACCGCTTGCAAGGTAAGTCATTTTCTGAGTCCACTTTCTTCAATCCAGTCGCAGCGCCGCTGTCTTTGCGATACGGTGGCGGGCAGGGCAGCGCGGGTATCCCCGGTTATGGTGCTGCTAACTGGCAATTGCCTGCCTTCCCGCGCCGGCCTCCGCGATGACCTCATGCCAGCCATCAGCACCTGATCTCGGTATAGAAAGAGATGGCTCTGTGCGCCAATAATCCGGATATTTCCTTGCACGCTGTGCAGCAACCGCTTTTGTGACCGCCTCCAATTGCCATGCGCGGATTGACGACCACGTCTCTCGAGCCCACAAAATGTCATTGCCGTTCGCTGCCCTATTTTTTTATTACCTGTGCCTGGGACGGTGAGCAAAGATGAGGAGTGCCGCGATGCCCGTCGCCAAGAGCGGAAAAGCAGCCGGCAACGGCAATTCAATTACCGGGATGCCTTCGATGGCTGAACCAGCCGATCCTTGAGGCTCGGTCGATGCCCTGTACGATGTGTCCGCTGCCACGGGGACGAAAGAACCGTCATCCTGGATAGGCCCGATTCCCGATTCTGACCTCCGACGGATGTCATCCAATCCCCACTGACCGGACACGCGCGCGGTTTCTCCAGAGAAGAAAGTCAGAGGACGCGTCGCACCACGGATGTCCTGCCGGCTGCCCGACGGACAGCTCAGACGGAACCAGCAGACTGCATCAAGACCGACGACACTGTCGGTCAAGAATAGATTATGGGGATCCCTCGATGAATCCATCAATCCTGAAGGAACCAGCCCATGATGATCATCTTCACTCGGCGACAGCGTTCCTGCGGTAGCTCCCACGGAAAGCGTTAAGAAGATGCAGAGAGTGACGGTTCCAGACAGCCGGCCCATGTGGTTCTCCCGTTGAGTCGATGGATGTTGCTTTTAGCTTGGCTCTAAGCTTTGTCGCGGCCAGCACGGCATCTTGCCGGGCCGCCTTTCCACTAGGAAATGCGCTCCCATCGGAGGTTGTTCCATAAGTGATGGGGAACGGTGAGTTACTCAAGAAAACGGGAAGGATCGCGGCTTTGACATGAGCCAGCCTAAAGTCGAACTCGACCTTCTGTCGAACTAAGGCGTGTCGAGCCAAATCGTTATCAATCACAGCACGTGATTGGGCGACCTGTGGAGCGCTGCGAAGACGATACCGGTGGGTTCCCCGGTCGGAAGTTGCGGCATCATGAAAATTGTCATGTAGATCGGCGGTTGAGATACGTCCGGCCTGCCATGCGGTTGGAGAGGCCGAGATCTTCTTCGTCTGTGATGTCGATAAAGCAACCATAAATAGATTTATCCTAACACTACGAATTCGTCTCGCGTCAGATATCTATTGCAGCGGCGCTCAAAGAGGATTTTAGTATGTATCATTTTGTGCATTTTTTTGTCAATCGAAAGATCGAAGTGGCTTCGCAAATAAGCTCGAAAGGACGGGCATTTCTTTCACTAGCCTGGCGCGGACGACTGATAACTTTCAAAAGCGTCAAATTGAGTTGGCGAAGTCGAGAGAGCTGTCGAAGCAGCCATCATCACGAAAGCGGTGAACTTACTTTAGGTAGAAAAATTGGATAACAAAAATGGAGGATAAAATCATCAATTCGGATGAGATAGGCCGCGGGTTTAGCTGCATCGAAAGCAAGCTCTCACGAAGCTGGCGGATCAAGTTAAGAGACAATCGAAGGATTGCCAGGATGGCCCGTGTGCCTGCCGTAGACGCTATCGGTCACCCATGAGACTGGCGACGAAACAAGCGCAAGGCTCACTTTCGACGTCGGGCAATGGGAGCGTTCTTACTCATGAGACTAGCTGGCGATAGTATGCTGCCATGGCCAACTAGTTAAAGTCGGGAAGAAACGCGACATGGAGGACCCGGTCCCAGTCCGGACAGGATAATCTCCGATCGAAGTTATACGTACAGCTGAAAACTGGAAACTAACTGGGCAATTCGTAACAGACGGGGCGATGGTGCGCAGCGCGCGACGAATAGACAGTCTGCTTTCAAGTGCAAAAGCCGATGCGACGCATAGGCCAGGCGTGCTGGGTGCCTCTGTTTTCAGCATGCTGACGCGTTTGGCGCAAGTGCTGCTGCAATTTGCCACCGTGATTGTTTTGGCGAGGATGCTGACGCCTTCGGATTTCGGTCTCTACGGCATGGTCACGCCCTTGATTGCTCTTTTCCTGGTCCTGCGCGATGCAGGATTGGGGTTGGCAACGATGCAGTCGGAGAGCCTCACGGAAAAGCAGGCTTCCACTCTTTTCTATACCAACGTCTTGGTCGGTTTTGCGTTGTCGGCACTATTCATGTTTTCCGCCAGCTTTGTTGCCGGTTTCTACGGGGAAAATAGACTGACTGATCTCATTGAGGCGCTCAGTGTAATGTTCCTCTTCAGCGGCGTTCGTGTTCAACTCGAGGCATTGATGTTTCGCGGCTACCGCTTTCGATCCGTCTTTATTTTGGAGATCCTGGCTTCCTCGGTCGCGCTTTTCGTCAGTGTCGGTGTCGCGCTTTCCGGGTTTGGCTATTGGGCGCTCGGGGCACGACAACTTAGCTATGAGATATGTTATACGAGCAGTTTGTTCATATACGTTGGATGGTTTCCCCGGTCGTTCTCGATGGACAACGAAACGTTTTCGCTCTTCAAGTTCGGCGTTAACGCTGTTCTCTCGAACTGCATCGTGTATTTTCTGCGTAACGTCGACAATGTGCTGATTGGATGGAAATTTGGGCCCGCCCAGCTCGGGCCTTATGCTATGGGCTACAGAACTGTCCTACTACCCATTCAGCAGGTTGTGACGCCGCTTTCCCGCGTATTCATACCGCACCTAAGCCAACAGAAAGATGATCCGGAGCAGTTCGCCATATCCTATATGAAGGCTCTGCGGGCCATGTTGTTCTTTGTGGCTCCACCTCTATGTGGCGTTTGGATCTGCGCCGGCGAGCTCGTCGATATCCTGCTGGGAGGACAATGGCATGATACAGTGCCGATTGTTCGGTGGTTGGTACCGGCGGGTGTATTGCAGGTTGCCTATCTGTCCGTGAGCTGGATCAATTTCGCCAGGGGCCGGGCCGATAGACAGCTTTGGTGGGGACTGATTTCAGTGCCTGTCGTTGTCGGAGGTTTTGTTATTGGCCTGCATTGGGGAGTGGTCGCTGTAGCGGCCAGCTATCCGATTTCGAATGCACTCCTGCTAATACCCTTATTTATGTATGCGCTTGAAGGAACGGCCCTCACCGTTCGACAAATTCTCTCTGCGATAGCGCCCGCTGCGATTGCCACCGCAATAATTGGCGTTCTCGGAAGCTATGTGCAGAATGCTGCATCAATGCGAGGGATCCAGGAGTTTCTTACTGTCGGGGCGATCGGTGCCATCGTGATGCTGGTAATGCTGCTTACCGGCTTGGCGATTTTCGATCCGGCGGATCTGCGCAAGTTATTCGGGAGCCAGGGTTTGCGTCGCTTTAAGTGGAAACACTAGCGGCTGATATCCAGTTGATGTGCAAAGGAATGGTCGACCTTCCTGCTGCTGCTTTGTGCGAGAAAGGCGGAGGTGACTTCCGCAGCAGCAGTCTCGGGCGATTTGAAACTATTGTTGACTGTTACAAGTTGATTTTCGGTATTGTCTAACGAGGCAATCTCTCCAAGAAATTCGATCAGACTTTTCATCTCCGCTGCTGCAACTTCCCATGGGCCATCGATATCATCCCGTGGCCTGGACTGTAGTCTTGTTTCTTTGGCTGTTCGGCCTGATAGGCGGTTTCGAGCAACTGGAATTTCGGACTGAACAAAAATAAAAAGAACGTCCCTCAATCCGGCGGAAAGAAGAAGCTGGGCGCACAGTTCTCTGTATAGGGCCTTTGAGGACCTTAGCCTGATCGACCAGATCGCCTGTAGAAGGCCCTGATCGACGACCGCAACGTCAATATCGGCGCGACGGCTGTTGGCCATAAAGGCGGCAACGCTACAGATATTCCACGTAACCTTGCACAGGTCTTTTAGGGAATCTTGGCCGCTCGCGAGAATAATTCTGAGTGCTAGGATATCGAGATGCCAGCATTTGTGAAGAGTCCGGGCGACAATGAGCGAGCGTTTGAACTGGCGCAAAACAAAGGGCATGCGGTCTGCGAGCGCGGCAGATCTGGACACAATCCTGAATCCGTGCTCCCTAAGAATCTTCTCCAGGTGCGTTGCGATAGTTGTTTTACCTGCGCCTGGTAAGCCAATGAACTCGACGAATTTGATGGCGGGCCTGGGCGATAATGTCCCGCCGCTCATAGCTCGCTCCAAATCAACTTGAATAGCGATCGCGAGACATCGTCTATGTTGCCGCCGGCGTCGATCACGTAAGTTCTCGGTGTGAGCTTTCTGAGTTCACGCATGAGATCAATGCGGCGGTCAAAGTCTTCGCGCTTCAGTTCACCTGGTTTACGTGCGTCAGAAAGAGAGTGGTCTCCCACCAGCTGTATCGAAATCTCGGGTTGGAACGCGGCCATACGATCATAGAGGCGGAGCTCCCATTTTCGCAGCAAGCCCTGGGTACCAATACGCGGATGCTGCGTTGGGCCATCAAGAAAGCCGTGCTCTATCGCCTGTGGCCAGCGATCGCAGAAGACAATGAAGCCCCGGTCTGCGACCCGTCTTGCTTTGACGACAGAAGCATATCGTTCGAGCGCAACAAGAACACCCCATAGTTCAAGCAGGCATATGCCCAAGTATGTCTTGAACTTTGATCTTTTCCTCGTCTCCGAAGCGTCACCCAGAACGGCCTGCTTGATCGATCGGTGGCGTATGTAGCGGGACCGGATCATCCGTCTAATCCACCAGCCTTTGCCGTCACCGCTACCCAGATAGAAGTTAGCGCTGCTGAATTTCCAGCCAAAAATGGCACTCATGCGCCGGACTTGCGTCGTTTTACCCATCCCGTCTGGAGCGACGACCGCGACGATTATGCCGCCGCTGGTTGGTGACCGGCGGTCGACGATGATTCCTGGAGAAATTCGGTTCGCCAAGCGTGACACGATATAGTTGGTTGCTCTGAAGACATTCAATATCGGATCGCGTAAGGCTGAGCGCCAGGTGGCGGCACTATGCGCGCGAACGGCGCGCCTTATGCATGCGAGGTCTCGGCGTGTAACGGAGACTTCAGGGCCACTTCTCCGCACGCGACACTGAAGGATGGGTTTCGTCGGGTAAGTCACGATAGCCTCGCCACTCTCGGTGACGGGAAAAAGAAGATCTCTCAGCTCTTCTGCCCAGTCGCCTTTCAATTGTTGCCAGGACCTCAGTGAGATTCCACTGGTGCGAAAGGCAACCCTCGACAACGTAACCCTGGCTTCGTCTTCTGCGGAAGCGACGCGAAGCCGCAAAGTGCCGAAGGAAATCATGTTCCAGCGACTGATATCATCGTAGCTATAGAACGGGTATCGCTTGTTGAACTTTCCTCCCAGGCGAATATTGATGTGAACGTCCAGATGGAGATATTTCGCTCTGTCGAAATCGGGGATGAACCAGTCCTCTCGGCCGGGCGACTTGAGGCTGGGATGATTGACGCTCCTGGCGCCAGCGCAGTCGATGGCAATGGCACAGAAGAGGTGATAATCTTCGCGGGCAACCAGGATATCCAGGTCCTGATCGCCGGCCAGCGCGACAGCGATATTGCGCGAGCTCTTGAAGATACCGTACCGGATGCCGGCTTCATTCAGGCGACTGAACAATGTATCGGCGGATTTGAGAACAAGAGGTTTCTTTTCTGTTCGATGTTCCATTCCCGCACTGCCGCCTCGTGCAATCCGTATAATTCAGCAATTGGACTGGTCAGGGGAGGTGAAGCGAAGCAAAAGCCGCTTTGGCCTTCAAAGAGGCGGCTGCCAGGTCAGTCTCTCTCCGACGTTTACACTCCATCGCCTCGTAGAGTGCGTCTCCGCAAGATGATGATTTGGATAATGCTCTACCTGCTTCCTTGCTTAGGCCGACCGATTCTTCGGAGCCGGCTTGCAAAATGCGGCAACGAGCAATGCCGATCGAGCTTATTTACAACATAACTGCTATATTCGAGGGAGGCATCGTGCGTTTGATGGAGCCATCCCAAAAAAGTTCTTAAGACAGCTATTTAGTTTCGCGACAGCTGGGGTGGCAGAGCTGCAACGACTACGATTATTTGATGCGACATCTTTTCGCGGGTAAGGCTTCTGCTGTGTAAGACTAAGGCCGCTCTGCTTCTGTCCGATCAAGGGCAAAGGCGGTGTCGCCACAACGGTTGTGGCCGTTGACCACCGCCGAAGCGTGTGGACCTAAGCCGACGGGGGAAAGCCGAGGGTCAGCGGAGGAAACGGTTGGCGCACTGCAACAACTGCAAACATCTTCATCATTGCCGCACTTGTTGCGGCAATCCGTGTCAACCGCAAACCCGCCGCCGAAGAACATCACCCAACCCAAGTCGCGAAGCGCTTCTGCAACCGAACTCTCGATCGCTAACAACACGTTGGCCGGGATCCACTGCTCCTTAACCGAACAACCGTGCAGTCACTCAGACAGACCCTCGGCCGCTCCTTGCCGCGACGAGCCGAAAATCGACAGCGTCCTTCCGCCGCATTGTTAGAAGCTCGTGCCGGAAATTGGCCGTGACAAAACACCCTGCTGCCGCCAACGGGCGCATCTGCCGGATTACGAAAATTCCGCAACATAGGCGGCAATTGGTCCGGTTGGCACCCCCCAGTTGCTGGCAAAGATCGCCTTTTTGCCGTCTGGAGATGGTGAACCATGCGGCTCCGTATAATATCCGTTGGGAGCGACATTGGTTAGCGCCAGCCGGCGGGCCTCTCCGCTGCCATCGGTCGCGAGAGCCGTCACCTCCCCGCTAAAGGGAGCATAGCCCGGTTTGCCGGCGTTCGGCGTGAATGTGGCAAAGACCCAGCCTGGGTTGCTGAGATTTCGAACCGAACAGTGACTGGCGTAACATGGCGGGCTGATGGTAGTTACCTTGCCATCGACAAGGCGTCTCTTGATGATCCTGTACTTGTCGGGCTCCGACTTGCTTCTGCCGATCGCGACCTCGTCTCCGCCGCTGTCGATCATGAAATCGCCATGTCCTGGTCTCTCATATTCGGACCAGGTTTGGAGGAGGCGGCCATCGATGGTAAAGATGCGGCGCAGATGATATGCGTCCGTGTCCGTTTCCTGCGAATAGCTGATGATATAACTGCCGCTCGGCGAAATGGTCGTCCAACCGACCTGGTGCTCCATGCTCAAGTCAATATCAGGGTGCTGCTCCCCGGTCACAAGATTGTACGCGAATACGACGACCTTTCCATCCGGCCGGTTGGCGAGGATGGCAAGCATTTTTCCGTCATCGGACAAGTTCCCCTTGTTCTTGCCAAAATTTGCGCCCGTATAGCCGGAAAGCGGATCGAGAATTTCGGTCGTGTTCTTTCTGACATTCCACAGACCGACACCCTGGTTTGAGAGAAAGACCATGTGATCCGGCTGGACGCGGTGCCACCGGATATCGCCCGGGCTTTTCAACGCCATCAGCGGCTTGTAGGTATGGCCGTCGAGAAAGATCTTGGGTGCAGTGCCACGGTCCAGACGGAGCAGCGTCTGGTCCGCATTCCAAGCCTGATCGATGGAATAGTGATGGATTGCGATGTTTCCCCAGGTCAGATCCAGTCCCGGCACGGGATTGTTGGGGTTCGTCACCTTTATGACCCTGCTGCCGAACATTGGATCGGTAAAGGGAACCATGTATTGCGGCGACTGCGCGGCAAATGCTTCGCTGCCGGCATATCTCATATAGAGAGAACCGGAGAGCGCGGCACCTGCGGTGCGGAGAAAGCTTCGCCTGGACACATCTGTCTTGGAGCTATCTTCGCGCATGATTATCGCTGAGCGACGCTCTGGTAGTCGAGGCCGAGCGCGCGCATTTCCATCGGCCGATAGATGTTGCGCAGGTCGATGACGCGAGCTTCCTTCATGATGTCTTTCACGTGCTCCAGATCCACTGCAAGGAGCGTATTCCACTCCGCGATGAAGACCACTGCTTAAACTCCTTGCATGGCCGCATTGGGTCATCGGCGCAAACGGGAGCGGGCATCGGTTCGCGGGCCTCTGTCATGCCGACTGATCGAGGAAGGTGATTTTTGATCGCCGGGAAAGAATCGGCCGCATATTTGGTCACTTCAGCGGTTTCGAATCGGCGAAGACGGTCGGCGTCTCGATCTGGCGCACGGCCGATCACATTGTTGCCAGTCAGGTGGACGAGTTTATTGCAATCGAGGCCCGCACCAGCAGATGGATTAAGTCCGCCTGCCGTTCGACATTGGTCTTCTCAAAAATATGGTGCAGATGCGTCCGCACGGTATTGAAGCTTATGGC
>Ga0255336_101564_pt1 | contig 15583 bp, 9 predicted proteins | sample MeOH1_35cm_T3_17_FD_189102 | JGI IMG/M metagenome (GOLD analysis project Ga0255336, IMG submission 189102) | Sandy soil microbial communities from University of British Columbia, Vancouver, Canada - MeOH1_35cm_T3_179 | ecosystem: Engineered > Artificial ecosystem > Sand microcosm > Unclassified ...
CACTCGGGCCACCGCCGGATTCAACGTCTTCATCGGGCTTTCAGTTGTTGATGTCGTGCCGCACATCATAGCGGACCGCCTTACTGCAACAGAACCCCTTTAGTTCTTTGTATCCACTGCTTTCATTGGCGCTCTGAACAATTGAATCGGCAAAAGAGACCAACGTGTGCTTGCGCGATTTAAGCGAGGGGATAGAGCGGTTTGGGCGGTTATTGAACATCCATACGGCGGCGAGGCCATCGACTATCTTTTGCTCGACGATGGTTAGAGGTTTCCCTATATATTCGATGGCTGCGATCACCATCTCTTTATAAAACGACAGTTCGCGTTCCACGAACGCGCGTTCGGTCTCAGCGGTCATGAGGCCGAGCCTCACAACGTTATCGCGTAGCGACTTTAGCAACGCGGGCGAGCCAACCTTCTCGATCCGCTCAAAAACGCCAGCCAATTCGCTGTTCCTTTACTTGGTTCATGCTTCGAAGAAATGCGCGCACATTGCCTGCGGTCAGAGTTCGCTTGAGCCGGAAGCACGCTGCGTATGCGCCGTCATCTTTCCGTGCCCAACGTCGACCGAGCGAAGACGAGCCTCGGCTCAAACGGATTTTGAGGAAACGCGGCACAAATTGATCGCCGCGCCAGCCACGCATCAGATCCGATAGTCTTTCAGCATCGCAGTGGCAAGGACTTCCCCTCGGGCGAGAATGTGACTCTCGCTCCAAGCGTCGGTGGTCGCAAGACAAAGCGACTTGTTGCCGAGGCGGTAGACGACTTCATTGAGCACCATGCCGTTTTGATAGCCAATGCTTGCCTTCTCGCCGGCCACCGTCACGGTGGTCTTTTTCTGTTTGTCGGGGAATGCCGCGTCCGAAAGATTCGAGTTGTAGGCGGAAAGAGTCAGATTCCCCAGCAGGTGTGCATGCTCATCCTGAATGGTTGCCGCCTCGCCCTTGTCTCCATCGGCCAACATCTCGGACCAAGCTTTTTTGAGCGGAGTTCCTTGCGGCAGCACGTGCTCGATGGTCCAAACATAGCGGCCTTTTTCGTCGCGCCTCCACAGATCGACAAATTGCTCTTTGGTCATCCGAGTTTCCGCGTATCGACACAGCAGGTATCGAGCCATGCTCGCGTTATACCAATATAGATGGTCTTTAAGGGCATTTTCCAGATCCTCGTCAGACGCCGGCGCATCGCCGCGCGGGGCGTTCAGCATCGCTTCACGGACGAAGTCGTATGTGATCGTTGCCGTCGAGTGCGCCGCTAGGGCTTCGCATTTTTCGATAAGATCAACGAACAGCGCGTCCAGACGGTTGGTCGCTGGCATGTTGGTTAAATTGCGTCGGACGAAGAAGCGAGCCAACAAGTCGATGACTTTGTCGACATCGACGGCCGAGCATTTTCCTTTCGACTCGCGGTCAAGGAGGTAAAGCAAGAACTGATAGCTTGGCCGCGCTTCGATGTGTGCAAGGTTGACCAACCGTTGCTGCCTGCTCGCGGATAAATTCGCCTCCTCTGGATTCGTTATCGCGCCGTAAAACACGGCGCGCGCCGCCAAGTCGTCAAGCAGCGCTTGGGCATTGTTTTTAATTAAATGATCGAAAATATCGATGAGCTTGGATTTTGTGGCGCGGTTTGCGCCCGGGACGCGCCTGCCAGGTTCGAATTGAAACGCGTTATAGAAATGGCGAAGATAGCTCTCGTGCAGCCCCGTTTCGGAGCCGAGCCGCTCGGTCATCGCAGACCAAGTCTCGAACGCTTCGTCTATTGATCCGGGGCTCTGCCTTTCGAGCGCAGCTAGCATCGCATTTTTGATAATGTCCAAAGCTGAAAGCGGAACGCCGCGATTATTGATCGCTTCGAAAAGACGAAACGCGTCCGACTGGCTTGCGACCTTGATGTGGATGAACACCAGCGAGTTGATGCGCTGCGTGAGCAGCTTGAGGGCTGCAATGTCGTCGGGGAGTTCGTCGGCTAGATACCGCAGGCACTTGGCGACTCGCCGATTGCCCCAATTCCTAGGCTGCTGCCCATCGAGCGGAGGCAAAATTCCAAAATGAGCGAGAGCGTAGAGATAATCGTCTCTATTGGAGTCTTGCGAGGAGGGCAGAAGACGGCTGAAATAATCCGTGCGCCCCTTGCGCCCGACGAAGAAATCGTTCGCGATGGAGCCACCGGACGGCGAAGGGGGAAGCGTTTCCTCTTTCTGATAGCGCTTCTCACGCACGGCTTTGCGTCGAATATCGTCAGCGATTTCTTTCAGGTCAGAGCGGTCATCTGCGTCGAGTTCAGAATCGTCGCCTTGTTCAACGGCGAGCGTGTAAATCTCATTAAGCTTGGCCCAAAGAACGACCAGGAGGCACGAAAGCGTGGTGAGACGTTGCTGACCATCAATAAGCTCGAAAATGCGCGGTTCACCGGGCGCTCCGGAGCTTACGTCGACGCAAATAACTGAGCCCATGTAGTGGCCGTCATTGTCATTTGCGTCGTCGTTGATGTCGTCCAGAAGTTGTTGCCAGTCGTCCGCCGTCCAAGAATAAGGCCGCTGATATTTGGGTATCCGGTAGCTTTCTTGGGTGCCCTCGATTGTCAGAAGCTTGCTTAGTGGTTGTTTTGATGGTTCCATTCTTGTCGTGTGATAGTCTCATTAAGTTAAGTCACGCCCCGTCCCGCAAGAAGAGAGTATCGCATTGGAGAGGCTCGGCAAACTACATAACCAATTCTCGCCAGATATCGCGTATCTTCCCAATCGCCCGGGATTTTTTCGAATATTTCGACCGCCGTTGCAACTCGGGAAACGAACGCGCCCCAAAACTGATTTCCGGCGTTGTGGCCGGCTTTAGCGGTCTTAATCCTCATGGCTTAGGCGCATTTCGGAAACAGTGGAGCTCGGGGTTTTGGGTGCGTTGAAACAGCCGCTGGCTGGTGGCGCGGTCGGCGGCCCAGGTCGATCGCGCTGCATTTTCTGCCTGGGTGTCCGACGTGTTGCTTCCCCTGTGAATCGTCAAGAGGGAACGGGGGCGCGGCGAATCGCCGACGCTCGACCGCCTCTCCCGTGGCAGCGAGTCCTAGCTGATCGCGCAATTCGTCGATCCAAACCATTGCTTGGTCGTTGCATGTGAAGTCGTCGCGTTGCTCAAATCATTCCCGGAACTGGGTGACCATGGCGCGGCAGGTGAGCGAGGCTCCCCTGCCCGCCAAAGCTCGCGCCTTCCGGCGCCGCCGGATACAACGATGCAAAAGGGAGTCGCCACTAACCCAAGCGATGCAAGCGGTCGTCCCGCAGATGAAGAAACAGAAGAGCGGATCGATCGGATGCATGTCGTCGGTGTCTGCCCAGCGCGGCGGCGGCATTCTTGGGGACCCCCATTACTAGGCGGCGAAGGCCGGCGTGCTGGGCTCCGCCAAGCCAGGGCGCGAGAACTCGGCAACGACGGCATCTGTGTGAACTGCGTGATGCCGGGCCTGATCCAGACCGACATCAACGCGGTGTACGTGTCAGAATCCGTGAAGTCGGCGTGGCCATCCACAAAGAATGGCAAACTACACTTTAGTCGACACGAGATGCGGGGAGTCGCGGGCTATCGTGTATCCAGAAATGACGAAGGCCGGTGATTGATCTAGAGTGCCTCGGCACTTTCAGTCAATGTTCGTGCGATCGGCGGCGTACGACGCAGCCGTGGCGAACCAGTTAATCAACTGCAGCGCGCGATCCACACCGGCAAGATCGCTCGTGAGCGCGGACGGCGCCGCGACGAAATGATCGCGATATCCGGTTCGTTAACGTTGTTGACGAACCCAGTGATTGCATGGAACACACAGCGCAAGCAGACAACCAGACAACCTTGGACCGCCAACAACGCAAGGGGCAGGGGATCGACGACGACTGGTTGCGACGGTGGGGGCCAGCGCACTTTGCGCATGTAAATTGCCGCGGAACGCTTAGTTTTCAAGTTGATCGCTACCTCGACATGCTCCTCGATGATTTAGTTCTGGCGTATTCATCACGAACAGCCAGCCATAACGATGGGCTCGTCAATCGGTTCGGCGTGTGAGAACAGGACAAGCGCAGTGTCACCTGCCACCAACTCCACTGTGTCGCCATCGTCGGGCAGTTCGGCCAGAATGAGCTCTCAGGCAAGGAGGTCTGCTGCAACACGCGAGTCCGGTTGTTTCACCGATCAGCGGTTGAGGCGAGCACTCCGAGCGTCAAGGCGGAACATCACTTCAACGATGCTCCACACTCAGTGCAAAACTTCGCGCCTACGGCGTTGATCGCCTTGCACTCGGGGCATGATGTGGAAGTCATCGATGCGATCGCTTTCTGACGCATATAGGCGATCTGCACGACGCACGGCACGGTAACGCGATAGGCCGGACTCGCAAGGTCAGCGACCGTCCAAATGCCCGTCACCACCCAGCCGATGGGTCCGAGCATCACTCCCATGGTTCGGGTCAAGGCAGCATTTACTGCGAACGGCAGGCCGCGTCCCAGAATCGCTTTCGCCAAGGCGTTTGCAACGATGAGCGCCATCTTGTAGGCGGCAAAACCTGCCAACTTCCCACCTGCCAACGCCATCGCAATCGCCGCCGGACCCATTCCAGCCAGGTCGCCAATGTTCAACTCGTCAAGCACCTGCTTGCGTTCCGCGTCGGACATTTTGGATAGGGCATCGTTGAAAAGCTTCTGAAGGATCGCGATCTCAACGTTCACTACCGGACCCGCCTTGTTGAAAGAGACCTTCAAGTGGTCGGCCACATCCCGCGCCAGTTCCGAATACTCCACACCGCCGCCACGAAACAAGTTGACTAGGGAGTTGCCGCCAAACGCGCGGATCTCCTTCGCAATCAGGAAACGGTCTGAATCGCTGAAGGCCTTGTCACGTTTGCAATCGACAAGACGCTTGCAGACGTCACCGTCGAGCATCAGGCGACCTTCGCCCTTGTCGGTCAGGTAGTCAGTCAAGACAGCCAGGTCTTCAACCTCGGCCGCCAACAGCAGGTCGGAAAAAGTTTCGCTCAGGTTCAAGTCGCTCAAGTTCATGGTCGTGGTCTCAGTTGGAGGTGACGGCACCAAGGGTGGCGCAAAGGGAAAGCAAGGGCGCAAAATACTGTCGATCCATCTGGCCCAGCGGTGGCAGGGCGCAGGTCGCCATAACCCCAAGTTTTGCTCTGTCTTGCATGGATTCCACCGCCTGGGCCAGCGCCTCAGCATCGGCGTTCAACGGGACGCCGGTTCGTTCAGCGCGGGGACTATCCTTGTAGACGCCCAGTCTCTTGGCGAGCTCGAGGCCAGCCATGGAACGCGCTGCGGTTCCGCCGCTTCCGGTGTCCGTGACGGCCGAGGAGATCGCCTGAACTTGCGGATCAAGAACTGCCTGGTTGAGAAACGTGGCCGCTTGTGCCAGGCGTCGCCAGTCTTCGGGACGCATCAGGAGAAGAGCTGGCGGAACGTTCAACGCATGGGCCAACCGACACAAGGTCTTCAAATCGGGGTTCGTCAGCACGCTGTCGTCCGCTCTCGTGGCGACGTATTTGGCGATAGTCGAGCGCGCCACGCCGGATCGTTGTGACAAGGCATCTTGCGTTACTTTGTAGGGGCTTCCGTCGTCGGTCTCCGCGGCGACCGCCATGGCGCGAAGCAAGGCGTCCCCCAAGCTTTGACGCGTCTGCTTGTACAGCCTGGCATCGCCCGATTCTTCTTCGTTGCTCACGTTGGTCCCTCGTTTTTGTTTGGTGACGAAATGTAGTCGATGAGATCACGCGATGTCTCGAGCATTTGTCCGCGTGAAAGGTCAGAGCTACAACAGTCCTCTAGCGCGGACACCGGTCCCCATCAGGAGAGCATGCAACGATCGACAACCCACCGACGTTTGACCGACTCGCTGGGCAAGACCGTGTTAACGGCAAAAGGAGCCAAAGGCGCAGGGTGCCGGCTCACTTTTTGAGGGACTTAAAACGTGCTGGGCGAGGTCTGCGTCAGGTAGGCGAATGATTGTGCTCGGCCATTGAGATCGGTCGTTGAACGAGCGTAGAACAACCTGGACAACACTGTTTGTCTGCTGTCGATCCTGCCCCGTCCCCGTTTGACCGCAGCCGGCGCGGACGTGGGCGAACCGCTGATTGACGACGGAGGATGGTCGATTCAAACGTTTGTCCACGCATGGCTTCGTGCACCGGCCTCATTGACAAGAACTGCCCGTGCCGCATCGATGGGCTTGCAAAGCGCTTTCGAGGATTTCCACCGACCGAGAAAAGACGAGCCCCTTGGCGGAGGCCGCACTTGCCGCGTTCAAGGGTGATCTTTTCATCGACTGGAAAACATGAGACAATCATCTTAGTCCATTTTTAAATTAAAAATTTATCTTCATAATCAACCAGTTGAGAAAATGTTGGACGAAATGAACGAGGTACAATCAGATTTAGCCCAGTTGATTCGTCTGGCCCTCGCCGAGCAGACCGAAGACGTGCGACTGTTCGTGGCGAGGCTTGTGCGTAAGTATCGTCATACCGCCCCAGCGCTTGCTGAACAGATGGACCTCTACCTGCGCGCGAAGACGCCACGAGCGGGTGCTCCCCTGCGCAAGGCCACACAGGCGACGGCGCCTGCGCACCCCTTGCCAGTTGACGATGAGTCACGGCTGTCGCTGCTGAAAGTATTTAAAGATACGTCAGACCGAGAACAGCCACTACTGTCAGTCGACCTGGAAGAGACCCTAAGCCAACTGATTCAGGAGCGGCGGCAAGTGGAGCGGCTGGCGTCGATGGGCTTGAACCCGACACGCTCCGCAATCTTTGTCGGGCCGCCGGGCGTGGGCAAAACCCTGACTGCTCGATGGCTTGCCGCGCAGTTGGGTGTGCCGCTGTACGTGCTTGATCTGACCGCAGTCATGAGCAGTCTGCTTGGTCGAAGCGGCAGTAACCTGCGCGCCGCACTCGATTTCGCAAAACGCACTCCTTGCGTGTTGTTGCTGGATGAAATTGATGCCATTGCCAAGCGCCGCAGCGACGATACCGATGTCGGCGAATTGAAACGCCTCGTCACCGTCATCCTGCAGGAGGTGGATGAATGGCCAGCTACGGGATTGCTGTTGGCTGCCACGAATCACGCAGATTTGATCGATCCGGCACTATGGCGTCGCTTCGATCTGGTGATTAACTTTAAGACGCCTGAGATGCCGGCGGTCAAGGCGGCGATCAAGCGATTCCTGGGTCCTGACTACGCTTTGTTTGGGCGCTGGATCGACATCTTAACTTTCGCCTTCAACGGCGAGTCGTTCAGTGACATCGAGCGCGATCTCCAGCGTTTTCGCCGCGCAGTGGCGCTAGGCACAGCCTCCGATGCCGACCTTATCGAAGAATTCATCAAATCGCGTGCGCTCGTCCTGGATCGCCAGCCGCGCATCGATATGGCGGTGCTGTTGGCAAAGCAGACGCGCCTGTCGCAGCACACGATTTCCGATATCACAGGCGTCAGCCGAGACACCATTCGGAAGTACACGAACGAGCAGTCATCCGCAGATAAGAACTCGAAAAGGAAACCTGACGCATGAGCCAAACGAACTTTCTGATCGGACGCGGCGAACTGCTGACCCACGATATCAAGGGGCCGAAGCGCATGCCGGGCAAGGCCGAGGTGTACACATTTGAACAAGCCACGCGGCGGCTGACGCCCCAGTTTTCCGAGACGACCGCAGCACTCGATGCTTTGCCCCAGGACGCCTGCCCAGGCGACTTCGGCGTCGCCCGGCTAACAATGAACCCGAGCTACATCGCGAGATCCTTCTTTCCGGTGGCAATGTTGCGCACCGTGGGTTTGGAATCGGTCGGCAGCCGCACCGTGAAAGTGACGCCCGACGGGTGGACCAAGAAGGGGGCGCCCCAGGAATGCACGACGACCGAACTATTCGTCGCCGGCAAGCGCCAGGCATTTCGCAATCTCAAAAGCTGGAGTCGTCAGATCGAAGCCGAATCCGACGAGGCGCTAGATCTTGCACACATCGAGAAGTTCTCTGCATTCGCACCCAAGGAGCGCATTGCCAACTACGGCAGCGCAAAAGATCGATTCTTCGAAGTTGGTGTCCATCTGCTGCCTGAAAGTCGCACATTCGTCCAGCAGGCCTTCGTTAAATATGCCAAGGAGGTGGGCGTTAAAGTCCACAGTGATCTCGGATTTACGGCAGGTAGCCTGTGGTTCGTGCCGGTCGAAGGCAAACACGACCGCATTGAACGGGTCGCGGAATTTGTGTTCGTACGCGTCATCCGCCCAGTCCCCAAGCTACGCGGCATGCGCCCTGTGCAACGTACCAGTGAAGTGACGGTCGGCTGCAGCCTGCCAGTTGAGCAACCACTGTCGTCGGAGCCGAAGGTCGCGATCCTCGATGGTGGTTTGCCGAAACAGCATGCGATTGGCCCGTGGCTGCGCTCTTATCGCGTCCTCGACGAAGACGCCGAGGACGACCCGGCAGGCCTGGAACATGGGTTGGCCGTCAGCTCCGCGTTCCTGTTTGGCCCCATCCAACCGAATGGCATCGCCGCCCGTCCCTTTGCCTACGTGGATCACCTGCGCGTGCTCGACAAGGATGCCGATACGGAAGACCCTCTGGAACTGTACCGAACCCTCGGCTTCGTCGAACAGGTTCTGCTGTCGCGCCAGTACCAGTTCATCAACCTCAGTCTCGGTCCGGATCTGCCCATCGAGGACACTGACGTTCATGCTTGGACCTCGGTCATTGACGATCTGCTGAGTGATGGCGATACGCTGATGAGCGTGGCGATCGGCAACAATGGACGGATGGACCGCGCCTCGGGCAACGCTCGCGTCCAGGTTCCATCGGACTGCGTCAATGCGCTAGCAGTCGGCGCCACCAATGGCACCGAAGCGAGCTGGGCTCGCGCGCCTTACAGCGCGATGGGTCCTGGCCGCAGCCCCGGCGTCGTCAAGCCCGACTTGATGGCCTTCGGCGGTGATGCAGGCAACTATTTTCATGTACTTTCACCAGGCAAAAAACCTCTACTCTCGCCACAACTCGGTACCAGTTTCGCTTCCCCTTATTTGCTGCGCAGCGCGGTCGGCATTCGCGCCATCCTCGGGGCAGAATTGACGCCCTTGGCGATCAAAGCATTGCTGGTGCATGCCGCGGACGCTGCGGCGCACGATAAGCTCGAAGTGGGTTGGGGCAAAGTACCGGAGGACTTGATGAGCATCATCACCTGCCCGGAAGGGGTGGCGCGCATCGTCTATCAGGGTGAGCTAAAGCCCGGTAAATACCTTCGCGCCTCGTTGCCGCTGCCGGTCGATGGCCTGAAGGGCAGCATCCGCCTCAAGGCAACCTTCTGCTACGCTTCGCCAACCGATCCGCAGGACGCGGCCGCCTACACGCGCGCGGGCCTGGAAGTTGTCTTTCGTCCCAGCGACGAGAAGATTAAGGCAGGCAAGGCCAACGCCGACACTAAGAGCTTCTTCGACATGAAGAAGTACGCGACCGAGGAGGAACGCCGCTCCGACATGGGCAAATGGGAGACTGTGCTTCACAGCGCAAAGAACATGCGCGGCAGCACCCTCAATAATCCCGTCTTCGATATCCATTACAACGCGCGCGAAGCCGGCGGCCGAGCAACCGGGGCCGAGAAGATTCGCTACGCGCTGATCATCACCGTCGAAGCTCCGAAGCACGCTGATCTTTACAACGAGATCCTGCGTGCCTATGCGAAGACGTTGGTGCCGATTCAACCACAGGTATCGTTGCCGATCCGCATTTGATGGCAAGGTGAGTGCGACGTTGAATCTTTCAGTACCAACTGAGCCATTTAGTATCGGAGGCAGCGAATGCCGGAACCGCTTAAACGAAAAAGAAAAGACGGTGTGCTGTACGAGCGGCCGCCAGAAATCGAAGACTGGCTCCGGAGGCTGGAGACGGTCGATGTCGCAGAGCGGCTTCGACAGTTTACTTTGCTGTCCAGGAAGAGTCCTGGATACGTGCCATCGGAAGCCCTAGTCTATTACCTGCGGCGGGCTTGGACCGAGGGGATGCAGGGAGATTTTGAAAAGATCTTTCGCGTTCTTATGAAGCGGATTGAGCAGTCCCTGTGCTCGGCCATCTCTGATTCACGCATGGCCGGCGCCCGAGGCATCCGCGAAGAGATCATGGACCGGTTTGCAGAGCGGATCGCTAAGGACTGCGGGGGGCGCATTGGTCTGCTCGACTTCTATGAAATCCGCTTCGATAAGGCATTCGTGGCCTTCCGCACATCCGCACTGCGCCAGATCGGCCCGTCAGTCGTGGACATGGTGCCTTTGGGTGCGGACAGGGACGACGGCTTGGAGATTTCAGCCGAGGTGGAAGCTGCCGCTGCGGGCTTTCTAGGCGGCGATCCCGAAAAACTTGATGATCCGGCTTTCCGGTTGGAGCTAACTGCTGCGATTGGCCGCCTACCAGATGACCAAAAGCAGGTCATCGGGCTGCTACTGCAAGGATTCCAAATCGACTCAAAGGATAAAGCTGTCATGACCATTGCACGCATTCTGCAGTGTGACGAAAGGACGGTTCGCAACCGTCGTGACCGTGCTTGCAAGACGCTCAGGGTCATTCTTCAAGAGGAGAATGCACAATGATTGCTGAACACCCGTCAAGCCGGAGCGAGGAAGAGGTTCTGCTTGCCTTTTCAGTCGAACCAACACATGACAGAAAGACGTTGGAGAAATATCTAACGGACTATCCGGAGCACGGACAAGCACTTATCACCTGTTCGATTGAATTGATGGTGGATGCGACGCGCAATGTCGAAATTGTGGCAACGTCAGAGAAAGCGGTAGATCGAGCTTGGCAGCGGTTTCAGTCCGCTGTTGGCCAGCCTGAAGAAGCGTCAGTCATAAACCCTTTTGCCACGCTCAATCCAACCGCCTTCAAGTCATTGGCAAAGAAGCTCAACATCAATAATTTGCTGCTGATACGCCTGCGCGACCGTGCAATCGATGCGGCGACGATACCGCGCCGCTTTGTTCAGAGGCTCTCGACCGAGTTGGGGGCAACGACAGATGCTGTCATGGACTATCTAAGAAATCCGCCGGCCATGGTTTCCGGGCATAGCTTCCGCTCGGCCGTAAAGCCCGCAGTCACCGAACAAATTTCCTTTGAAAAGGCCGTCGAGACTTCGCAGCTTACGCATGATCAGCAGGAAGCCCTCAAGGCGCTTAAGGATTAGTCATGGACGCGACCGAGGCTGCTCGTCGAGAAGCAGTACACATCCATAGAGTCGCAGTCGCGGCGGGTAACGATCCCTGGAAACTGCTCGACTTCGTCCGCGAGGAGGCAATCCGGAGAGGGCTGGACGTGTACGCCTTGCCAGCAGGGGATTCTCAACTCAAGGGCGGGCGAGCGACCTTCGATAGCCAGGCCGGGATTATTCTTTACGAAGACACTGGGTCCGAATTTGACCGCGCCTTCCTCATTGCCCATGAACTCGGGCATGTTGTCTTGGAGGGCGGAACGCAGGACGTTGTGACGGAGCACGTCGAGCCGGATCGCTCTATGGAGGACGCTCCGGTCGGCATCGAGAAAGTGCTCGACTACGGTGCGCGAGAGCGGCGGGAGGTCCGCATGGATCTCTTTGCTCGCGAATTTCTCCTGCCACGTACGATGGTCCGGCATCTCCATCTGCACGACGGCTGCTCTTCAACGGACATTGCGGCGCGCCTTGGTGCTCCATCACAGGTGGTTCAGCAGCAGCTTCTGGACGCGCTATTGTTGCCCGACGAGTCCTCGGTCGAACCAGTCGCGGTTCCTGCTTCAGCTTTGACCCCTGACCCGACCCAGATCGCAGCGGCAAACCATCGCAATAGTGCCTTCCAGCTACAAGCGGGACCAGGCACAGGCAAGACGCGAACGCTTGTGCGTCGTATCGAGAGTCTGCTTGCTGAAGGTGCGGAGCCCATGTCCATCCTGGTTCTCACTTTCTCCAATAAGGCCGCCAATGAGCTGAGCGAGCGGCTTGCTGCTAGCAACCCGACAGCGGTAGCAGCAATGTGGATTGGTACGTTCCACGCCTTCGGCTTGGATATCGTGCGTCGCTTTCACGACAAGTTGGGGCTTCCGCCCGATCCACGCCTGATTGATAAGTCGGAAGCGATCGAACTGCTTGAAGACGAATTACCCCGGCTACCGCTTCGTCACTATCGAAATCTGTGGGACCCGACGCTCGATCTCAGTGACATGCTCAATGCGATATCGCGAGCCAAGGACGAGGTTATAGATGCCGCAGCGTATCGCACCTTGGCCCAAGCCATGGCGAACAACGCCGGTCACGACGCAGATGCTGTTAAACGTGCAGAGAAGTGCCTGGAGGTCGCGCTGCTGTTCGAGACCTATGAGCGACTTACGGCAGCAAGGCAACTGATCGATTTCGGAGACCTGGTCGCGCAACCTGTACGGTTGGTCGAATCCGACGCCGAAGTGAGCGGTGCGTTGAAGGCGCGGCACCAGCATGTTCTCGTTGACGAGTACCAAGACGTCAACCGTGCGTCGGTGCGTTTGTTGAAAGCGATTGTGGGCGAAGGGCAGAATCTCTGGGTCGTGGGAGACGCGCGCCAGTCCATCTATCGGTTTCGTGGTGCGTCGGCCACCAACATGGCGCAGTTCTCTTCAGACTTCCCTGGCGCGCAGGTGCGCCAGCTAGGCATTAACTATCGCTCGGGTCGGGAGGTCATCGAGGTATTCACGACGTTCTCAGGCACGATGAAGGCATCGAGAGGAGCATTGCCTCTGCAACTGTTGGCTAGTCGCGGAGCCTTAAATGCACGGTCGGAATTTCGGGTGGTCCAATCAACCGACGATGAAATATCGGCGGTAGCGGCTGCGATCCAGGAGCGGCACGACGCGGGAGTTCCATTTCGCAGACAGGCGCTGCTCTGTGCGTCCAACGCCCGCCTGAGCGAAATTGCTGAAGGTCTGGAGGCAAGGGGTATTCCGGTGCTGCACTTGGGTAACCTCTTTGAACGCCTGGAGATCAAGGATCTGCTTGCCTTGCTCTCGATGTTGTCGGACCCGTATGCGGCGGGCCTGGTCAGGGCCGCCACGATGTCGTCCCACGAGATGCCGTTACAGGATGTGATGCAAATCATCGGATATCTTAGGGAAAACAATGCGGCTCCTCTCGACTGGCGGCAGGTCGGCGCGAAGCTACCAAACCTTGCGACAGAGAGCCAGGCCGCCTTGACTCGCGTAGCGAGCCTCTTTGCCGGCCTGCATCCGACGGGCAACCCCTGGACCATCCTAGTGACGTGGGTGATCGACCGGTTAGGCATAGCAAAAACCCTGTATTTGGCAAAGGATCCTCAAAGCCGGATGAAGGGGCTCGCGCTGTGGCAATTCCTCAACTTCTGCGATCACCAGCCTGCGGGAATCGGAATTCCGAGCGTTCGCCTGCTTGATCGGATTCGCCGTCTCCTCGTGCTCTCCGAGGATCGTGGTCTTCGGCAAATGCCGGGGGCTGCCGAGGGGATTGACGCGGTACGCCTGATGACGATTCATGGCAGCAAGGGTCTCGAGTTCGACATCGTGCATATTCCCGGCATGGTGACCTCCGGGTTGCCACGCAACAACACCCCACCGCGATGCGTGCCCCCGGATGGCTTGATTCACGGTTCGCAGGGCTTGACGGGATTGGAGGCGGTCAAAGCAGGGCATGACGAGGAAGAGGAGTGCCTGTTCTTCGTAGCGCTATCGCGCGCCCGTGATCGGCTATTTCTCTATGCGTCCTCGGTCCAGTCCGATGGCAAGGTACGCAACCCTTCAAAATTCATTTCGGCAATCGATCGTCTGCTTGTCCGTCCCGTCAATCCGTCTCAGTGCGGCGGAGTAGCGACGCCAGCAACCGCCATGGATATTACTTGGGAGGAAAAACCGGTCTGGACCGAGAACCAGATCAACCTGTTTGAGAGATGCCCGCGACGGTTTCTGTACACGCACGTGCTAAAGCTTGGCGGGCGTCGTACGGAAACAGCTTTCATGAAGATGCACAACGTCGTCAGCGACGTATTTGAGTGGCTGAAAACAGTACACGGGACGACGACTCCAAGCGAAGCCGAGCTCGACACACGCTTTGAGGGGGCTTGGCAAGCGAAGGGCGCCGTGGATCATGGATATGCTGACGACTACCGGCGCATCGGTCGCCGCCTGGTTGCTTACCTCGTCGAAACGCGAAGCATTGGCGTCCGCTCTCCGGTCGCGGCGCTTTCACTGGTTTGGGCCGAGGGTGACATTTCCGTCAAGCCGGATAGTGTTGCTCGTGGCAACCAGGGACAAGTCGTGGTCGGGCGGGTCAAGACCGGCAAACCACGCTCGAATGCCTTTGACGATATCGAATACACGATTCTTCATCTTGCCGCGGTGCAGGCTTACGGCGGCCAAATGCAGGTAGAGGTGACTTTCCTGACCAGCGAAACTGAGGTGCCCATGTCGATCTCGGCGAAGAAACTTGAGACGCGACGACAGAAAATTCAGAACATTGTTCAGAGTGTCCGCTCCGGCGACTTTCCGCTCAAAGCAGAAGCGCGCGCCTGTCCACGCTGCCCCAGCTTCTTCATTTGTGGCGATCTGCCTGATGGCGCCATCACCGTAAAAAAATTATAGGCAGCTTTCCGGTTCTGAAATGGGCTGCGATTAACTGACTGAAGGCCAGAAAACTGCACTCCCGCAGCGGCCAACAGAAAGGTAATCATATGCAAACCGATCCTACTGCCGGCAATAACCGGATTCATGACGAAGATGCTGGTGGCGCAGCCCACCACATCATCGAAGTCGCCGATCAAACCCTGACTTATCGTGAGGTCCATATCGAGGATCTCACCCCGACCGGGGCGCAACTCGCCATCGCCGCCGGCTTCAAGTCGGTTGATGATGTCAGCGTGCTGCAGGTCTTGCCTGACGGTGAACTGGAGGACATTCGCCCCACGGAGATCGTGGATCTCCGCCGGACGGAACGGCGCTTCGTTATCGTCGAGAGTGATCGTTCCTATCGGTTCACGATCGACGGCCAGCGTTTCGATTGGCCCTGCAGGATCGTGTCGGGCGGCCTCTTGCGCAAGCTTGGGCAAGTACCCGCCGACAAGGTGATCTACTTCGAAAGGCATGGTCAACCGGATCGCCTCTTGGGCAAACACGATCTCGTCGATCTCAACGCCGCTGGGGTCGAAGCCTTTGTCAGCCGCAAGCTTGTGTGGAAGCTGAACGTGCAGGGTGTGTTGCTGGAGCTTTCCGCGCCGACTGTTGTAGTGCGCGAGGCGCTGGTCCTGGCAGGGTTCAATCCCGATCAGGGCTGGCAGATTTTCCTCAAGGTCGTCGGACAACCGAAGCAGCCGGTCCAGCTCACCACCGAGATCGATCTGCGCACGCCTGGCATCGAAAAGCTCCGGCTTACCCCGAAGGATGTGAACAACGGCGAGGGACCGACAAAGCCTTGCCGGGCGTTCGCCTTGCTCGACGTCGACGAATTGCATCTCGATCGGCTTGGGCTGCGGTGGGAAACCATTATTGAGGCCAATCGACGCTGGCTTCTGCTTCACGATTACCCGCTGCCGGCCGGCTATAGC
>Ga0255336_101565_pt1 | contig 15579 bp, 9 predicted proteins | sample MeOH1_35cm_T3_17_FD_189102 | JGI IMG/M metagenome (GOLD analysis project Ga0255336, IMG submission 189102) | Sandy soil microbial communities from University of British Columbia, Vancouver, Canada - MeOH1_35cm_T3_179 | ecosystem: Engineered > Artificial ecosystem > Sand microcosm > Unclassified ...
ACTACGTTGGCGCGACCCAGTGCAGAGGCCAGCGCGGTCGATTCCAGGCGGCGGAAGTGTGCCTCTCCGTGGTGAGAGAAGAGCTCAGGGATCGTGGATCCTGTGCGGTTCTCCAGATGTGTGTCGAGATCGAGAAACTCCCAGCCAAGACGGGAGGCGAGCAGGCGCCCGACTGTGGACTTGCCCGCACCCATGAATCCGGTGAGGACGAGACGGCGCAAGGGGAAGGAAAGGATGCGCGAGTTATGAGGCTCGGTCTTGCTAAGGGGCTCCTGCTGGCTGGTTGGCATTGTTTCTCTCCGGTATCTCTAAATTATCCTGTAACAAACGAAAACCGCGACCTTTTTGGGGTCGCGGCTCGGGAAGATCGAAAGACTCTGAGGTTTTAATTCTTTTCAGAGATGCATGCGAAGGCTCCGCCGGCCGCAGACTGATACCAGTAGCGGTAGCTAAATCGGCCGGAGGTGAGGTGGTTCATCATGCTTCTACAAGGGTACACGGGGTGTGGGAAGGACGCAACATAATCCTTGCGAGCTTATTTTTCATTTGGTTCGACAGCGTAGCTGGGATCAGAGGCAAGACCCTCTTGAATCTTCTTCCAGACGTTATCGCTAGGCTCGTGAGTTGGTTGGAGCAGTTGTTTGGCCTGATCAGCGATGTACTGCAGGTCACGGACAAGGGCGGAACAGTTTTCGCATGTCTTCAGGTGCTCGAGAAGCGAAGGATCCTCAATGAGGCCGTTGGCTCCGGCAGCGAACAGATCGGGCAGTTGCTCCTGAAATTCTGCGCAAGACAGGGGATTCGAACGATTGGAGTTTCGCTGAGTCATAGCGCCGCTTCCTTCAGGTCGGCCTGTTGGGTTGGTTCCGTTTGACGGAGCAGCTCCCGGAGCTTCAAACGAGCCTTATGGAGCTGGGATTTGCTGTTTCCGGTCGAGCACTCCAACATGACGGCGATCTCATTATGTTCGAAACCTTCCACATCGTGAAGAACAAAGACCATGCGGTAGCCGGGGGGAAGAGAGGCAACGGCGCGCTCGAGCGCAACACGATCGACCGATCCCGCGAGCTGCGTGTCGCGACTGCCGAAGTCACGCTTCGGCGAATCCTCTTCCGAGGGATTGATGGTCTCTTCGAGAGAGACGAGCTGGAGGCCCTTCTTTCGAAGATGCATCAGAACCAGATTCACCGTAAGACGGTGCAGCCAGGTGGAGAATGCACTCTCGCCCCGGAAACTGCCTATCTTCCGGAAGAGATGCAGGAAGGCCTCCTGGGTCATGTCTTCGGCTTCGGAGACGTTGCCGAGCATGCGGAGGCAGAGGGTGTAGACGCGGCGCTTATGCAGCGCATAAAGCTTGGAGAAGGCCTCGGCGTCGCCCGCTTTGGCGCGCTCGATGGCTTCCGCTTCTCCTGCGATAGGGGGATTTCTTTTGAAAAGCCCGGGGGCGGTCTTGGGTTCTGTCATCTGTAGACCTTGGACTTCCATGGCTCAACTCCGGGTTGTGTTGATATCTTCAACGCTTTTGTTTTGCCCTGTTTAAGCCTAACAGCAAAACAGGAGGCTTCTTTTGCTCGTAGTGCTGTTTGAGGCGCTCGCCGTGGAAAAGGTTGCGTCGTCAGCGGTTGGAGCATTCTCGCACTTCAGAAAAAGTGCTGGAAATAAGCCTCAGGAGCCTATAAATCTGGCGTAGAGCGAGCGGGCAACGGTTACATCGGTTGTGCCCTGAATAACGGCTCGGCCATCGGCGAAGAGTGTGAGGGTATGGGGTGCGCGTTCGAACCGAAGCAGAAGCTCATTGAAACGCACCTGCCCATGAGGAGCGAGGCGATCGCGCATTGCAGCAAAATCGACGGGCCGGTGATGCTCGTGAATCTGTACAGAGTTTCGTCCGCAGAGGGTGATGTGCGGGCGATTGGTGCCGGCCAGATGCGTGAACTCGCGGTGATCGCAAACGGTGCAGTCTTTACGAGGCTTCGCGGAAGAGATCTCCGAGCGTTCCGAGGTCCACAGATCGAAGGAGAGAAGCGTCCGGCGCATGAGAGAGGTTTGACCGGTAAGGAATTTGAGCGCCTCGGTGACCTGGATCGACGCGGCGAGGTTAACTGCGGTCGAGAGGATGCCGGATGTATCGCAGGTCTCAACTGGGCCTGAAGGCGGTTTTGGAAAGAGACAGGCCAGGCAGGCCGTGGCTTCCCAGCTTGTAGCGTTGAGCGGGACAGACTCGCTCGGAACACGAGGAAGGACATTCATGGTGGCCGCATAAGCTCCGATGGCCGCGGCATAGATCCATGGTTTTGCCTGCTGCACGGAAAAATCGTTGATGAGGTAGCGGGTCTCGAAGTTATCGGTCGCATCGAGGATGAGCTGTGCCTTCCCCAGAAGGGCGGCAATATTGTCGGGGACAAGATCGGAGATGTAGGAGTGAACCGTGATGCCGGAGTTGAACTGGCCAATCTTGCGCCGAGCTGCCTCTGCTTTAGGCAACGACTGTAGGGCATCGCTCTCGTCGAAGAGGACCTGCCGCTGAAGATTCGAGGGTTCGACGAAGTCCCGATCGATGAGGGTGAGAGTTCCGACACCTGCGCGTGCGAGCAAAGAGGCTGCGGCGGCTCCGGTGGCTCCACAGCCAACGACTGCGACATGGGCGTCCGCCAGTTTATGCTGGCCTTCCTGGCCGATACCGGAAAACAGAATCTGGCGGGAGTAGCGCTCCTGGTCATCGATAGCCGCGGAGGGGGTGGCCGAGGGTGCTGAGGCGAGGTCGATGGAAGTGTGTTGCATAGGCCGGCTTTCCGGGTCCCGTAGGACGCTGCTGTTTCGTAGTATAGGGAATGCACGGCCACGCGGGAACCGATGGGGGACCGTGGACATTGCATCCAAGGACAGTAGCTGAGACTGTCGGTGCAGAATGACGGATTGCGGAAGAGGAAGGGTGTCTTTTGGGGCAGCTGCGAAGAGGCCGAAGAACGGGGTGGTTGAGCAGGGGAATGCCAGGGAAGGCCTTTATCGTTGTCCTGTTTTTATGGATGGCCATGGCGGCTGACTGCCTGGGGCAGAACGAGCCTGCAAATCCATCGATTCCGGCTGCTTCGACTCCTCCACCCAACCAGGGAGCGCCTCGGGTGGGAGAACCGACTCGTCCTCAGGCGGCACCTCGGCCTTCGCGGATACTCCGGCCACCGCGACAGCGTAATAACGAGTCTCTGGTTTCGACGGGTCCCGGCCTTTCGACTTCGATATGGGAGTGGAAGGGGCTTCGAGTCAACCGGATCGAATTTGATGGTGTGACCTTCGAAGCGACAGATGCCCTACCCAGCGAGCTGATGCAGCACGTGGGGGAGCCTCTCGATCCTCAGAAGGTTCGTGAGAGCACACGGAGACTCTTCGCCAGCGGACGCTATCGGGACCTCTCCGTGCGTGGTGTACGCGAAGAGGGAGGGATGGTGCTGATCTTCGACGGGATCCCGCGTTATTTCGTCGGCAAGATCACGATCACCGGGGTCAAGAATGACCGGCTGACGTCACTTCTGCAATACGCCACCAAGCTAAATCCCGGCACTGCGTATACGGATACTTCGGTGTCGACGGGAACAGAGGGAATCCGCGAGGTTCTGAGGGCGAATGGCTACTATCAGCCCAAGGTTTATGCAGGCACGACCGTGGATAAACCGAACAGCCAGGTTCATGTAGAGTACGACGTCGATGTGGGACCGCAGGCTCGCATCGGCAATGTTGCAGTCGAGAGCGCAGACCTGGGCATGACCGTGGATGAGTTCCGCAAAAAGGGGAAGCTGAAGCAGGGAAGCAAGGTAACGCGCGATACGACGAGCAATGCGCTTTCACGGCTCCGTAAGCAATATCAGAAGCAAGACCGACTGGAGGCGACCGTGAGCCTTCAGAGCCAGGAGTATAACGATTCCCGGCGTCAGGTTGACTACGGATTTCACGTGAATCAGGGCCCTGAGGTCAAGGTACTTGTAGAAGGGGTCAAAGTCTCCAAGAGCCGTTTGCATCTGCTGGTTCCTATCTTTGAAGAAGGAACTATCGATAACGATCTGCTGAACGAAGGGCTACACAATATCCGCGACTTTGTGCAGCAGCAGGGATACTTTGACGCTACAGTGGCCGTAAAAGTAATCGGAGATAGCACACCGAATGAGCGGGTGGTGTTCACTGTCGATCGGGGTCTTAAGCACAAGGTCGTTTCGGTCCAGATCAAAGGCAATCAGTACTTCTCAGAAGATATTCTTCGTGAGCGAATGCAGGTGAAGAAAGCGGATGCTTATCAGAGAAGCGGAAGGTACAGTCCCGGTCTGGTAGCCAGCGATGTCGCCGCGATTCAGGCACTCTATCGGGCCAATGGTTTTGACCAGGCCAAGATCACGACAGATGTGAAGGATACCGATGAGACTGCTGGAGCACCGAAGAAAGATGGGCAAATCACTGTTGTCTACAAGGTAGAGGAGGGGCAACAGAAGAAGTTTGGAACGGTGAATGTAGTCGGTGTGGATGCGAGTCGGCTGCAGGATGTGAAGTCTTTGATGAATGCCCAGGAGGGACAGCCCTTTTCGCTGGTTACGCTCTCCGGAGATCGCGACGCGGTGCTTACCTACTACCTTAGTCACGGCTTCGATCAGGCTAAGGTCGACCTCCAGCTTCGCAAGGTCGATGACCCTACAAGAACGGATGTTTCGCTGACCGTTGTTGAGGGGCAACAGGTCTTCGTAAATCGCGTGCTGCTGTCAGGACTGGAACATACACGCCCGAACGTTGTTCAAAGCAAGATCCTGGTGCATCCGGGCGACCCGCTGGATCATACGGCTCTTCTTGAGACGCAGCGCAATCTGTATAACCTTGCATTGTTCAACGAGGTCGTGACGGCGGTGCAGAATCCAACCGGCGACGCGCCCAGCAAGAACGTGCTGGTTCAGACGACTGAAGCGAAGCGGTGGAACGTGACCTATGGCTTTGGCTTTGAGGCAGAGACAGGCAATCCCGGCGGAACGATTCAGGGCAACTCGGGCAATCCTAACGCGTATTCTCCGGAGGGAAGAGGGGGAGTCAGCCCACGAGTATCGCTGGATGTATCGCGTATCAACTTTCGCGGCACACAGGATTCTGTGACGCTGCGCACGACTTATGGTCTGTTGGAACAGATTGCGATTCTGACTTATCAGAATCCGAACTCCTTCGGCTCGAAGCTTTTTTCGACCTCAGTATCCGGCGGATATACGAACATCCAGGACATTACGACGTTTGCTTCTTCGACTCTGCAGGGAAGCGTTCGTGTGACCGAGAAATGGCGACGGACCGACACCTTTATTTATGAGTTCCTGTATCGACGCGTAAAGGTCGATCCCAACAGCCTTCGGATCTCGTCAGACCTGATCCCTCTGCTCTCGCAGCCGGTACGTGTCGGTGGGCCAAACTTCACATGGTTTCATGACACCAGACAGCCGACTCCACTCGATGCGACGAAGGGAACATACTCGTCGTTGCAGGGTTTCTACGCATCATCGAAATTTGGTTCGCAGACGGATTTCTGGAAGCTGGATGGAACTAATTCAACGTACTATCCACTCCTTCATCACCGCTATATTCTGGCGCGAAATACGCGTATCGGTTACGAGCACACGTCGGGACAGAATCCGAATGCAGACAGCCCGGTATGCGTGGGGGATCTACGAACGACTAATCCGACATGCAATGCGGTACCGCTGCCGGAGAGGCTTTATGCAGGTGGCGCGAGCTCTCACAGAGGATTTGGAATTAATGGCGCCGGACCCCGCGACTTGCAGACGGGATATCCCGTTGGTGGATCGGCGGCGTTCGTCAATACGTTGGAGCTGCGCATGCCTCCACCTACTCTTCCGTACGTCGGGGAGAGTGTAAGTTTCGTTCTCTTTCATGACATGGGGAATGTCTTTCAGAATCCTGAGGATATGTTTCCGAGCTTCCTCAATTTCCGTCAGCCCAATCGAAGCACATGCCGTGATATCTCCGGCACGATCGGTCATTGCAACTTTAATTATTTTTCTCACGCTCTCGGCATTGGAGCCCGGTATAGAACGCCTGTAGGTCCGGTCCGCTTCGACTTCAGCTATAACCTGAATCCCCCTATTTATCCGGTGATCGACGACTATGCCGGCCGACCACCTTATGTCGGACAGGGGAACCACTTCAACTTCTTCTTCAGCATTGGTCAGAGTTTCTGAGAATGTACGTTCTGGCGAACAATCCGGCGTTGCGATGGCTCGGGAGAAGTCTTGCTCTTGTGCTGATGGCTGGTTCTGCAATGGCACAGCAGCAGAGTCCCGCTCCTGTGCCTTCTGCTCCCATCGCGAAGGCTCCGGTGCAGGAGCGCGGAACCGAGATTGATGGCATCGTCGCGGTGGTGAATGGAGACGTCATTCTTGAAAGCGATGTTGATGAAGAGCGCCGGTTCGAAAGCATTCAGCCATACCGCGGGTCGGTGGCGGAGTTTTCACGAGATCGCGCCGTACAGCGTCTGATCGATCGAACGTTGATCCTGCAGCAGGCTGCGCTGGAGTCGGAGCAGATCGCAGTCTCTGACGAAGAGCTCAACAGGCAGGTACAGACGCTACGCAAAGATATTCCTGCATGCCAGCAGTATCACTGCGAAACCGACGAAGGGTGGCAGAAGTATCTCGCCTCGAACGGGTTTACGACGCAGGAGTTTCTTGATCGATGGCGGAAGCGGATGGAGCTGCTGCGGCTGACCGAGGTGCGTTTCCGTAACGGTATCCACATCTCGCAAGACGAGATCAAGGATTACTACGAGAAGACGATGTTGCCGGAGTACGCAAGGCAGAAGGTTACGCCTCCCAAGCTGGAGACGATCTCGCAGCGTATTGAAGAGGTCTTGCTGCAGCAACAGGTAGGAAGCCTGCTGCGTGACTGGCTGCAGTCTCTGAGGGCTCAGGGAAGCGTGTGGATCATGAAACCGGGTGAGGTGGCGCCGTGAGCGATGAACAGCAGACGCCGCCACCGCTTCCTCCCGACCATGACCATGATCGGAAGAGGCTGGAAGAGCGCATCGACGAGAGACGACACCAACTGGAACAGCGGCTGGAGGAGAAGAAGGAGCAGATCGAAGAGCAGCTGACGAAGGTCAAGCGGTCGATCGCAGCGCGTATTACGCGCGGAACGCTGTGGACCATGGGGTCAATTCTTCTTCTCCTGCTGGTTCTCTTCGGAGCTTTCGCCTGGTACACCACTACACCTGACTTCGAGCATCGAGTGGGCGCAGAGGTCGTTACGGTATTGGAAAATGCAACGGGTGGGCGTGTTGAGCTGAAGCGAGTCCACTTCAATCTGTGGCATCTCGCTGTCGAGGCCGATGGGCTGGTGATCCATGGATTGGAAGGACCGGAGGAGGCCCCTTATCTTTCGGTGGATAAGATTCTTGTTTACGCCAAGATACTGAACCTTTTTTCTCAGGCCGTGGGCAAGGGGCTTGCGCCTCATGTGTCCTTGAACTACCTCCGTGTGGAGCACCCGCAGTTTCATCTGATAGTGGATAAGGATGGCCGGACGAACCAGCCTGTTCCTAAACACCATACTGAAAGTAAGACCTCCCTCACTGACACGTTGCTCGATCTTCAGGCGCGCAGCGTCGAGCTCGCTAATGGCGTCGCTCTGATTAACGACAAGGCGACTCCCTTCGATCTTGCGGCACGAGATTTTGAAGCAGAGATTCATTACATCTTCCGTGCAGACCGATATGGTGCCACCATCGATCTGAAGGATCTGCGCACGCGACTCAAAAATGAGGCGGAGGCGCGATCGTCGCTGCATCTGGATGCTGAACTGGGCAGGGACATCGTTGATCTGAGCCATCTGAGTCTGCATACAGGAAAGTCGTCTCAGCTTGAGGCGAAGGGAACGCTAACGCACTTTGCTCAACCGGAGTGGAATGCGACAGCGACGGGTTCACTCGAGCTTAGCCAGATTGCCGTATTGACCGGAGTCGATAGTTTAAAAGCGGGCATCGTTGATCTTGATCTTCGTGGACGCAACTGCGTTGCGACGACACCACAGTCGGAGAAAAAGCCGCCATTCTGGCAGAGATTGCGGCGAAGTTCGAAGCAGCAGTCGAAGACTGCGGGATCGACCGAGATGGAGCCAGGATGTCCGGCAATTTTCCTTGTAACGGGGTCGGCAAAGATTAGAGGGGCCGGATATCGCGATGAGTACATCGTGGTTCAAGGGGTCGACGCTGGAACACAGGTTCGGATGACACCCGCCGAATTGTCTCTGACCGAGATGGTGGCCAGGCTTCCGGGAGGCGGGGCAGTCACGGGAGATCTGCGTATCGAAAACTGGCTTGGCAGTACAACCGTTGAAGCATCGGAATCACCAACGACCAAGGCGGCGGGAACGACGGCGAATGCGGCGGCAAAATCCATTGGCGCGAAGGCTCCTGTAACCCATGTACCCGAGATTAAGCCCTCCCATGCTTATCTCAATGCCACGCTGAATAAAGTCCCTCTGCGGACGATCATGGATATTACGGCGGAGCACTATGGCGATCTGGGATTCGATACCGCGGTAAGCGGGCCGGTGAAGGTGGAATGGGGAGGCACTGCAAAGGATGTTGCCGACACGGTTGAACTGGATGGCGATCTGAACCTCTCTCCTACCGGTATCCGGAGGCGAGGTATAGCTTCCAATGTTCCGGTCACCGGGCAGATATTGGCGCACTACACAGGCAAGAACGAGACTGTGCAGATACGCAGTCTGTCTTTGCAAACTCCGCAATCGAACGTGCAGGCCTCGGGCATTCTGGGCGTCAATCAAGGCGACCCTTTGACCGCATTACGAGTGGAGCTGACAGTTCGTGATCTTGGAGAATACAACCAGCTTCTGACGTCCCTTGGGCTTGAGGGAGAAGGCAAAAAAGGCAGCGAGGCCATTCCCGTCAAGCTGCATGGGGATCTTCATTTTTCAGGAACGGCACGTGGCATGGCTCGGGATCTGGACGTGAAGGGACATGTGCAGGCATCCAATATCGAGTTCGCAATGGGGTCTACAGACGCTTTGATCGATTCGCTTGTGGCGGATGCGGAGTACTCGCCCAATGCAGGCGTGGCCGTGGCGAATTCGACGATTCATCGGGGGACAGCGGTTTTGAATGCTTCGGGAACGGTCGCTCCACGGCGTGAGGTGTCGCGTCGAGGAGTTGTTTCCTATGTCTGGGATAACGAGATGGCAATCGATGCGCATGTGCAACTGGCAGATGCGCAGGTTCCCGATCTGCTGCAGATTGCAGGGCAACAGCAGAAGATCCCGGTAACCGGAACACTGGTAGCGAATGCCCATGTTGTCGGAACGTTTGAAAATTTAAGCGGCAATGGGCATCTATCGCTGAAAAATGGCGTCGCATATGGCGAATCCTACGAATCGGTCTCCGCGGATTTGACCACGCAGGGAAAAGCAATCGGGGCGACCAACGTTATTTTGAAGCTGCATGGCATGCAGATATCTGGAAACGGCGGTTACGACCTGGGGAATCGGCATCTTCATGGTCATCTGGAGGGGCACGATCTGATGTTGTCGAAGTTTGACACGATCAAGAAGACGGGAGTTAACGCGGATGGAAAGCTGACACTGGTAGCCGATGCAAATGGCACCGTTACCGAACCGGCGTTACGGGCTAATGTAAAACTGACCGATGTTACTTATGCCGGCCAGCCGATGGGAGATGCCACGGCAGAGGCGCATAGCGAGGGAGAGAGGCTTTTCTTTGTGGCCGACTCAACCATGATCGGGGCGAAGCTGAACCTGCAGGGACAGACAATTCTGACGGGCGACTATCAGACTCAGGCGAAGCTCACTCTCGCTGATTTCGATATCAACCGGCCGCTTACATTATTTGGACCGGGCAATATCAAAGCGCAATCCTCTATCAGCGGTGTGGCCACTGTAAGTGGTCCTTTGAAGACACCTAAAGCTTTGGGAGGCGTTGCACAGCTCGACAACGTCGATTTGAAGTTGCAGGGAATCGAATTGAAGGCGGCGGAGCCGTTGCGCGTCAGCCTTCGCAATGGGATCGCCACGCTGGAGCAGGTTCACATTACCGGCCAGGATACGGATATGCGCTTCTCGGGCACGGCACAGCTGTTTGGAGCTTCCGATCCCAAAGGTGGCAAGCTCGATGTGAAGGGGAGCGGTAGTGTAAGCGTAGCGCTGTTGCACACCTTCGATCCGGATGTCATCTCCAGCGGTAAAGTGCAGTTTACGGTGGCTGCAGGAGGGCAGGTCTCGAACCCGGTGCTCAGTGGCAAGGTTCAGTTAGAACACGTCAACATGGCGCTTGATGGCATTCCGAATGGCTTGAGCGACATGAATGGCACGCTGATCTTTACGGAGGATCGCCTGCAGGTGCAGAACCTCACCGGCAAAACTGGCGGGGGCGATCTGAAGTTCGGTGGATCACTGCGCTTCCGCAATGGATTGTATGCGGACCTGACCGCCACGGGGGACGCTGTGCGGGTCCGGCTCTATGGCTTGAGCGCGACCGCAAATGCCAATCTGAAGCTGCAGGGAACTTCCGCAAGCTCGTTGCTGAGCGGCAACATTCTCATCACGCGGTTCGGTGTGGGGCAGGATGTCGATTTCGCCGCCTTTGCTGGAAGTGGAAGTACCATCAGCGCTCCGCCCGATCCAGATGCAGCTTCGAATAAGATCCGACTGGATGTTCATGTCACCAGCTCGCCGCAGCTGGACTTTCAGAACTCCTACGCGAAGCTGGCTGGATCGGTCGATCTGAACATTCGCGGTACGGTTTCCTCACCATCTATTCTTGGACGGATTCAGATCACCGACGGCAGCGCGACCTTTGCGAGTACGAAGTATCAACTCCAGCGCGGCGATATCTATTTCACGAATCCCGTTCGTATCGATCCCACCATCGACATCGACGCTACAGCTCAGGTCGAGAACTACGAAATTACAGTGGGCTTGCATGGCACGGCCAGCAATCTCAAACCGACGTACCGCTCCGAGCCGCCGCTGAGCGAATCCGACGTGTTTGCTCTGCTTGCTCTGGGAAGGACGCAGGAAGAGGCGCAGATCTACCAGGAGCGGCAGGTAGCGGCTGGCACCGATCCCACGACGAGCGCCCTGCTGGGCGGTGCTTTGAATGCGACTGTAAGCTCGCGGGTAGAAAAGTTATTTGGTGTGGGAAGTGTCAAAATCGACCCGGCCTTTGTGGGCACTCTGGGCAATTCCTCGGCGCGAATTACGATTCAGGAACAAATCTCCAAGCAGATCACCGCGGTCTTCGCCACAAACGTTAACACTTCGGCACAACAGTTGATTCAGGTGCAGTACGATCTCACGCATAATTCGTCCATTGTTGTAACGCGTGATGAATCCGGTGTGTTCAGTATCGTTTACAAACTCCGCAGGCGTTATCGTTAGCGGACTTTATTGCTACAGGCAGCATCTTATCTTTGTGGAATTATGGGGGGTGGCGTGCGCAACCCCGGAGGAAGCGGATGAACGCTAAAAAAAGAAGTGCGATTATTTTCATCTTGACGATGGTTGTTCTTTTTGCGGGATATGCAAGTGGCATCGCTCAAACAACAGCGAGTAACCCAAAGGATGCTGAGATTCAGGCGGACGTCTCCAAAGCCCTCGATAACAAGAGATTCAAAGACGTGAAAGTTGCGGTGCAGAACAACGTAGTAACACTGCGCGGGACCGTCGATCTCTACGCGGATAAGGAAGACGCCGACAAAAAAGTACATCACCGCAAGAATGTAAAAGCGGTGCAGAACCTGATTGAGGTAGCCGGCCCGACCGTAGAAGATGTGACGCTGCGAAACAAGCTGGCGGAGAAGTTGACCTACGATCGAGTGGGCTACGGAACGACGGCCTTCAACGCGTTCACGATTGGCGTGCAGAATAGTGTCGTGACTCTGGGGGGAGTGGCTTATGGTCCTACGGACAAAGATTCCGCTCTCAGCCTCGTTGCCAACTATCCGGGGGTAAAGGATATCGTCGACAATATCGAAGTCGCTCCGGTTTCTCCCATGGACGACCGCATCCGTCTGGCGACGGCGCGGGCCATCTATGGTGCGCCTCAGTTGAATAAGTACGCTATCGACCCGGCGAAGCCTATTCGGATTACGGTGGTAAACGGCAACGTTACCCTGTCGGGAATGGTCGATAACGAGGGAGACAAAGACGTTGCGAACATCCGGGCGAACGGCGTTTCCGGTGTCTTCAAGGTAACGAACAACCTTCAGGTGGCTGGTTCGTCTCAGGAAAAATGACAGTTTGTGCGGTGGGTTCAGGAAGGGTCGCGGGAGATGTTGTCCCCGCGGCCCTGTTGTCTTTTAGGATGAACATATGAGTTCGTTGTGGAAGAGTACAGCCGTCACGCTTGAGATGATCAAGTGGGAGCATTCGATCTTTGCCCTGCCCTTTGCGCTTACCGGAGCTGTATTGGCTGCGGGATCATGGCCCTCGCTGCGTGTGTTGGGATGGATTATCGTTTGCATGGTTGCTGCGCGCTCGGCGGCAATGGCTTTTAATCGCCTGGTCGACGCCAGACTGGATGCGGCGAATCCAAGGACGGCAATGAGGGCGATACCGGCGGGGTCGTTGACGACCAGCTTCGTTGCCGGCTTTGTGGTTATCTCCGCAGCGGCATTTTTTCTTGGGGCCGCGATGCTGAACCGGCTTACCCTGCTGCTCGCACCTCTCGCTCTCTTTATCGTGCTGGCATACAGCTACATGAAACGGATTACGCGATGGTCGCATCTTGTTCTCGGCCTGGCGCTGGGAATCGCCCCATCTGCAGCCTGGATTGCGGTGCGTGGCTCGCTCGATCCGCGAATCGTCATTCTGACTCTGGCAGTGTTGCTATGGGTTGGCGGCTTCGATGTTCTTTATGCCTGCCAGGATTTCGAGCACGATAGGAAGGCGGGGCTCAACAGCGTCCCCCAGGCATTTGGTCTGGAGGCGGCATTCTGGATAGCCAGGATCATGCATCTTGGAATGCTGATTACCTTGTGCTGGCTGATCGTCTCCTTCGGTCTGGGCACAATCGCTATGGTGGGTGTGGGTGTGGTAGCGTTGCTTCTGCTGTATGAACATCTGATTGTTTCGCCGAAAGATCTGCGGCGGATGAATGCAGCCTTTTTCACTCTTAACGGTGTCATTTCTGTGGTATTTTTTGGGTTCATCGCGACTGACGTGCTTCTTCGGAGATGAGCGGCGATAATCCGTCAGGCGATGACGGGAGAAAACAAGGGCGATCATGTTTGATCTGCGGACGGTAAATGATGTTCTGGTGCGGGCCACGGGGCGTGGCGACCATGTCGTGCTGATGGCGCAGGAGGCAGCAGGAAGCTGGTCTCCCATTACCTCGGTGGATCTATACGGACGGGTACGAGCGGTTGCTGATGTATTTCGCGGCTGGGGCATAGGCAAAGGGGATCGCGTCGCGTTGCTGTCGGAGAACCGGTGGGAGTGGCCGGTGACGGACTTCGCAGTTCTGGCTCTCGGTGGAGTTGACGTTCCTCTGTATCCAACGCTTATGCCGGAGCAGATCGGTTATATGTTGCGGGATTCAGGAGCCAAAGTGGCAGTGGTCTCCTCGGCGGAACAATACGAAAAGATCCGGCAGGCGGGTGAGCTTCCGGAGCTGCAGCATGTTGTTGTGATGGATTCGGGCCAGCATGAAGGTGCAACGAGCTTTGCCGAGCTGATGAAAGATGCAGGCGCGAAGCAACAGCGCGATGCAGAGTTCGATGTAAAGGTAAAGATGGCCCGCCCGGAGGACCTGGCGACGATTATCTACACGTCAGGTACGACGGGCGAGCCTAAAGGCGTGATGCTGACGCATGGCAATCTGGCAAGCAATCTGAACTACTCCACCGGCTCGCTCGGGCTCGGGGACAAGGATACGGGAATCTCTTTTCTCCCCTTGTCACATGTGACCGCACGCCATCTGGACTACGCGCTGATGTGCCACGGCACGAAGTTGGCGTACTGTACCAAGTTCGATCAACTCCCAGTGACGATGAAGGTAGTGCAACCGACGATCTTCGTTGCTGTGCCCAGAGTCTACGAGAAGATCAGGCAGGCAGTGGAGGGGAAGTCGGCAGCGTCGCCCCTGAAGCTGAAGATCCTGAACTGGGCATTGGGAGTAGGCAAAGAACACAGGGCGGAGACGCTGGTTGGAAAAGAGCCCGGTGGCTTGGCTTGGAAGCTGGCGAACAAGCTTGTCTTCGGAAAGATACGCGAAGCCTTTGGGGGGAAGGTCAATATCTTCATCTCAGGAGGAGCGCCGCTGGGGATGGATACGGCGGGATGGTTTGCGGATGCCGGTATACGGATCTTCGAGGGCTATGGATTGACGGAGACCTCCCCGGTAATTTCGCTGAACTATCCGCAGGCTCATCGGATTGGAACGGTAGGAAGACCGCTTGAGAATGTTCAGTGCCGGATCGCCGCAGATGGCGAGCTGGAGGTAAAAGGTCCTTCGATCTTCGTCGGGTATTGGAAGAAGGATGCCGAAACGAAGGAAGCCTTCACTGAGGATGGCTGGTTCAAGACCGGCGACATTGGAAATATCGATGCGGAGGGTTTCCTCTCGATTACCGACCGCAAGAAAGAGCTGCTGAAGACGAGCGGAGGAAAGTTGATAGCCCCGCAGCCTATCGAAAGCCGTCTCAAGGCGAACTCGCTGGTTGGGAACGCCGCGATGGTGGGCGACAAGCATAAATTTGCCTGTGTGCTGATCTCGCCGAATCTTGCTGCACTGAAGACATGGGCCAAGGGACAAGGGCTGCAGGTCGAAGATCCCACTTCCTTGGTGAAGGATGAGCGGGTTGTGAAGGCCTATCAGGCGATTGTGGACCACGTGAACGAAGATCTGGCCAACTTTGAAAGCATCAAGCGTGTGTGTATTGTCCCTGAGGAGTGGGGCGTAGAGACGGAGGAGCTCACTCCGAGCCTGAAACTAAAGCGACGCGTGGTAGAGAAGAAGTATGCTCGCGAGATAGCGGCGTTTTACGCTGACGAAGCGACGGCCAAGGGATAAAGAGAGGTAGAACAAACTGGGCCTACAGTAGTGACTGTTCCTTGAAGGTGTTCAGGAGAGCTTGATGAACGGATTGCATCGTTTCGCATTGATACTGCTCCTGGCGAGCAGAATCTCTTCGGGACAGGTAACTCCTCCAGCCTGTCCTGTCGAGCCTGGAGAAAGATCCGTAAGCCTGACTCCGGCGAAGCGCCCCACTGCGGAGCAGATCAAAACGACGGCAGAGGTTGCCGCAGCCGATCCAACGATGATTGTTTCCGCAGAGCCTGTGCCGAACTTTGGTGTAGAACGATATCGGCTTGCGGACTACGCGGAGTGCGTCGGAGACGGTGGGTGTTACTGGGCCGATCTCGATGCACAGACACGAAGAGCCGAGGCTGTACTCGATCGATCGATCGCCACGGCTAAGTCAGGAGAGAGGCTTGCCATGGTGCTCGATATCGACGAGACATCGATGTCGAGCTTTTGCGAGCTGCGCCGCGAAGACTATGGTTTTCTGC
>Ga0255336_101566_pt1 | contig 15577 bp, 15 predicted proteins | sample MeOH1_35cm_T3_17_FD_189102 | JGI IMG/M metagenome (GOLD analysis project Ga0255336, IMG submission 189102) | Sandy soil microbial communities from University of British Columbia, Vancouver, Canada - MeOH1_35cm_T3_179 | ecosystem: Engineered > Artificial ecosystem > Sand microcosm > Unclassified ...
CTTTCGAGGCACCTCTCCGAGCACGAGCAGAACGCCTTTGACGCTACCTGCAAGAAACTCTATCGCTTCCTCTGTCCCTCATGAATCGCATCAAACCACCCACAGATTCCGCCGACGAGCCTTATTTTCAACTGATGCGCGAAGTAATTCACCACGTTGCCGACGAAGAAGCGGCTTTGCTGCCCGCTGCCGAGCGGGCACTCAGCAGCGAGTTGCGCACGCTCGGAGCGAGTATGACGCGCCGGCGCGTGCAATTGCTCGCGCAGCGCCCCGTTGAAATTGCCGTCAATACCGCCGGCACCTTTCCGCTGGTGACGCTAGGTGTGGGCGCATTGCTGCTGACGATGGGATCGCGCTGTTTGGGAAGCAGTTCGAGATCACGCCGCTAGACGCGACTGTGGGGCGCATGCTGCTATGCGCCCCACCGGAATCGCCAGGATGGCTCGCTCACGAAGCGTACTGTTACTCGCTCACGCCTTTTTTCGCGGCCAGGTCCTGCGCCATTTTGTAATGCTCCTTGATGGTCGGCAATGCCTTTTGTGCCGCCGCCTTGAGATCGGCATTCTGACCTTGTTCAGCTTCCTTCTCGAACGCGGTTACCGCGGCCTTGTGTCCCTCGAGGCCCACTTTCTGGATGTACGCCTGGTCGAACGCTTTGCCCTTCAGTGGCTTCAGCGAGTTGAGTACGGCGGTATCCGAGTTGTCCTTCGGAACTTCCACACCATGCGGCGCTGCCATTTTCAACTGCACGGTCAGCTTGGTGTGATCCATCATCATGTGATGAGCAAACGACTTCACGTCCTTGTCGCTGGACGCGCTCGTTGCGAGCTTCGACGCGTCGATCTCGGTTGACGAAGACATGGTCGCAGCCTGCACAAAATCCTTGTCCACCTGCGGAAGATGATTTGCGGAGGTGGTCGATGCAGCCTGCGTCTGGGCAAACGCGGCAGGACCGGCGAGACAGAGAAGACTGGAAGTGAGTGTGACAACAAATGCTTTTTTCATGGAATCCTCTCGATGGGTTCGGAATGGTCAATGGGTCGATAACATCGCAGCAAGCGTCATACCGTGAACCGCGCGCCTGAATCACGCGTGGCCGGCCTTCGACTTGTTGCTGCTCTTTCGCGTGTCTTCCTCTCCGCCATTCTGCTGCGAGGCCTTCGCGTTACCTGCCTTCTCGGCAAATTCGGTCAACTTCAGGTCGGTGGCCTTCTCTTCCTTCAGCGTTGCCTCGAGCAGCTTCACGCCCTCGGCGAAACCGAGCTGCTTGCCGATAGCGCACAGACTGCCGTATGCAGCGATTTCGTAATGCTCGACTTTTTGCGCTGCAGCCACGAGCCCGGCGTCGAGCACCGGCCCTTTCTCGATTTCGTCGATCAGTTCCTGACCTTCTTCGATCAATCCTTCCATCGCCACGCATTTCATTCGCTTCAGGCGGATATTGCACGTCTCGACAACCTGATCGATTCTTTCAACCTGCCCTTGCGTTTCTTCAAGGTGCAGCTTGAACGCTTCGATGAGTTGCGGATCTGAAGCCGAGCGGGACAGCTTCGCCAAAGCTTTGGTCAACTGCTTTTCCGCGCTGTAGATGTCAGAGAGCATGTGAATGAACAGATCGTCGATGGTCTTGCGTTGTGCCATGGTGAGCTCCTCATAAAGAGAGTGGAGCCTTTCGTGGCGCAACCGGTGTGCCCGCCGGGCAGCAGGCAGGCACGGCAATCTATTATCGATCCCGCCGGCAAAGAGCTATTTGTGCAGCTTGTCCCGCAACGAGCTGACATCGTTCGCAGTCATCGGCTGCGCGTTATTACCCCACGCGCCGCGAATGTAAGTTAGCACCTGAGCGATCTGAACGTCGGCCAGCGTGCCGGCAAAACGCGGCATCTGCTGACGCGGCGGCCCGGTCAACGTGGAGGGGCTGTTGCCTCCTTCCACCATGAGGCGAATCAGCGACGTCGTGTCCTCCGCGAGCACCGACGAATTGCCTGCGAGAGCGGGAAAAACGTCATGCACGCCCTCGCCCGCTACGCCATGACACTGCGCGCAAAACGAGCGATACACATTGAAGCCCACCGAGAGCGTGTCGGGCACCTTGCCGCCGTTGACCGGTTTGCGCGCCGCGTCTTCCCGCGGGGCATAAGTACCCGACGCCCGCCGCTGCGGCAGCGACTTCAGATAGCGGCCGATTGCGAGCAGGTCGTCGTCGCTGAGATATTGCGAGCTGTCCTCGATTTGCTGAACCATGCTGCCGTACGCGACGTTACCGCCCGCGTGCCCTGTCTTCAGAAACGCGGCGATTTCGTTCGCCTGCCACCGGCCGAGCCCTGAGCCAGCGTCGTCGGTCAGATTCGGCGCGAACCAATGGTCGTTCGCGCTGCCGGTCAGAAACGTCGCGGACGACTCGTCGGTCCCGTTTTCCTGATATGCCGCGCCGCGCGGCGTATGACAGCTGCCGCAATGCCCGAGAGACTGCACCAGATACGCGCCGCGATTCCATTGTGCGTCGTGGGCGGCATGCGGCTCGTAAGGTTTGTCGGGCACGAACGCCATCTGCCAGAGCCACAAACCCCAACGCTGATTGAATGGAAATGAGACATCGGACTCGATGTTGGGCTTGGGCACCGGTGGAACGCCGTGCATCATGAACGCGTACAACGCCTGCAGATCGGCCTCGTCCATCTTCGCATACGCTGTGTACGGCATGGCCGGATACAGCCGCTTGCCGCCGCGTGCAATGCCTTTGCGCAGCACGCGCGCAAAGTCTTCATGGCTGTATGCGCCGATTCCGTACCGAGGGTCGGGCGTGATGTTGGTCGACTCGATAGTACCGAATGGCGAATTGATGCCGAGACCGCCCGCGTACGGCGCGCCGCCTCGAGTCGCCGTGTGGCAGCCCGCGCAATCGGCCGCTTTGGCGACATACGCTCCGCGGGCAGGGGTCGTGGCGTCGGGCGCTGTCGTGGCGCGACCCGGCGACGCAGCAGCGCCGGAGGCCGCACCCGTGGCTGCCGCCCCTGTCGTGCTCGCGGCCCCCGCTTCTTTACCGTACACGTCGCGCAACGACGACGCGGGGCAGACCAGTGCAAACATGATCGGAATCACGACCAGTAACCGCGATAACCGGGCTGCCGTGAATCTGCGCAAAACACGGGGTGCACTCATTGCGCGCTCTCCCCCGGCAACGCCGCCGCGGTTTGCGCATCGGCTCGCGGCGGCACATAGCCGCGCAGCCAGCGCATCGCGATCGTCAGCCCACCGATCAGATACGCCGCGGCGCCCGGCACCCACATGATGAGGCCGCCCACCTGCTGGTCGTGCAATGGATCAAAGCCGAGCGCACTGGTGGGCTCGACGTAAGACGGATACCAGAGGCCCGGTGCGAGTGCGATCAACGCGCCGAGTGCGCTCGTATGAACCATGGTGGTGAAAACGGACAGCATGGCGTGGCCGCCCGATCGACGCGAGACACCTTCACCGAAAACCGTCCACCAGAAGATCAACGCGCTCAGCATGAAGCTCGTGTGCTGCAGCGTATGCACCCACGGATGCTGGAGCGCGGCCTCGAATAGCGCCGGTGCATGCCAGCCCCACAGCGCGGCGGCATGCAGTATCCATCCCGCGAGCGGTGACGTGATGCGGCGCCACACGAGCGCGAACGTGGGCGCCAGCACCGCCCGCCCTGCCCAGTGACGTCCCGCGCGCGGCAACGACCAGATCCATACGCCGAGCGGGCGTCCAAGCACGAGGAGCGGCGCCGCAATGAGCATCATCGTTTCATGCTGGACCATGTGCGCGGAAAAAAGCGCCGCGGAAAGCGTGTCGAGCGGCGAGCACAACGCAAAAACCAGGGCGAGTGTGCCGGCCGCGAAGGTAACGGCGTGCCAGGTTCGCCGCGCGCGGCTGCGCGGAGAGCCTCGCCGCCATAGCCGAAGATACCCGCTCGCGTAAGCGACCGTACTCATCACTAACACCACGACGACCCATGCGTCGAACGACCAGCCGAACGAAGGTGCGGCTTTCTGCGCGTCGGTCAGCACATGCGCCCACGTTATTGATGGGTGCATCAACATGGCGGCGGGCGCGGCGGCAACGCGCGCTGCGCGGAACGCCGCTCTTATCGGCAGGGTGACAGAAGCCATTGTGGAAACCACATCATCAGCTGGATCAGCGCGCACAGCGCGGCTACGAGCATCGCCATGAGCGCGAAAAACGGCTGACGGGCGCCGTGCGAGCCATAGCTCGCTGCAGGCACGCTCGCAGCAGCGCGCCAGCGGCGATAGGCAAGCCACGCCGCGGCAACGCAGGACAGGAAGGCGGCCGCGCTCACCGCGCCCAGGGCAAGCTGGCTACCGGTCCTGCACGCCACCTGGACGAGCGCGTAGTTGATGCTCTGCGCGCCGAGCACCGCCACCGGTGCAGCGAGGAGACCAGGCCAGACGGACATGTCGGTGAGCTTCATAGATGCACCCGCGGCGCGAGATAAATGACCGCGTAAATGGTCAGCCAGGTCAACACGACGAAATACCAATAGACGGCGTTCTCGCTCGTGTCGAGCAGCCTGCGATTTTCGAATGGCCCTGTGTAGAGCAGCGCGGTGAGCACGGCCGTGTCCACGGTGTCAGTAATCAGATGTGTGGTGTGCAGCCTGATTAGCACCCAGACAATCGACCCATAGGCATTGGCGTACCACATGACGTTCAGCAGAAGCTGCCCGACGTAGAACGCATCAAAAATGCCACCTTTGCGACTATAAAGCCGTCAACCGGCGACTTCTGAGCATTCCGATAGCGGGGTGAGCAATACTTAGCATGGGTTTTGGGGGACGCGAATTAAAGTAGTCACTTCGCTCTTAAAGCGCGGCTTACGACGCACAGACGCCGACGGCGCTTGAGGAATATTGTGGCCAGCGTATGCTGACCGCATCGGGCAGCACGCGGCCATCTACGGACGTTCAAGTCACCCAAAGGTATGTCCGGACTTCGCTCTTTAACTGTCGTTCGACTATCAACGATCTCGCGGGCACCCAGCGTAATGGGCCTGGTGTTTGATCGGCGGCTCATTACGCCGATGAGTAGACGGGTCCGGATCAATCCGAACCCGACAGGTCATCGGTTACACGAGTAAACTTCTGCGGCATGACCTACCCAGGGCTTCGCCCGGCCGCAGTCTGGGCCGAAATGCGCGTTAGGTTCGTCGGGGGCTGGAACTGACTGCAACCGAAGCTATCATTACGATCGTAAATCCACGCAAACGCCCATTGTTGTGCGACCTCGATCGCCTCTTCCTCGGTATCGAACCACGAAAGATTTCGCTCGATGCGCATTTCGCCGTCAACATCCTCGTCCACGGAAACGCGGACCAGCCGCGCGTGTGCGAAGAATTTCCCAAAGGAGAATTCCGGGGTTGCATCAATGATCCACCCAAGGTAGCCGCATTTCATGATCACCTCCGTACCAGACTATTGAGATTTGAAAAGCCGACCATGGAATCATCTGATCGTGTTCGCTAGTGCTCCTCCCTGGGTCAAGTTCGCAGGGCTCTACCTGCAGTCGGCAGACGCGGTCACGGGCGAGCGCCAAGGCGATTAGTCCATCAGCGATCAAACAACGTTCGTCATCGCAGCAAATAACATGCCATTTCTACCTTATACGTCGCGCGGCTTGCGAAGCCACTTGCGTTCCCGGGCGCGCCGGTTGCGGCTTCTGCCAGCCAGGACGGCCCCATAGGTGAAACTACTGCGCCAGCATCGGACTGCAGGCGCCGCGTTCTGAAAAATTTTTTGCTATTTTTGAAAAAAATATCGACACCCGAGACGGGTCGTTCCGCCGGTCGCCGTCAGGCAGAGACGGCCAAAAGCGGCAATCCCGAAACCGCCGACGAAGGACCGTACGATGTTTGCAGGTGGCGCGAACGACTCTAGGTGTCGCCGCGAACCGAACGCGATTGCCCGATCGCCGCAAGCAAGGCGGCCAGCGATACCGGTTTGCCAACGTGTGCGTCGAAGCCGGCGTGCAGTGCTTCCGTCACATCTTTTTCGCGTCCAAATCCGGTTAAAGCGATTGCTGGTGTGGTCGCCGTCTGGGATAGCTTCCGGAGTTCCGCAATGAGTTCATAGCCGCTCATTCCCGGCATGCCGATATCCGACAGGATCAGATCAAATGGGGCTTCGGCTGCTGCGGCGAGCGCCGCCTTCCCGCTGAGTTCGGCACGCACTTTCGCGCCTTCCATTTCCAGCAGCGTTCGGAAGGCGTCCAGTGCGTCGGCAGAATCGTCCACAAGCAGCACTCGCAAATCCTTCAGGACGCTCCCATCAACCTCGATGTGGGCATGTTCCGCAGGCAACGAGGTGGCGATTTCGGGCAGTCTCACGGAGAACGTCGCGCCCCGCCCGACGCCATCGGAATGCGCGTGGATCTGCCCGCCGTGCATTTCCACCAGTTGCTTCACCAGCGAAAGCCCGATGCCGAGACCTCCGTGTTCCCGGGAGGGACCGGTACGGCCCTGGCTGAACATATCAAAGACGCGGGGAAGAAAATCAGGTGCGATTCCCTGTCCTGTATCTTCAACCTGCACACACACGGATCCGTCTCCAGCCAAAAGAGTCACGTCTACCCGGCCGCCCGCCGGAGTGAACTTCAGCGCATTGCGGATGATGTTCCAGAAGATCTGTTCCAGACGGACCGGGTCAGCCTGTATCTGAACAGGGCTGTCCATGCCTGAAACGGATACGGTAACGCCGCTGGCGGCCGCGTCAGACGCGCTAGCGTCGACCACCATGCGCACGATTGCCGAAACGTCGACGGATACCAGATGCAGCGCGAGTTTGCCGGTTCGCGCCCGGGACAGGTCAAGCAGATCGTCGATGATTTTTGCCTGGCCGACCACCGCGCGCAGGATTACGCCTGTCGCATCCCGAACCAGCGGGATGTCCCGCAGTTCTGGTGCCCGCGTCAGCATTTCCGCCTTGACGTGTATCAGGTTAAGCGGGTTCTTCAGTTCATGCGACAGGACCGCAAAGAATTCGTCCTTCTGCCGGTTCGCCGACACGGCGCGTGCTCGCACCCGTCGCTCGAGTTCGAGCTGGTCGGCCTGGCGACTTTCGGCGCTTTTCCGGTCCGTGAGATCCCGTGCGATTTTTGCGTAGCCTCTGAAGCCTTCCGTGTCGATCGCGGTCACCACGCCGCTGCAGTAGATTCGGCGGCCGTCCTTGCGCACATGCCAGCGTTCATCCTCCGCGCGACCTTCACTCCGGGCCTTTTGTCTTTCGTCCAGCGGCACTCCGTGTTCCCGGTCGTCCGCTGAAAAGATCAGATCGATCGGCTGTCCGATTGCTTCTGCTTCCTCGTAGCCGAACACCTTCTGCGCACCCCTGTTCCAGCTCACTATCACGCCGTCCAGATCCTGCACGATGATCGCGTAATCGTTTGTTGTGAGTGCGGCAAACTTCAAGCGCTCTTCACCTGCTCGCGCTACATCCTCTGCGCGCCGTCGGGCGGTGATATCGATAAGGGTCAGCACCGCGCCCTCGATGCGATCGTCGAGTGTCCGGTACGGCAGCAGTCGTACGATGAACCACTCACCGTCCGTCGTGCTGACTTCCCGTTCGGTCAGCCTGAGAGCGTCGAACGCGGCGGCCGCGTCCTGCGCCAGTTCCGGATAGTTCAGGCGATGCCGTAGGTCCAGTAAGGGCCGGCCAACGTCGGTCTCGATCAGGTTGAAGATATTTACTGCAGGCGCGGTAAAGCGCTTGATCCGCATGGCGCGATCCACGAAGATCGTCGCGATGCCGCTCGAAACAATGAGATTCTGAAGATCGTCGTTTGCCCTCGCTTCGTCTTCGACCTTCGTCTGTAGCTCGGCATTCACGGTAACCAGTTCCTCGTTGACCGACTGAAGCTCTTCCTTGCTGGTTTCGAGTTCCTCAGTCGCCGAACGCATTTCTTCGTTGATTGCCTGTAATTCCTCGTTCGATGCTTTCAGTTCCTGGGTTGACAGATTGGATTGTTCGACGTTGGACTGCAGAAGTTCTTTCGTTCGGATCAGCTCGGTTTCGAGATGGGAGACGACCCGGTCCGGACCAGCATCGAGACTCACATCAGGTGAACTCTCTGGGTCCGCTTCGTCGGATTCGTTGAAGAACACGGCGACGACGTCGCCGCCGGCTGCCTCGTCGTGGAACGGATGAACAGACAGACTGACATAGGAGAGAGCATCGCCCCGCGAGAATCGAACCCTCTTGACCTCGACGCTTTTGCCATGCTGTAGCGCCTGATAGAGCGCCGTTCTCAGTTCGAGGCGCAGATCGGGATTCACGACAGTGAGCAGATTGTGCGACGGCTCGCCGCCGACATAACGCAAGAAGCGCCCGACGTGTTCCGACATGTGCAGGATCTCAGCGTCCCGGTCGACGAGGATGCTCGGTGGCGCGAAGTGTTCGATCACGCGCTGATGCAACGGCGCAAAAGAGAAACTTGCGGGCCGAGGTAAAGGCCGCGCGATGTCCACATGGGCGACGTGCGACGTTTTGCCGGCTGGCGCTAGCTGTGGCGTCACTCGTGTCCGATGCGTGGCAGCTTTCGCGCGGTAGATGCGGTTTTTCTTGTCGATGGGAGCGAACAGGTCGCCGGCTATCTCAGCCGATTCTGAACTCCCAAGGAAAAGGTATCCACCAGGACGCAAGGCGAAATGGAACGTCTCCAGAACCTGCCGCTGAACATCTCGATCAAGATAGATAAGCAGGTTGCGGCAAGTCACCAGGTCCAGTTGCGAAAACGGCGGATCGCGCAGGATGTTGTGCGCGGCAAAGAGGACCTTTTCCCTTAGCGCCTTGCAGACAACATAAAACCCCCGCGTGTGCGTGAAAAATTGCCGCAGCCGCGAAGGCGGCACATCGGTCAGGATGGACTCGAGATAGCGGCCGGTTCGCGCCGACTCGATGGCGCGTTCATCAATGTCGGTGGCGAATACCTGAATGCCCGGCTGGTGATTCTCGTCGGCCAGCCTTTCGCACAGCAGCATGGCGAGCGAGTAGGCCTCTTCGCCCGTAGAGCAGCCAGCAACCCAGGCGCGAACCTGTTCGTCTTCATTCGTACCTTCAAAGATGCTGGGGACGACCTCTCGCTCCAGCGCTTCGAATGCTTCGCGATCGCGGAAGAAATTCGTCACGCCAATCAGCATGTCCCGTAGCAATGCCTTGTTTTCGTCAGGATTCCGTTCCAGAAATAGGAGGTACGAAGGCAGATCTGGCAGTGCATTGACCTGCAGGCGTCGTTCGATGCGCCGCAACACCGTTGCGCGCTTGTAGTGACGGAAGTCATGCCCGGTATGAACCCGCAACGTCTTGAGGATTTCCTGCAGCGCGCTTTCCGCGGTTGCTGCTGCGCTTTCACTTGGCGGCGCCCCAGCTATTAAAGGCTCACCATCGACCCGCGGTAACTGGATCACCCGTGCATTGCTCCACAGTTCGATCAGTTTCTGCGGAAGATCGACAACCGGCAACGACATGTCTATCAGCCCGGTCGCGATGGCGTTTTGCGGCATCTCGCCATACTCGGCGTCGTCCGGGCTCTGGGCGAGTGCGATGCCACCGCATTCCTTGATGCGGCCAATTCCCGCCGTACCGTCACTGCCGGTGCCCGAGAGGATCACGCTGATGGCGCGCACGCCATGCGCATTCGCAAGGCTTCGGAAGAACCTGTCGATCGCCACCGGCCTGCCCGATGCCCGCTCGGCCGGTGTCACGCGAAGATAACCATCGAACATGGATAAATCGTTGGAGGGCGAGATCAGATAGACGCTGTTCTTCTCGATGTGAGTAGGCTCGTGAACCTGCATGACGGGCATTGAGGTTACGCGCTGCAACACCTCGTCGGCACGACTTTCGTACTTCGGAGAAAGGTGCAACACAATGACGAACGCCATTCCACTGTCTGCGGGCATCTGCTCGAAGAGACGAAGAAGCGCCTGGATGCCGCCTGCGGAAGCGCCGATGCCTACCACGGGAAACGCGGGTGAAGCGGAGGGCGTAGCCGTAGCGCCGGATTGTCCGCGGCTCGGGTCTGAGGATGTAGTAGTGGTCATGAGCAGCGATCAAGGGTCCGGGGATAGCGGGCCCGGTTTGCCGTGAGACGACAGCAAGGATAGTTCAGGCTACACCGGTCAGCATGGACAGGGAAGCACAAGCCGCCCCCGGACTCAGCGGGAATGTGGAAGTGCGCAAGTGTTGCCGGAGACTTCTTGCCGCGCCAGAAGCAATCGGTAATAAACGGGATTGTATGCGGATGCAGAAATGCTTGAGTCGTTCGGCCCATTTTCGTGGTGAGCTGACATCCCACGCAAATCAGCGATGACTAACGCTGTGCGCCGATTCGTCGCTTTATACCTACTCAAGACTCCCCGATCTTATGAAGGAAACGGTAGACCAGCGAGCAGAAGCGCTATTTGGGGTGGAGAAGGCCGAACGCATCCTCAAGGTCTTTCACTACTTTAGCCATGCCAACACCATCGATAGATTGGTCGGAAACAATGAGCTGATCTTCGATGTCGAGCATGCTGTGAAAGATCTGATTGAGGCCATCACGCAGACAGATCAGAAGCACATCGAGGCACTGATTGCGTCTATCTAGACTCGTACTGAATTGTCAACCGTCCCCGCCCGATAGCGGCCGTTCGCGGAAATCGCGATGACCTGCGAGAACATGGCTCCGGTTACCCGCATGCAGTGGCATTCTGGGGTGACGGACTTAATGCGCGACGCCGACCGACTGCCTATTGCGCCGACGGCGGGTTGCCGCGCCGCGCAACCAGCGCGCGCCGGTACTGATCGTTGTCGAGCGTCAGATGATCGACCCGCTCGCGCAGTTGGCGGACGTGCGAGCGCAAGGCGTCGGCTTCGGCAGTGGCCTGCAGCCGGACTGCGTCGTTCTGTGATTTCAGGAACCGCTCGGTGCCGACCAGCTGTTCGGCCACTTTGGCGAGCGCGCCGGACCCGTTCGCCGACGCGGCGATCACCTGATGCAGCTCCTCAAGCATCTGCTTTACCCTCATCACTGCGACCGATGGTTATCGCATTGCAGCCAGGAAATGAGCATCGAAAGCCGGCTCGTTCGGCAAGCGCGCGTTTGACGGGTGTCGGAAATTCATCTCGGGCCATAGACTATCTGCTAAACCAAAAGATGTTTTGGCGGGAATGCCTGCGGAGCGCGAGCACTATCTCGGGGGCGACGAGGAGCTCTTCAGCCCGATCAAAACAACTCAACAAAATGACGAACCCCGCAAACAGCGGGGTTCCAAGTCAGCCGGCGAGACGATTTTCGCCTTTCAATGCCGCGCGAAATCAAGGATGTTCCGTTCGTCCGTTTCCGGAACGACCCGGACGTAATCCTCCTGCGCAAGATCCTGGGTAATGTCTGCAAACGCTGACGCTCGCGCTCCGAATGACTCGTCTGGACGACGGACCGCGAACATGATGTCGCCCGTCAGCTTTCCGTCGCGGCGCAGTTTCCTCACTTTCCCCAACCAGTCCCAGCCATGATCATAGAGGCGTGACGGATCATCGTGCGCCAGGAAAAGTGGTTTGATCGCACGCACGGCCTGGCCCTGTTCATTCAGCCGGACAAACGGAAGGCGCGCCCGATAGGTGTCGTCGCCGATCAGGACCTGCTGTTTGTACAGCGACGTAAGTTCGGCAGATTTCAGGATTCGCTGTATGCCCTTCTCGACTTCCCGTTCCTGATATGCCTTGGTCGCAAACACGCGGCCAACGTAGTGGTCGAAGAGTTCGATCAGCTTCTCGGCCGGATCGTCAGTTAGGATGACACGCTCCTCGTCGGCATACATAATGGCCTGGCGAGGTTTCACCAGTTCGGTAAAAGCGAACTTGGCGTAGCTGGCGCTCGGTCCTTTCGCAGCGTCGACGAACGCACTTTCGATGGACGAACCAATGCGCGTCATTTCGTCGAGATAGGTTTTCCTGGCCTTACGGAAGATGTTCGGGTCGAGCTCGTCGAAGAATGCGGTCACCCGCCGCACACGATCCAGCATGCGATAGCCGAAGTACTTGGCCGTCGGGCTCATCAGCACAATCCCGACGTTCGCAAATTCGCCCGTCTCCACGTACGGCATGAAACGGACAATGGCGTAGCGGCAGGCGTGTTTCATCATGGTTTCCAAAAATCGTCGTGCCGGCAGAAGAGAAGCATTTCGTATGCTTGCTCCGGCGTAAAGTCCAGAGGGACATCATCGCCCACAATCCGCCACGAGTCCGGCATTCTATCGCATGCCTCTTCGAACTGTTCGAGCGCGTTCTGCATCCTCATCTCGTAGATCTGCCGCATCACGAAGTCTTCATACACTTTATGCCATGTGCGGGAGAATGCGTGAAGCTGAAGAAATTCCGCCTTGTCAAAGTTAGGGTCAAATGCTTGGTTCTGGTCGATCACACGCATCTTGCTCGCGGACGGGTCCCACAGTAAGTTGGGATTTCCTCCGAGCGCGGTCAGCGTACGGTCCTGATTGCGCGCCCACCAGTCGAACACAATAACGTCGAGCTGCTGCGCTGGGTCGACATTGTCGAGACTCGTCCAAGACAACTCTAACGGGTTCTTTACCGCCTCTGACGCAAACACGTAGCCCGCGCCGAGTTCGGCGAAGTGCGGCGGCCCGACGGCAATCAACTCTTCCTCGATCTCTCCCACGCGAAACGGCGCGACAGGAAGTCCAAACGCCGCAGCCATCGAACTACCGAGCCACTCGGCGATCAGGCTCCTCCTTCCTGCGTGAAGGCCCTTGACGAAATACAGTTGCTCATCTTCGCCGCGACAGATGAACGGACGGGTGATTCCTTGCGTGGCACGCCCCAGGACTTCGATGATCTGTACGACCTCGCGGTTAAACATTGAATTCTCGAATGCGGCCGACCGCTGCCAACGACCGGCATCGATTGGCGGGATCATGATTGTTTTGTCGCTCCGGGCGGCACATCGCAGCCGGATCTCTGGTCACTCAAACGACGGGAAATCGTAACAGATCGCGACCGCCGAGTTGATCGCTGCTTACGCGCCGTTCAGCGCCTGCGCCTGTCCAGCGAGCGGCCGGGGCCCGTCGGAACGATTTCCCGCAACATGCGGCCCTTCAGCCGTTTTTTTGACCCGTTCAATCCTGATCGGGACGACCATGTACGAATCTTGAGCGCACCCCTAGAAAGGCACCCCAACTGGGTGACACACCGGCCAACTTACCTAGCCGGCTATTTCTGTCCCGATCCGGCCAAGCGTGCGTGATATTTTGAGACCTCCGCGCGCATCCGCCGCCGCTCGGCGGTCACGTAGGTCGTGGTGGTCTGCAGTGACGCGTGCCCCATGATCCGCTGCACGACATCGAGCGGGACGTCGGCGGCCACCGACTGCGTGCCGAACGTATGCCGCAACGCATGCGGTGACGTGTGGGCGAGTTGCCGGCGCTCGGACTCGTCGAGATCTGTCAGGTGCCCGAGCATCTGACGGATCGCCCAGCTGTTGAGTCCCCGTGCGCCGCGCACTGAATACCCTTCCAGCAGCGGCACGCCGGTCACCTGCCCTTTCACCTCCTCCTTGCCCGCCTCCTGGCCGAATTTCCGGCGGGCCTTCGTCGTCCCCGGGATGACGAGCGGCGCGACCAGCGGTGCGCCCGCGCCCGGCGCATTGAAGTCGAGTCTGCGATCGCGCCAGTGCGCATGCAGCGCGGCGATGCACTCATCGCTCACCGGGACGAACCGCTCCCTGTCGCCCTTGCCGATGACCTGCAGCAGCCACGTCGCGGGCACCTCGCCGTCGGCAGGCAGCCACTCGAGCGCCGGGCGCCGGGTCGCCGCAGCCTCGGCGATCCGCAGGCCCGAATCGCCCATCAACAGCAGGAGCGCGCGGGCCGCGCGCCAGCGCGCCGCGTCGGGTCCAGGGCTGCCGCTGCGCACGGCCAGAAAGACGCGCACGCGCGTCCACAGGTCGATGGGCAGCGCGCGGTCGATCTTCATTTTCTGGGCCCGCCGGACGGTCCTTGGATCCTTGACGGCCCGCCACGGATTGCCGGCCAGGTAGCGCACGTCGACCAGCCAGTCGAATGCCGCTCGGAGCGCGCGGACCGCGTACCGCTGGCTGTCGGCCGACAGGCCGCCCGGGGCGAACGGCCGCCACCGCCCTGAGGTGCGGGACACGGGTGGCCCGGTAAAGGCGGCCGCCGGCGCCGCCAGAAACGCCTTGTACGCCTCGCAGTCGTCGACCGTCAGCGACGACAGCGCCACGCCACGCTGCAAGATGGCCCACAGCACCAGCCGCTCGAGCTCGCGCACATATGCGCGCTGGGTGGCTTTCTGTCCGGCATAGCCGGCCAGGTACGCGCGCACCGCATCCAGGTCGTGGCGGGCCCGGATGTACGGGAAGACGGACGCGCGGTTGGTGCCGCGCTCGCCGGTCAGCGCGGGCGGCAACGCCATGCGTTCGAGCGGCGCGAGCTGCCTGCTGTCCGGTTCGATCACCACGGGGTTGCCCGGTATCACGAGGGGCGCCGCGGCATCGACATCGGCGGACACCGTCACGCCGAGCGTGCCGGCGTGCCGCCGCAGCCATGCGACGATCACGCGCGCCCGGCCGAAGCCGATCCGCGGCACCGCCCGCCACCAGCTGCCGCCGCGGCGGTTCGCGTACGCCACCAGGTCACCGAGCGTGCCGATACCGGCGGCGGTGAGATGCCGTGCGACCAGCGGCCGGAACCACAGGCCAACGGCATGATCAGCATTCGGCGCGGCGACGGCGAGTCCCGATGCCTGCTCGACCATCTGCAGCGACGCGCGGGCCAGCCGCGCACTGCCGTGCTTCGCGATCGAGGCGCGCAGGTGGTCGGCCAGCACGGGCGAGCCGTGAAGGATGGCTAGCTGCACCAGATCGTCGCGCATCGTGCGCAGGAACCGTTCGAGCTGCTCCGGCTCGTCGGGATAGGGCGTGGTGTCGCTGTCGAAATATAGCCGCGCGATTTTCGCGACCGGGATGCCCTGCACGCGCGCGCGCAGAGCCGCGAATTCCGTGCGCGAATAGGTGCGCGGCGGCGGCAGGCTCAGCTGCTGGGGACGGTTCGCCATCAGTTACTCCTGCAATATAGGGTCAGCCGCCGCAGCCCGCCCGGCAAGGTCCGGTCGGCGTTGTCGCGCACCGCGCGCCCCGGCGGTGCGGCTCGCAGGAGGCTTCGTCTGCGCCGGTCCGGCGTTCCGAGCACGATCGGGATGATGCGGATGAGACTGGAGCCGGTCATGAGGTCCTCGTCAATCGGGTTTCCGGTACGGCCGAAACCCGCCCGTTGCCGGGCGAGCGTGAAGGTGAGGTGAAGCCTGCGCCTGCCGCGCCGGCGACAAGGATCGCCGCGGCGGCCCTCGCTGTCACGCCGCCAAAAGCGCGCTTAGCAAAAGGGTAAACCCTAGATTCGGAGGGCTTTGTTCGGATGGGTATGAGTTCCCATGCTGCGGACGCAACTATGGATTTTTGACGGAAACGGGCCTCCCAAATGAATTCCACAGGTTAATGATGTTGGCGATGATCACGCCTTCGCTCTC
>Ga0255336_101567_pt1 | contig 15575 bp, 14 predicted proteins | sample MeOH1_35cm_T3_17_FD_189102 | JGI IMG/M metagenome (GOLD analysis project Ga0255336, IMG submission 189102) | Sandy soil microbial communities from University of British Columbia, Vancouver, Canada - MeOH1_35cm_T3_179 | ecosystem: Engineered > Artificial ecosystem > Sand microcosm > Unclassified ...
GCCTCGAAGCTCATCCTCGCCACAGCGCATCACGCCGCCGGAAAACTCTCGCTCACGCCAAGCTGGTCAGGATCCTTCCCCGACGAAGCAACGCTGGTCATTTATATGCCCGGCCGCGATTTCGAAACACTCGCTCAGGACCTGATCGCCTCTGGAATCTCTCCGACGACTCCCTGCACCGCCGTCTCCCGCGCCTCCACCCCTGAGGAGCAGATCCACACCACCACGCTCGCCGGCCTCAACAGTAACGACGTCGGACCCGCTCCCGTCCTGCTGCTTATCGGCCCTCCGGTCGCAACGGCTCGCTAAGAAACCGCTCCACCCGCTGGCTCACCGCCTCAGCGTCGCAGTTCAAAATCAGATGCGCGCACTCACCGTGCGAGATATAGCTCTCCGCTCCCGCGGCCTTCGCCCAGGCGAGCGCCGGACCCGGAGCCACCATTCTGTCCTCTGCCGCCACGATCACCAGAAATTTCACCGGCGAGTTGCGAGCGACATCCTCGAGCGGCCTGCCATGCAAAACGTCGTGTGAGAGAATCGCTCTCGCCTGCCAGACACGATCGTTTGCATCCTGTCTCTGCGGAGACTCGACCTTCGCCAGCCACTGACCATACTTCTCACGCGGAGCCTCCGTGTTGCGATACGCCGGAGTCGTCAGCATGAGCACACCGATCTCGTTCGCCAGCTTCAGCGGTGGCTCCTTCGTATAAAGTCCTCCCCGATACTCAGGATCAGACTCGATTGCATCGATGACGATCTGCTTCGACAGACGATCGAAGTTCGTCGCCTGCGGAGATGCAATGATCGGAACCGCTCGATCGACAAACTGCGGATACAACACCGCCCACGCAAAGACCTGGTGTCCGCCTAACGAAAGTCCAACAGCAGCATGCACATGACGGACCTGCAAGATCTCCGTCAGCACACGGTACTGAGCCCGCACCATATCTTCTGTAGTGAACTGAGGAAACGACGGGCCCGGCTGCCGTTTGCTGTTCGACGGTGACGACGAAACTCCATCGCCGAACGCGTCAAAGGCTATACCGAAGAATTTTGTGGTATCGACGAGACGCTGTCCGCCGGGCTTTGTTCCAAAGAGCGAAAGAAGATCCTCGCTGCGGCCATTCAGCCACGAAGGCACCACAACGACATTCGTGCGTTCAGCATTGATCGTTCCGAAGGTCCTGTATCCAACCTTGCAATCCAGAATCACTTCGCCGCTGCCGAGCTTGCACGTTCCTAACTCCGCAATCTGCTGACTCCCCTGTACGCTCTGCGCGTGCAGAACACTACAAAGCAGCCCCACCCACACCATTTGCAAAGAGCTTCGTATCTGTCGTCTCAAGTTCATCCACACATTGCGATAACATCTGCCCGATCTTTTCCAGGTATTGTAACGTCAGCGTAGAACGATCTTACAAAGGTAAGACGACAGTTAGTGTTTGACCTTGCTACGTCCTACAACGGAAGCATTCGCTTTTCGTTTTTGACTGGGGACTTCTTTCGAGACCTGCCGGTTGTATCCTGAATGGCGTTGCAGAACTAAAACTGCCGCTCCGCGAAGACGCGCCAACTCTACATCGCTCGTCACAGCAATCCGTGGAGGATCACCCGAGAGCATGTTTTTAGCAAGTTCAGCCTCCACCAACGGCCCAAAACGCTTCCACGACGAAGTCAAGCCACCGGTTAATAAGATGATCTCCGGAGAAAGCGCAGACGTGATCATCTGCAATCCCTGACCGAGATAGGATGCTTGCCGGTTCAGCGCCTGAATGGCCTTCTTATCTCCATCCTCAGCTAAATTGAGCAGTTCGATGATGCTTGGCCTCTGCGCATCCGGCATCTGGTCGACGTAGTATGCGATCGCGGCGCGCGAAGAGGCAAAAACCTCCCAGCAACCGACGCGCCCACAGCCGCATTTTGGTCCCTTTGGATCGATACATACATGGCCGAACTCGCCCGCCAGACCGGACTTGCCGGTAACAAGCTGCCCATTCGCCATAATGGCGGAGCCAACTCCCTCCGAGATCGTGACCAGAACCGCATTGCGCACGCCATCCATATGTCCAAACCAAAGCTCTGAAAGCAGGCATGCATTGGCGGCATTATCCATCTCAACCTGAAGCGGAACCTTCTGCTCAATCGCTTTTTTGATGTCGTAGCTGGACCACGGAAGATTGGGCGCCAGGATCAGGCGTTGAGTCGTCGGATCGACGCGCCCCGGAAGACTAATTCCGATCCCTTCGAAGGACTTATCAGGGTGATACGAAAGCATCCGCTTCATCCCTGTGATCAGGTTTTCGACTCCCCGTTCCGGATCTTTTGTGAGAGGCAGTGTCTCACGCGACAAAAAACGTCCGTTCAGATCCACCACAGCAACGATCGCCTGATTTGGGCGAACGTCCGCAACGATGATGACCATCTCTGTATTGAGAGACAGTAGAGTCGGACGCCTTCCGCGCGGGCGCCGGGCTGTAGCGCCTTCGCTGATCCATTTCTCACTCAAAAGCTGTTCGACGATCGACGATATTGTGCTTGGCTGCAGCCCCGACAGACGGGAAAGATCAGCGCGCGAAATAGGCTGTTTCGTGCGTATCAGCTCCAGTACAACATCTCGATTGATATCTCGTGCGACTTCACTCGATGCGAGTTCAGCATAAGCAAGGTCGATACGCTGAATCCCTTTCGGTCGCCGTCTCGTGTTCGTGATTGCTTTTGTCATCGACAAAGTGATTTATGTGACTCCGCACAACAAAATCTTTCAGATTCAGGAAGGTTGAACAAAATATTACTGTAACTCCCTACCCTCTTGTCGTAACCCAAGGGGTCTGCCTGGTGACCCAAACGAGAATCTATTTAGATTCTTCTGCAGAATATCCCTATTACAACATGGAAAGACATCGCCGCACACAGTCGCTCATCAGGATGTCCCTGATATATCAGGGAATACTACATTCAAAGCTTAATTACAGCCGGAAACCTCGTAATTAGTGAGAGAGCTATCCCTTGTAATAGAGCAATGTTTCTTTCGATAGGACAACTATATCGCTCGTCGAGCGAAGCGGAAAGCCGGAATAGCAATAAGCTGCTCCGGCCATAACTCCGAAAAACAATCGAGGGTGCAATCGCTAAAAACTGATCCGACCACTTAGGTTGATCGTACGGCCTCCGGTATTCGCGGCCAGCGCTGTCACCTTACCGAAGTTCGCCCCGGAGACATTGGAGTTCGGATTGGCAAAGGCAGGTGTATTCGTAGCATTGAACGACTCTGCGCGAAGCTGAAGTTTCAGGTTCTCCCATATCCCAAATTCGCGAACGATACTTGCGTCAAGGTTGAAGAGCCCAGGACCACGAAGCATATTTCGCGATGACGTTCCGAACCTCGCAGCCCCTGTCACGGGAGCGAAGGCTGTGATGTCGAAGTACGCTGGGAGATTGGCCACCGCATTCGTACCGCTTCTGGCAGTCTTCCCTATTGCCACAGAAGACTTCACAAGATCCGCTACCTGAGTGTTGCCTGGAGCATTGAGCACGGTTCCCGCATCCGTTATCGTAAAGGGCAAACCGCTGAGCTTACTGAGTGCGGTGTTCAACTCCCACCCGCCAAGCACCTTTCCAGCAAAGCCCGACGTCATCCAACGACCATTCTTGCCGAATGGTGACTGTGCAACCATCCACCATTGCAGATTATTCGTGCGATCAAAACCTGCGGTCGCTTTATTTCGATCCCAGTAAGTTGGATACGCGAACGTCAGGCCGCTATAAGTGGAATTATCGTTGTAATTGATTGCATGAGACCAGGTATAGATAAGACCGGTGTTCACTCCGCGACTAACTCGCCGAGTAAGCTGAGCCTGTAAGCCGTGATAGCTCGCTCCTCGAAATGGCTGATTGGAAGTAATATCCGAGGTAGAGCCTGTCGTCGGATAGAGCAGACGACCGGTAGTGCCTCCTCCTGGAGGAGCAGCATTGATATTGAGTGAGGTAATAGCGCGAATAGCCTGCGTTCCTACATAAGTAAGATTCAGATTGAATCCAGCCATAAGATCCTGCTGCACCGCCAGATTCCAGGATTCAATGTATCCACGACGAAATTTCTTGGGAACTGTTTCTGTCGATACCGTACTCGGCAGAGTTAAAAAGCCTGAACTATAGTCTGGAGCAGGAATATCGGGAATGCCGACAACCTGCGTTCCTTGAAGAGTTCCCGACGCTGTTCCGCAACCTGTAATGCTGTTGGCCGCATCGGCTGCGAGCAGGCAGTCATTCGGAGTGTAGCCATTGACCCCTGAAGAGTTGATATTGGTCACCGCACCATAGGTCTCGCGAAAACGCCTGAAGTTATCAGGATCGACAGTAATACCAAAGCCGGCGCGTAACACGGTGTGCTCCGTCGCTCGATAAGCCAGACCGATCCTTGGAACAATCATGCCCCATCCAATCTCTTCACCGGTGTTTGTTGGATTGCCTCCACGACCTCCGATCACAACGTTGTTCGTTCTTCCCAATGACGGATCATACCGAAAGACGCCTAAATGGTCGCGAGTTGCAAACGGATAGTACTCATACCGTGCTCCCAGAGTAAGTGTCAGCTTTTGTGAAAACTGCCATCTATCCTGAGCGTAGCCTGCGAACGTCGACCATCGAACCGCATTGGGATTGAGTACCTGCACGGCTTTGCCGTAGGTCTGCGGTAGTCCAAGAAGAAAGTCAGCAAGTTGATTGAAGATCGTTGGGGTAATTCCTCCGATCGTCGTCAGTCCACCTGTGAATTGAAATCCTCCTCGTGGAGTCGCAACATTCGAGCCCTGAGGTTGAAAGTGATTAATCGCAGAATGAGTATGCTCAGCACCAAATGCAATGTTGTGCTTCCCCTTGGTCCAGGCAAGGTTGATGTTTTCGACATACTGGTTATCACGGAAGAGAAATGGACTGGCTGTGTTCTGGTTTCCTATCGATGAAAATGCCGACGAGCCGCTGGAGGAGCTTCCTCCACCGAAACCTGTAGGTGCTGCAGCAGAAAATACAAAGCCGGGCTGACCACTCTGCTGAATATTCGAGCCGTTCGTTCCTGGAATGCCGAGAACATCCAGGCCATAATTTGTGCCGAAGTCTGGGCCTTGTCCTCCGATACGCTGTCTCGCGTATCCCGCATTCATCGTCAGCAGTAGGTTCTGCGTAAAGAGGTGTGTAAAGCCCAACCCAACATTCTGAATCCTTCCTTCAAGAGCTCCGGGATTGCCTCCGTCAAATGGCGAACCATTAGCCGCTCCCAGGGCAGGAGGATCGTTAATCGTGTATGGCGCGATGCTATATCTACCGAAGATCGTATTTTTATCGTTTGGGTTGTAATTGATCTTCGTATCGTACTTCGTCATCGTATAGGTTGAGACTGCAGAGCCCACATAGTTATTGGCAATGGAGGAGTAGCAGTTATTAGCGCAGTTATTCGGAGCCGGAAGCAGAGAAAGCATCTTCTTCGCAGCTGCGCTGATTCTGGATGCCGGGATGATCATTCTGCCCGACGGATCTGCCGATGCAAAGCTTCTGCGATTCGCCCCGTTTTGAGCAGTGACTGTGCCTCCGCTGGTTGAGATCGACTGTGTCGATCCCGTCGCAGGATCGTAGATCTGGGCCTGCGTTCCACCGGATAAGTACCCTGTAAAGTCGCCGTTGATTAATTGCGGAGTAGGAATGGTCTGGAATCCGCTCGTTCCCTGAAAGCGGGTGATCCGGTCGATATCGAAGAAGAAAAAGAGTTTGTCCTTCAGGATGGGACCACCGATGGATCCACCGAATTCGTTATAGATATTCTTGGGTCGAACTGGAAGCGTGGTAACCGATTGATAGTAATTGCGCGCGTTGTATTGATTGATGCTGTTGTATTCAAACGCGGTGCCGTGAAATTTGTTTGTTCCCGACTTGATACTGACGTTGATCGACGCTCCTCCAGCTGTTCCTTGATCCGCCGTAAAGCTGTTGGTAACGACATTCACGCTCTGGATGGCATCCTGGGGAGGAACGTAGGCGATCAGATAAGGCAACCATGGGTAAGAGACTGTGGCACCATCAACGCGCGTGGAATTAGCTGACCACGACACGCCATTCGCATTACTGGCTTGCGCGCGCATTGGATTTCCGCCGGTAGAATTCTGTTCGGCCGGAGGCGTGAAGCCTGGCACAAACTTATAAAGTGATTGGAAGTTGCGACCATAACTGCTTGTCGTCGGCAACTCCGCCAATTGAACCGGATTAATTTCGGTGTTGACGTCCGCCTTATCCGTCTGCAAGACGGGCGCAGTGTCAGTTACCAATATCTCCTGAGAAACGGTTCCGACATTGAGCTGAGCATTCTGTCTTGTGATCTGATTCGGATCGACGCGAATGCCTTCAATCTTCGTATCGGCATAGGTAGGCGCAGATATCTTCAAAGAGTAAATTCCCTGCTGCAAATCCTGCAGAAGATATATTCCCTCTCCGCTGGTAGCGACAGTACGTTGAAACCCCGTGGAGATATTGGTAACAAGCACCGACGCCGACGGCACAGCCGCGCCGGTTGCGTCTGTAACGTTTCCGGTAAGTGTTCCATAAAGATTCTGGGCAGCCGCATTGAACGTGCCGAGAACAAACAGAATTAACGCTCCGGCCCCAAGGAAGAGCGACCTGCGGATGATGTTGTGGGGGTTGCACATTGGAGTTCCCTCTCTGGCCTCAACGTAAAAGCAAATGCAGAACTGGAATGATTTAGTTTGCGTCCCGCACTTTATTCTCAAAAAGAGAAACATGTCAAGAGAGACTCGAGGGGATATGCAATAAACATTCAAATCGCCTATTTTCTGCAATTTACAAAGGTTCGCAGAAATATTTCGACCGCTGAAGAGAATGCTCCCAAATCAAGAGATATCTTTGCGATCTCAGGTATATTTCGATACACCTTCTAAACTAATCCCCAGTGCACTTTGGAGATGCTCCAATTGTCTCTGTTCAGAAGAATGGGAACTGCCCGTGTAGCTCGATAACAAAATGTCTTGGAACCGTCCAATTCAATTGGCTGATTCCTCATGCTCAGAAGTTCGGGAAGGCCGCGCAAGATCGTGACCCCGGCTGTATTGTCTCGGAGAGCAGCTCATGACCCTTCTGAAGGCTTTACCGAAGGCACTTTCGGATTCGTAACCGAGCGTTGACGCGATTTCAGAAAGAGATTCGGCTGAATTCTTCAGCCTGTCGCCAGCCAGCAACATCCTCCAGCGCGTCAGATATTCCATAGGGGTCGCCCCAACCGTCTCTTTGAACCTTAGAGCAAAGACAGATCGCGACATGCCGACACGCTCCGCCAGTTTCTGCAGCGTCCATGGATGTCCCGGATCATCGTGCATGCATGTGATCGCCGCGCTCATCTGTTTATCTGCCAATGCGAAGAGCCAGCCGACGCCACCTCTTGCCCCATCCGCAAGGTGCAGTCGAAGAGCTTGAATAAGCATCATGTAGGCGAGTTGCTGTGCGATCAAAGAGCCGCCCGGCTGCGGATCGCGCAGCTCCTCCTTCATGCGCTCCAGCGACCAACGCATTGCCGCCTTATCCGACTCTTTTCGGATATGCACGATGGGCGGCAGAGAGCTCAGCAAAATGTCAGCGTGACTGCCCGTAAGGATGAAATGGCCGCCGACAATATAGCGCTTTCCGCCTTCATTGTTGAAGACGTCACTACCCAAAATCCGTGCTGCTCGAATGGTGCTGAAATCGACAGGCGGGAGGGACAGATCGGTAGCGAGGCGGAAAGGCAGGCCACGCGGAAGAAGGAAACAGTCCCCGGCATTAAGAAGCACAGCATCGGATATGCCTTCCACTGAGAGCCAGCATTGCCCGGAAAGCACCGCATAGCACTTGATGCCCTGATGCTTTGGAAATTGGATGGACATATCACCATCCACCCCCAAGCCGCGAGAGATATAGCTCTGTGGTTTGAGCAGCGACAGCACCTCTGAGAGTGGATCCATAAGTCCTCGGACGATTGAGCCAATAATGCGGACTCTCAGTATAGATCGTATGCGTTAGCCGCCTCATCTAGCTATAGGACAGGACGCCAATGCGCGACCTCTCATCAGCGAAGAGACGACTATCCAGCGAATCACTGACTGCACACAGAGTCCTCAATCGAGGCAAAGGAGAATCATCATGCGTATTTTTCTCACCGGCGCTACCGGCTTTATCGGTTCAGCCATTGTTCCGGAGCTCATCAAGGCGGGCCATCAGGTTCTCGGTCTGACGCGGTCGGAAGCTGGCGCCCAGTCTCTCATCGCTGCCGGAGCCGAGGTGCATCGCGGTGATCTTGAAGACCTTAAAAGTCTGCGCCGCGGAGCGGCCATGGCAGACGGCGTCATCCACACGGCCTTCAATCACGACTTCTCGAACTTCCTCGCGAACTGCGAGCAGGATCGAAAGGTCATCGAGGCAATGGGCGACGTGCTTGTCGGCTCGGATCGCCCCCTGCTCATCACCTCCGGTACCGGAATGGGGAACGCTGCTCCAGGTCAACCCGCAACCGAAGACCACTTCGATTTCAGCCATCCAAATCCTCGCAAAGCTTCGGAAGTAGCAGGGGCTTCCGCGGCGGAACGCGGTGTGAACGTGTCGGTGGTGCGGCTTCCTCAGGTCCACGACACGGTCAAGCAGGGCCTCATCACCTACGCGGTCCGGCTGGCTCGTGAGAAGGGAGCCTCGGCGTACATCGGTGACGGACTCAATCGCTGGCCGGCGGCGCATGTTCTCGATGTTGCCAATCTCTACAGGCTTGCACTGGAGAAGCATGAAGCAGGCAGCAGATACAACGCGGTCGCTGAAGAGGGAGTACCGGTGCGGGAGATCGCTGAAGTCATTGGTCGGGGCTTGAAGGTGCCTGTGGTTAGTCTCTCCCCGGAAGAAGCGTCAGCTCATTTTGGCTGGCTCGCGATGTTCGCGGGCTTCGATATGCCAGCTTCAAGCGCACAAACCCGGCAACGGCTGGGATGGCACCCGACCGGCCCCGGTCTGATCGCCGATCTCGAACAGATGCGCTACTTCTAAGCGCTGAATAATGCACGTTCCAGCGGCTGCTTTGGGCCGCTGGAACGCAGCTTGCGGTTCCAGTGCATGAGGAGTCCGGTGATTGCGAACTGTAAGCAAAAGCCGCTGCGATGTCAGGCTTCGACCTTAGCTCTTGTGGACGACCTCGAACGAATATCCGTCCGGATCAAACACATCGGCGGCGTAGTATCCCGAATAATATTCGACTCGCGCCCGCGGTGAGATATTGTCTTTGGCACCAGCGGAGATCGCAGCCTTGTAGAACTCATCGACCTTTTCATTGCTTCCGGCCGTGAAGCCCCAGTGAATTGAGGCCGGATCAGGTTTTCCTTGCTGGAGCCAAAAGAACGCCTGCTTTCCATCGCCAAATCCCCAGAGGTCAGGATGACCGTCTTTGCCCTTGTAGGGCAGGAAGAACCTGATATTAAGAGGCTTCAAGGCCGCCTCATAGAATGCCAACGAACGTTCGACATTGCTGACAGTCAGAATCATGAAACCAAGCATTGTTCTCTCCTCAGATCACGAGTGTTTCAACGGCCTTTTCGCCATTGGGTACAGCATGGATCGCAAGCGGCGGTATGTTCATGCCCTCTGCCCTTACGGTTTGTACATCATCGATTCCGATGAAGCCCAGAATTTGGCGCAGGTACGGCTCCACGGTATCCCAGGCCTTCCAGGGGCCGTCACTAAAGACCCCACCGGAGGCGAGCACCAGAATTGCTTTCTTCCCTTTCGCAAGCCCCTCTACCCCAGCACCTGAGTAGTTGAAAGTCTTGCCGACACGCACAACATGGTCAATCCACGCCTTTAGAGAAGAGGGGATGCCGAAATTCCACATGGGACAGGCAATCACTAGAATATCCGACATCATCAGTTCGTCAACAAGCTGGTTGGATAGGTATGCGGCTTCCTTAAGCGATTCTGCCTCCACCGGGTCTTTCGTAGAAATCACTTTCAGGGTCGATTGATCCAGGTGGGGAAGTTTGTCCTTCACAAGATCACGGACGATGACCTTCGCTTTCGGATACTGCGCTTCAAGCCGTTCTCTCACTTTACGGGTCAGTTGTCGGCTCGCCGACTCGGCTCCGCGAGGGCTCGATTCGACAATCAAAATCTGGTTCATAGGTGCTCCTCCAATTCTTACTTACCTTTTGTGCGTTGATTCTATTTTGGAGGCTTATTATCAACAATAAGGAACTTTGAACTACGCAGCACACATGGAGGTAAGTATGAAAAAAGGCCAACCCAAAAAGCCGCTGGATTCGGCCTCAGTCTGCGGTCATGAAGACCCCGCAGCTGTCCGCGAACTTCTGACCAAAGTCGGGGATAAATGGAGCATTTTTTTGATCCTCTCCTTAGCGCAGCTGCCGGGTTGTCGCGCTCGATTTTCCGAGCTCGAAAGAGCGATTCCCGGCATCTCGCAAAGAATGCTGACCCTGACGCTCCGAACTTTAGAGAGAGACGGATTGCTCACAAGAGAGTTGTTTCCCGAGGTGCCTCTTCGAGTGGAGTACGAACTGACTGCTCTCGGCCGAAGCTTGCTTCTCCCCATGTGGGGCCTCGTGGACTGGGTCAAAGAGAATTGGCAGCAGGTGAAAGAGTCTCGGATCGAATTTGATGCAAGGTAGTCAATGCGACCGTCAGATGCCCACCCCTCATCAGCGGAAATTATCCACACGGAAACCCTGCGTGAGCCATTCGGTCACACTAGCAAATTAATTTGTAGGTGTGGTTGCAAACGATTGAAAGAATGGTGGCCCGGGCAGGAGTCCAACCTGCGACCTTCGCGTTAGGAGTGCGATTTTCGGCCTGCAAGACCGTGCAGAACTCTGCGATTCAATGCTGCTAAAACCCCCGTATTTATTGGTTTTTATCGCATTATCTTAGCGAAGAAGCGTTGCAGGGATTTGCAGCCGTAACGGCATAAAAGTATCCCAAAAGTATCCCAGAGCCGCTATCCTGAATGCAGGGCCAGACGGCCCATCCAGGTGAATCATGCCCAGACCCCCTGCTCCTGTTAAGGGCGTTTATCAAAGAGACGATGATCCGAGCGGCGCTTGGTACGCCCGCATTCGCGTAGACGGCAAACTCGTAAAGAAGTCATTCGGACGGGATCGAGCCGCCGCGATCGAATACGTGGAGAAAGCGCGAACTCTTCGCCGGACGGGGGAAGGACACATCCCGAAAACCGCAAGAGGGATGCCGAAGACGGCTAAAGAGCTCTCGGCAAGCACTGGCGCTACGGGCGTGCTGGTCTCGGAACTTTGCGACGATCTTCTGAAGCACATCCAGAGCAAGCCCAATGTCTACAAGGACCAAAAAAATCCTCCCCACCGAATCGGTGTTATCCGGAAGGAGTTCGGTGATCGTGTAGCTGTGACGATTCGCCCTTTCGAGATTTCGGATTGGCTGGATAGCCTGAATCGGGCACCTGCTACTGTCAATCGCTACAAAGTCACTTTTTCCTCCATCTACCGTTACGGCAAACAGCGGGACAAGATTCAAGTGAACCCGGCTCGCGAAGTGAGCCAGCACAAATTGAACAATGCGATCATCCGATTTTTGAAACCGGACGAGGAAAAGCGGATTCGCACGGTCCTGCAAAGTGCGGTCGATGCCTGCGGCCCTCAAAACGAACGACGCAGGAAGCGGCTGCTGCATCGCATCTACGAGCTCGATATTGCGCTTGGAACGGGAATGCGCAAGGGCGAGCAGTATGGGCTTCGGTGGGGTGACATCGACTTTGATCGTCGCGTCATTACTCTAAGAGATACCAAAAACGGTTCAAGCCGAACCGTGCCGATGATCCAGGATGTCTATCAGGCATTCCGTGCTCTGAAGGCATTAGCACTCGAACGGAAAGATCGCGCGACCGACCGTCCGAATGCTGCGCCAGAAGATGTCGTCTTTGGCATCGGCGACAACAAGAAATGGTGGGAAGCCACGTTGAAGGAAGCGAAGGTGAAAAACTTTCGATGGCACGATCTTCGTCACACTTTCTGTTCTCGTCTTGCTCAGGCGGGCGTGAGCCTCAAAGTGATTCAAGAGGCAGCGGGTCACAAGACAATTGCAATGTCCGCACGATACGCACACATGGATCACACCACACTGCAAAATGCAATGTCGGTCCTAAACCGGTCCTAAACGGTGATGGGAAGAATCAGCGAGGCGACCTTGAGCAAACCTGTGATTGAGACTCGGCTCGCCCATAGAGGCGATGCTTCCGATCTTGCCCGTATCTACAACGAAGGCATCAGAGATAGGGTCGCCACCTTTGAAACTCGCCCCAGAACGCCCGACGATATTCTGGCTTGGTTCGATTCGAGGCACCCCATCGTGGTTGTGATCAAAGATCAATCGGTGGTGGCTTTTGCTTCGAGTTCCCTTTACCGCAGCCGCGATTGTTATGCCGGCATAGCCGAATTCTCGATCTATGTCGAACGTTCTCAGCGGCGGAACGGCTTTGGGAAATTGGCAATGCAACGGCTTCTGGTGGAAGCCTCGGGAGCTGGTTTTTGGAAGCTGTTATCTCGCGTTTTCCCCGAAAACAATGCCAGTCGGAGACTGCTTGCAGGCCTTGGGTTCCGTGAGGTTGGCGTTTATGAAAAGCACGGGCGACTCGACGGCGTCTGGCGAGACGTCGTGATTGTTGAACGTCTGCTTGACGCCAATCTATAAAAAGGTGCTGCAGGTCACCGCGTTGGCGTCCGATCTCCTGCGTGCAAATCGCAGTATTCGCCCTGCAGCCGAACCCACTCAGTCGGAGAAACACAGAAGCCCCCGGGGACAGTGTTCTTGCAGGGTTTCCTCAGCGTCGTCGTGCCAGAGCACGTCACTTTGCCTTCGGCCTCTAACCAGTCCCGAAACTGGGAGAGCGTCACTCCATGGTGTTTCGCATAAAGTTCATCAGGCTCCCTGAGGAAGAGAGCGACATCTTCCGGAGCGAAGAGGCGATCGCATGCGCCGCACTCGGTGGGGATGGCAATGGTGAACTTAATGCCAGACGCGGCGAGCTGACGTAAGGTCTCCAAGTCGCAGGGTGTTGTCGTCTTCATCGTGTGGGGCAGCCTTCAATAACTGAAACTTCAAAACACGGATCACCGACATACTTCCGGATGCGAAGCCGTGAATACAACTCACACTCGGTGCTCGCTCTGACGTGCAAGCAGACGATGCCGGATCGCTAGAGCGATGCCTGAATAGCTTTCTCAACTTCGTCTTTCGCAATCAGACCAGTATGAAGGTAGCGGACATTTCCCTTCCGATCAATGACAACCGTGCTCGGTAGAGCCTCAACTCGGAACTTCGTGAAGGAGTCGTCGGGATCCATACCCCAGGTGTAGGTAATACCAGCTTTCTGCTTGAACGGCGAAACCCGCTTCCAAGACGAGCTCTCCTCCACCGCGCCTAACACCACAACACCGCGGGCCTCATACTTCTTGGAGAATTCTTGGAACCATGGCAATTCTTCTTTACAAGGCGCGCACCAGATACCGAAGAAGTTCACTACCACAACCTTGCCGCGCAACTTGGAGAGGCGAATTGTTTCTCCATTTTCTGCGTGGAGGGTGAAGTCCGGACGGGAGTTCGCTGCGGTTCCAGCATCCCGAGTCGTCCCGTTTAAGAAAGCGGAGCTACCCGAGAACAAGAGGGCGCCACCGATCGCCAGCGTCAGAACAACACTTTTTCCGAACATTCGAGACCTCCTACGGCGTGTCCTCTACCGGATAAACGGCAAAACTTTCAGCCTCGTTTTTGAAGTATCGCTTCCGGAACCAGAACGCTAAATTGACGAGGCCAATCAGGGCCGGAACTTCGACGAGCGGTCCTACAACTCCAACAAATGCCTCTCCCGAATTGAGGCCGAAGACAGCGACCGCGACAGCAATAGCGAGCTCAAAGTTGTTGCCGGCCGCCGTGAAGGACAGCGTTGCCGACTGAGCATAGTCGGCACCGAGCTTCTTTCCCATCAGGAAGCTGGTAACGAACATCAACAGGAAGTACACCACAAGCGGAACCGCGATGCGGACTACATCGAACGGCAGCTTCACGATCAAGTCGCCCTTGAGCGAGAACATCACGAGGATCGTGAACAGGAGCGCGACCAACGTCAGCGGGCTGATCTTGGGGATGAAGCGTGTACGGTACCACTCCTCGCCTTTCGCATTGATCAATACCAGGCGTGTCAGGAAGCCAGCCAGAAACGGCACCCCGAGATAGAGCCCAACGCTCTTAGCGATATCGACGATGCTGATCTGGACGACGCTGCTCTCAAGACCGAACCACTTCGGAACCGCCGTGAGGAAAATCCAGGCATAGAGGCTGTAGAACAAGACCTGAAAGACGCTGTTGATCGCCACCAGACCCGCCACGTAGTCAGTGTCGCCCTCGGCCAGTTCGTTCCATACCAGCACCATGGCGATGCAGCGGGCAATCCCTATCAAAATCAGACCGCGCATATAGGCGGGTTCAGACCGCATGAAGAGAAGTGCCAAGGCACACATCAGCACCGGGCCAATGATCCAGTTCTGGACCAACGAGAGCCCAAGCACTTTCTTATTGCGAAAGACTTCGCCGAGCTTCTCATACCGCACTTTAGCGAGCGGCGGAAACATCATGATGATGAGGCCCACTGCGATGGGAATGTTGGTTGTGCCCGACTGAAAACGATTCACCAACGAAGCGGACTGGGGAACAAAATGTCCGATGCTAACGCCGATCGCCATGGCCAAAAAAATCCAGAGCGTGAGAAAACGATCCAAGAAGGAAAGTTTCTTTCGTTGAGCCGGTACGCAATTGCGCCCCTGGGTAGCGACCGTAGTAGTCATTGAATCCTCTCCGTCCTAAAGCGCTTGTACAGGGACGCTCTGTTCGAGCCTTGCGGGAATCGGTGCACCTTGAATCCCGATGAATTTCGCTGGGGAGCAGCACATTTTCGCCAACTTTGCGCGATCCGCCTGCATCGTCTTGTCGTTCTCCATCCACTGGAGTAGTTCGCGCAGGATCTTTGCGGCACCTTCGTGGGGCGGAGGCTCGATGCGGTAATGCATCCAGATCCCTTCGCGGCGAGTTGTGACGATACCGGCGCTCCTCAGATAGGCCAAATGCCGCGAGATCTTTGGTTGGGGACTTTCCAGGACTTCTACGAAGTAGCAGACACACATCTCTTGGTCGCCCATTAGGTTGAGCAGACGCAAGCGCGTGTTGTCGCCGAGAGCTTGGAAGAACCGTTCGAGATTGAAAACTGCTTTCTTGGCCGCCATTGCCTCCTCAGTATATATGCATACGCGCATATCTGAGGAAGCCCTACATTCGCTTTAACGTATGAATTTCCGATGAACGCCAAAAGCCGGGCCTCGCGGCCCGGCTTCGACGATAGGACGGCCTAGAAGTTCAGCCGCAGCGATAGTTGAATCTGGCGGGACGCGCCAAGACCGACTTGGTTTCCGACCGTCTGGTTGATGACACCCCATGCTGAACCGGCGGCAGACGAGGTGTAGGGTTGGCCCGGC
>Ga0255336_101569_pt1 | contig 15542 bp, 12 predicted proteins | sample MeOH1_35cm_T3_17_FD_189102 | JGI IMG/M metagenome (GOLD analysis project Ga0255336, IMG submission 189102) | Sandy soil microbial communities from University of British Columbia, Vancouver, Canada - MeOH1_35cm_T3_179 | ecosystem: Engineered > Artificial ecosystem > Sand microcosm > Unclassified ...
TTCGCTTGCCCGGCTTCCAACTCGCTTCCTTGTGCATTGATTCCGGTCCCGATTCTGGTCCCGTTCGTGCGGGAGCTTAAGGGCAAAAGGGCCGCTTTGTCGAGTCGGGAAGGCTTAGCGGCGGCCTTCACAGACGCGCCGGAACGATATGCGGGGTAATGAAAATGACCCGTTCGCTGCGTGGATTACGGCGCGCGGTATGACGAAAAAGCCAACCCAATACCGGGATTTTACCGAGCAGCGGGACCCTCGTGACATCTTCGCGTTCGTCGGTGGAATATATCCCGCCGATTGCCACCGTGCCACCGTGCCGCCGTGCCGCCGTCCCCCACCTCCACGCGCGTCTGACCCGCGCAATGCCGTTTGCGTGCCCATGCTCATCCTCTCTTTCCAGGCCGCGCGCCGAACCGTTCGGGCGCTGGCAATGAAACGATTGTGGGCAGCGGCGGTGGTTGCCACCATTCATCCAAGTGGCTAACGTAAAGGGAGAACGCGGCTTAAACGCGCTGCTGCCGGCAGGCACCAAACAAGCGTAGAAAAACGTCAAAAGGACGCGATGCAAACGTTAGCCGTATCAGTCCGTCAACGCTTATCGTGATGAAACAGGTGTCCCCGCGACCTGCGCGCAACACCCAAGTAAGCCAGACGAAAGCCGTAAAGTTGGGCAGCTATAATCGCGGGACCGTTTTTTGGTGGTGCCATGCAATCTCAGTCTCCGTCGTCCCCGCCGTCCCGTCATCCTGACTCTCCAAAGCGCGTTCGCCCGCTCTGGATCAGGCTTTTGCTCGGATTGTTAGTTTGTATTGTCGGGCTGATCATCAGCGCGGGGCTCGTGCTCGGTTATGCGCTCGTGGTTGCCCAGCCCAATCTGCCGTCGCTCGACGCGCTCACCGACTACCGCCCGAAAGTGCCGCTTCGTGTCTACACGGCGGATCACGTGCTGATTGGCGAATTCGGCGAGGAACGGCGCAGTGTCGTGCGGATTCAGGATGTGCCGGATTACCTGAAGAAGGCCGTACTCGCCATCGAAGACGCGCGTTTCTACGATCACGGCGGTGTCGACCTGACAGGTATCCTGCGCGCCGGCACGGTGGCGCTGACAAACGGCCATGCGTCCCAAGGCGCAAGCACGATCACGATGCAGGTCGCGCGAAATTTCTTCCTGTCGAGCGAAAAGACCTACACCCGCAAGATCTACGAGATGCTGCTCGCGTACAAGATCGAGCGCGCGCTGACGAAAGACCAGATTCTCGAGGTCTATATGAACCAGATCTATCTGGGACAGCGCGCTTACGGATTCGCGAGCGCCGCGCGGGTCTATTTCGGCAAGGATCTGAAGGACATTACGCTCGCCGAAGCCGCCATGCTCGCCGGCTTGCCTAAAGCACCGTCGGCGTATAACCCGGTTGTCAATCCGAAACGCGCGAAGGTACGCCAGCAATACATCCTCGAACGCATGCTCGAACTGCGCTATATCACGCAGGAGCAATACGACGCCGCCGCTAAGCAACCGCTCGTCGTGAAGGGCGCAGGGCGCGAGTTCAGCGTGCACGCCGAGTACGTGGCGGAAATGGTGCGCCAGATGATGTACACGCAGTATCGCGAGGAGGCTTATACGCTGGGCCTGAACGTGGTGACGACCATCGATTCCGCCGATCAGGACGCGGCTTACCGCGCCGTGCGCAAAGGCTTGATGGACTATGAGCACCGGCATGGGTATCGCGGACCGGAGGGGTATATCGATCTGCCCACGGACTCGGATGACCGTGAACAAGCTATCGACGACGCCCTCGTCGACCATCCCGACAACGGCGAGATCGTCGCGGCCGTCGTCACTGAAGCGAGCCCGAAGGAGGTCAAGGCGAGTTTTATCGATGGCAACGTGGCAACGGTTCAAAGCAACGACCTGCGTTTTATCGCCAATGCGCTGAGCACGCGGGCGCAGCCGAACCAGCGCATCCGGCCGGGCGCGATCGTGCGTCTGATGAAAAACGACGACGACAACTGGGTCATCACGCAACTGCCGCAAGTGGAAGGCGCGTTCGTTTCCATCGTCCCGCAGGACGGCGCGATCCGCGCGCTAGTGGGCGGCTTCGATTTCAACAAGAACAAGTTCAACCACGTCACGCAGGCGTGGCGCCAGCCGGGTTCGAGCTTCAAGCCGTTCATCTATTCGGCATCGCTGGAAAAGGGTTTGTCGCCGGCAACCATCATCAACGACGCACCGCTCTATTTCAGCGCCGCCGAAACGGGCGGCCAGGCGTGGGAACCGAAGAACTACGGCGGCGGTTTCGACGGCCCAATGCCCATGCGAACCGCGTTGATGAAATCGAAAAACCTGGTCTCTATCCGCATCCTGAGCAACATCGGCCCGAAGTATGCGCAGGGGTACGTGACGAAGTTCGGTTTCGACGCCTCACGTCAGCCAGCCTATCTGCCGATGGCGCTCGGCGCAGGTCAGGTCACGCCGCTGCAAATGGCGACGGGCTATTCGGTGTTCGCGAACGGCGGATACCGGGTGAATCCGTACCTGATCGCCGATATCACCGATCCGCGCGGCGCCGTGGTGTCGCATCCGCAGCCGCTGATCGCCGGCGACACAGCGGCGCTCGCCATCACGCCGCGCAACGCCTACGTGATGAACAGCCTGCTGCAAAGCGTGGCCCAACGCGGCACGGGCGCAAGAACGAACCAGTTGAAGCGCACTGATCTCGCCGGCAAGACAGGCACGACGAACGATTCGCACGACGCGTGGTTCGCCGGTTACCAGCATTCTCTGGTGGCAATTGCGTGGATCGGCTACGACACACCGCGCAGTCTCGGCGACAAGGAAACGGGCGGCGGACTCGCGTTGCCGGTGTGGATGGAGTACATGAGCCGGGCATTGCGCGGCGTGCCGGAATACAAGTCGACGATGCCACCCGACGTGGTCTCGCTCGGCGGCGAACTGTATTTCGACGACTTGACGCCGGGGCACGGCTTTGTGGCAACTATCGGCGTCAGTCAGGCCATGCCGGAAGATGTCAGCGGCACGTCGCCGGCTGTACCCGCGCCGCCAGTTGGCGAGCAGGAAAAGCAGGACATCATGAATCTGTTCAAGGGGCATTGAACACACTTAACCTCAGCCTCGGCCGGTCCGGGGTTTGGGTTGAACGCTCTGCTGAAAACTAAGCTGAAAAGCGAATCGGTTCGCCGGCCTGTTCGCTGGCGTATCGGCTGAGCGCCTCGAAAAACTCGCTGCCATCGCGCGTGTTGCGCCACGCGCCGTCCACATACTTATAGTGAAAGCCGCCCGCCTTTGCCGCGAGCCACACCTCGTGCATCGGCGGCTGCAAGTTGACGATCAGCTTCGTGCGGTTCTCGAATTCAAGCGTCAAAACATTACCGCTGCGCTCGAATTCCACATCGGCTTCGAGGCCGTCCACGTCCCGCTCGATGGCCGCCAGTGCAGCCTCGGCGAGGGTCAGGTATTCGTTGTCGGTCATGCTAAACTCCATCGATTAATTAGTCAGGGACAGTAATGCAAGTCGTCTTCCGGATGAGCGCGATTGTAGCGGCTTTGGCCATTTCCGCCGGCACGCTGCTCGCCGCCTGTGGTCAGCGTGGACCGCTCTATTTACCCGTCGCCCCGCCAATCCCGGCTCGTCCTGCCAGTCTGCCGCCGTTGCCGGCGAGCGGCGCGAAAAACGTAAATGCGCCGGCCGCGGCGTCGTCCGCAATCGACACCGGCGACGTTCCCGACACATCCGGCACGGCGCTGTCACTCTCCCCGGATGACAACATGAAATCGCCCGCGTCAGCATCAGAACCCAAAGCCGCTTCTGCTTCCTCCGGCGAATAATCTTTGCCACACCGCACGCGCTCCCAGCCGAGCGCGTCAGCCGAACCAGAAAACTCATGACTCAATCCGCATTCTCCCGCGCCGAAGGCGTGTTGCAAGTCGAAGGCGTCTCGGCCGTGTCGCTGGCCGAACAGTTCGGTACGCCGCTCTACGTTTACTCGCGCAGCGCGCTGACCGACGCGTATAAAGCTTACGCCGATGCTTGCAACGGCCGTCGCGCCACCATCCACGTGGCCGTGAAAGCCAACAGCAACCTCGCGGTGCTGAACGTGTTCGCGCGACTGGGCGCGGGCTTCGATATTGTCTCGTCGGGGGAACTGGCGCGCGTGCTGGCCGCGGGCGGCAAGGCGGAAAACACCGTGTTCTCGGGCGTGGGCAAGTCGGCGGCGCAAATGCGCGAGGCACTCGATGCCGGCGTGAAGTGCTTCAACGTCGAATCCATTCCCGAGTTGCACGCGCTGAACGAAGTGGCCAAGGCCGCGGGCAAACAAGCGCCGGTGTCGCTGCGCGTGAACCCCGACGTCGATGCCAAGACGCATCCGTACATTTCCACGGGCCTCAAGTCGAACAAGTTTGGCGTGGCCTTTAGCGACGCCCGTGCGACCTACGCGCAAGCAGCGGCCATGTCGAATCTCGACGTGATCGGGATCGACTGCCATATTGGTTCGCAGATCACGGAAGTGAGCCCGTATCTTGATGCCGTCGACAAACTGCTCGACCTCGTCGAGCAGATCGAAGCGGACGGCACGAACATCCATCACGTCGATGTCGGCGGTGGACTCGGCATCACGTACGACGACGAAACGCCCCCGGCTATCGGCCAATTCGTGCGCGCGGTGCTCGCGCATATCGAAGGACGCGGGCACGGTCATCGCGAAGTGTATTTCGAGCCGGGCCGCTCGCTGGTCGGCAATGCGGGCGTGTTGCTCACGCGCGTGGAATATCTGAAGCCGGGTGCGGAGAAGAATTTCGCGATTGTCGATGCCGCGATGAACGACCTCGCGCGCCCTGCGATGTATCAGGCATTTCACCGCATGGAAGCCGTGGAAAAGCGTGCGACGAAAGCGCAGGTCTACGACGTGGTCGGCCCCGTTTGCGAAAGCGGCGACTGGCTTGGCAAGGATCGCACGCTCGCCCTAGAGCAAGGCGATCTGCTCGCGATCTTCTCGGCAGGCGCCTACGGTTTCGTGATGAGCTCGAACTACAACACGCGCCCGCGCGCCGCCGAAGTGATGGTCGATCGTGAACGTGCGCGGCTGGTGCGTGAACGCGAAGAAGTGAAGCAGTTGTTCGCCGGGGAATCGATTTTCCCGGACTGATTGCCAGCGCGAGTCCAAAGCAAACAAAAAGGGCGACGCCATTCAAGCGCCGCCCTTTTTTATTCGCGTGACCCGATCGGCTAAACCGCGCGCCCTCGCGTGATCCGCGACCGCAGCCAGACAATCACCCGCCACGCCAGCAACCCCACCACGATCGAGCCATAGATCTTCGGCAAGATGAGATCGTGCTTGCCCGCTTTCATCCACCAGAAGTGCAGGATCGCGAGCACGACGATCGGATAAATCAGGCTATGCAGCGTTTGCCAGCGCCGCCCGAGTTTTCTCACCATCGCTTTCGGCGACGTCACGGCCAAAGGAATCAGCAGCACGAAGGCCGAGAAGCCGACCAGGATAAACGGCCGCTTGACGATGTCCTTGAGAATGGCCAAGACATCGAACCATTTGTCGAACCAGAGGTACGTCGTGAAATGCAGCGCGACATAGAAGAACGCAAATAGCCCGAGCATGCGCCGAAAGCGCAGGAGCGCGTTCAGGCCGGTCAGCCGACGAACCGGCGTGACAGCAAGCGTGATGCACAGGAACACGAGCGTCCAGAGGCCGGTCGAGCGGGTGATGAACTCGATCGGATTCGCGCCCAGTCCGCCCGTGACGCCGAGCAGCACGATGCGCGCGAGCGGATACAAGCCGCCCAGAAACACCGCTACTTTCGCCGGCACGATCCAGTTTGCGCTGCTCGTCGCGCTGCGCGTCGCCGGCCTGGGTTTTACATCGGAAGCCGAAGCCATGCCGTCTCCCTAGAAGTTGGCCTTCAGATCCATGCCCCGATACAACGACGCGACCTGATCGCCGTAGCCGTTGAACATCAGCGTCTTGCGCTTTGGCGTGAAAAAACCGTCCTCGCCAATACGCCGTTCCGTCGCCTGGCTCCAGCGTGGATGATCGACGTTCGGATTCACGTTCGAGTAAAAACCATACTCTTTCGGCGCATATTCGCTCCAGCTCGTTTTCGGCTGTTGCTCGACAAAACGGATCTTCACCAGCGATTTCGCACTCTTGAAGCCGTATTTCCAAGGCACCACGATACGCACCGGCGCTCCGTTCTGATTCGGCAGCACCTCGCCGTACAAACCGACCGTCAGCAGCGCCAGCGGATTCATCGCCTCGTCCATGCGCAAACCTTCGGAATAGGGCCAGTCGAGAATCGGGTCGGACAGCCCCGGCATCTGCGAGGGATCGGCCAGCGTGATGAACTGCACGTACTTCGCGTTGCCCGTCGGCTGCGCGCGCTTGATGATTTCGGAGAGCGGAATGCCGATCCATGGAATCACCATCGACCACCCTTCCACGCACCGCAACCGGTAAATACGCTCCTCGAGCGGCGCGAGTTTCACGATTTCGTCGATGTCATACACCTTCGCGTTCTTGATCTCACCTTCCACCGATATCTTCCACGGCCGGGGCCGCAGCGTGTGCGCGTTTTGCGCCGGATCGGCCTTGTCGGTGCCGAACTCGTAGAAGTTGTTGTAGCTCGTGATGTCCTTGAACGCGGTGACCTTGTCCATGGCAACGAACTTCGTGTTCGTGCTCGCGGCAAGCTTCTGACCCTTTGGATCGGGCGATGTCATCGTTGCGAGCGCTTCGCCGTTCACGCCGACAAGACCCGTCGCGGCCAGCGCGCCAGCCGCCCGTAATACGCGCCGGCGGTTCTCGAAGAACGCTCGCGGCGTGATTTCACTGCGGGCGATGTCGTCGCCGAAAAGCTGGCGCTTATGTTTGATAACCATCTCGATGCTCCTGGAATTCGTGTTGCGCTTCGCGTCGACGTCGCCGCTATAGCTATATTCGTGACAAACACCGAATCGGTTTCACCTATTCCGCCCGGGCAATAAAAAAACCGCCAGCAGGCCTTGCGTGGCGGTTTTTCGAGACGGCGTGAGCGTCGGATCTTACAGTTTGCCGTAGCTATGCAGGCCGGAGAGGAACATGTTGACGCCGAGGAAAGCGAAGGTGGTGACCAGCAAACCCGTGAGCGCCCACCACGCGGCGACCGAGCCGCGCAGACCTTTCATCAGACGCATGTGCAGCCACGCGGCGTAATTCAGCCAGACGATCAGTGCCCACGTTTCCTTCGGGTCCCAGCTCCAGTAACCGCCCCACGCTTCGGCGGCCCACAGCGCGCCGAGAATGGTCGCGATGGTGAAGAACGCAAAACCAACCGCGATCGACTTGTACATCACGTCGTCAAGCACTTCGAGCGACGGCAGGCGATCCGCCAGAATGCCGCGCTCCTTGACCAGATACGTGACGCCGACCATGGCCGCCAGCGCAAAGCTGCCATAACCGATGAAGTTCGCCGGCACGTGGATCTTCATCCACCAGCTTTGCAGGGCGGGCACGAGCGGCTGGATTTGCTGGGCATCGCGGGAGATGGAATACCACATCAGGAAGCCGACGGCGGCGCTGATCACCAGCAGCACGAACGCGCCCATTGCACGCGTGCTGTAGTGCTGCTCGTAGTACAGATAAAACAGCGACGTGATCAGGCAGAAGAGCACGAATACTTCATACAAGTTCGAAATGGGGATATGGCCCACGTCCGAACCGATCAGGTAAGACTCGTACCAGCGCACCATCAGACCGGTGAAGCCCATCAACACGGCTGCCCAGGTCATCTTCGAGCCAATCGCCCCGCCCGTGGGCGAACGCGAAATCAGGCCGATCCAGTAGAACACCGTGGCCAGCACGAGCAGCGCGCTCATCCACAAAATGGCCGACTGGCTGGACAGGAAGTACTTGAGGAAGAAATTGGTATCGGCGCGCGCGAGATCCGAGTGATAAAGCTGCAACGACGACAGCGACAACAACGCGATGCACGCAATCAGCAGCCGCACCGGCTTCCAGCGCCATCCGAGCACCACGAACGTCGGCACGGCGCAGCAAAGCACCAGCTTGTCGTAGTAGTTCATGAACGGGTAATACCGGTACAGCGCGAAGCCTGCACCGGCGACCATTGCCAGCGCGAACAGCCAGTCGGTCACACCGAGACGCTTAAGAAACGGACGTTCGTCGAACAGGGCTGAATCGACGGGTACTTTGCCCGCGCGCTGTTGCGCCGAAGTCGAATGCGAGGAGGCTTGTGTGAGGTCCATGATCTTACCGAGTTGAATCCTGCGGGCCGGTGGACTTCGCGTCCGCGGGCGTTTCCGGTGATGGCGATACCGGCTGTGGCTTGACACCGAGCATGGCGCCGATCGCGTCGCGCGTTTGCGCGAACTCCTTCTCGAAATCGAGCGTACGGCGCGCGGTGGACATGGCCATCAACACACTCGTGCCGCCCGTTGTTGTGTCTTTGAGCCAGAACCAGAGACGACGTTCACGCACGTAGAACATCGAGAAAATGCCGAGCACCAGCAGAAGGCTGCCAAGATACACCACTTTTTTACCCGGTGCGCGTGTCAACTGGAACACCGAAGCCTGGATCTGCTTGAACGAATCGAGTTGCAGAAAGACCGGCGATCCGTACAGAAAGCTGTCCGAAAGCGCATTGATCGACGATTGCACGAACTGCGTGTTTTTCGCGTCCGGTTGCGCTTCCGGCAGGCCGTTCTGAGCGCGCGAAATCTGCCACAAATCCCACGTCGCGCCTTCCAGCATTCTTAGCAATAAGCCTGCCGCCTTTTCCTGTTCGCCCTTGGGCACGGATTTATCGATAAAACCCGCTATCGCCTGGAAACCGCCCAGCACGGCGCCCGGCTGCCCCGGCACAGCCGCCACGCCGGTTTCGTCAGCGCCGGCGAACAGGTTCAGCACGCGCGATGCGCTCTCTTCCAGATGTTTCTGCAATTCCGCGTTGGCTTCCGGCACCGAGCGCTGCGCGAAACGACGCGCGGCTTCGTCGCGCATCGCGGGCGTTTCGAGCGCGGCGCGCAGGCTCATCCACTGTTTGAGCGAACTTTGCTCGTCGGCGGGAATGCGCAGATAACGGAACGGATCGTTCGGGCTCAGGCGCATGCCGGCGAGGAACATCTGCTGGCCTTGTACATCGACGGGCAGCATGTAGTTGTTGAACTCACGCGCCTGGCCGTCCGTGCCGCGCACCTTGTATTGCACCGATGGCCCCACATTACGCAAATCCGTCGGTTTTGACGTCTTCGCGCCGGAACCGAGCCGTTCATCGAAAGCCTGCTTCAGCGTCTGCGTCTGACCGACACCGCGGGCATCGATTGAACCATTGCCATCGGTGACGTTTTCCACATTGATCGCGCGGAAATCGGTGAATTCCACGCTTTCACCCTTGCCGCCGATGATCTGCGGACTCACCGGCGCCGTGCCGCCGATCGCGCCGTCGAACGGCGTGGTTTTCGCGCTGCCGCCGGACATGGGCCAGGCGGTCATTGAGAGTTTCGAGCCGCCGTCCTGGAAGCTCGATTGATAGATCGAAATACCGTCGTAGGTGAACGGCTTGTTCACTTCCACGCGCGCCGGGATGCGCTTGCCGCTCGCGTGATCGATCACGACGATATCGCTCGCGAACAGCTTCGGCATGCCGGTCGAGTAATAATCGACGATGAATTTATCGAGCTGAATGGAGAACGGCAGGTCCTGGATCAACGAGCCGTCCTGCTGGTTGAGAATGGCGGTTGCAACGTGCTGCCCTTCCGGCACCCACGCGTACCCACGGAACGTGAGGTTCGACGTCGGCAGCCGATGGTTCGGCGCAATGTCGTTGATGACTTCGTTCGACGCGATCGGCGTCTTGTTGAAGAGCCACATCTGCAGCTTGATGGGCAGGTTGCTGTCGAGCAAACCGCCAATGCAGATGATCACGATCGCCAGATGCGCGGAGATATAACCGAGCTTCGTGAGCGCGCCGCGCTTCGCCGCGATCAGCGTCGCGCCGCTGTCGGTCTCGCGCGTCACGAACTTGTAGCCCATCTTGCCCGCGAGCCGTTGCAGCTTGGCGGCGGTATCGGCGCGCGCTGACGGCACCAGCGGAAACTCGCCCTTGTGGTGGAACGCGCGCAGGCTGCCTTCGCGCACCCGATCCTTCCAGCTCTTCATGTCCGCGATCATCTTCGGGCCGTTGCGGATCACGCACAGCGACACCGAGATCACCAGGAAGATCAGGATCAGCATGAACCACCACGCGCTGTACACGTTGTAGAGGCTCAGGCCGCGGAAGATGTCGGCCCAGAACGGACCAAACTGGTTGACGTAGTTCGGGTACGGATCTTCCTGCGTAAGAACCGTACCGATGATGCTTGCTGTCGCGAGAATGACGAGCAGCGAGATGGCAAAGCGCATCGAACTAATGACTTCGATGGCCCGACGCACGCTGCTACGGTTCGACTTCGACTGCAATCCCGACGTGGTGACGCTCATTCAAACTCCGGCTGAACAGCAAAAAAGGGTGGAGACGCAAGCGGTCGATGACCGGCGTCCCACCCTTTTTTCTTATTTGTGCGCCGGCCTCGTCGGACCGGCTTCGTAATGTGCACGCACTAGGACTAACGCATATGACGTCCGGACGACGATGCGCGCATCTTAATGCAGACCTGCGCTCAGTGCAGACCGCTGCCCTTTAATGCAGACCGGCAATGTAGTCCGCGACCGCCTTCACTTCCGCTTCGTTGAGGCGCAGCGCGATGGTGTGCATCGGCTCACTGTTGTTGCGCGTGCCCTGCGCGAACGCGGTGAGTTGCGCCGCCGTGTAGTCGGACCACTGGCCCGACAACCGCGGATACTGCACCGGCACGCCCACGCCCGTTGCCCCATGACAGGCGGCACACGCCGGCACGCCTCTATCCGCTATACCGCCACGATAAATCTTCTGCCCGAGCGCCACGGTGTTCTTGTCGCGCGCGTAGCCCGGCTTGGCCTTCTGAGTCTCAAAATAGGCCGCCACGTTGACCATGTCCTGATCGTTCAACGCACCCGCCATGCCCGCCATGATCGGATTCTTGCGCGCCGGCTCTTTCGCGCCGGGCTGCGTCTTGTAATCCTTCAACTGCTTGACGATGTACCCGGCATGTTGGCCTGCGAGCTTCGGAAACGCGCCGCCGGCACTGTTGCCGTCCGCTGCGTGACACGATGCGCAAACCTGAGTGGCAATGGCCTGACCCCGTGTCACGTCAGGCTTGGCGGGGGCTCCGGGGGCACCCGTCTCTGCCGCTTGCGATGTGACTGTCCAGCCTACCAACCCCGCTCCGAATGCTGCTGCTAATTCCAGGACCATCAGAGTCTTGTACAGTCGGTTCATTCGCGTACCCTGTTTTTCGTCTTGTGAGAATTGTGAGGTTCTGCAAAACGACGGTTACCGATGCACTGCAAGACACCCGACAGAGGACTCGATACGGATTAAAAAGTCACCCGTTGCGCGCCCCGAAATCTGTCTTCAAACCTGTCTCACTCCTTATCCCGCTTGGGTCTTGCGTGCCCTGGCTGGTCTTCGTACAACCGTCGTATTGTACAATAACTCGCTAAACGCAAAGACGCCAGTCGGGGCAAGCCCAGTATTCAGTGGCTCCTTACAGCTCGAGTTTCCACAGAATTTCACTTTCGGTCTTCCCATGTCGTCATTTCTGCTCCATCAAGCCCGTTTCTTTACGACGGTCAATCACCTGCGCGATCTGCCTCCGACGCCACAGCCGGAGATCGCATTTGCGGGACGCTCGAACGCGGGCAAATCGACGGCCATCAACCTGCTATGCAATCAGAAGCGGCTGGCATTCGCCAGTAAGACGCCGGGGCGCACACAGCACATCAACTACTTCGCCATTGGCCCGGCGGACCAGCCCAGGGCGCATGTGGTCGACTTGCCGGGTTACGGGTACGCGGAAGTGTCGGGCAATGCCAAGCTGCACTGGCAGCAATTGCTGTCCACGTATCTGCAAAGCCGCGCTCAGCTGGTCGGCATGATCCTGATGATGGACTCGCGCCGTCCGCTGACCGAACTCGACAAGATCATGCTCGACTGGTTTGCGCCCACCGGAAAGCCGATTCACGCCTTACTGACCAAATGCGACAAATTGACGCGGCAGGAAAGCACGAATACGTTGCGCGCGACCAAGAAAGCATTCGATGAGTACACGGCAGCAGGATATCGCGGCGAATTGACGCTTCAACTCTTTTCAGCACTGAAGCGCGTCGGGCTGGACGAAGCGCACGAGAAAATCGAGAGCTGGCTGATTCCCAAGGCCACAGAGGAAACCGCTCCGGAAGACGAAGCGCAGTGAATGCGAAAGTGCAGCGTGGACGGGTTTTTGACCCAATTTATGTCGTCAGACATAAAAAAACCCGCCGCATGACGGCGGGTCAAACAGCCTGATCGAATCCTTTACGATCATCACAGGCACCCGCTCAGGGAGGAGAAGCGGGGAGGTCGGCGCTAAGCGCATAGCTCGATCGATATGATATACCATTGTCTCGAAAAGGTTCTGAACGCGCCCGCGCCCTATGCCTGCGGCGGTTGTGCGACGTTTCGGGCAGCGTTCGTGGCCGCTGATCCAGCACCCGCTCCCCGATTGCCTGATCGGGTTATCCTCGCGTTATCCATCACCCCCCACGCAAAGTCATGAGCTTCTATCCGCATCATCGTCCGCGCCGCATGCGCCGTGACGACTTTTCGCGCCGCCTGATGCGCGAAAACCTGTTGACCACAAACGATCTGATCTATCCGGTGTTTATCGTCGAGGGATCGAATGTGCGTCAGGCCGTCCCGTCGATGCCCGGCGTCGAGCGCACATCGGTCGATTTGCTGATGAAAGTCGCCGAGCAGTGCGTCGAGCTGGGCGTGCCAGTCATCTCGCTGTTCCCGGCTATTGAACCCTCGCTGAAAACGCCTGACGGCCGTGAAGCGACGAATCCCGAAGGTCTGATTCCGCGTGCCGTGCGCGAATTGAAGAAAAACTTTCCCGAGCTGGGCGTACTCACCGACGTCGCGCTCGACCCGTACACCAGTCACGGACAGGACGGTGTCCTCGACGAACATGGTTACGTCATCAACGACGAAACCAGCGAAATTCTAGTCGAACAGGCGCGCGCGCAGGCCGAAGCGGGCGTGGATATTGTTGCGCCGTCGGACATGATGGACGGGCGCATCGGCGCGATTCGAGAAATGCTCGAGAGTGACGCACACATCCACACGCGGATCATGGCGTACGCCGCGAAGTATGCGTCGGCGTTCTACGGCCCGTTCCGCGATGCGGTCGGCTCCGCTGCGAACCTCGGCAAGAGCAACAAGATGACGTACCAGATGGACCCGTCGAATTCCGATGAAGCCTTGCGCGAAGTGCGGATGGATATCGAGGAAGGTGCGGACATGGTCATGGTCAAGCCAGGCATGCCGTATCTGGATATTGTGTATCGGGTGAAAGAAGAGTTTCGCTTTCCAACGTACGTTTATCAGGTCAGCGGCGAGTACGCGATGATCAAAGCCGCCACGCAAAACGGCTGGCTCGATCACGACAAGGCGGTGATGGAGTCGCTGCTGGCATTTAAGCGCGCGGGCGCGGATGGCGTGCTCACGTACTTTGCGCTGGATGCCGCGCGGCTTTTGCGGGCTGCTTCGAAGTAAAGGTTTTTGTGCCTTGAAAGGGCGACGCTTTGGCGTTGAAAGCGTCGCAGTTGGAATGCGTGAGACGGGGTGGCTTTCTGCAAGAGGACGGCCGCCTTGATCGTCCTGCTACGGGATCGCTATCCGGCCTTCCTCGACACGGCAGTACCCGACCCACGCTCGCGGAAATGCAGGTCAACTTGAGCGGCGACACTCGAGCCAAGCGGCTCTGTCCGGCGCGGCGCCGATTGATCGCGAAATCAAGTCGCCCACGCAGCGAACCCTCACACCAGCGGCAGACAGATCTCCGTGAGCAAGTCAGCAGGCGCGGTCTCCTTGGGGTTGTTCAGGTACTCCTCGAATGCCGGCGCATCGGCCGCTTCCCGGCCCGACTGCACGAGCCACGTCCCATATAGCCACTGGTAAGCGGCGTGCATATCGCTGTAGGGTCCTCGATGCCGCAGCACCGCATACTGACCGCCACGCAGCGGCGTCAGCACGACCGGCGCGGCGAAGTCGATATCGACATCGCGCGGCAACACCACCCCAGCCTTCGACCTCAACTCTGCTTCGGCCACGATCCCCGGATCGTCATAGAAGATGCCGATCATCCGCATCTCGGCAGACAGCAAATTCCTGCCGGCCAGCCAAGCAATCAGCGAGTCGAACGCCTTGCCAATCTGCATATATGACCCGACATGATTAACGGATACAACGTTCATCGCCGGGACCTCACGAATCACCACTTCGCGCATCACCATTTGAGCGTCTCCTGATAGCGCCGGCCGAAACCGGCTATGAGTGCCTTGCTTGCGATACTGCGCCGGCGGCATCCCGAACGCCGCCCTGAACGTGCGTGAAAACGACTGCAAACTGCTATACCCCGAGCGTTCTGCAACCTGCGCGATCGGCATCGCCCCATTAGCCAGATAGCCGGCCGCGCGATGCAGCCGCAATCTGCGCACGGTCGTCGCGACTGTCTCGCCGTACATCGCCTGATAGATCCGGTGCCAGTGATACGGCGACAAACACGCGATCCCGGCCAGCCGATCTATATCCAGAGGCTGGTCGAGGTGATCGTAAATATGATCGAGCACGCGCTTTAGCCGTGCTTCGTAACGGGCTCGATGGGGCGGATCGTTCATGAGCGTGTCGATGAGAGCGCGAGCGTTGAGTACGGGCAAACATACCACGCCCCGATTTACCAAATCCTGCGGACTTGAGATACCTAAGTCGGTCGGATCGGTTTCTGGCCGACAACCTTGCCCGCCGCTGAAGCACAGCTTCGCGGTCTGTCACTTATCGTGCCGCCCTTTACATCGCTTATCCGAGAGAAACGACGCACGTTCGCGTGTTCCGAACGTGCGTCACTTTTCTCATATCAGAATCACGTCGTGGGCGCCGATAGTTTGTCCAGGCTTTTCAAGAAGGTATCCGCCGACTCATACCCCACGACTCGCACCACTTCGTTTCCCTGCGCGTCGAAGAAGATGATGCCCGGCGGCCCGAACAGTTTGAAGCGCTTGAGCAACGCCTGATCGTCGGTGTTGTTTGCCGTGACATCCGCGCGCAGCAGGTTAAGTTGCGCCAAGCGCGCCCGCACGCGTGGGTCGCTGAACGTGAGATGTTCCATCTCCTTGCACGATACACACCAGTCCGCGTAGAAATCGAGCATCGCCGGACGGCCGGCCGCTTTGAGCGCCAAGTCCAGTTCCGCCGACGATCTGACCGGCGCGAAGACTTCTCCGGGCGCGGACTGCTGCGCGCTGACCCCAGCGCCGGAGCCCGTGCGCGCTGCAAACACGGCGAGCGGCCGAAGCGGATCGGTGGCGCCCGCAGCGAGCCCGACAAGCAATGCAGCGCCCCA
>Ga0255336_101570_pt1 | contig 15540 bp, 18 predicted proteins | sample MeOH1_35cm_T3_17_FD_189102 | JGI IMG/M metagenome (GOLD analysis project Ga0255336, IMG submission 189102) | Sandy soil microbial communities from University of British Columbia, Vancouver, Canada - MeOH1_35cm_T3_179 | ecosystem: Engineered > Artificial ecosystem > Sand microcosm > Unclassified ...
GACAATGGCCTATAAAACTCCGTTAAGGAACTTGTACAGCCTGCGGGAGCGGGCGCCTTACGGTCTGAAAAACGTTGCGTTACGCAATCGTGTTGCCCGAAGTATGCAGCATGAAGGAAATTCAGACATCGGCGCAGCCAGCCTGTCAATGCATCATATTTTCGAAGCAAGAAATCTCGCGCGGTTCGTGCTTAAGAATATTGCGACAGTAAAGGCTGACTGCCTGTTAATTCATGCGATCGACGACGACATCGCTACGACCGCCAACGCTGATTGCGTGTACGCCAGAATTAAATCGCTACGTAAGCGTAAGATTTTTTTGGACGATTGTTATCACATCATTACGATGGACAATGAGCGTGAACTTGTCGCGAGGGAGACAGAATGGTTTTTCGAAGAGGCTGCGGAATCCCGCCGTCTCGGGTTAACCAGCGGCTCAGACGAGGATCTGCTCCGGTCGGCAAGCGGCGGTCTAACCTGAAGGAGTGCTTCTTGCCACGCGCTGCAGGTATGTTCAGAAGGTGGAAGAGCTGACCCTACGAAGCACTCGACCAACGTAATACGACACGCATCGAGATTGTTGCAGGGCGCTGGTACCCCAATGCTTAGTAAGCGCCCGGTAATGGCATCTTGAATCGAACCAGCAGCCGTGGGAGCATCACGTCCACTAACGAATAGGTGGACAAGTGAACACTATTGACCAGGATGCCGTTTCAGGGCGCCGCAAACGGCGGCGATACACCGATGAATTCAAAGCGGAAGTAGTGGCAGCCTGCCAGAGGCCAGGCGTTTCGGTTGCCGCGATCGCGTTGATGCATAAGCTACATGCCAACCTGCTTCGGCGTTGGTTGGAGAAAGCCGAGAGCGGCGCAACGACGACGGGCAGTGACGTCGTGGCAATGAAGCCGTCAGAGGCGGCACCCATACCATCTGCTGTCGTCCCCGTTCAACTGAGCGACGCGAGTGCTCATCAAAGGGACATCCGCGTCGAGGTACGGCGGGGCCAATAATCGATCACGGTCGGTTGGCCGACGTCAAACGCAGCCCAGTGCGCAGCGTGGGTTACGCGAGTGGCTGAAATGATCCGCATCGACGAGGGGTGGCTCGCGGTTGACCCGCTGGACATGCGAGCGGGTTTCGATGCGGTATTCGCGCGCGTGGTCGCCTTGTTTGACGCGGCGCATCCGCACCACGCCTATCTCTTCACCAACCGCCGGGCCAACCGCATGAAGGTGCTCGTGCACGACGGAATCGGAATCTAGCTGGCAGCACGACGGCTGAACCAGGGCCAATTCGTCTGGCCGCAGCCCGGAACCGACACGCGTCGGGTGATCACGCAGGAGCAACTGGCCGGACTCGTGCTCGGATTGCCGTGGCAGCGCATTGGTCAGGACGGCGTGATTCGCGTGGTGTGAGCCGGCCCGCGGAAATCGGTGCGTTTGCCAATACCCTTGTTGAAGGGGCTTTGGCACACTATCAGTCATGATCGACAGGACACACCTCCAGGACATGAGCGCAGAGGAACTGCGTGCGCTCGCCCTGGAATTGATGACGGAAGTTCAGGCACAACAGCGCCGTTCGAGGTCGCCATTCAATTTGAGTAGCCAAGGCCTAGTCCGCCCCCGCTCAACGGTCGGTTTCTGGCGATCAATTTGAAGAGCGAATTGACGCAACGGGACCCAGCCTGTGTGAAAACGCTTTGATCGCCTAAACTGAATCAACGCGCTGAGACCGGGTGACTCATGAAGCGATTCGTTGAAGGCGATGACCGCAAGCAGGCCGCATTACTTCCAGAATGTGTCGATGACTACGTCGGGCAGGACAATCCGGTGAGAGTAATCGATGCCTTCGTCGACGAACTTGATCTCGCAGAGCTCGGTTTCAACGGTACTACACCGGCGCTCACGGGCCGGCCGTCTTACCATCCTGGCGTGATGCTGAAGATCTATATCGACGGCTATCTGAACCGGATACCGTCGAGCCGGCGACTTGAGCGCGAATGCCAACGCAATGTTGAGCTGATGTGGCTGAAAGGACGGCTTGCTCCGGACTTCAAGACGATCGCGGACTTCCGCCGTGACAGCGGCGCCGCGATCCGCACCGTATGCCGGCGTTTCGTCGAACTGTGTCGCGGGCTCAAGCTGCTATCCAGTGACATGGTGGCTATCGACGGTAGCAAGTTCAAGGCATCGAACACCCGCGACAGGAACTACACGGCAAGCAAGATTGACAAGCGCCAGAAGCAGATCGAGGAAAGTGTGCAGCGATATCTCGATCTGATTGAAAGTGCAGACCGCACCAGTCCTACCGGGTTCGATGTAAACACGGTCAGGCTCTACGAGAAGATCGCCGTGCTGCGCCAGCAGATGCGGGAGCTCAAACAGATCGGCAGGCAACTGGAAGAGCAGCCGGACAGGCAGTTGTCGCTGACGGATCCGGACGCACGCTCAATGGCAACGAGTGGAAGAGGCTTCGGCATAGTGGGCTACAACGTCCAGGCAGCAGTTGATACGAAACATCATCTGATCGTTGAACACGAAGTAACGAATGTCGGCAACGATCATGGACAACTCAGCAAAATGGCGATATGCGCGAAGCGCGCGATGGGCAGATCGAGGCTGAAGGTTGTTGCGGACCGCGGTTACTTTAGCGGGCCGGAGATAAGGGCATGCGATCTGAATGGCATCAGCGCGTATGTTCCCAAACCGCTCACGTCGGCATCCCGGAAAAAAGGTCTGTTTACGAAGGCCGACTTTATCTACGTAGCGAAAAGCGACACGTATCGATGCCCTGCTGGCGAGCGGGCGATCCATCGATTCACGATTGTCGAGCATGACCTGAATCTGCGAGTCTACTGGCCCAGCGCGTGCCCACGTTGCCACCTCAAAGAACGATGTTCACCGTCTGACTATCGTCGAATTCGGCGATGGGAGCACGAGAATGTGCTTGAAGTGATGCAGCGTCGGCTCGACCGCAAACCTGACGCCATGACCATCCGCAGAAGTACCGTTGAGCATGTCTTCGGTACGCTCAAGCACTGGATGGGCCCCGCACACTTCCTAACCAGGACGCTCAGGCGGGTGAGTACGGAGAATGAAATGAACGCGTCCCACCCGTGAACGGTGGAGTCGCACGCAAGTGGATCCACACAGACCAACGACGTCGAAGTGTCCAGGATGGTAGATCATAAAGGTCTTCAAGGCGAACTGGAGAGTCCGAGATGAACCCCACACCGGTTGGAATTGACATCGCGAAATCGGTTTTCCAAGTGCACTACGTGGACGAGGAAACAGGCGAGATTGTGAACAGGCCAATCAAACGGCAAAAATTCCTGGAACACTTTGCGAACCGCTCTCAATGCTTTATCGGCATCGAAGCGTGCGGAGGTGCTCACCACTGGGCACGAGAGCTCGCCAAGATGGGGCATCAGGTGAAGCTGATGCCGGCAAAGTACGTCAAAGCGTTCAACATTCGTAACAAGAATGATGCGGCCGATGCCCGTGCGATCTGGCTGGCGGTCCAGCAGCCTGGCAAACCCGTGGCGGTGAAGACCGAGATGCAACAGGCGATGCTGGCGTTACATCGCATGCGGCAGCAACTGGTGAAGTTTCGTACGATGCAGATCAACAGCCTCAGAGGCTTGCTCACTGAGTATGGCGAAGTGATGAGCAAAGGCCGTGCGGCACTGGACGGGGCGATACCGAGCGTGTTGGCAAGGATCAGCGAGCGCCTTCCAACGGTGCTGGTCGATACGATGCGCGAGCAGTGGAACGGTTTGGCAAAGCTTGACGAGCAGATTGCCGCGATCGAGCGCCGAATGCGCGAGTGGGTCAAGAACGATCCCGCCGTAAAGGCGATCAGCGAAATTCCAGGCGTGGGTCTGTTGACTGCAACCGCTGCAGTGGCAACGATGGGCGATGCGAAGGTATTTCGCTCCGGTCGGGAATTTGCTGCGTGGGCTGGTCTTGTACCCAGACAGAGTGGTTCCGGCGGCAAAGTGAATTTGCACGGTATAAGCAAAAGGGGCGACACGTATCTCCGAACACTGCTGATCCATGGCGCGCGCGCCGTGTTGAGTCACGCCAAGGATGCGGGCACTTGGATTGAGGAGATGCGCAGGCGTCGCCCAGCGAATGTCGTGATCGTCGCGCTCGCCAACAAGATGGCACGGATGATCTGGGCGGTTCTGGCGCATGACCGTCCATACCAGAGGGATTACGTGAGCAGGAAGCCGGCATAAGCGGTAACTGCTTCGCGAACAACTAACTTGCAATCAGATTGATACGTCTAAAGGTTGCGCAGGCACCGTATGTGATGACACAGCAGGTCGGACCATGACCCACGAAACCTGAAGGCTCATACGAGCTTCGAGCTCGCACGGAGAATGAGGCATGGGTCAGCGGATTTCATAGTGGGCCGCAGCGGATAAGGCTGCAACAAGCCCGGATATAGAGCCGCGATCAACCTGTTTCCCAGAACACACGAGAGCTTGCTCAAACGGGACGCGTTCATATAGATGAGCCTTCAGGTGTTGGCTTACAACCTCAAGCGGGTCTTGAACATACTCGGCGTTCAGGGAACATTGAAGGCTATGAAGATGGTCGAAAGCTAAAGCCCTGAGGGGCTTTGTTGCGCACGCGACTGTCGATCGGCGCAAGCTGTCTGGGCCGAACGAGATTGACCTGATCGGCAATCGCTCGCATAGCCGCGAAAAACCAGTTTCCACACAAGCTGTACCCAATGCCGCCGTTCGACCCACTTTCGCAACCGTCCGCTGCGAAAACATCGCCTGACGTTCACACGCCTTCTGTCATGGATCGCCGCCGTTCGTGCAATCAACTTCGATGCAGTTTAGCCCGGCAATACAGGCTTCGACGGCGATCCTGACCTTTGCCGACGAAAGCGTCTACTACTGGAATTTGCACAACATCCAGCTTGTCAATTACGCGGGTAACAGTTCGCGGATTTCGGTGATCGCGGTATTACGATATTCTCTCAGCGACGGTGGCCCATAAATTCGGAGCACGAGTTGATCGACAAATTAGTCGATCGTAAACTATAGCTGCCTCTGATCGCGCGGACGCATACCTTCGTGGGATCTGCTACAGCTGTCAGGCGGCGCGTATGTCCCTGTCAATGCACGAGCCGTTGGTGATCTCTTCTACGTGCTCCGATTCAGCGAGGTCAGGACGACCATCAAAATCGGCGATGGGCAGGGTAATAATGGCGGCTCTGCCAGTTGGACTTTTTTAAAAATCCGAGCCAGTGTCATCGGCACCTGTAAATTGATACACCGTCGGCACTGAGGAATTGATACACCTCGACGAAGGGATAATGGCCGCTTTGAGCGGCGATGATCTCGTACGAGGGATACATGCAGATCAGGATATTGCACAAGCAGGGCAAGAGCCTGCGTGCCATTGCTTGTGAGGTTGGCTGCTCGGTCAACACGGTGAGGAAGTATCTGGCGACGCAGGACGCGCCAACATTTCGGCCCGCGGAGACTCTGCGCGAGTCGATACTGAAACCGTTCGAAGCCTATCTTCGGGAACGGATTGCGTCAGCGGCACCGGACTGGATTCCAGCGACAGTTCTGTGGCGCGAGATCCAGTCGCGGGGATTCGATGGCGGCGAGAGAATCGTGCGCAAGTTCGTTGCGACATTGCGGCCTGTACCGGTGCCCGATCCTTTGGTGCGATTCGAGACTGCTGCGGGCGATCAGATGCAGGTCGACTGGGTCGAGTTCCGCCGGCGCAAAGGAGCGAATCTCTTCGCATTCGTGGCCACTCTCGGCTATAGCCGCGCGACCTACGTCGAATTCGTTTCCGACATGCGACTTGATACTTTGCTCAGGTGTCACGTCAACTGTTTTAACTGGTTCGGCGGTGTGCCGCGCCGTGCGCTTTTTCGACAACATGAAAACCGTTGTCATCGAACGGGATGCATACGGTCCGAAGCAGCACCGCTTCCAGCCGGGGTTTCTCGACTTCGCCCGGCATTACGGGTTTAAGCCCGAGCTTTGTCGGCCCTATCGTGCGAAGACCAAAGGCAAGGTCGAACGGATGAACGGATATTTGCGCCGCAGTTTTTACGTTCCGCTGGCCGCTCAGTTCAAGGCGGCCGACATCGAACTGGACGTGACGACCGCCAACACTGAAGTCTGGCGTTGGCTACGCGAAGTTGCGCATGTCCGGCTACATGGCACGACCCGCCTGAAGCCAGGCGAGCAACTGCTTGTTGAGCAGAAGGCCTTGCAGAGCGTCCCGCCACCTTATCCGGCGCTGTTACCAGCAACGACACCGGCGAGCGGACAAGAGTTGCGCGAGCGATTCCACGACTGGTTGTCTCCGCTGCAGCACCCGCTGTCCGTGTACGACCAACTGATTGGGGTTGCGGCATGAACATCGCACACGAACGCGTGGCGCAGCTATGCGCCCAACTGAAGCTCACGACCATCGCGGACGAGCTGCCACACCTGGCGCAAAAGGCGATCGCCGACGAGATGAACCTCACAGAGTTTCTCGAATCGGTACTTAAGGCTGAGCACACAGCGCGGCTCGTCAGGCAGCGCGCGACGTTTGCGCGCCTGGCAGGCTTCCCGACAATCAAGACCCTTGACGGTTTCGACTTCGCCGCAGCCAGCGGTGTACCCAGGTCTCAGGTCCAGGAGCTGGCCAGTCTGACGTTTCTGGAGCGAAACGAGAACGTCGAATTACTTGGTCCGAGTGGCACAGGCAAAACGCACATCGCAATGGCACTTGGTTATGCAGCAACGCAAGCAGGGATCAAGGTGCGCTTCATCACGGCAGCAGACCTGCTGATGATATTGACCACGGCACATCGACAGAATCAGCTGGGAGACGCGCTAAAACGGTTCGTCAATCCGTACCGGCTGTTGATCATTGATGAGATCTGGTACTTGCCGATGAGCCGTGAGCAGGCCAACCTGTTCTTCCAGGTAATCGCCAAACGATACGAGCGCGGCAGTCTGATCGTGACCAGCAACCTTCCGTTCGGGCAGTGGGACCAGACATTCGCCGATGACGCAACGCTCACAGCTGCCATGCTCGACCGGCTATTGCATCACGCTCACGTCGTGGCAATTCAGGGCGAGAGCTATCGACTACGCGACAAGCGCCGCGCCGGACTGGTTATGAAGAGATCTACTACGACAAAGGAGAACGCCGCCAACGGATTGCGCTCGGCACCGCAATAACACTACAACCTGGTGTATCAAATCTGAAGTGCCGATGCCGGCAGAAACTGTATCAATTCCTGAGTGCCGTTGACAACTCTTGAGCTCTGTCATCGCGGCTACAGGGTGAACCATTAAGGGATTGCCCGGGTCATGCGCGAGCGCCACCTGAGCATTAAGCATAGACGCCGGTTTGTTCGGACAACAGACAGCGATCACGACAACCCCGTCTTTCCAGACCTTTATCGCAACCAGATCCCAACGAGCTTGGACAAGGAGCCGATATCACTTATATCGTGCTTGCCTCCGGCTTTGCTTATCTTGCAGCGTTTCTCGATGCATGCAGTCGCAGGATCGTCGGCTATGCCGTTAGCCGGTATATTGATACCGAGCTGGCGTTGGCAGCGCTCGATGCGGCGGTCAAGAATCGCCGACCAAAGCGAGGCACCTGCATTCATCATAGCGACCGCGGCTGCCAGGTACGCGTCCGCTGGATACCGCGAGGCGCTCAGCCGCTACGGCTTGACCGGCTCTATGAGCGCTGTGGGAAAACCATACGACAATGCGCAGGCTGAGAGTTTTATGAAAACGTTGAAGGTCGAAGAAATTTATCTATCGGGATATGAGGCCTTCGCCGATGTGACGTCACGACTTCCTAGGTTTCTAGAGTACGTCTACAACGCGCGACGCATGCAATCGCCACTGGGTCATTTATCGCCCAAGCAATTCGAGGGTCGTCTCGCCCAGCAAGCGGCTTAGTTTCTGACCGATGCCTGGTTCAGTCCCAAGGGTTCACTCCAACCGTCGAGCAATTCATTGAGACGTTTGACTCGTACATTCGCTGGTATGTCGCAAAGAGGATCAAAGTCTCGCTCGGCTCTCTCAGCCCGCTCGAATACCGGGAGAGTCTAGCAATGGCAGCATAAAACGAGTCCAAGAATTTAGCCACACCCCCTATCACGCTGGCACTGAATTTCGGGATTGACTGACAAAATCGTTCCAGCAGTTCAGCAATGAAGATGCAGGGTCTTGACCACGTTGCTTTGTCGCTATGCAGCCCAATCCGCGAGTTCGGCATGGCCATTGACGGGTACCTCCTCGCCAAACGAAAACGCTTTTGGCCTCTCCGGAGCGGAAAGCCGTGCCGTCGTCCAGCGCTCAAGCTCGGCAGCCAGCCGCCCAGGCTCAGCCCCCGCCACCGGGACAACGAAGGCCTTGAGTCGCGCGCCTTCGTGCGGCTTCATCAGGCGGACAGCGGCGTCAGCAACGTTCCTACTGAGCATTCGGGCACGCGTGCGACATCCAAAACCGAATCCTGATTTCCGAATGAGCCGCCGGTGAAAAAAAAGCCGGCAAATGCCGGCTTAAGAAGGATCTAGCACTATCCGAGGGTGGCTAGAACCTGAGAGACAAAATGGGCGCTAACTCTACGACAACGGCCCGGATCCGAAATAGGTTTGAGTAATGAGAAGTCTACACGTAGTGCAGCGCCTTGTGTACCAGGGTAAGTTGCACGGAAGCCCGACCGGGCCGCAGAACCGCCGGGTTGTTGAGTTCTAAGAGATAAGATTTCAAGGTGTTTGGCAGAACCAGCGTCAGCGCAAAAGTGGTATGACCACGTTGGCTTGATGCTGGAGCGTCGTATTGGTCTCGCCATAAGGCTCGATTTCAGCTTAATAGAAGGGAATGAGGCCGGAGTCTAAAAATAAACTGGTATGACCACCTGTGAGGCATCTGGACATTCGGAGGTGGCCGAGCAAGAATCTCGCAGCTAGGCCATGTGGTCAACATTTCTAGCCGGCCTTAGATAGAATTCCTGAGCATACGAGCGGTTCCGCCTTATAAGCGATTGACGAGATTTTCAGCAATGGCACCAGGAAAGACCACTTGGCGTCTAAGGGCAAGGTCTGTCGCCCATAGTGCTCCACGGCTGAAGACGCTATTGATGATCTCATTGCCTCGCGGATTCAGCTCGTCGATTCTCAGAGTCGATGGCTGCGTGTGGTGGCACTGCAATTGGACGGGTGTCCTCGGCATGAGCGCGTCCTTCGACTGAGACTTTGCCATCCTTGGATGGATGGCCGACACAACACGTTTATGAGCATTCAAACAGTCCCGAAGAACGGGCATAGGAGACAGAAGTGGCACCGACAATGGCCGTTCCATCAGGTGTGCTGTTCGCGCAGCCTCTTACCCCCGTAGCGAACTCGCTACTGCTTTCATTCCTGGTGGCGGTAGTGCCCATTGGAATTGCGCTTGTGATGCTCGGTGTTTTCCGCCGACCGGCGTGGCAAGCTTCGCTGGCGGGGCTAATTAGCGGCCTCGCAATTGCTGTCGGTGTTTGGGGAATGCCTGCGTCGCTCGCCGTGAATTCTGTTGCCGCGGGAATGGCACTAGCGCTCGCGCCCGTGATGTGGATAGTTTTCAATGCATTGCTGCTTTATAACATCGCGGTGAAGTCCGGGCGTTTCGAGCAATTCCGTCAATGGATGCTCGACCATCTGCCCGATGATCGACGGCTCGTGCTCCTCGTGGTTGCCTTCTCGTTCGGTTGTTTGCTAGAGGGTATCTCTGGTTTCGGCACGCCTGTCGCCATTACTAGCGCGTTACTTGTAGGGCTCGGATTTCCTGCAATCGAAGCTCTCACCTTTACATTGATATTCAACACCGCACCAGTTGCATTCGGCGCGTTGGGTGTTCCGATCACAGTCCTCGGAGCCGTTACATCGTTACCTGCAAATACTCTGGGAGCGATGGTTGGACGACAATTGCCGTTTTTTGCTTTCCTGCTGCCGTTCTATGTCGTCGGAATCTACGGAGGCATTCGATCGATCGGCAAGCTGTGGCCGGCGTTGGCAGTATCAGGCGGCAGCTTCGCACTCGCTCAATTCGTGACGTCGAACTATCTCGGCTATCAACTGACGGACGTGCTCGCGTCACTGACGTCCCTGATCATTACAATTGTCTTCCTTAAGATCTGGACGCCCGAGGTCGACCCCGCTTTTGCAGTCGTGCGCACCGAGGAGCGCATTCAGAGCGGCGTTAGGGTGGGTTACGGCGGCTGGCTACCCTGGATCGTCGTTTCGGTAGTCGTCATCGTGTGGGTCCACGCGCAGATAGCGACCATTGGAGATACCAAGATCGCTTGGCCCGGCTTGCACAATGCGGTCTACGTGACGCTCTATAGCAAACCATACGCCGCGGTGTGGGATTTTCAGCCGATGGGCACGGGGACAGCGATTCTCCTTGCGGCTGCAATCACGGCATTGTGGACCCGTACCAGCGTAAAAGACTTTCTCGGTTGTGCGCTCAAAACTTGGCGCCAGACTCGCGTGGCGATCGCAACGGTGATGATGATCGTCGGACTGGCATATTTGCTGAACTATTCAGGAATCAGCTATACGCTAGGGATGGGTGTTGCATCGACCGGTGCGCTTTTCCCTTTGGTATCCGCATCTTTAGGCTGGATTGCCGTATTTCTGTCTGGAAGCGATACTTCGGGAAATGCGCTGTTCGGAAACTTGCAGGTCGTGGCGGCACGGCAGCTAGGGCTTGATCCCGTCTTAATGGCGGCAACGAACTCTTCGGGCGGCGTGATGGGTAAAATGATTTCGCCTCAGAATATCGCCACAGGAGTATCGACGACCGAGTTGAAGGGGCAGGAGGGTGTCGTGTTCGCGCGCACGTTCTGGCACAGCGTATTCTTGACCTTGCTCCTCGGTCTGCTTGTGTACCTGCAGCAGCATACCCTGTCTTGGATGATACCGGTGTTACCCCGTTGAGCGTTCTGTAGTTCGTCGCTAACGCTGCTAGGGTCTCGTGAAAACTCGCCGCGCGCAAGGTCAGTTGCACATAGATAACTGAAATTGACGCTGCGCAACTGCTTGTGGACGTTCGGCTTTGCGTCTTTGAGCAGGCTATCGGTTAGAGACCGCCTCGAAAGGTGGTTGGGCCCCTCGTTTAAGCCTTGATCAGTACCGGGATGAGGTTTGGAGCCTGCGCTGCGACTGGTCGCGGATTTCGTGACGCGCCATCTCCGGTTTCGAAGCTGAAGGGCGGCCCTACGTGGCATATGGATTATGGCGTGACTTCTTGGTATCCGACAGCGCCGTCGCTCCCTTCAGCGAAAGCTCGTTGGCAGGATTCGCGAGGCGATCGAGAATGGCGCCAGCGCGCGTCGGCTCCTTTAAGCATGATGCAAAGGATAGCCGACGCGGTCGACTAGGCTCGGTCGGCCTACGACAACATCCGCGGGCAGCGGGGCGAAGCGATTGATGTGGGCCAGGCGACGATGGTGACCCCGCCGAGGATCGCAGTTGCGGCGAAGTGAGAACGGAATTGCGCATCTGTTTGAACACTTTACAATTCGGATCAATAGCCTCGCGCCGCCGAGGGTCTTGCTTTGGCGCAGCATGTATCTGCCGCGAGGTAGAAGACCGAGCAGCTTCTGATGGAGTCGATGCAGCGGGTGGTGCCGCGCATCGAACGGTCGGCACGTGCGAGCACATGAGTGGGTGTGTTGCAGCTGCGGGTAATGTAAATACGATGCTTGATGAAACCACCGGTAGGTCAGGAGTGCAATGCGCCAGCGTCAGGCTAATCAACTCAGGGATCGAGCAGAGACATTCGGAGGGCGCAGCAGAACGCGACGATAGTGGCAGATCTGACAGCGGTGTCACTGGAGTGATCAGACGGATGCAGCCAGCACGTCGATACTACTCTTTCGCCTAGAGCAGCGCATTGACGTTGAGTTCCCCAGATTTAGCTCGTCGAGTCTCCCGGGATGCGAAGCTCGCGTTGAATCGCTGAGCGCGGTATTCGGAAAACCTTCGGCTACTGTTCCAGTAGTTCGCCTGCAACGGAACACGGAGTTCCTTAAGCGGGGAGCAATAGTCAACCGTATAGATGGTCGGTTGACCGATGGTACGGCTTAAGCTGCCGCCGCATCGACGCTGATTCAAGCCTCCAAGGAGTAGAGCCTTGGCAGCCGCCTCTTGCAACCGTGCACCGTCGATGGATTGTCGTGTGCCGAACGTCCCTCACAGTGGTCTAGCCGTCTGATATACGTCGCTTCCAGAGAGGCTCGCATCCGAAGACGATCGCGCTCACACTGGGCGAATACGCGGGGATGTTGCATTCTTTGCGTAATAATTGGGGGGCCTTCCGCGAACTGCAGCGACGCTGGGGAGATCAGCTTGCGCGCATACCAGCGCAAGAGCCAACGCCCCGGGTATTCGACGTGCGACGGGTACGATCGCTCGGTCGGTGGATATAGGATTTTGAAAGTCCGCGTTCTAATGGCGGTCGAGCGGAAAAGATAGATTGACCAGCGATGCCCCCTTTTACCTGAGCTAGGGCCTTTTCTCGCGAGGCGAGAAGTTGCCGCTCTGGCTCTCAAAGACAACTCTAATCAGGACATCATGAAGCCGTCGCAATTCGCTTTATTCCCTGAGTTAGCAGCGTATCTGGAACGGACTCGGGGCGTTTTAACGCGCCGCTGGCTTCGCTCGGTGCGGTCCGACGCAGCCATCACGCCGGCAGGCCGGCTTACCACCGGTCAACTGGTAGATCATCTGCCGTCGCTCTTTGAGGAAATCTGCGCCGTCTTGCGGGGCGCCCCTAACCAGAGGACGGAGGCATTTTCCAGACGCGATGTTCGATGAGGCCGGTGCGGCGGTCGCGCGTTCATCGACTGCGCACATTGCCGTCACGCGCTGACGCCATCGGCGACGACGCTATGATATCCCCCACGCGCTCCGCGCCGCTGGCCTGGATCATATGCTCCCGAAAATGCTCACCGTTCGGATTCAACTGGTGGGGGACATCCCTCACGTACGCCGTCCAAAAGCCGCATCGAGTTGCCGTGCCCGCTTGACTTCGTCGCCCTGCAGGTAAATTGAGGTCGTGGCGATCGATGCGTGACGCAGGTTGTCACGCACGGTCGTCAGCTCCGCGCCATGGGCGAGCGCGTGCGTGGCGTGCGTATGCCGCATCCAGTGTGGACTGGCCCGCCGCAATTTCTCCGCAAGCGGAGTATGGTCGGCTTCGATCAGTCCTGCCGCCTGATTAAAAAACCTGCGCATCACGTGCCACAACCGGGCAGGCGTGATACCGGCCGCGCTGTCTGCTTCGTCGGCAAGCCTGGCCAGCAAAGGACCCTTCGGCTGCCAGCGCGCAGGCGTCACTGGCAGGCCACGTTGCAGCAGCGACTGTTCGAGCGCGTGCCACGCAAGGGGCGGCAGCGCAACTTTGCCCGGCCGGCTGCCTTTGCCAATCAGCCGGAGCCAGTGATCTCCATTCGCGTCGGTCAGCACGTCCCCCAGCGTTGCGTTGACCAGTTCGCCCGCGCGCAGCCCCGTTGCGTACGCGAAATCGAGCATGAAACGCAGTCGCTGCGCGGCAGGGGCCTTCCAGCCATACGACCATTCGAGACCATCGGCGAGCGACCGTACGATCTGCCATTCGCCGTCGGTAAAGCCGCGGGACGTGTCGAGCGGCGCCACCCGTGTGCGCCCTCGAACCTTGACGCCTGCGAAGGGATTGGCGAGCACATAGCGCTGCTCGATCAGCCAGCGGAATAGTGCGCCAAGTACCGATAGCGCATAGGCCGCCGAACGCGACGAGAGGCTGCGGGCAAAAGGGCGCCAGTCAGGTGCGTGACGCGGCCGTGGTGGTCCTACCCAGCGCCTGCGAGGCGACGGGGCCATGAGAAAGGCACGATAGGCAATCGCGTCTTCGGTCGTGAGCGACGACAGTGCGCGGCCACGTTCAACGATTGCCCAGAGAATGAGCCGCTCGGCTTCCTTGCGATAGGCGCGCCGTGTCGTCGGCGCCTCATGCAGCGAAAGCCACGCGTGCACGGCCTCATAATCGTTGCTCGCGTCGAGTGTGCAGGTGCTGCTCGGCGCGCGGAAGGTCCCGTCGGTGCCGTCGACACCGGGCGGCACGTGAAGACGCTCCCACGGTGCAAGGACATCGTGGGCCGCGCCGTCTCGCGCGTGCACGGAGGTCGGCTGACTGGCAACCAGGGCTCGGGCCCTTTCCGAGAGATCGGGGTAGGTGGCGAAAAATGCTTCAATCTGTTTTGCGGTAACCGCTCCGAGCCCTTCGATGGCCCGCCACCATTGACGGCGACGCGGCACGCGAACGGTGAGGTCGGCAAGCGTCACGATGCCGTGGGCGCGCAGTACGCGCACGGCGCGCGGACGCAACCACTGACCAATGTCGTCGGCAATCTGCGGTTCCGCAGCGGCGAGACCGGGCAGCAGGGCGATCGCGTGCAGTACGGCGGTGGACCGTTCGGCACGTTCACCGGCCGGGTGGCTGAACAGTGCGACGAGATCAGGCCGGTGACGCTCACGCGCGAAGGAGGCGAGCTGCCGGCGGATCCGGCCGAGAATACCGCGCGCGCTTGCGCCAGGGACAAGCAGCGCGTGCGGCAGGTAGCGTTCGACCGTGTCGCGCGAGGACAGGCCCGCGTACCAGCCGCGTAGCGCGGCGAGCGCATCGGCGTCGGGCAATGACGATACGGGTGCGATATTTCTGGAGGAGGGCGCGCGGCGCTCCGGGGTGTGACGCGTTTTCATGAGTGGCAGTTTAGAGTAGAAACAAAGCTATTGTGATAAGAAGGATTATCTAAATGGCTCGGTTTTAGCGCTGGTCTTGCCCGGCAACTTTGCGAAGCTCACGCTTTGGGGAAATGGGCAGATACCACAGATACTCGATGGAGTCGCGTTCCGCGCCCGATGTTAGGAGGCGGAAAGTTAACGGCTATTCGACGTTGGTCTCACTCCATGAATTGATACAGCAACGGAATTTTCAGGGCGTCATGACGGGACATCTCCGGACCCCTCATCGCTGGGATTGCCAGCGTTCCCTGCCATGGGGTACGGTGGCGGTTTCACCCGGAATACAGGTTCTTATGAACAGGCAGGAACGCTTCGACGCGGAGGTCGCCGGCAATGGCGACAGCAAGCCAGCTCTTGGAGAACCGGCCAATGCCGCGTCCTCGTTTATCGCGGGCGCGCTGATGAACGGAGAGGCCATGCAGCTGGTCGGCTTCAGTCGTTCCCCGGTTGGCAACCGTATCGCTTCCGCCAGCAGAAACCTGGTGGCCAGCGCCAAACTTCAGATTTCTGTGGGATCGAGGGTGAAGTTTGCCGCAGCTAATGCGGTCAACGATGCGGTGAGCGGATCATGAAGCAGGATGGGATTGAGCGTAAGCGATCTTTAAACCCGCCTCTTGCTGCGTAATACCGGATCGGTTAGGCGGACGGTTTTCGAGCGGGCGTACCGAGTTTCCACGGCAGCAGGGCTTCATAGTCGTCGGCGGTTTTCGCGTAGGG
>Ga0255336_101571_pt1 | contig 15533 bp, 12 predicted proteins | sample MeOH1_35cm_T3_17_FD_189102 | JGI IMG/M metagenome (GOLD analysis project Ga0255336, IMG submission 189102) | Sandy soil microbial communities from University of British Columbia, Vancouver, Canada - MeOH1_35cm_T3_179 | ecosystem: Engineered > Artificial ecosystem > Sand microcosm > Unclassified ...
AAGGCGATCCAGCCGTGATCGCCTTCCAGCGAAGACGGCACCTTATGGCCGAAATGCTTGCAGAGCTGGCCGAGATAGCGCAGCGCCGATGTCGTCTGCACGCGGGCGACCGAGGTCAGGGAAGCCTCGCCAGCCGGCACGGGCGCATCGCCGGGTTGGGCGAGAGGTGTTGGTTCACGCATGCTCAGGCCCTTTCGATCTGCTGGGCGGCGCTGTCGATCGCCGCGGTGATGCTGTGGATCTGCGTCTCGTTGAGCGGTCCTTGCGAGAGCCGCAAGCGGATCGCCATTTTCAGGTTTTCCATCGCGCGGAGAATCTGCGGGGCGGGACCGCCGCCTTGCGCCGCATTGGCTTCCGCCATGCGGCTGAAGATCGATTGGATCATCGGCTGGCTGGCGGCGAGGAAGGCTTTGCCGTCTTCGGTGATGGCATAGAGCTTCTTGTTGCCCTCGGCATTGCTGACCGTGGCATGGCCCAGTTCCTCGAGCAAAGTGAGGGTGGGGTAGATGACGCCGGGGCTGGGCGTATAGGTGCCGCCAAGCCGCTCCTCGATCTCCTTGATCACCTCATAGCCGTAGCGCGGCTTATCGGCGATCAGCTGCAGGACGACATAGCGCAGATCGCCATGGTCGAAGAAGCGGCCTATCCGGCGGCCGAATTTGCCGCCGAAATGATGATGGCCGCGCCCGAAATGCCGGCCGCCGCCAAATTCGTCACGCGCGTGTCGACGCTCGCGACATTCGTGGAAGTGTTTGAAAAACATCGAATTGCCTCCGTTACAGTTTCGATATATCGATAATTAGATATATCGAAATATAGTCGGAGTCAAGAACAAGCCGGAAATTTAGCCTGGGCGGAGCCAGCTTCTGAGCGAGAGGACCAAAGCGAGGAGCGCGGCGGCCAGGGCACCGAGCGAGGTCGCCTGCCAGCCGCCCCAGGCCCAGGCGGCGCCGGCCAGGATCGAGCCGATGGCGCCGCCGATGAAGAAGCCGCCGGTGAAGAGGCCGTTGAGGCGACCGCGCGCTTCCGGCCGGATCATGTTGATGGCGCGCCGGCCCAGGGTCTGGTCGCCGATGACGCCGAGATCGAGGATCAGGGCGGCCAGCATCATCGCGGCGATGGCGATGCCTTCATGGCCGGCGAAGAAACCCCGCGCGAAGGCTGCATCGCCGGCGATCCAGGCGATGCCGATCGCGAGGATGACGGCGAGATGCATCAGCACCGTGGCCCCCTTGGTCCAGCCGCGATCGCCGAGCCGCCCGGCAACCGGCGCCATGATGGTGCCGCCGCTACCGGCCAGGGCGAAGAGCGCGATGCCGTCGGCGCCGAGGTGAAACGGCGCTTCGGTGAGGCGCAACGTGATCACCGTCCAGAAGAAGCTGAAGCTGGCGAAGCAAAGACCCGCCGTGATCGCGCGCAATTGCAGCACCGGTTCGGTGCGCAGCAAGGTCCAGAGCGAGGCGACGAGATCGAGGTAGCGCGGCGCCGATGGCGGCCGATGTGGCGGCAGTTTCAGCACCAGTGTCGCCGTCAGCGCGGCGATCAGCACGCCGGTCCCGCCGAACACGATCCGCCAGCCGAAATGCTCGGCGACGACGGTCGCCAGGGGCCGCGAGAGCAGGATGCCGAGCATGACGCCGCCCATGATATTGCCGACCACGCGGCCGCGATGCGCGGGGTCGGTGAGGGAAGCGGCGAGGGGGACCAGCATCTGGATGACGCTGGTGGTCATCCCCATGACGAACATGGCGGCGAGGAAGAGCCAGGATTGCCGGGCGGAAGCGGCAAGGGCAAGGGATGCCACATTGCCGGCAAACATGCCGAGGATGAGGCGCCGGTTCTCGAAGAGATCGGTCAGCGGCACCAGCAGGATGAGCCCGGCCGCATAGCCGAGCAGGATCAGCATGGAGACGAGGCCATAGGCGCCGGCCGGCAGCTGGATCGCCGGGGCTATGATGCCGATCAAGGGCTGTGCCGAGGTGAGGTTGACGGCGAGGAGGCCGACCGCCAAGGCGAAGAAGGGGGTGGAAATGCTGACGGCGGTGCCGCGGGATTCGGCGGCCGGCGGGGCCTTCTCAGCCAGGGCGGTCATGGCGGAACCGTCGATTTCGAGCGGGGTGGTCTGATGCAAAGCCATCGATCATCTCCGGGAAGCAGCTGAACGGGCGGTTCGGATAATGGTTGATAGCTATGTCACGCTTCTTTATAATGCTATTAAATTATATTAATCATCTTTATGCGAGTTACGCATGAACACCCGGGATGTGGAAGCTTTCCTGGCCGTGGTCGATACCGGCTCCATTGTCGGCGCCGCCGCCCGCCTGCATCTGACCCAGCCAGGCATCACCCGACGGATACAGAATCTCGAGCAGGCTTTGGGGGTCGACCTCCTCGACCGCCAATCGAAACCGCTGAAACCGACGGCGGCCGGGCGCGAGGCCTATGCGCTGGGCCGGCGCGTCGTCGCTTCCGTCGATGACCTGAAAAGCGGCTTGAAACCCGACAGCCCGCCGACCGGCGATTTCCGCGTTGGCCTGACACCTTTCCTCAATGAAAGTGCGGTGGCGGATCCTTTCGACCGGCTGCGCGAGCTTTATCCCCAGCTGACCCTGCGCATCACCTCGGGCTGGTCGAGGGATCTGATCGCGCAGCTGGAGGAGGGCCGCCTCGATGCCTGTGGCATCTTCGTGCCGACCGGCATGGAGCCGCCGGAGACCTTGTCGCGCGATCATCTCGGCACATTGCCGGCCTTGGTGGTCGCCGGAAAATCGCTCGGCCTGCCGCGGAAGGTCACGTTACAGGACATCGCCCGCCAACCCTGGGTGCTCAATCAGGATGGCTGCGGTTTTCGCCGGGAGATGCGCCGCGCCCTCGAGCTCGAGCATCTCCCCTTCAACATCGCCGTCGAAGTGATGAGCCCGGAACTGCGCCTGTCGCTGGTGGCGCGCGGCCTGGGCCTTGGCATCACCACCGGCTCGGCGCTGGAGAGCAGCGCGTTGAAGTCGGAGGTCCAAGTGCTGGAGGTGGAGGGCTTTGATGTCACTTTCAACGGCTGGCTGGTGCATCGTCCGCCGGCCGGGCGGCTGGCGAAGCCGATCACCTGCCTGGTTGAAGGGCTGAGCACGGCGTTTCAAGTTTCGTAACGGGCTTTGCGCGAAGAGGCGATGCCCCTCAGCCCTGTTCGAAATCCGACCCATCCCAGGAGAAGGCGACTTCCTTGTCGTCGAGAACGGTCTGCAGGACGACGCGGCGGCCCCAGAGCTGCTGCACATAACGCAAGGTGCGCTCGGCATATTCCAGTAGCAGTTCGCGCCCGTCATATTCGTGCCGCAGCAGCAGCGTGCGATTGCCGCCGTGATCGGAATCGACGACGCGGATGACGGGCGTGCTGCCCATGCCGGTATAGGCGATCAAGGTCTGCTTGACCTCTTTCCAGTTGTCCTCGTCGGAGACCCGCGAGACGACCAGGTCCTCGCCTTCCGGCTCCATCTCGATCATATCCATCTCATGCATCAGCTTCTGAGTGAGGAAGCGGCGCAGGAACGAGACGTCGCGATCGACCTCCCGGATATGGAAGATCGCCTCGCGGCCGCTCGGCCGGGAAAAGCTTTGCGGCGAGCGTCCCATCTCCTCGACCTCGTCGAAGCTCGGCTCGTCATGGCGCCGGACGATGTCGTCCCACATCTTCAAGCCGAGGTGATAGGGGTTGATGTCATTGGGGATCGGCCGCACCACCTGATTATGGCGCACGAGAAATTCCATATGCAGTTCCGAAGGCAGTTCCAGGCTGTTCATGATCGTCCGGTGCCAGTAGCAGGCCCAGCCTTCGTTCATGATCTTGGTCTCGATCTGCGGCAGGAAATACTGCATCTGCTCATGCACGATGGTGAGAAGATCCTGCTGCCAGGCCGGCATATGGCTGGCGTGATCGCGGATGAAGAGGAGAACGTTTTCCTCCGGCTCCAGGGGCACGCGGTGGAGGTCGGGTGTCTGCACCACCGGCCGCTTATGGATCGATTGGAAGGGATCGTTGGGCGGCCCGGCCATGGCCGCCACCTTCTGTTCCGCCTGGTTGCGCTTGCGGATCGCCGGATTGCGCTGGCATTGCAGCGACAGGGCATGGGCGGCATCCAGCACCGCCTCCACCTTGTCCTGGCCAATCGAGGGATCGGCGTAATAAGCGCGCACCCGATTGGCGTGGTTCTTGAAAGTCTCGACCACCAGCTCCGCGCGCAGGTGGCTGAAGGTGAAGTTATTGGCGAAGAAGTCGTTATGGCCATAGACATGGGCCATGGTCAGGATCTGCAAGGCGAGCGAGTTCTGCCGCATCAGATAGGCGATGCAGGGATTGCTGTTGATTACCATCTCATAGGGCAGGCCGGAAACGCCGTGATCATAGAGCGTCTTCTGGCGCTCGAAGCTCTTGCCATAGGACCAATGCGGGTAATGCGACGGCATGCCGGAATAGGCCATCAAGCTCAGCATTTGCGTATGGTCGCAAAGCTCGAATTCCTGCGGATAGCAGTGAAGGCCGAATTCAGCGACCTTCTCGCGGATGCGGGCGTCCCAATATTCCAGATCGCGCAGGGTCCAGGGCATCGCCATAACCCACCTCCTTCGTCCGGCTAGCTTGCCGTCGTCAGCCCCGCCTTGTCGCGGGTGAGAAAATTGCGGAAGCTCGACCAGACGTCGCTCTTGTCGCCGATGCGAATGGCCTGGAAATTATCGGCCTTCAGCGCCTTGAAGACCCCCAGCATGGCGTCCTGATCGCGGAAATAGCCGGTCGGCTTGATCTCGCCATAGCCGAAGAGATTGCAAACCTGGCACAGCTCGCCCGCCAGCTTGACGGCCCGCGGATTGTCGCCCGGCATGTTGTCGCCATCGGAGCAGTGGAAGGCATAGACGTTCCAAAGGGCGGGATGATAGCGCTGGTCGATGATCTCCAGGGCACGGGCATAGGCGCTTGAAATCAGCGTCCCACCAGATTCGCCCTTATGGAAGAAATCGTCCTCGCTCACTTCATGCGCCTCGGCGTCATGGGCGATGAAGACCAGTTCCACATGTTCGTAGCGCGTGCGGACGAATTGATAGAGCAGGAAGAAAAAGCTGCGGGCGAGATACTTCTTCTGCTGGTCCATCGAGCCCGATGTATCCATCATGCAGATGACGACGGCGTTGGAATCATAGTCGGTATCCTCGGCCCGCCGCCGGAAGCGCATATCGTTCTTCACGAAGGGAAAGCGAGCGCGGATCGGCATCTGGCCGGGAGCCGCCGGCGTCCGGCTCTCCATTACCTCCGGCATTTCGGGCGCGGCACTGCCGGCTGAAGCTTGGGTCTCGCCATCCTCGTGATCGAGCGCCAGCTTGCGCTTGACCCGGGCGATTGCGGTGCGCCGCTTGTCGAGCTGCACGCGCACGCCGACCTTGCGGTAGCCCTTCCGCTTGGTGGCGGCATGGCTGATGGTTTCGCGCAGGGCCTTGCGCTCGAGATCCGGCAGTTCCAGATCCTCGAACATCAGATCGATCAGCTCTTCAAGCGTGATGTCGGTTTCATAATAGTCAACGCCGGGCTGATCGCCGGCCTCGCCATCGCCCGGCTCATCGCCTGGCTGCGGCACCCGGCCGACCTTCTGGCCCGGTTGACTGTCGCCCTGCCCCTGCCCGGCGCGGGCATTGTTGTTGCCGAAGACGAAGCGGTATTCCTTGATACCGCGCAGCGGCACCTTGACGATGGTGTCGCGGCTGCGGCCGATGATCGCCTGTTCCGCGACGATATCGGCGATATTGTCGCGGATGGCATCACGCACCTTTTGCCGGTGGCGAAGTCGATCGCCGGAGCTGCGATCGGATTGCAGGGCATCGCTGGACGAATAATCGCGAAAAATCGTGCTCACTCAATCACCTGATGGCAATCACCTGATCGGTTCGTTGACGTGCACTGGGGTTGTCCGTCTGGTCTTTCGTCAGTCCTTCCACAAATGATTGGCGGCATATTTCAACACCACTTCCGCCGTCTGCTCGTTATAGCCGCTGCCCAACAGATTCTCGACCAGCGCCTCGTATTTCTTCTTCTGGTCCTCGTCGCGGGTCCGCGTCTTGGTGATAATGCGGCTGATATCGCGTACCGAGCCCATCAGCTTCTTCTCGATCGCCTCCTTCAGCGGTTCATAGCTGGCATAGCCGACCTTCTCGCCGCGGCGATTGGCCGACCAAAGATAGGCGATGACCTCCTGACGGAAACCGTCCGCCGCCGAACCGATGATGGCGATCTGCTCCTCGATCGATTTCAGGAAGCTGAGATCAGGTTCCAGCTCCTCGCGGGTGTTGCGGTCCTTGACCTTGGTCTTGTTGACATAGGCCTCGGCATGGTCGAGGTAGTTCTGGAACAGGGTTTCGGCCTGTTCCTCATAAGCGAAGACGAAGGCCTTGGTGATCTCGCGCTCCAGGATTTCCAGGTAGGCCTTGTGGATCGTATCCTGCAGGAATTCCAGATAGCGCTTGCGCGTGTCGTCCGGCAGGTCCGCCTCTTTCACCATGCGGATCAGCACGTCGCGGATATGGATCGGCGTGATGCCTTCCGGATGGCGCGTCAGAGTGTTGTCCAGCGCCTTCATGATGAAGCGCGGAGAAATGCCGTTCATGCCTTCGGACTTGGCGTCTTCCTTCAGTTCAGCGAGATCGACCTTCTTGGTATGGCCTTTCTCCACGACCTCTTCGCCGTTATAGAGTTTCAGCTTGGTGAGCAGGTCGCATTTCGCTGAGGGCTGCAGGCGTGTCAGGATGGCGAACATCGCCGCGATATCGATGGTATGCGGTGCGATATGGGTGCGGAAGCCGGAACGCTTGTAGATCTTGTCGTAGATCTTCACCTCTTCATTGAGGCGAAGGTTATAGGGCACCCGGATCGCGACGATGCGGTCCATGATCGCTTCATTGGTGTGATCGGCCTTGAACTTGCGCCATTCCGCTTCGTTGGAATGGGCGAGAATGACGGCGTCGGTATAGATGGTGCCGTGCCGGCCGGGCGCGGGTACGAATTTTTCCTGCGTCGCGGTGATGATGGCGTGGAGATATTCGGTTTCGTTCTTGAAGACCTCGATGAATTCGACGATGCCGCGATTGCCGGCATTGAAGGCGCCGTTGAGATCGAGAATGCGGGGGTCGCCCTCGGCATAGCGGTCAAGCTTGGAAATATCCTCCGAACCGATCAGCACAGAGGTGTCCTGGTTGTTGGGATCGACCGGCGGCACGACGGCGATGCCGGCGCGACGCGTGCGGGAGAACTGCATCGTCGTCACCGGCATTTCCTCGTAGCGGCCGGCGAATTCATGATCGAGCCGATAGCGGCAGACGGGACACAGCTCGCCTTCGATATGAAGATCGAGCATCTTGTCGAATTCGCGGCGCAGATGGCGCGGAATGAGATGCAGCGGCTCCTCGTGAATCGGGCAGTCTTCGATCACGTAGATCGGCTCGGCCGATTCAAGACCTTCCTTGATGCGTTCCGCGAGCGAGCTCTTGCCGGAGCCGACCGGCCCCATGAGATAGAGCACCTGGCGGCTTTCCTCGCCCTTCAAAGCTGCGGCATTGAAGTAATGCACAACTTTTTCGATGACGTCCTCGATGCCGAAGAAGTCGTTCTTGAAGAACTCGTATGTTTTCGGAGGTTCGCCGCCCCAGATCTTCATCTGGCGCGCTGTCTCAGCCTCGTCGGGCTTGCTGATGCCGGCCTGCATCATGATGTCGTAGAGATGCGCATGGGCCAGCTTGTAGATACCAGGAGTCTCGCGCAGCGTTTCTAGGTAATCAAGGAACGTGCCCCGCCAGTGCTGCTTCTGACGGTTGGCGTGATCTCTGCCGATGAGATCGGCAATTTGGTCCTTCCGTTCAGCCATATGAAGGCCTCCACGCGTTATCGCGCTGGTATCCCTCTCCCCGACGATCTGTTTCTTATGGTTTCTCTGTCACACGCTCCAGCGCTTCATTGCATTGATAAAATGCCGTCAACATAAACAAGGTAACATAATCGACCAGTTTCAAGATGCGTCCGACGGCTGGGCGGAGGATTTGGTCGACTCGAAAATTATGTTACCACAAATTGTCGGCCCAGACTCTAAAGAAGTAATGAATCGCATGGTCGTGATACGCGGTAGTTGCATGACCTCGGTAACACGCACCCGCTTTACGCATCGCTCTCGTCATCAGGTCACGCCAGCGTGACTCCGCCTCGGAGATGGGAGGGCGGTGATCGCGCGGCAGGGGAAATTTGCAAGCCGGAATTTCCGGGTGGCGTGGGAAGGTTCCGGTTGTGTTATTGCCGGCCGCCAACTGACCGTCGCGGGCGATGAGAAACGCCGGTTCATAAGCAAAACGGGCCGCGCAAGCGCAGCCCGTTTCCTGGTCCGGCAGAAACCGAAACGCCGGTTGGTTTGTTACTTCGTCACGGTGAAGGGGCTGAACATGCCCGCCATGTAGTGGCCCTTGACGTTGCAGATCAGGACGTAGTTGCCGGCCGGCAACTTCACCGCCAGCTTGCCCTGCGTGCCCGGCTTCAGTTCGGAGACCTCGCCCATCGATTTCAATTTGTCTTCATCGACCCGGTCCTGGCCGGCGATCATCGGCAGCTTGTCGGTCGCATGCTTCAGCTTGATCACGACCATTTCATGCTCGGTCATCGCAGCATCATTCTTCACGTTGAACGTGATCTTGCCGGTCTTGACGCTGGCCTTGTCGAGCGTCATCGCCATCTTGTCGCCGCCGTCGCCGGTCAGCGAGACGTTGACGGTATCATCCGCCCAGCTCGGCGCGCTGGAAGCGAGAATAGCAACAGCGACAGCGCCGAACAGCGAGCTGCGGATTGCGGTGATCTTCATATGGACTAGCTCCGTAAAATTTCTTCGACATAGGACGATGGCAGGTGATGGTCATCGAGAGCGACCAATCATCGGCGGCCAAGTCACATTGCCATTTAGTCGCGAGAAACTGACAGGCTGCTGTCGATGGTCAAATTCGTTGCTGCGGCATGATGTGCAGATGGCCGCGCGCGTTTTGTCGGCCATTCATCGGCATCTCTTGCATTTCCCCAGCTTATGAACCGCGATGGGCGCATGTCAGCGGTGACACGCAGTGAGAGAATGATTCGCAGTCGCGCATCGGGAATCTCTGCGGCGTGGTTAAAGCAAAATTAAGACGATGATGTCATATATCGGCAGCATGCTGCCTTGACGATTTCGGCTTATTGATTCCGCCGGCGAAGGCGCAGCGATGCGTCACGCGACCCGCGAGACAAGGCGGCGATGACAGATGGCTGACAGATTGTCCAACTAGGATCGCGTCGCCATATGGAGGGCGGAGATCGGGCTTAGGCCCGCGAACACCGTCGTGTCGATATCGACCGGTTTGATCTTCGCAAAAGTGATCGGCAAATTGCCTGGTCGCGCGGGATGGGTGAGCGTCCCGAAACCCGGACAGAGAATGATCGCGTTTGTTGCTGCCCCAACATCGAGCATAAGGAGTCTTGCGTGAAAAAATCTTCCCTCGTCATCGCCGGTTTTGTCGGCGTGGTGATGACCGCTTTCATCGGGTCCAGTTTCGCGGCCATGCCGGATGACCGCGAAGGCGTCATGAAGGACGTGATGAAGTCCTTCAAGGTTCTGATCGGCATCTCGAAATCGGGCCAGTTCGACGCCGCCGTGGTGAACAAGGAAGCCGCCGCGATCATCGCCAACCTCGACAAGTTCAAGGATCTTTTCCCGGACGGGTCACAGGCGGGCGACACCAAGGCCAGCCCAGAGATCTGGAAGGATCGCGCCGGTTTTGAGGCGGCACGAAATAATGCCAGGGATGCCGCGGTCAACCTTGCTAAAGTAAGCGATGCGACGGCGTTCAAGGCAGCCTTCGATGCACAATCGGCCGCCTGCAAGGGTTGCCACGACAAATATCGCGCCAATTAATTCCTGTTTCCGTATCAGCCGAGGTCGTTCCGCATGACGAGAAAACTCTTCGCCACTGTGGCCATTGTTGGTCTCGCTGCTTTGGGCGCCTTCCTTTGGGCGTCGGAGCCGGTGGAGATCGCGGCATCCCAGCTGCCGCCGCATGTGCCGGACAAGGCAAATGGCGAGATCCTGTTTCACGCCGGCGGCTGCATTTCCTGCCACAAGCCGGCCGATACGGCGCAGACGGACCCCAATCTGCCTGCGGGCGGCGCACCCCTGGCGACGCCGATCGGGACGCTCTATCCGCCCAATATCACGCCCGACGTGAAGACCGGCATCGGCGCCTGGAGCGATGTCGAGTTCGTCAATGCAGTGAAGCGCGGCATCTCCCCGAGCGGGGAGAATTACGTGCCGGCCTTCCCCTATACCTCTTACGCCCATATGTCGGTTGACGACATTCTCGACCTCAAAGCCTATCTGATGAGCCTGAAGCCGGTCAGTTCGCCGCGCCATGATAGCGGGGTGCCGTTGCCCTGGCTGGTGCGCCGCGGGGTCGGCTTGTGGAAGCGGCTGGCCTTGCCGGAGACCAGCCTGGCGGATGCGACGCCGCTGCCGGACCCGAGCCAGAGCGCCGCCTGGAACCGCGGTGCCTATCTTGTCAACGGCCCCGGCCACTGTGCCGAATGCCATACGCCGCGCAACGTGCTGCTGGTGCCGGAAGCGGCTAAATATCTCGAGGGCGGCCTGCATCCCAATGGCCGCACTAAGGTGCCCAGCCTGCATGACCTGATCGGCCGAGGCCTCTTCAAGGACGTCAATGACCTGGCAGACGGGCTGAAACAGGGCGAAGAGGGGGGGTACGATAACATGTCGGCCGGGGGCATGGGCGAGGTCCAGTCGAACCTCTCCAAGCTGCCGGATGCCGACATTAAGGCCATCGCCGAATATCTCGCCAGCCTGAAATAGGCCTGAAACAGACCTGAAAACAGACCGGGCTCGATCGGGTATCAGCGGAAGGTGAGCATGGCGTCCCCGAGAGGATTCGAACCTCCGACCTGCGGTTTAGGAAACCGTTGCTCTATCCTGCTGAGCTACGGGGACGCAGCGCGCGGGGTTTATAGCAGAGGCGGACAGCGCTGGCAAAAGCCGCGGTGGGGCCGTCCCGGCGCTTTTGCGCACGGATTCCGGTCCGGCGGTCTTGTCTCCGGCCCCGCCTTTCCCCATCTCCTTGGCATCCGTCCTTCGCCCCGCCTGTGCCTGGGCGCGCCTGGGTTGGTGGCGCGGCCAGCGGGCACCGTCCTCCACGAAACACCGTTCGGCAGCGCCGGAAATAGCGGCCCTGCTCGTTTCAAGTGAATGGGCCCGGCGCGGTACGCCTCGGGGGCGAAAACCGTCCATGCGCCTAGTTAAGGAGCGGCGGCGCAGCAGGCGGTTACAAATACCTTTCACAATGCTTGCGAAAATCTGACATCATGGCTGACCTGTCGCACAATGATTGCCGCCGCCCCGATTATCTGCTTTTACTGCCCACCATTGTCCTCGGCTTGGCAACGAAATCATTGAATGTCATGCTAATTGAACTGTCGGTTGCGTGGCGACATGGCGTCGAAAAAGCTGATCGGGCGATTCCTTCGATGATCGGCGGCGGGGGTGTTCCCGGTGAGCGGACACGAGCCTGCTATCGGTCTGGGACGTAGAATGGGAGACCACGTATTGCACCGGCATGAGGGCGCGAGCCGCGGTGTGGTTTCGCCGATAGCGGCGACCGCCGTCGCTCCTCGACTTTCCGGACTTTCCCTGCCCAAGGGGCTTGCCCTGCGCGGGGTCATTCCCTGGGCGCTCCTGCTGGCGCTTGCCTTTTGCAGTATTGCCCTGGCGATATCCTTCGTCGCGGGGATTCCTTTCACCGCGCCGGTCCTGGGCAAGATGCCGGGCGTCACGGCCACCTATTGGGTGCCGCTGATTGCGGCCATTCTCGGCTATCTCCTGCTGCAGATACTGGCGGGCTTCGTCGGCAAGGCACGGCGTTCCTGGTCGGCCATCCTGCGCAATGCGGTCGATGACTATCTGCTGCTCGCGCTCTTCGTGCTGGTCGTCTATGTCCATTTCAATATGAAGATGTGGATTCCCGTCATCAATCCGCATCTTTTCGACCAGGATTATTTCGCTGTCGATCAGGCATTGCAGCCGGTGGTGACGGGTTTCATCGGCCTGCGCCAGATGATCGCCCGCATCCTGCCCTCGGCCGATATCTGGTATCTGGCGGGCTATATGGGCATTTTCGTGCTGTCATTCCTGTCCCATGCCCTGGGCAGTCGGCGGTGGCATTACCACAATCTGCTCGGCCTGCTGATTTCGCAGATCCTCGGCCCGCTCAGCTATCTGATCGCGCCCGCTGTTGGCCCCTTCATCTATGAGCGGGGCGTCAGCGCCTTGGCGACCCATACCGAACTGCGGATGTACGATGTCTATCTGCAGGTGCGGCAGGGTGGCGCGGCCTGGATCGCGCAATATGGCGGACATTTCTTCACCTATCCGCTGGCGGCCATGCCGTCACTGCATGTCGGGACCATGTTCGTCATGGTCTATTACGCGATCCGCGCCCGGCTGCTGGTGGCGCCGATCACCCTGCTGGCCTTCGGCTGGATCGTGATCGAATCGGTTGCCGCGCGCTGGCACTACCTCATCGACCTGCCCTTCGGCCTGCTGCTGGCGATGCTGACCATCGCCATCAGCAACCAGATCTGCGGTACGCCGCCTGAAGCCGAGCGTCGCTATGAAAGATGATCTGCGGATCGGCGGCATCGGGTCCGCAGCCGAAGCAGCCCTGCGCCTGACGGCTACGCCGATCTTCGCGGAACGTCACGCCGCGGTACAGATGGATGGCAATGTCACGCCGGACAAGACGGTCCGTTCCGCATCTGCGACGACCGACCCTGCCGGCGCTGTCGCGACGGATGCCGGCCAGGCACCGAGCGTCTGGGTGCTGAAATGCCACCGCGCCGGCGATCACGCGCAGAGCCTTGCCTTGGCCAACGAACTTGGCTGGCCCTATGTCGTCAAGGACATGGAATTCCATTGGTACGAGCTGTTCTTCGCACTTGCCGACAAGGTATCGCTGGCCGGCTTTGATCGGCGCCGATCGAGCCCGCTGACGCCGCCCTGGCCGGATCTCGTCATCATGGCGGGGCGCCGCAATGAAATCCCGGCCCGCTGGATCCGGGCACAATCCGGCGGCCGCACCAAGGTGGTCGTCATCGGCCGCTATTGGACGCCGCCCGAGGATCTCGACCTGGTGGTGACGACGCCGCAGTTCCGCCTGCCGACCCATCACGGTAACGTCCTCCTCAACGATTTTCCACTTCATCTCGCCAGCAAGCAGCGGCTGGACGAAGCCGGCAAGCTGTGGGCGCCGCGCATCGCCGGCTTGCCCGGTCCCTATGTCACGCTGCTGGTGGGCGGCTCCACCGGCCCGTATGTCTTCAGCAAGCGCACGGCGCAGCGTCTGGGCCGCGAAGCCAGCGCCTTTGCCCGCGCCCTGGGCGCTTCGCTGCTGGTGACCACCAGTGCCCGCACCGGCCGCGCTGCGATGCAGGCCTTGCGCGCGGCGATCGATGTGCCGTGCCATTTCTATCAATGGCGGCCGCGCGATCCGGATAATCCCTATCTCGGCTTCCTCGGTCTCGCCGATGCGGTGATCGCCACTGCCGACAGCATGTCGATGATCGCCGAGGCCTGCATGACCGACCGGCCGGTCTATCTCTTCGAATTCGGCAACGGCCCGGCGGCGATGCATGGGCCGCGCGCGCGCAACCCGGAAAATCGTCAATGGTGGCGCTGGTCGCAGCTGCGCGACCAGGGCGTTCTCGGCCTGGCCTATGCCTGGTGGATCGGCCGCCCGCCGCGCCGCCTCAACCGCAGCCGCGATATCCGCCTGGTACTGGACCGGTTCATCGCCTCGGGTCGCGCGCAATGGCTGTCCGAAGATCTGCTGGCCGATCCGGCACGGCTGCGCCAGAACGCTGCCACGACGCATGCCAGGCCGTTGGAAGACGTCGAACTGGCGGCGCAGGCGGTGCGCCGGCTGCTGGGGCTGGCGGCTTGAGGCCGATCTGACATGCCAGCGCAACAGCATCTCTCGCCGCAGAGCCTTTCTGCGGGCCCGGCTTCTACGGTGTCTTCGGCGGCCCAGGCCGCCACGCTGCCGGCGCCGCGCATCTGGCTGATCCAGTCGGACAAGGCCGGTGACAATGCGCAGCTCAAAGTGATCGCCGACGCACTGCCCTGGCCTTATGAAGTCAAGCAGATCACGGTGCGCGCGCAATTCGTGCTCGGCAAGCCGACGGTCTCCGCCTCCCTGCATCATGTCGATGAGGCGCGGTCGGATCCGCTGCTGCCGCCCTGGCCTGATCTCATCCTCACCTGTGGCCGGCGGATGTCGATGGTGGCACTGTGGATACAGGAACAGTCGCGACAGGCGGGTGCGTCGCGGCCGACGAAAATCGTCTTGGTCGGCATGCCCAAGCGCCATCCCGAGCGCTTCGATCTCGCCGTGATGTCCGGCCAGTACCGTGCCCGCCAGCGCGACAATATGCTTGCCATCGACTATCCGCTGCAGCGTGTCGACGAAACCGCCATCGCGCGCGAGGCGGATGCCTGGCGCGAAACTTTCGCCGGCTTCGCCCGGCCGCTTGTCGCCGTGCTGGTCGGCGGTCTCACCAAGGCGGTGCGCTTCGACGCGAAAACGGCCGCCAAGCTGGCGCGCGATCTCGGCGAATTGCAGCGCCGTGAGGGGGGATCGCTGATCGTGGTCACCAGCCGCCGCACGCCGGCCGCGGTGGTCGGCGTTCTGGAGCGCGATCTGCCGCCCGGCGCCATGCTGTACAAATGGACCGCGGCCGGCGGCCCCAATCCCTATCGTGCCCTGCTGGGCCTTGCCGATCGCTTCATCGTCACCAGCGACAGCATCTCCATGCAGATGGAAATCGCCTGCCTCGGCCGGCCGCTGGCGATCTATCGGCTGCCGCAATCGCTCTGGATGGGTGATGGCGCCTTCGGTGCCGTGATGGAACGCCTGTTGTCGATCGGCTTTATCCACGGGCTGATGCGCGGCCTGGCGAAAGCCGGCAGCAAAATCGGCTTTGGTCATCACCGCGACATCAGCACCATCCATCGGCAATTGGTCGAAGATGGCCTGGCGGTCTGGTTCGGGCGGCCTTTCCGTCTCGACGGGGCCAGACCGAAGGACGAATTGCCGGCGGTGGTTGCCCGGATCGTGGCGCTGCTGAAATAAGGCGCGCGGGCAAGGCCGTCATCCCAATTAATACGGGCATAGGCGGCCCGGCGGCGATGACAGGTTAATAAGAGGAAGCTGTCCGAATGTTGGACGGATTAAGGTCGGAAGCCCGGTGATCTGCTGGTCGCGCGGCGCTAGGCCGCAGTGTTTGACAATTATTTAGTGGTATATAGACGGCTGTGGTTGCGCGATTGTCTTGCCAAGTTCCGACCCGTTGGCCAAAATCAGCGCATGTCGACGAGGTGTCTCTCGTGGCACTTTTTGTCATGCCTGCAGCACGGCTCAGGTCGGATCGGTGAGGT
>Ga0255336_101574_pt1 | contig 15496 bp, 18 predicted proteins | sample MeOH1_35cm_T3_17_FD_189102 | JGI IMG/M metagenome (GOLD analysis project Ga0255336, IMG submission 189102) | Sandy soil microbial communities from University of British Columbia, Vancouver, Canada - MeOH1_35cm_T3_179 | ecosystem: Engineered > Artificial ecosystem > Sand microcosm > Unclassified ...
ACTGGTTTCATACGCCTGTGGCTGCGCCATCTGGTGATCGCTGTGGATGCCGGCATAGTTGGCGCACGCTGACAGCACAGAGATCAGGACAGCCGATGTGCCCAATCGGACGAACCGGGGCGGCACTGCTTGAGAAGATGACTTTATCATTTTCAGACCTATCAGATAAATCACAAAAAAAATCAGTTTCCGACGAACTTGCGGAGCAATTGGCGCAACTGCCTGTACTCTTCTTCCGAGAATTCGTTCAAACGAGCGTTCACGGGGCCACAAGCGATTGCAGGAAGTCGTGCGGCGACATCGTGGCCGTGGGACGTTAAAGTGACGTTGACTACGCGGCGGTCCTCAACACTTCTGGAGCGCTCCAGGAAGCCTCGTTCTTCAAGCTTGTCGAGCATGCGAGACATGAGTCCTGGATCCACGCCCCCCAGCTTTGCCAACTCAAACGGCGTGGCAGCAAGATGCGCTTCCAGCGCCAATAAAATCGCCATTTGATGGCCTGTGAGTCCGAAATCTTTCAATGCGCGATCGACCTCATTGCTCAAGTCATTGCTTGCCCTGTTGATCAAAAACCCAATGCTGTCGGTCAGCATGAAGTTCTTCTCATCGTCGTAGTGTTTCATCGCTACCTCCGGTTGTATGAATGTCACTTTACATGACATAGTCAAATAATGTCAATGTCTTTGATTGACAAAAACAAACATTGATAAAATCTATCAGATGCGGACATCCATTCGCGCAGCGGGTGAACGACTGGCCAGGACTACCAGCGAGCTTGATTCGGAGCTAAACGACTTGTCGGATATCCGGCAGGCGCACATCGACACGGCGAGACTGCCTCTTTCGGGTCGTCGCGCTTGAGGCGCCGCGCCTCGTGCCCGATGGCGAAGGCGGCGCAAATAGGCCCAGCGATCGCCGAAACGGATTGCCGTTTGCCTCGAAATAAACGGGCGGATCGCCTCGATGCTGCCGCGCACACACGGTCTGGGAAGCGATGAGCGCTGAACTCGCGCTGGTGCGCCTTCTGTCAATCGAAGTAAAAATAGAACATCCCCATCCCGGGAGTCCCGCTTCCAATAAGGAACAGCTATGGAAAGGTCGCAAACTTACGCCAAATTTTATGAGCGCGTGCAAAACTTGGGGGAGGCTCCCGTGGAGACCAACTCAATGATTTCGGCGCGGCGCCGGCCTCGCGGGTTCATCTGATCGGCATCGAAACGCTGGGAGCAAACCATGCGTTTGATCATCGAAGCACGCTTGGCAGACGAGGATTGCGATGTTGTCGAAGACGATGGAGTCGTGATCGTTATCGAGCGCCGCGACCGCAGCCTGTCTCCGCTGGGTCTGACACTCGCAGAGGGGTGATCGCTTTTGGCCAAGGTGCAATCCGTGTTGCTTGCGAAGCAGGTAACAGGATGGAGCTCCGAGCAGACCCACTGCGGGCGGTGCAGAGCGGCCTTGAGCCACAAGGACAGTCGGTCGACGGTTTTGCGCACCGTCTACGGCAAAGTGACCGTGAAGAGCCCTCGACTGTGGTCGTGTGCTTGCCAGCAAACATCGTCGTCGCCGCGGCAAGTGATCCATCCCCTGTCCAAAGCCCTGCCAAGCCGCGTCACGCCGGAGTTGGAATATCTCCAGGCGAAGTGGGCTGCGCACGTGCCGTACCGGCAGGCCACGGGCTTGCTCAAGGAAGTGCTGCTGCTCGACAAGGGGATCTCGTTCAGCAGCGCCCGTGATCGGATCCGCGTTCTTGGAATGCAGATCGATGCCGACATCGAACGTGACATCGTCAAACTGCCGAAGGCCGTTGCAGGCGAGCGGGTTCGCGAATCCATCAATGTCGCAGCGGTGAGCATCGACTCGGCATGGCTGCGGCACTGCGATTCCGTTGGAGGGCAAGGCCGACATGTCAACATGGTCGCCGTGCGAGCGACGTTCACGGGCGGTACCCCAAAGTTGTACGCCTATGTGCACAAGGAAGTCACCTCGGCGGGTGCGCGGCTGGATCAGTTCCTCAGCCGAAACGGTGTGGGCATCGACGAACGCGTGACCCTGATCAGCGACGACGCGGGTGAGTTCGACAAAGCAGTCGAGGGCAGTCAGCTGGTTCGTGGGCGCATTCTCGATTGGTTCCACATCGCGATGAAGTTTAAGGCGGCACAACGTTCCGTGTTCGGCAGCAAGATGATCGGCTCGCTGGAACGGGAGTCAGTGGAGAAAGAGATCGGGCACGCCAAGTGGTTGGTCTGGCACGGAAAGGGCAGCAAGGCGGTGGGACGGCTCAAGGCGCTGGACGATGGGCTGCTGAAGAGGGAAGGATACGGATTCAAGACGCTGTTTGCACCCTGTGCGGCTACCTCAGGAACAATGAACAAACGTTGGTCAACTACGGTGCTCGGCATCGAAAGGGACTGCCCATCAGCAGCAGCATCGCCGAATCCGCGGTGAACCAGGTCGTCAGTCACCGAATGGCCAAGAAGCAACAGATGCGCTGGACTGACGAAAGAGCGCACTGCATGGCGCAGGTCAGAGTCGCGGCTCTGAATGAGGAGCTCTCGCCCTGCCGCATCTCGGCGCTGAGGGCAGCATCCTCGGGTCCCGGCAGCTGTGTCGGGGCAGCGGCGCTACGCCAGTGCGGACCGACCAACAGTACAGATCCGGCAACTTTGAGGCACGCACGGGCGACTTGACGAAATCGGCCTCCCCAACTTTTGCACACTCTCGGTTGGCGCGCAGTCGTTCCCGACTGTTTCGATCAGGTTTGCTCGGATTATTGGGCGCTTCTTGCTACGGTAAACGAGTATTCCGGCGGTTCGCCCCTTTCAGGGAGGGGCGAACCGATCGCGGAGGCAGCCGGACAGACAGATTATTGGCTGCAGTAGGGTGAGCGGACCACGGGGCTGCGGGATACACCGCCCTCGTCCTGACGGTTTGGTTTGTGCGCTTTCACCCCCAACCCGATGGGAGATTTGAATGTCCGAAACTACCCTGCCCTTGCCTGAAAAATTCGTTGCGCTGGTTGCAGACGGTATAGGGACCGTGTGCGATCTGCTCGCCGAGGGCGATGGCGAGTTCGCCCCGCTTGCGTTAGTCGGCGACACGGCAAACAACACGGTTTATCCGCTTCATGAGGACGCGAGGTGTGCCGGCGAACCGGTTTTCGACCTGATCCGCCGTGCCGCCCGCAAGGTCGACGCCGATTTCGTTTTCATGTTGATGCACATGCCCAAAGATCCGGCGCACGCGACGGAGACGGTCGGCTTTGTGCTTGAAACCTACGATGGGACGTGGACTTCCAGGGTGCCGGTCGAACTGTCGAACGGCACAAAGACCATCGGCGAGGTCCGCATGCACATGACGCCCGGCGGTAAAGCGTCCGTTGGCATGTTGCCGCAGCCGCGCGGTAGCGCGTTGCACTAGACGCGGAACGGCTTGACCGGACCGAGTTCGACGGCCTTGCGCTTGCCCTGTTGCGCCAGCTTCGTGACGGTCGGTGGCGTATCGCTTTCGACCTGCTCCTCGAAGTCGGCTTCCGGCACGTTGGCGACGCGCACCGCAGTCTTGCGTTGGCGTTCTGACATTCCGACTGCATCGGCGGCAGCCGTCTCAGAACTCGGGACGGTACCGTAGGTGATTGCCTGATGCCGCCTGGAGTGATCAAGGTATCCCAGCGAAACCCGCAGCATCCGCTGCTGTACAAGGAGTACAGGCCAGAGAATCTCAACTCCGTAGCGCACACCTATCTCGTCGTAGCCTTCGGGTGGCAGCTGGATTTCCCGCTGCCGCTCATACGCCTTGCGCGCGTCATAGGCCAATCCCAGGAATGCTCGGTCTTCCTCACGAATCAGAGGTGACCGTCCATTGATGTCGTGGATAATTTCGTTCAACTCGCGCAAGGAGGCATAGTCGCCGATCAGCAGAAGGCCGGCGCGATTTTTCAGCAATCGGTAGTCAAGCACGGTCAGTCCTTTTCAATGTCAAAACGGCATCGGATCGAAGACTGATGCAGCGGATACAAATTTGACGCGTTTCAGCCAGAGCTTCAGATTTTTGATGTCTTCGAACGCAGCAAGATCTTGTTCAAGGGTTCGAAAATTGAGTCGGAGCTCTTTGAGATCAACAGCGAGATTTCGCAGAACAGTATCAGGAGAGACAGCTTCGAAAGTATCGATTCCGTAGGCATGCCGAAATGCCGACTCGACGTGGAGGATCTCCTGATCGAGTTCACGCAACTGTTCCTTCAGGATCGTGTTGTAATGTTTAAGCCGCTCTTCGCTCATGCTGTCGAGGGCATGCTGGTCGATATGCTCGAGCTCGAGTTGCAGCTCTAACAGGAGCAGCAAGTTGTTTTTTTGATAAGCCTCGTTGACGCGTTGCATCAACCTGGTTTTCCGGTCACGCTCCTGTGGATCGGTTTCACGATCAGGGTGCAACGTACTGGCGAGTTTGCGCTAGACCTCGCGAATGGAAAGGCTGATCTGCGCCAGCCGTTCTTGTTCACGGGCCTCGGTGGCCTGTTGTTTGGGCGATTTTTTCCGTTTCGCGCTGCGAACTTCCCGTTCCGCGTTTTTTGCCGCCCATTCCGCCTGACTCTGCTGGATATGCGCCTGTGCGCGTTGCAGCAGGTCTTCCGGAGAGCTCAAGTCCAGATCGTCGCCCAGATTGACGCCGAGTGCCGTCTCGAGCATGGATTTCATTCCGTCGACTTGCGCAGCAATCTGGCTGTCGTAGTTGGTGGGGCTGTACTTGTCGTAAATGGCTTTCATTACCTTGCCTTCATCCTCGTCTTCGTCGATCAGATCGCCCGCCAGATTGGCGATCACAATGGCCATCTTCCGACGTTCTGCCTTGGTCAGTTCTCTTTGCTCATAGGCCCGGTCGAGGCAATGCACCATCCGGATCTGCAGCGTGGTTGAAGTCTGCTCAAGGGGCAGAAGTTCGTTGACGTATTGCTGCTGGAATGTGGGCGTGACCGTTTCCCAGGCGCGAAGTCGCCTGCGGCGTTTTTCGATCTGCTTGATCAGCGAATTGAATGCTTTTTGCCCTTTCGACAACGATAAGGCGGGTTTGTCGTGATCGTGCGCGATACTGACGGATCGAAAGTTTGTCCTGGTCATGGGGCGGATTTTCGCTGAAGACGTGGGAAGGCAACGGCTGCGCCCATTTTACCCGATGGCCTGATGTGTGGATCGAGGTGGTAGTCGGTGCGATGGTGATTTTAATTGCAACCCTATCGCTAACAAATATTATCGATAGGGATGTGTTTGGAGCGAAACTGCCATTTTGCAAAACGTGTCACACTCGAGCGTCGCGCCGCTGTCATCCTGCCGCCTATAATTTTCGGATACCTGATCTTCTGAGTTCTCTCGGGCGAGCCCCAGGCCCATGATGATGCAGCCGCGGAACTGGCTCGCCGCAGTCTTGACATTGAGGATGCGCCCGCAGCCGAACGAGCCGACGAACCGGCTGACGCGCGTCTCACCGGTGACCGCGTTTACGCGCACGAGGATGTCCTTCAGGACGATGCAACCAGGGCGCAATCCGTGAGCGGCCTGCCGATGTTCGGCGACCGGTTCCTTGCCTGAGCATGCAAGCTCACTACGTCGACGAATATGAGTTACCACATGACTCTGCTGTGGTTTTCCTATGGGCGCAGGCTCGGATAGGACGGTTTGTCGCTATGAGCGCCTACGCTTCATGAGCGAACAGTGCCGGCGGCGCAGGGCATCTGTTCGACTTTCGACGACCGCACATACCGGCTGGGAGTCTGTGGACAGTTCACCTGGGCCGGTGGCGTTGGGCGGCACCGGCCCAGCAACGGAACTTGGCATATACACTCAACCGGGCGCCCGAAGGTCGGTTCGACTCGGACTGCGGCCCATCGCGCGCGAATCGTATTCGTAGCGTCGTCGTCCATAACGGCCGCCGTGTAATCCCCGCGCCAACGGCCGGTGCAGGTCCAAGCGCTGATTCGGCGTTCGAGCCGACTAGGCGAACGGCGGCTCGGACCTGTTTGGTCGCAAAAGCCAAGGAAGCCCAGCAAACGGCTGCGTCTCTCATCGATCGTCTGTTCGCGTGAGCAGTAGCCGAGCCCTCGATCGAGGTGACCACGCATGCTCCTCCACGCCCTGGCGCCTGCTCGGGATATGCACCGTCCGAATCGAATGGGTCGCAGGACCAGACGACAGACGAGGCGCGCTAACGCGTCGTGCGGTGCGTCCCCTGCCGCTTGGCTCGACCGCCGTATGACAACGCCGTATCAATGAACGCCCGTACGCAAGGCGAATGCTCGCGAACGCGATACGCCACCGCGAGTTCGACCTGATCTTCGAAGTCGCTTAAGGGTTTGAACACCACGCCGGGTGGCGCGAATCCCCTGATTGATTGAGGCACGAGGGCCACGCCGTAGCCCGCCGACGCCATGCTTACGGCGGTAATGAAATCGTTGACCCGGTACTCCGGTTGCGCATCGAACCCGCCGACGCGGCCAAGTCTGGCGAGATCTTCCACGAAGCCGGCCGTCTCGTTGAACTGCGGCGCAATGAATGACAACTGACGCAACTGGGAAGCCTTCACGGCTTTCACGCGCGCGAGCGGGCTATCTGCCGGTACGGCGATCAGCAAGCGTTCGCTTTGAACGATCCTGGCCGTGACCCCCTCGGGATAGTGCGCGCGGGGCCGAATGAAACCGACATCGATGGTCCCATCCGACAAACGCTCCAGTTGCGTCGGCGTTTCCATCGCCACGATGTGCATGCGGACGTCCGGGCTCACCATCCTGAACGCCTTGAGCGTATCGGGCAATAGCCTGGTCGTAACGGCCGAGCCGATATAGCCGAGCGCAACCTGACCGGCTTCTCCTCTTGCTGCGAGACGCCCGATGCGGTCGGCGCGCTCCAGTTGCCGCAGTGCGGCCTTAGCTTCAACCAGAAAAACGTCGCCCGCGTTGGTTAGCGTGATCGCCGCGCGTTTGTTGCGGTTGAGCAGTCGTACGCCGAGATCGGTCTCGAGCCTCTTGATCTGCTGGCTGAGCACCGATTGTGCGATGTCGAGCCGGTCGGCTGCGTGAGCGAAGTGCAAGTCTTCGGCCAATGCGACGAATAGTTTGAGTTGCCGGCTATCGATCATCTTTAATCTCGAATCACGAATAAAAACACAGTTTATACGTATTTAATGAATCAAAAATAAGGAGTCAAATAGCCACACTTTCTTCCAAAGGACACCTTCATGAACCCCGTTACAGCATTACCGATGGCCGCACCGGTCGATTCGCATCTGAGGTTTTCGATCGAAAGTCATCCGCATCACGAACGCCTGCGTCATATCACGGTGCAACGTGACGCGTTACAGAATTTCTTCGCTTCAGTCAAAGACATCGACCTTCAGAACGTCGAATATGTACCGTTCATGCGCTTTATGCTCGCAGATGCGCTCGAGCGCGCAGTCGGCGAAGGTTTCGCATCCACGCTTCGACAACTCGTGCGGGATCGATCCATTGGAGGATTCACTCTGGGCGTCCAGGGCGCGACCGCCGACCATCGCGATTTCGTCCGGTTCGGAACGGCCGTCGGGTACCTGCTTGGACCGGCGAATCACGACTCGATGTCCGGCACGTACTACGCTCGCTTCCTCGTGAAGGACACGGACGACAGCGACTCCTATCTGCGTCAGGCATACCGCTCGTTCACGCTGCACACAGACGGAACTTTTATCGACGAGCCGACCGAATGGCTGCTCATGATGAAGTTCGCGGAAGAGAACGCGGTCGGCGGCGAGTCGCGCTTCATGCATATCGACGACTGGAGCGAGCGTGACACTTTCCTCGACGATCCGTTCGGCACCCGGCCATTTCTCTACAAGGCGCCTGGTTCGAAGAACGTCGACGCGCAGGTCGAACGCCCCGTGTTCTTCCAGAGCGAGTATGGCCTGGCGATGTCGTTCATCGATCAATTCGTGCAGCCCCGCTCATCAGCCGAAGCGGTTTATCTGCATGACTTGTCGGCGTCGATGGAAGCGGCGTCCGCGACGCGCGAAGTGCCGCTTCCCGTGGGCAACCTCGTGGTCCTCAATAACTATTTCTGGCTGCACGGCCGGGCGCCGTTCCAGAAGCATCCGGCGCTTCATCGTGAACTGATGCGCCAACGCGGAGTGTTCGCAAAATGACTACCGTCCAGCATCACCGCGGATACGACGCGGACGTCCTTATCGTGGGCGGTGGCATCGTCGGCGTCTCGACGGCCATGCAACTGATCGAACGTCATCCGGGCCTGAGCCTCCTGCTGCTCGAGAAGGAGGCCTCACTCGCGACTCACCAGTCCGGGCACAACAGCGGCGTGATTCACGCCGGCGTGTATTACCCGCCGGGAAGCCTCAAGGCCGAGTTCTGCAGGCGAGGCGCCGCCGCGACCTATGAGTTCGCCCGCCGCCATGACGTGCGGGTCGAGCAATGCGGCAAGCTAATCGTCGCGACTGACGACGTCGAAGTCGAAAGGCTGAATGCGCTCTACGCACGTTGCCGGCAGAACCGGCTCGAACCGCAGATGCTCGGCGAGGCGGCGTTGAGGGAACTCGAACCGCGCATCGCGGATCGTGCTGCGATCCGCGTGGCAACGAGCGGCATCGCGGACTATCCGGCCATGACCGCGACGATGGCCCGACTCGCGCAGGAGCGAGGCGCGCAGATTCTGCTGAACCAGCGTGTAGACGCGCTCCACGAGGACGAAAACGGCATTACCGCGGAGACATCGGGCGGCCGCTTCCGGGCAAGGCACGCCATCGTCTGCGCAGGCCTGATGGCGGATCGCCTCGCGAAAATGTGCAATGTCGATCTCGATTTTCGGATCGTGCCGTTTCGCGGTGAATACTATCGGTTGCCGGCGACGAAGAGCGACATAGTGAAACACCTGATCTATCCCGTGCCTGATCCCGCTCTGCCTTTTCTCGGCGTGCACCTGACGCGCATGATCGGGGGTTGTGTCACGGTGGGTCCGAACGCCGTGCTGGCGCTGGCGCGCGAGGGCTATCGCTGGCGCGATGCAAGTCTGAAGGATCTCGCCGGCATGGTAGCGTTCCCGGGCTTCTGGAAGATGCTCCGAACGCATGGAGCATCGGGGCTCAGCGAGATGCGCAACTCGCTGTGGAAACGGGGCTACCTTGAACTGTGCCGCCGATATTGCCCGGAACTCGCGCTGTCCGACCTCGAGCCTCACCCGTCCGGCGTGCGCGCGCAGGCCGTGATGGCGGACGGCAGCATGGTGCATGACTTCCTGATCCGTTCGTCGCAGCGCAGCGTGCACGTATGCAACGCGCCTTCTCCGGCGGCGACCTCTGCGTTGCCGATCGGCGCCTGTCTCGTCGAAGCGTTCGACAAGCGTTCCGATCTTGCTCCACTTATCCGACCACACTCGACAGACCAGGCACACGGTCTGGCGGCCGCGTAAGCACACGGCCGGGTGACCGGTGACCTTCTGCATCGGAGATCGAAGGGGAGCGCAGTCCAGTTGTCGGTCAGCGCCACGTTCCAGTCGAGGTGGCACATGCGTGATCATCACCGCGGGCCTGAGCGAGAACCGCGGCAGCGATCGGGGCCGGTAGCCGTCGTACGGCAATACCCCTTTGGCCCAGCCTATTTTTTTGACCAGCGGGCAGACGCTGTCGCGAAGGGGCCTGAATGCCTGATCGCCGGGGGTTATCGCCTTGATCCTGTAGTAATCCCATGGATACTTTGACTCGGATGGCTTCTTCACCTGCACCAGATACATGTCATGTACCATGCGGCCAGCCTCGCGGATTTCCCGTTCTTTGCGAAGAAGTCGTTGACAGGCAGTTCTTTCATTTTCTTCATCACCTCCGCCGTGTCGTCGGTGCCGGCCGCTTGACCGCCTTCAGGTAGTGCATCATGGATGAATAGTCGCCCGCTTTAACCTGGATCGGCATCTTTTTCAACTTGTCGAATAAACGCTTCGACCACTGGCGGGGTTCATCGTTCATGTCCCAATAGAAGGCCGTCGTAAATAGAAGTCCCTGCGCGGTTTGTAACCCCAGCGCATGAATGTCGGACAGAAATACCAGCAATCCCACAAGTTGCTGCTTGCCCGATTGGGTGACGCCGAACGCGTTGGCCGCCTTGACCGAATTGACGAAATCGCCGCCAGCGTTGGCGAGGCCAATGATCTTGGCGCCTGAAGCCTGTGCTTGCAACACGTAGGAAGAGAAGTCGGAGGCGTTCAAAGGAGCACGAACGACGCCGAGCACTTTACCGCCATCGGCTTTCAGCGCGTCAGACGTATCCTTGACCCGCGCCTGGCCAAACGCATAATCGGCGGCTAGAAAATACCAGCCGTCGCCGCCTTGCGCGGTAATGGCATGACCAGTGCCATGGCCGAGCATGTACGTATCGTAGACGTAGTGCACCGTGACGGCGGTACATTTCACATTGGTGATATCCGAGCTGGCGGGAACCGTAATGATGGCGATCTTGTTCTTCTGTTTCACCAGATCGATCACTGCGAAAGCCGCACCCGACGTTCCCAGGTCCGTGCCATGTCCACTTGCTGGGTGTCGAACCATTCGCGCGCCTTGCTTGCCGCTATATCGGCCTTGTTCTGGTGATCGGCGAAAATGACTTCGACCTTCATGGCAGGATTGTCCTTCATGAAGTCAGTGACCGGCATCCGAACCGCCTCGACAGCCCCCTGGCCCGCCACCGACGAATACACACTGGACAGATCGGCCAGTGCGCCGATTTTCGCAACGCCTTCGGAAAGCCTGACCTGCTGCCCGGCGCCTGACCTGCAGCGAACGACGCCAAACCCGCGCATGCGAGCAGAGCGAGTGACTTGAGCCTCATATGCATCATCTCCGTTTATTGGGGTTTGCATTCATTCGGTTGGTCGCCCGGATATTGCGGACCAGCAGAGGAAAGGTCGCGCTCTGTTATGGGACAAAATTCCTAGACGAACTCAGCACGCCAAAGCTATAGCATCGACGCCCCGGATAGCGCCTCGCCATCGGAGAGCGTTCACCGGTAGGATTCGCCTTTGGCTCCGTCAAACGAAGGAGGTGCACTTAGCAAATTCGCAGGCAGTGACAGACAAAATGGCCCGTTGCCAGAGTCATGTACTGCTAAGAAATCGGTCGATGCGCAAGAATGGGTCTATGTGAGGCCCTTCCAGTTGATCAGAGGCTCGGCTAAACCGCATTGATACGCTGCAGCCTTTTAGGATCGTTGCCGAGCCATTCCCACCGCCGGTGGCTCAACCCCGTCAACCCCTCCGTCACTTCGTGTTTGTTGTCAGTCAAAAATGCAGACGTACGCCTACCTGCTACTCTAATTTTGAGTCTCTATCCGCAGAATTTTAAATGTGTGCGCCACTCCGCTAGACGGACGTAAAGCGCTTCATGTAATTCACCGGCGGCACAGTGGAAGCATTCCCCTCTCTGCGAAAGCGAGACAACATGCTTCGGGGCGACTGACCAAACTGGCCAGAAAATGCACGGGAAAAAGCAGAGACGGACTGGAAACCGGTAGCGACAGCGATGCTGGAAATCGCCAAGTCGCTTTGCAATATCAACTGCCTCGCGGAATCAAGACGTAGCCGCCGATAGTAAGTCATTGGCCCGCATCCTAACCGGTCCTGGAAGAGTCGGCTCAACTGCCGCGCCGATACCCGCGTTTTACGCGCGAGCTCGGCCAATGTCATTGGCTCTTCCAGTGCAGCTCGCATCGCTTCGATGACGACTTCGATCCCTCCGTCCGTCGACGGGGAATGATTGACGTTGTTGTCGCCTGTCGGCCGCAATTCACATGCGACGAGGTCACGCGCAACACTCGTTTTTACCGCGACGCCGCAGTGGCGCTCGATCAGGGTCAGCATAAGTGAAATGACAGCGAGGCCGCCCGCGCACGTAATCAAGCCGCCACTTTCGATGAACGGGGACATCTCCGTGCGTACGCTCGGGAATTGCTCACCAAAAGCTGTGAGCGAGTCGGGGTGGACCGTCACCGTGCGACCCCGGATCAGTCTGCACGCCGCCAGAAGAAAAACCCCACTATCGATCGCGCCTAGTTGGGTGGACCGAACCCCTTGCATTCTGATCATCCAGTTTTTTAAAGGCCGCGTTAGCGTGCGCGACTGGTCGTCACCCGCCACGACGAACACATAGCTCAGGTCTAACGATTCCTCAATCGTGCAATCGCAGTCCATCTGGATGCTGTTACTGGCTCGGACGGGCTTCCCGCTCTCGCTTATCAAGACCCAATCGAACGTACGCGTTCCCGAATGTTTGTTAGCCAGGCGCAGCGCTTCTGCGGCGAGCATCACAACATACATAGGAAAAAGATGCGCTAGAAAAAAACCAAACCGTATCGGCATGTCCAGTCGACCTCAAACGAAGTTCACAGTTTTAGCCATCTTGGCGCGTGGTGTCAAAACTTAATTTCGGCGTCTCCAATACTTGCGTTAGTCAAACCGCAATCAATGGAGAGCACAACGATGCAAACGGAAGCAGTCAGGAGAGAGATGGGTCTCGCACATGCGCAGGACGAGCGTCAACTCCGTATAGATCTGGCAGCAGCATTCCGTGCGACGGTGCAGTTCAATTGGCACGAGTCAGTAGGCAATCACCTTAGCGTAGCCTTATCGGACGACCGAAAGCAATTCCTCATGAATCCAAGGTGGCGCCATTTCTCAACAATCAGCGCGAGTGAATTGCTAAAGCTCGATAGCAACGACCCGTCAACGATGGACGGACCGAACGCACCGGATCCTTCAGCTTGGGCGATCCACAGTCAGATTCATGCTTGCGTTCCTCACGCTCGATGCATCCTGCATCTGCACACGCCTTACGCGTCGGCGTTGACCACTTTGTCGGACCCGACGCTAAAGCCCATCGACCAAAACACTGCGAGATTCTATGAACGACTGGCAGTGGATCTGGATTACGGCGGGATTGCCGACAGTTGGGAAGAAGGCGCTCGGCTTGCCGACAAGCTGGGAGAGCACCGCGTGCTGATGATGGGCAACCATGGGGTTCTCGTTGTCGGTGATTCGGTTCACCAGGCTTTTGAAGACATCTATTTTCTTGAACGGGCCTCCCAAACGATGGTCCTCGCGTACTCAACAGGTCAGCCGCTGAATGTAATGCCGCACGCCCTTGCGTTGCAGACAGCCAGGGATTGGGACGCATATTCGGGAATGGCTATCGCGCATTTTGAAGAGATCAAGCGCGGACTGGTTAAATCCGACCCGTCATACAAGTCATAGCGCGCCGGCGCATTGGGTATAACCGAAGTTCCAATCTGGAAGGTCACTATGTTATTCGAAGGTTTCGAGCCCCGAACGATCGCGGCTGAGGGCACCGAGATTTTCTGCCGCGCCGGAGGAAAAGGTCCTCCCTTACTGCTCCTGCACGGATGTCCTCAGACTCACATGATGTGGCATAAAGTGGTTCCCGAACTCACACGTCATTTCACGGTGATTGCCCCAGATCTCCGCGGGTATGGAAGAAGCGCGAAGCCACAAGGTTCACCGACGCACGACAACTATTCGTTTCGCGCCATGGCCCGCGATCAGGTGCTTGTGATGTTGGAACTTGGTTTCAAGCGCTTTTCCGCGATTGGGCACGACAGGGGCGCGCGAGTTTTGCACCGGATGTGCCTTGATCACCCAGCGGCTGTCGACAAGGTCGCGTTCCTGGACATTTTGCCGACAAGTTATCTTTACAGCCAAACCAATATGCAGTTTGCAACCCAGTACTGGGAGTGGTTCTTCTTCACTCAAAAGGGAGACTTCCCTGAAACAGTCTTGTCCGCTGCTCCTGAGGCGTTTCTACGCTATGAGCTCGGCCACCTCCTAGACGACGGAGTGATTGATACAGCAGTCTGGAACGAATACCTAAATGCTCTATCCAGCTACGACGCCATGCATGGCATGTGCGAGGACTATCGCGCCGGCGCCACAATCGACCTTCTCCACGATTCGTCAGACGCTGATACAAAGATGGGCGCTGATCTGTTGCTGTTATGGGGAAAGAGAAATCCGATATGGGAGCGCTTCGCTATGGTCGACGTCTGGCGCGATTATGCCGAACGAGTGGAAGGACATTCCATTGAATCCGGGCACTACCTCGCTGAAGAAGCGCCTACAGAAATTTTGTCTTCGGTTATCCCCTTCTTAAAAGCTTAACCAGACCTGATTTGCGAGTTGATCGACGTGGTTTCAGCGTATCACACGTCGATCAACAGCATGGGCGCGCTGGTGGGCTCAGCAGGCCGGGCAGCTGTTACCAGGTTTGCGCGCCGAGATTGAACGCGAGTTTGAGCGGCTGTCGCTTGTCGCCAGACAGATCAGGACGCTTGAGACGCTGCAGGACCATCAGGTCCGCAGCGGTGCACAACCAGCGATTGCGGTGCTGTCGAGGCTTGCGGGTATCGGTACCGGAAGTGCGTGGACCCTGATCAAGGAACTGTTCGGCTGGCGGCAGTTTCACAACCGCCGGGAAGTCGCCGGCTGCCTGGGCCTGGCGCCCACGCCTTACTCGAGCGGCACCAGTGAGGTCGAGCAGGGTATCAGCAAGGCCGGCAACAAACGGGCGCGATGGCTGATGGTCGAACTCGCATGGAGCTGGCTGCGCTTCCGGCCGGGCAGCCAGTTGAGCCAGTGGTTCAATGAGCGCTTCACGGGAGGCGGCAAGCGCATGCGACGTATCGGCATAGTGGCGCTTGCGCGCCGTCTGTCGATCGCCTTGTGGCGCTATCTGGAACACGGTGAGATTCCGCTCGGGGCAACACTCAAGCCACCCGGCAGCAACGCGGTTGCAACCTGAGCGGCGAATGACGATCGATGACACGGCCTGAAGGTCGACGCGCCCGGACAGTAAGAGGCTTGCCCGCCGGGCAAGCGTAGTTCTAGATGGGGCGCGTCGGTAATGGAGTGGTTCCAGCGCTCTGCGCATGCGGTATGAGGTGACCGGCCTGGCGCCGGCACGGATAGAAGTTAGTCCGGGGCGGTTGCCCGAACATCAAACACTCCGACCTAACTCGTGTGGAATTTTTGTCTTATAAGAAGGACTCCGAATATGAATCCGGCACCCTCACAGGAGGTAACTGACCCACGGGAAGCAGATCACCAAGGGCTTGACTTTCAATGCTCCATAGAAGTCTTACTGTGTCATAAATTAAGCCTTTGATTTGGTCTGCGGCAGCACGGACATAGCGAGTCTGGCGATCAGGAGGAAGCTGAGTTGATGACAATCGTGGTGATTGAATCAGCTACGTGTCGCTGTGCGCGCTGGGCTCCCCCGTGGGATGTAATCAGCGGGAAGCGAAGGCACCTGGCGAGCGGCGAAGTTTTTTTTGGTGCTGTCGGGGCCGCCAGCGGTAAGTCGTTCGGAGACGAGGAATCCGTACGCCGCGATACTCAGCGCGGCATGGTGGTGAAAGCCTCGCCATCCTCGGCCTTCATAGTGCCCGAGTCCCAGGTCCTGCTTCAAATCC
>Ga0255336_101577_pt1 | contig 15475 bp, 16 predicted proteins | sample MeOH1_35cm_T3_17_FD_189102 | JGI IMG/M metagenome (GOLD analysis project Ga0255336, IMG submission 189102) | Sandy soil microbial communities from University of British Columbia, Vancouver, Canada - MeOH1_35cm_T3_179 | ecosystem: Engineered > Artificial ecosystem > Sand microcosm > Unclassified ...
GTCGTGATCGGCCTGATCGTCACCCCGGAAGGCTTTCCCTTGAGTTACGAAGTGCTGGCCGGCAACACCGCGGACTGCACCACGCTGTCCGATCTGCTCAAGCGCATCGAGACCCGATACGTCGTGTCGCCCGAGAAAGTGGCGCCCCCCTGATAATCATCACGTCCGTGGAAGTCGAAAGCGAATAGATTGACCTGCTGGGCGAGATGAAGCGAACGTTCGCACGATGCCCAAAGATTCAGAAGTGCTACTACGTGGCTGGGGAGTGGGACTTCGTACTGGTCATGATCGTGCGTCACATGGAGCAGTACACGAGCTGACCCGTCAGCTCTTTTTCTCTAATAACAACGTCAAACGCTTCAAGACGCTCGTCAGCATGAGTCGCGTCAAGATCGGCCTGACGGTTCCGGTGGCCCTCGAAGACTAGCGGGTAGGCATGATCCGGGTGGTGACCCAATCTGCCGTCTGCACTGCGCGCACCGGTGCGATTGATTCAGTTTTCGTTAACAAACCCTCGAAATAACTTGCTTCTCCACTGTGCCGTGCCTGTCTACAGTAACACCATACGGTAGAAGCACGACCCACAAGGAGACACGGTAATGCAAGAGGGAGCCATCACGTATCGAGCAGAGGATGGGGTTGCAATCATTACCATCGCGCGGCCCGAGAAGCGTAATGCACTGAGCGCCGCCATGTGCGATCAGCTTGCAGACGCGCTGGCGCGTCTGGAATCGGGTGACGAGCGCGTTGGCCTGCTGTGTGCGGAAGGCGAGACGTTTTGTGCGGGCGCTGACCTCACTTCGCCGCCCGAACATTTCTGGCGTTGCGTGCCGGGCGTCGGCGTCACGCTGACCAAGCCGCTGATCGCCGTGGTGCAAGGCCCCGTGGTCGGAATGGCAGTGGCGATCATGGCCTTCTGCGATTTGTGCGTTGCATCGGAAGACACTCGCTTCATCTATCCGGAGGCAAAGATCGGCCTGTCCAAAGGACTGATTTCCGCTCTGGGCGCGCGCGTGCCGCACAAGTTCGCGATGGAAATGATGCTACTCGGTGGCCCGATCTCTGCGGCGCGAGCGTTCGACGTCGGCTTCGTCAATCGCGTCACGCCAGCCGGCCAGCAACTGGCGGTAGCGCAGGAGATGGCACGCGCGCTTGCCGCGTCGGCGCCTCTCGTACTTGCGCAGTTAAAGACACTAGTGGATGCGACCTTGCCTGTGAGTCCGGCCGAAACGATGTACAGGACCAGTGCGCTCGTCGAGCGCGTGACGAGAAGTGACGATGCTCGGGAAGGAGTGCGCTCATTCCACGAAAAGCGGCAACCGAACTTCAAGGGGATCTGAGATGAACGCCCCTTGCGATAAGTCGTTGTCAGGCATCGACGACAGCGTGCTCACGACCCTGCGCGCGACTTTTGGCGAACGACTGTCCACTGCGGCAGCAGTGCGCGAACAGCACGGGCGTGGCGAGTCTCCGTTCCGCGCCATGCCGCCAGATGCTGTGGTGTTCGTGGAATCCACCGAAGAAGTGTGCGAGGTTCTGAAAATATGCAATGCGCATCGCGTGCCTGCGATCGCGTTTGGCGCGGGCTCGTCGCTCGAAGGTCATCTGCTTGCAACACAGGGCGGCGTATGTATCGACCTGTCGCGAATGGACAGCATTATCAGCGTGGACCCGGGTGATTTCACCGCGACGGTTCAAGCCGGTGTGACAAAGGAAGCGCTCAATGCAGCGCTGCGCGGCGACGGCCTGTTTTTCCCAGTCGATCCCGGCGCACATGCAACGCTCGGCGGCATGGTCGCGACGCGTGCCTCCGGCACCAACACAGTTCGCTATGGATCGATGCGCGAGAACGTGCTGGCGCTCACGGTGGTGACTGCCGACGGCACGGTCGTCCATACCGGAACGCGAGCGGTGAAGTCGTCGGCTGGCTACGATTTGACGCGGCTGTTCGTTGGTTCGGAGGGTACCCTCGGCGTCGTGACTGAAGTCACGCTGAAGCTGTTTCCGTTGCCTGAAGCAATGTCCGCCGCCGTCGTGACATTCGTGGATGCGGACGCTGCGGTGACAACCGTCATCGAGGCGATACAGGCGGGCTTGCCCATCGCTCGCAGTGAGTACCTGTGTGCGAATTCGATCAAGGCGATCAACGCGAACTCGCGTGAACTCGCGCTACGCGAGCGGCCGACGCTTTTCATGGAGTTTCACGGATCTCCCAACTCGCTGCAGGAACAGACCGAATTGCTGCGAGAGATTGCTTCGCAGCATCACGGTGAAGACTTTCAATGGGCCGATCGACCGGAAGATCGCAGCCGGTTGTGGCACGCGCGTCATCATGCCTATTTTAGCTGTCAGCTCTCGCGGGTTGGCTCGATGATCATTGCGACGGACACCTGCGTTCCGCGTTCCAGACTGGCCGAATCTATCGAAGGCGCGACGCGCATCATGGCGCAGGCAAGCTTTCCGCACATGACGTTCGGCCATGTCGGCGACGGCAATTTTCACGTGCTTATGGTGATCGATCCCGACAGTGAAGCCGAGCGCGAAGAGGCGGAGAGGCTCAACGAATCGATCGTCGAGCTCGCTCTCTCACTGGGTGGGACCTGCACGGGCGAGCACGGAATTGGGTTTCACAAGAAAGCGTTCTTGCGGCGGGAGGCCGGCGACGCTGCCGTGCAACTCATGCAACGCATCAAGATCGCGCTCGACCCAAACGGCATCCTCAATCCCGACAAGATTTTCTAAGGAACGTGTCGCACGCCAGCGACCGGCGCTCGGCCCTGGTGCCGACGACTACAGGCTATCGAACGACAGGAAGTTCTTCACTATGAACGATATGATTCTCTCAGGCGTCAAGGTACTCGACCTGACGCGCGTGCTGGCAGGTCCATGGTGTACTCAGGCGCTGGCCGATATGGGCGCGCAGGTATTCAAGATCGAGCGTCCCGGTGTTGGCGATGAAATGCGTCAGTCCCCGCCGTTCCTGAAAAATCTCGATGGCGAGGCCACCAACGATACCCCCGCGTATTTCAGTGTGAATCGGGGAAAGCGTTCGCTGACCATCGACTTCACCAAGGAAGCCGGTCAGAAAATCGTGCTGGATCTTGCCGCCCAGTGCGACGTGTTCATCGAAAACTTCAAGGTCGGGGATCTGAAGCGTTATGGTCTCGACTACGAAGCCGTTCGAGCCATCAATCCCCGGATCGTCTATTGCTCGGTGACAGGCTACGGCCAGGATGGTCCGATGTCGCGCTTTCCCGGCTATGACCCCGTGCTTCAGGCCGTCTCCGGCATCATGAGTACCTGTGGTATCCCGGACGGTCAGCCTGGCGCAGGTCCGGTTCGTTCGATGGTGCCGCTCGTCGACGTAATGACCGGCATGATTTCCACCTCGTCGGTGCTGGCGGCGCTGTATCACCAACGCGCAACGGGTGAAGGGCAGTACGTCGACGTCGCGCTGCTGGACGTCGCGGTAGCGGCGACCACCTACATGTCGCAGACCTTTCTGTCGACCGGGCATGTGGCGGCACGTATCGGTAACGGAAGCCGCCTGTTCGCACCGTCGAACTGCTACTCCTGCGCCGATGGTCCGCTTCTGATACAGATCGGCAATGACGGCCAGTGGGCCAAGTTGTGCAAGGCGCTGGACCGTGAGGCATGGATGAAGGATCCGCGTTTCGCGAGCAATGGCGCGCGCCTCGAACACGTTGCAGAACTGGATGCCGAGATCACGGGCGTGACATCGCGGCTTGAGCGCCACAGTCTCGCTGCGTCGCTCAATGCGGTGGGTGTGCCTTGTGGTCCAGTCAATACGATCGAAGAAGCGTTCAATCATGAGCAGGTGATTCACCGCGGACTCCGCGCGGAAGTGGAGCATCCGACACACGGAGTCATTCCCGTCTTGCGAAGTCCATTCCGCTTTTCCCTGACGCCGGTTGAATTGAAGGCACCGCCGCAACTCGGCGCGGATACGTTACCCGTGCTCGAACAAGTGCTCGGCTTGTCGTCTTCCCAGCTCGCTGAACTTCGCGGTGCGGGAGTCATCTGATGGCCGGGTCGAATGTTCTGATCGACGTGGACACGCTGTCGAGCCAATTGCAATCTGTACGGGTGGTCGATTGCAGCCATGATCTGGAGCGCACCGAGGCGGGCGTCAACGCCTATCGCGCCGGACACATTCCAGGCGCCGTGCACGCTCATCTCGATCGCGATCTGTCGGGTAAGAAAACCGGGATGAACGGGCGGCATCCGCTGCCCGCGCCCGATGCGTTGATTCGCTGGCTCGGCCAATCGGGTATTGATTCGACGACGCCCGTGGTCGCCTACGACCGCTCTGGAGGCGCTTATGCCGCGCGACTGTGGTGGTTGTTGCGATGGATCGGTCATCGTGACGTGCGCGTACTTGATGGGGGCTGGCAAGCGTGGGTCGAGGCGGGCCTTCCTGCGCACGAGGGCACGGTGACGGCACCGGCGGTGTCTTACGCGGCCCCCGAAGTCGCAGACGAACTTGGCGTGGACACCGCATTTGTCATGCGCAATCTGACTAGTCGTGAAGCTCTGATCGTCGACGCGCGGGGTGCGAGCCGGTACACGGGGGCAACGGAACCCATTGATCCGCGCGCAGGCCACATTCCCGGCGCGATCAATCGTCCCTACACCGATAACCTCGACGAACGCGGTCGCTTCAAATCTTCAGCAACGTTGGCGAGTGAATGGGCGCACACGCTGAATGGACGGCCCAGCGACGAGGTGATCGCGCAATGCGGCTCCGGCGTCACGGCCTGTCACAACCTCATGGCAATGGAGATCGCCGGTATGCGTTCTGCGCGCCTTTATCCGGGGTCCTGGAGCGAGTGGTGCAGCGACCCGCTGCGTCCTGTTGAAACTCACCTGGCATCTTCATGAATTGCGGCAATTAACCGCGAAATCTGTGCTTTTTCTACGGAGAGAATTGCGATGTTGAATGACTGGATTGAAATGCTGAAGAAAAACCGCGCGGCATCCGGTGCGCTGCTCGAACACCACCCCAAGCTGCTCGCCGGATTTCGTGGTCTGAACGAGTCGCAGGGAGGCACCGGAACTCTCGACGCGAAAACACGCGAGTTGATCGCGCTGGCCGTCGCTGTCACGACACGCTGCGAGGGTTGCATCGCATCACACGCACAGGCGGCGAGGAGCGCGGGCGTCACCGAGGCGGAACTTGCCGAGGCAATGTCAACGGCAATTGCTTTGAACGCCGGGGCAGCGTATGTTTACTCGCTCAAAGCGATGGATGCACACAAGGCCTTTCAGCAAACTTGAATAGTGTCATCATCGTGCCGGGCAACCCGCCGTGGACTGGCCGTGGCGTGGTTGCCCTTTCCTTCACTTCATGGTGATTTCATCATGACTTCTGCCCTCGACCCCGTACTCCAGCGCGCCTGCGACCAGGTTGAGCGCGCATTTGCCGATCCACGTCAGCAACCGGTCGTTCATGCTTTCTTCGAGCCGGTCAGCTGCACGGTTAGCTACGTGATCCGCGATCCCGGCAGTCAGGCGTGTGCAGTGATCGATTCCGTACTCAATTTCGATCCGGCGGCGGCCCGCGCGTCAACGTCGACGGCGCATGAGCTCGTGCGCTTCATCGAACAGGAAAAGCTCGACGTGAAATGGGTGTTGGAAACTCACGTTCACGCGGACCATCTTTGCGCGGCACCCTACGTGCAGCGGCGTTGCGGCGGCAAGACAGCGATTGGCGAGCATGTGGTCGATACCCAGCGGTATTTCGGGCACATGCTGAACTTAATGACAGATCCACACGCGGACAATCCTCCATTTGACCGGCTCTTTGTCGACGGAGACGCGTTCCGCATTGGCAACCTCGAAGCGACTGTGCTTCACGTGCCGGGGCATATGGCCGCGTGCCTTGCCTATGTCATTGGCGACGTCGTGTTTCCGGGCGATACCCTCTTCATGCCGGACTACGGCACGGCTCGCTGCGATTTCCCGGGTGGCGATGCACGCCAGCTTTATCGTTCTATCCGACGATTACTTTCGCTCCCCGATCCGACGCGGCTCTATTTCTGCCACGACTATCTGCCTGCCGGACGCACCGAATATGTCTGGGAAACCACCGTCGGTGTGCAGAAGCGCGAGAACATCCATGTACGGCAAGAAATCAGCGAAGACGACTTTGTACACATGCGTGAAAGCCGCGATCGCACGCTGGCGATGCCACGTCTGCTCTTCTTCGCCGTTCAGGTCAATATGCGCGGCGGGCGTTTGCCGTCGGCAGAAAGTAACGGGATGCACTATCTGAAGGTGCCAATCAATCCAGTTTGATTGCCGGGATCATCTGATCGCTTTCCGTTGCGCTTACATCAGACGCCGATAAACAGTGGGCACTTCGCTCACCAGAAAATCGCGCATTTGTAGTATGTGCGCCTCTGGTCTGGGACGACGCGCGACGCCGATTTCCAGAACATGCAGGACCTCCGGGTCGACAATGGGTACGGCAAGCAGCTTATGCGCTCTTGCAAGCAGCCGCATATAGCCTGGCACGACTGCGATGCCCTGACCACTTGCCGCGTACGCCATAGCGGACATTGCGGTGCTCACCTCATGTGCGAGATCGATCGTCAGGTCTTCGGGTAACGCCTTCTGGATCGCGAGGCGCGAAGACTGGTTCGTCACCACCACGGTTTCCTCCACCACATCCCGCCAGGTAAGAGGATCTTTGTGCGCGAGCTTGTGATCGCGCGGTATCAATGCCGTCCATCGGGAAGCGAAAAGCACCTGGCTTTCGTTGTTTTCGTTATCGGGCAGGCGAACGCCGATGGCAATATCCGCGATGCCAGCGTCGACGACCTCCTGAAGCTGATGCGACATCACTTCGACACAAATAATCTTGACGTCGGGCCACAGCTTGGGCGCCCGTTCGAAGGCCACGCCCAGCAGTGACGTGATGACCGTCGGCGTGGTAGCGATACGGACGGTTTCGTACGAGCCCTTTCGCAGCGATGCCGCACAGCTTTCCGCCGCGCGCACTTCGATCAGCACGCGCACGACGCGTTCAAAATACTGTTTGCCGGCCTCGGTGAGACGCACGTAGCGCGTAGTGCGATCGAATACCCGGAACTCGAGGCTCATTTCCAGATCTCGGATCGCGAGACTGACAGCAGCCGGCGTCATGTGCAGAGCCTTGGATGCCTCGACAAAGCTGTTCAGACGGGCGACTGCCTCGAAGACCCGTAGATGCCGGAGATTGGTGAGGCTCATGGCTCGCTACCTTGCATTGCTGCACTGTTAACCTAAGCCATAATAATGGAGCGATATTCCTTGATTGTATATTAGGGATCGCCGCACTACATTGGATCTCGCCGGCAGCGCTAAACGTACGAACACTACAACGCGCTGGCAGGAAGGAGACGTTCGCGACGCTCACCATTCGAGCCTTAATGGGCGTATCACGACAATGGGGTGCGCGCGGAATCGAGATCGAAAAGGAGGAGACAAGGAATGTTGCCAACTGCACGCGACATCAGCGCGGTTGCGGTATCTGCTGAGAAATCTGCCTATGCGAAGGTGAATCTGCGAATCCTGATTCCGCTAGGTCTTTGCTTCATGCTCGCGTTTATCGATCGTATCAACGTGGGTTTTGCGTATCTGCATATGAAGGCCGATGTGGGGCTGGATGAGGCCGCATTCGGCATCGGCGTGGGTTTGTTCTTTATCAGCTACACGTTGTTCGAAGTGCCGAGCAATCTGTTGCTAACGCGCATCGGCGCAAAGAAGACGATTTCGCGGATCATGATCCTGTGGGGGCTCGTATCCTCCGCGACCATGTTCGTGCAAACTCCCACGCAGTTCTATATCGCGCGCCTCGCGCTGGGTGTCGCCGAAGCCGGTTTCTTTCCCGGCGCGATGCTCATTCTCACCTACTGGTATCCGGCACAGAAACGGGCACGCGTGATCGCGCTGTTTTCGCTTGCAGTACCTCTCGCCGGAATGATTGGAAGCCCGCTGTCCGGCTGGATCATGCAAACGTTCAATGGCGTCGGAAATCTGAAGGACTGGCAGTGGATCTTCCTGATCGAAGGCCTCCTTCCCGTTATTGTTGGCGTGTTCATGTATTTCCTGCTTACCGACGATCCCAGGCGCGCACGATGGTTGACTTCGGAGGAGCGCGAAATCGTGGCGGGAGCAATTCAGGCAGAACTGAACGCGAAAGGGCATGATGAAAAAACGAGCCGCTTTTCTGCCGCGTTCAGGTCGTCGCGGATCTATATCGTAGCGCTCGCCTACTTCCCTGTTGCCTGGGTTGGCAACGTGCTCAACTACTGGGCACCTTCGTTGATACGGCATCTGGCGGGCGGAAACGTGCTGAATATCGGCCTGTTGCTTGCAATCCCTTCGATCACCGGTGCAATCGGGATGTTGATCGTGTGCCATCACTCGGACAAAAAACTCGAGAGGCGCTGGCATTGGGCGATCAGCGCAGCACTGACGGCGTGCGCTGCGATAACCCTCACGATGGTCGGCCAGAACCTCGTCGCCATGATGATTACCCTGTGTGTGCTGAATATCGGCTACCTGTGTATTGCCGCGCTGTTCTTCACGATTCCGACCGCATTCCTGTCCGGCACCGCCGCTGCAGGTGGCCTGGCATTGGTGAGCGCTTGTGGGCAGATCGGCGGCTTTCTCGCACCCATTGCCATCGGTCACATAAAGCTCGCGACTGGCAGCTTTTCGGCCGCGCTGTTTCTGGTGGCGGCGTTGCTCGCGATGGCGGCCTGCATTGTGATTGGATTGATTCCCGCCAGTATCTTCGGGAAACGGCCACTTGCCTAACTAACGCATGGCATGCAAGGCATCGTGAGAACTACCGTATCCAATATGATAAGTATTCCGAATTAATACGATAAAATTTCAACATGAAAATGACGAATCTGCACCTGATGCGAAAGCTGCACCGCCTGACGGCGTCCGCCGCGATTGCGGTATTCATGCTGACTTCGGTTGCTGCCCACGCCGAGAACTCGGTCACCCTCTACGGGATCATCGATTCTGGACTGCTTTACGTGAACAATCAGAATGGGAATCACAATTTCGAAACGACCACGGGCAAGTTGTCTGGGAGCCGTTTTGGGTTGAGAGGGAATGAAGATCTGGGCGGAGGGTTCAAAGCGTTTTTCGTGCTGGAGAACGGCTTTTCCGCCAATACAGGTGCGCTGCAGCAGGGATCCCGTCTATTTGGCCGGCAGGCGTATGTTGGCGTCTGGCAAGACTCGTTGGGCAAGCTCATGCTGGGCCGTCAGTACAGTCCGTTTGAACTCTACGTCGGCTACCTGTCGGCGGGAATCCGCTTCGGCACGTCGTTGATGACCGACCCGTTCGATCTGAACATGCTCGGCGGATCGGTACGATTCAACAACGCAGTCACTTACGAGAGTCCCGATTATCGCGGGCTGACCTACAGCGTGCAGTATGCATTCAGTAATCAGGCTGCCGCACCTGGCGGCCTTGGCTTCGCCAATAACCGCGAGTTCGGTGCTGCCATCAAATATCTGCACGGAGGCCTGCGTGCGGCGGTCGGTTACGCCCGTCTCGATGGACCGAACGCAGCATCCAATACGAACGGAGCCACTTACGGCGATTATCCGGGTGCATTTCCGCTCTGGTTCAAACGGGTCGACACCAACTTGTCCGGGAAAACGTCAAATGCCGCGCTCGCCATTGGCAGCGAGCAGATTATCGCCGCTGGTGGTCTCTACCAGATTGGCAAGTTCGAGTTTGGCTCGGTCATTTCGCGTACGCTGATTGGCAAGCTGGCGATCTCCGGCGCCAGCACGCCTGGCTTCAACACCGCCAACGGACGCTTCGACATCGACTCGGCCGAAGTTAGCGCAAGCGTTTACGTGACGCCGAGCTACATCGTGGGCGCGATGGGGAAGTATTCCGACGCGAGTCTGCGTACGGGCTCCGGCGTGATACCCATGCACTGGTGGACGTTTGGCGTTGGAAACGACTATCTGCTGTCCAAGCGAACCGATATCTATGTGGCGCTCGCGTATGAGATCGCTTCAGGTAAGGGGAATGTCGCGCAAGTGACACTCGATGCGCCTTCGTCGAATTCACATCAAATCGCCTTCACGATCGGCCTCCGTCATCGCTTCTGACTCACGTCTAAAAGGCGGACGGAAACATACATAACAGGGAAGACCCCTGTGGAGAAGGAATTTCAATGACGAGTCAATTGCCGCTAGAAGGCATCAGAGTGATCGAGGTGTGCAATGTCGCCGCCGGTCCGTACTGCGGGATGCTGCTGGCCGACATGGGGGCCGACGTGATCAAGGTCGAAAACCCGGACGGGGGCGACACGCTGCGCAGTTGGCCGCCAATTTCGGATGGCTACAGTGAGAATTTTGCGTCGCTCAACCGGAACAAACGCTCGGTCACGCTTGACCTCAAGAAACCGGACGGCCTGCAGCTCTTGCGCGATCTGGCGCAAAGTGCGGATGCGCTGATCGAGAACAACCGGCCGGGGGTGATGAATCGGCTCGGGGTGGGCTACGAAGCCCTCTCTACGCTCAATCCGAAACTGGTGTATTGCTCGATCTCAGCGTACGGACAATCGGGGCCGCGTTCTACTGAAGGTGGTTTCGACCTTACCGTTCAGGCAATGAGCGGCATCATGAGCATCACGGGGGAGCCCGACGGCGCGCCGGTGAAGTGTGGTGTTCCGTTGGCCGATTTCTCTGCTGGCCTTTACGGTGCATTCGCCATTTCTGCGGCCCTTCGTTCGGCTGCGATGAGCGGAAAAGGCGCACATCTGGACATCCCGATGCTGGGTGCCACCTTGGGGATCGCAGCGCTGCAGACGTCCGAATACTTTGGTAGCGGTCGAAACCCTAAACCCTTGGGGTCTGCCCATCCCCGCAATGCACCGTACCGGGTGTTTCGCAGCAAGGACGGCTACTTTGGCATGGCTGCCGGCAACAACGCGTTGTGGCGCTCGGTTTGCGACGTCCTTGGCCGACACGATTTAATGTCGGACGAGCGTTTCGCGACTCCGAGTACGCGAGCACAGCACCAGGATGCACTTCTGTCGATTCTGGAGTCGGAATTCGCCGCCGGCAATACGGCAGAGTGGCTCGAACGATTTCGGGCGGCCGGCGTGCCTTGCGCGCCGATCAACACCTTTTCCGAGGTGCTGGCTGATCCGCAGGTGAATCACATGGGTTGGGTGCAGCCTCTGGAATTGCCGAACGGAGTCAAGACACTGACTTTTGCCTCTCCTGTACGGATCGACTCGCAAAGTCTGCCGATCCGCATGCGCCCACCGGCTTTGGGCGAGCACAACGCTGAGGTTCTCGCGCCTCTTCGTGCGGCCGAAACTCAGCAGGTACAGCCGTGATCGACTCGCTCGAAGTTGAAGCCCGGGACGGAACGTGGACATTCACGCTCAATCGGCCCGACAAGCTCAATGCACTCAATGCGGCTCTTGTGGAGCGCGTGCTGAATGCCGTTGAACAGGCGAACGCGCAAAAGGCCAGGTTGCTCGTGTTTCGGGGAGCCGGTAAGTCCTTTTGTGCGGGATTCGATCTGAGTGGGATCGACGCTCAAAGCGAAGGCGATCTGGTGTTGCGCTTTATCCGCATCGAAATGTTGCTCCAGGCGATCGCGAAGTCCTCCGCGCCGACGTTGGCACTCGTCCATGGCAAGGTATTCGGCGCTGGCGTCGACCTTTTCTCGGTGTGTCGCCATCGTATCGCCGCACCCGGCAGCGTCTTTCGCATGCCGGGCCTTAAGTTTGGCCTTGTACTGGGCACGCGCCGGTTCGCCTCTGTCGTGGGCGCAGAGAAGGCTCGACAGATTCTGGAGGAAACGAACGCCTTCACCGCGGAGGAAGCCCTTGAGATGCACCTCGCACACAAGCTAACTTCTCCGGATGAGTGGGAGTGGATCACGGCAAGCGTCCGAGAAAAGACTCAGGCGCTTGACGATGTGGCGCGCGACGACCTCTATCGAGTACTGAGTTCGGGCCAGTCCGAAACTGATCTGTCCAACCTTGTGCGATCTGCCGCCCGTCCGGGTCTCAAGGAGCGGCTTCGCAGCTATCTCCGCACGGTTCACGAGCCGCGTCGTGACGTATCGCGAACTCAAGTCTGAGGGCTGTTATGTCGCTCGATCTTGCGAGTCAGCGCCTTTTATTAGACGTACGGGAGGAGTTGCATTGATGAAAGGCTCCATTCGCTTCGAAAAATTCGTGGAGGCGCTGACGCGCCTGATAGACGGCTGCGACAATGAAGCGACTCTGCGCCGCGACGGACATCGGCTGCTGGAGACGCTGATCGCGCATGATGACTGGTTGCCGGATGCCTTCGCTCAGCCCGATGCAAAGTACTACCAGCAATACCCGCTGCATGTCGATCCTCAAGGCCGATTTTCGGTCGTGAGCTTCGTCTGGGGCCCCGGACAGAATACGCCAGTGCACAACCATACCGTGTGGGGCCTTATCGGAATGCTGCGCGGCGGCGAGCGCTCCGAGCGATTCGAGTTCCGCGGAGACGGACAGTCCATGCGCTATGTCGGCGAAGAGACGCTGCACCCTGGCGAAGTGGACGAAGTTTCTCCGACAATCGGTGATATTCACCGCGTCTCAAACCTGTACGATGACCGCGTCTCGATTAGCGTTCATGTCTACGGCGGAGATATCGGGCGTATCTCGCGTCATGTGTTCGATCCACATACGGGTGCGGGTAAGGCGTTCGTTTCAGGCTATTCGAGTCGTGGCGACGAGGACTCTGATGAAGCCAGGAGTTCTGCCGCGTTATCTGATTGAATAGAGGCCGCCAGAGAGCCGCTCGCGTTTGAGCAAAGTTCCCGAATACTCGTTGCCAGCGTCGTCGCCTGCCCCGGCAAACGCTTCCACAGCGTGTCAGCACGACACTTCGGCGTGAACGTGAGTGTCGATCTCCCCTACGTCGCGCGAAGATTGCGTACGCAGCTGCGCAACAGATCGTGCAGCAATTGCGCGGACTCGGCGGGCATATCGTCGAGCATCGCTTTTTCAACATGGCCTGCTGCAGCGTCGCACTCTTCGAGTAGTGCCTCACCCGCGGGAGTTAGTGAGAGCATCACGATACGCCGGTTCATCGGGTCTGTGTCACGTGTGACCCAGCCATTGGCTTCAATTGCCTTGACCACTTCATTCGCCGATTGAGGCGTGATGAACGAGCGCTCGGCGAGCTGCGCATTCGACGAACGGCTTCGGGCACGCAGCACCGTTGCGCGTGGTGGTGGGCGCGGGAAACGTGGCAGCCCATCGCGGTTGGACGCCGACGCCGGTCGATTTCCAAGTACTGCTCGGGGCGCTGGAGGATTTTCTTCGCCGCAAGGTTCTTGGGACGGACACAGCGATCCGCACGATCGCAGAACGTCTTCCGCCTCGCCCGCCACGACCCAAGAAGGGATGAGTGCGCGGCCAAATGCAGGCAGGCCTGCCTGTCAGAGCGCGAACGCTGCTGGAACGGAGACCAATATGCAGCCCAACTCCGAGCCGATAAAGATGAGTGCGCCGGGCGTCGATCAACCCCCGCTCTTTGCGGGAGAACGTGAAGAACGTGGCAAGCTCGAACTCGTTGAGTTCGTGCCGGATCTGCCGCATGCCGAGATACGCTAGTTGCCAGTGCTCCATCGCGTTTTCTCCGCGAGCGTGAGATGGGCCGACCAGCGTAGCGGCACAAAATCTGCGCGGCAACCGACAATCGGATGGGGGATGTCAGCCAGATGATGCAGCGTGATCCGCCTACGTGGTCACTGGTCGGGAAGGAGCTGGGCGCGATCTCGAAGGCGATCGAGGCGTACGAAGCCGAGCACTACCCGATGGGCACGCTATCGCAGCAGTGATCGCGTAACGGCGGTTATGCGGGATGCCCTACATTGGCGTCAGTAGACGGGAGGGGCGCGGAAAACGGGCATTTCGACAGGTCACGTGCGATGTAATACTCCTGGCTACCTGCCTTGAGAGCGCTGTTTATTTCCGCCACGGTTTGTTCAACGACATCTCCATCCAAAACGCCACCGATAAGGGCCAACGTCGGGGACAACGGGATGAAAGCGACGATTTTGAGCGTCGGAACATCCGGCACGATGAACTCGCCGGCTTGCGCATGAACGACCCCCCATCCGGTGAGGGCAGCGGCAAGATCGCGCGTGTAGCCACCTACACGCAGTTGCAGTTGCGCCCCGTTAATCTGCCGAGCAGGCACCTTTCCTCCTTTTCTCACGAACAGGCGAGCGGTTCTCTCCAAATGCTCCTCGTGAGCCTTGGAAAGGCCGTATCCAGGAACTCCGAACAATTGAAGTTCCTGCGCAGCGAGTCCCCGGAAGTGCGTCCGCATGACCCAAAGCGCAAACATGGAATCGATCGCGGGCTTATGCTCCAGCGCTATCGTGTTGACCAGGCCTTCGATGATCGGTTGGACGATTTCCTGAAACTTGTTCTCGATCTGCGTCATGTCGGCTTCCGTCCGCTGGTCCCATGCACGCCGCGCACAAAACAGGATGTCCTCCGGCCGAGCAGGGCGCGCCTTCACCCTGAGCATGTCGAACACGGATACGCGACCGCTCTGATCGACGAACCGCTCTATGCTGCGCACGGGAAAGACATGCTGCTTGAGCGTCAGCCGCTTGGGGTTCTTCGGCAGCGTTTTTTCAGGCTTGCTCCATTTCCCCTGCGCCGGCAACGGCGGGAGCGGCTCAGATGCCTGCGCGAGCGTCGCAGCCATTACCGCAGCCGCATAGCAGGCTGCGTCTGGATCGTCGTCCGCAACAGCGATTCTGATTACCGGCATGTTCTCTTTCCAGTCGAGTTCAGGAAACATGCACTGCATTCTAGACCTTTGCAGTTCTAGCGAGGAAGCGCGGTAAATCGCGAGTTAAGGCCGCGCGCACGCTCGGTTTTTCCCGGGAACCGGCGCGTTCCTTGCATTTGTTGTCATCAGGTGATAACATACGTCCCATGACAGATCGAGACCACAGCCTGGACACCCTGCTCGAGCTGGACGGCGTGATGTACACCGTCGACGACACCGGGTGCTGTTGGGTGAAATTTGAAGTAGCGCGGATCGACGCAACACCGGAGCGCCCGCACGGGTTGAAGTATTCGCTAACGCTGCATGACGAAAAGGGTACTCGCCTGTTGGGATTCGATAACGCGCATCCGATCCGGGAGGGTTCAGGCCCGGGTGCCAGAACGCGGATCGAGTACGACCACAAGCACGCCGGCGAGCGCATCCGGTTTTACGATTACATGGATGCCGCGACGTTGCTTGCAGACTTTTGGACCGAAGTCGAAACAGTGATGAAGGAAAGGAGCGAGAGCGATGGCTAACGAACACATCCTGAAAGTCGGGATTGCCCCGATGGAGCAATTCAAGGCGCGGACGATGGCAATCGCGCGGGGCGAATTCAAGCCGTCGCCCGACGAGCCGAA
>Ga0255336_101578_pt1 | contig 15430 bp, 16 predicted proteins | sample MeOH1_35cm_T3_17_FD_189102 | JGI IMG/M metagenome (GOLD analysis project Ga0255336, IMG submission 189102) | Sandy soil microbial communities from University of British Columbia, Vancouver, Canada - MeOH1_35cm_T3_179 | ecosystem: Engineered > Artificial ecosystem > Sand microcosm > Unclassified ...
GTGTTAATATCGCCATTTTCGATGGATGATCCAGATAATATTATCCATAAGATGGTAAAATGAATTTATAACAGTCTACAGAGGAAAAATAGGTTACAATTTCAAAGACTTTTTGCACTGAAATCACTTATAAATTTTAGGAGGTTTTATCAATGTTCGATGCCGAGAAAAAACAAAACGCCGTTAATATTCTGGAAGATATGTGTCACCATTGTGGAGACAACCACAGCGATGACTGTCCCCTTTCCAAAGCTAAGGTAGCCACTAAAGCGATTCCTACTGAAGCGTAAAAAACAATGTTTTTGAAAAGAAGTCGGAAGCTTAGTCTTCCGACTTCTTTTCAAAAAATAACAGTTTACAAATTCGAGTTATCTTAGTATACTTAGTTACGTAAGGTAAGTTCTCATTTTAATCCAAAGGAGGTTTTTAAACAATGATTACAGGAAAAGAACCGATCACTGAGGTTGTCGGTAAATACCCCAAAACAGTTGAAGTTTTTCTAAGTCACGGCATGCATTGCTTTGGTTGCATGGCAGCCCGCTTTGAAAATATCGAACAAGGGGCTTTGGCTCATGGCATCGACGTACCTAGCCTGATCAAAGACTTAAATACCGTTGCCGAAAAAGAAAACTAATTAACGAGGTTATCCCCGAATGAAGAGAGCCATAGTTCTTCGCTGAACTATGACTCTCTTCATTTGAATTATTTTGGCCGCACAACACCGTTAAGTTTTCCTTGCAAGGAATGGTTGGTTGATGACTTGATATAACTAAATACTAGGTCGGTGTTGTCAGAGGTACTAAGTTACCAGAATGTGCGTACTAGTCAAATTAATTTCTACATCCTATAATTTGATTGTGTATTATTTCAGACAAAGTACTTCAAAACGATATAGCATTATGACCAAGCAGCTAGCCATATTGACCTTTCAGTATGGCTAGCTGAATTTTGAGGTTAAAAGGAGAAGAAAAGAGAATGGTAGAGTTAACCCAATTTGATTTAAATGAATCACTGCAGCTATTGCGGCTCAATGAGAGCGAATTAACCCTGTTAAGTGAGTTCCGGCCTGTAATGGAGCAAGAAGTGGATCAAATCGTTACTAACTATTTTGCTTACATAACACAAATTCCAGGAATGAGTGCGATTTTTGAAAAATTTTCTGCGCTGGAACGACATAAGGTTATTATGAAGAAATATTTACTTTCCCTGTTTCCTCAACGCGTGGATGAAGAGTATCTCCAAAGACGTATTCCCATTGGAAACGTACATCGAAGTGTGGGATTGCCTCCTTTTTACTACATAGGGGCTTACCAAGTAATAGATGATGAAGTTCTATCACGCATCTTTCAGTTCTATCGTAAGAAGTCTGAGCAGGCTTTGCGCGTAGCGAAGGCTTTTCTACGGATTACATCCTTTGATCAGCAGGTGGTCATGGCGAGCTACATTCAATCATATATGAAGGATATCGATAAGAAAGAAGAGCTAGAAACGGCACTCCGTAATATTGATCGCTTGCAACAACAAGTAAATGAAGCCAGCCAAGCGTTGGCAGCTTCCTCAGAACAAACTGCGGCCTCGGCATCGCAGATGAATGAAAGCACAGAGCAGATCTCCCGCAATGCCTCAGAAGCGGCTCAATTCTCCCGCCAGGTGGACGGTTTGGCCCAAGAAGGATCTCGCAAGATCATGAAAATAGCGGATACCATCTTAAAGTTGTCCAACATGACAGAACAAATGCAGGAAAAAATGAATGAATTAGATCAGAGCTCGACTAAGATTGCCTCTGTGACTGATGTGATTAAAGAAATTGCATCCCAGACGAACTTGCTGGCCCTCAATGCAGCGATCGAAGCGGCACGCGCCGGAGCTAGTGGACGGGGCTTTGGAGTGGTGGCAGAAGAAGTTAAGAAGCTAGCTAGCCATTCAGAAGAATCTGTGCGCGAGATTAGCACGATGATCACAGTGACGAAGCAGAATACGGTAGCTGTTAAACAATCGATTACCGATACGACTCAAGCGATGCAAGGAGCAGCAGATGAAACAAGTCAAGTGGTGAGCCAGTTTAAATATATTATGGATGCTATCAACTCTAGCATTCAACAAGTCGAGAAAATAGCCACTGAGATCGATGCTTTGACCCAGACGACGGCTCAGATCGGAGCTGCTTCCGAAGATGTGGCTAATTCTGCTACATCTTTAGCCCAAATGGGGTTAAAAGAATAATCAAATAAAGCGAAAACTAATTCAGTTTGCCCTGATGAGAACCGTCACAGAAAGGTGGATTCTTCGATAACCCACAGCTAGCATAGTTCCTTTTTAGTTACTATGGCACAAAAAAGTGCGTACTTAACTTTTTCTTGAATTAGATATACAATTTGCATGTTGAATCGTTCAACACGTAATAATATATTTAATTATTTGGAAAAGGAGTTTTAAAATGTTAAACCTCGGTTTATTGGTCATTCGTCTTATCTTTGGTTTGTCTTTTGCCCGTCACGGTACTGAGAAGCTTTTTGGTTGGTTCGGCGGTCATGGTATTAAAGGAAACGCGGGTTTCTTTGAATCCATCGGGATAAAACCCGGAGTACCCATGGCTTTTCTCGCTGGACTCGGCGAATTACTTGGCGGTCTTCTCTTCGCAGCAGGTGTCTTTATTCCCATTGCGGCAATTCTTATGGTGGGTACTATGATTGTCGCTATCGCTACCGTAACTGGGAAAAATGGTTTTTCAGCTACTGCCAGTGGGTATGAATATAACTTAGCAATTATCGCAGCTGTTGTCGGAATCTTTTTAACTGGCCCTGGAGCATATGTTCTTTTCTAAGCCCTTATGTTCAAGAATCCTCCAAGTATCTAATTCAAATTAACGTTTATACAGAAAAGGTTCCGGAAACTATCCGGAACCTTTTCTGTATGTATTGCTCTTCAATTTTTCAAACATTTATTGTTCTTTGCTTTTCGCATTTTCTTTGAAGCAGATTATTTATCTTTTCACACCCAGCCTACTGATTTCTGAATAATATCGAGTACACTTCGCAACTCTTCTATGGGCATCTGTCCTGGGGCCGAACTCCTCTCCCCTACTGCAAAGGTAACGGCAGAGCCAAAAACTCCGCCCATCATGCGGGTTATTGTCCCATACTGTCCCATCGCTAAGCTGATAAGGGGGATATCCAGTGCTTCTTTCGCTTTCAACGTCACATTGAGAAGGCTTAGTACATCCTGAAGGTTTTGAGACATGACCGCAATCTTTGCTACATCAGCGTTTAACCTCTGCGCTTCCATAAGCTTTGCCAACAAAATATCCGGTTCTGGCGTGAACTCAAAATTGTGATACGAAGCAATAATTTTAGTGTGACTTTCGAAGGCGATTTGGCGCAGTTCTTGGAAGGATTCCTTGGGATTGCTCAACTCATAATCAATGTATTCGACAGCTGTATTCTGGCAGATAGCCTTGATAAGTTTCAGTGCTTCTTGATCGGTTAGCGGTATCGGCTGTCCTCCCTCGCGGATCGAGCGCAGGGTAAAAATAAGGGGTATATCCACAGCGGACTCTTTAATTTCTTGAGCTAAACCAAGGACTTCATCTATATTCGCAATTTTTTCAAAGAAATCGACCCGCCACTCAATCAGATCTGGACTCTTCTCGAGAACATGCTTGAGTTCTGCTCGAATGGCTTCTTGTTGTTTTCCCACTAATGGAGTACAAATCAGCGGCCGATTCCCTTCACCAATCATTTGTTGTTTCACCCACAGTATCCTCCCTCATGGAATTGAATCAACAAAACTATCTTAATTGCTGTAGGAGTTAATTAAACACCCTTTTAAGATAATCTCTTTCTCATCTGGGGTTAAATTTTTTAATTCTAGTGTTAGTTCACGCACCCCATTCGGGCTGATCACTTGGGCTGGGATCGTTTCCTCGCCGTTGATAATCCTTTGGCGAATTCCTGGAACATATATATAGTCCTCAGTGCTCAACTTAACCTCTAAAGGACTGCCGAGGGTAAAGGGTAACATCCCCCAGTTGATGAGATTGCTGCGATACCTTTTCGTGGCGTACTCTTGAGCAATATTTGCCCAGCCTCCTAAGACCTTTTGGCAGGAAGCCGCTTGCTCCCGAGCAGAACCATCTCCTGGTTTGACCGCATAAATAACCGTTCCGATTCCAGTATTGTTCATAATCTCTGTAAGGCTTGCTGATGAGGGAGCCACATTGGCATTCACATGAAGGACGTGTTCCAAGGCCTCTTTCAAATCATCAGAAGGCTGAGAAACTTGTCCAGGTGTTTGCTCAGACGCTTTCAGCAGACTTTCGCGTTCCTTTTCAAGGGTTTGAACCTGCTTCGCCCTTCCTACATACTGTGGGTCTTTTCGAGAAAGGGTAAATTCCGCTAACCTGAGCGGATTTGAACGGTAGGATGAGGTTTCACCTGAGGGAATCAGCTCATCCGTCGTCGTTACAGGGTCATTGATGACTGTAGCCACTTTCAGCAGGATATTTTCCGGCAAAGCAATCATCTCTGGCCAATCGGCGATATTCGGTCCGAACTTCAACTCTTTAGCTGGCTCAGCATGGTCAAAACCGTTATACACTCGGTTTTTATAAATCCCGCCATCGAAAGAATATTGATGCGAGGGTACAGAATACTCGATCTCCGTAGCAGCAGTTAAACATCCTCCATTAACCACTGTTGCAGCAACGGATCTTGCATCCATCAAGGCTACTGAAGAAATTTGACCTTCGCCCGGTTTTGACCCTTCCCGATTCGGGAAGTTACGAGTCGTATGACGGATACTAAACTGCCCGTTCCCTGGAACATCTCCTGCTCCGAAGCAAGGTCCACAGAAAGCTGTTTTAAGATTCGCTCCAGTCGCCATTAAATCAGCAGCCGCTCCGTTTCTCATTAGTTCAAGAAAGATCGGTTGGCTGGCCGGGTAAACGCTGAAGGAGAGATAATCATTCCCGACGGAGTGCCCTTTAACAATTGCGGCAACATCCATCAAGTTTTCAAAGGTTCCACCAGCACAACCTGCAACAATCGCCTGATCGACCCTGATTTTGCCATCCACGATATGGTTGGTTAAATTTAAGGAGACAAAAGGATTGTTGATTTGCTGTTTCCCCTCTTCTTCAACTTTATGCAGGATATCATAGGGGTTTTGCTTCAGTTCCTCAATCGTATAGACATTACTGGGGTGGAAAGGCAGGGCAATCATCGGCACAATCTTGTCAAGATCCATGATGACCATACCTTCATAATAAGCCACTTCCCCAGGTTCGAGTTTAGCATATGCTTCAGGACGGCCATGAATACCAAAGTACTCTTTGACTTTCTCATCCGTCGTCCAAATCGAGCTCAAGCATGTGGTCTCTGTCGTCATCACATCGATGCCAATGCGAAAATCCACGGATAAATTCTCGACACCAGGGCCCACAAACTCAAGGACTTTGTTCTTAACGAAGCCGTTAGCAAAAACTGCTCGGATTAAGGCTAACGCCACATCCTGTGGACCCACTCCGACTCGTGGCTTACCCTCAAGATAGACAGCAATCACTTCAGGATATTGGATATCATAGGTTTTGTTCAAAAGCTGTTTAACCAGCTCGGGTCCGCCTTCTCCGACAGCCATCGTTCCTAAAGCCCCATAGCGCGTATGACTATCTGAGCCGAGAATCATCCGTCCGCAGCCTGCCATCATCTCCCGCATATACTGATGAATAACCGCTTGATGGGCTGGAACATAAATGCCGCCATATTTTTGAGCGGCAGAAAGTCCGAAAACATGATCATCCTCATTAATCGTTCCCCCTACGGCGTTAAGACTATTATGGCAATTGGTCAACACGTACGGAATCGGGAACTCTTTTAGTCCACTAGCACGTGCGGTTTGCGTAATCCCAACATAGGTAATGTCATGGGAAGCCATCGCATCGAAACGAATCTTTAATTGTTCTGGATTTCCAGACGTATTATGCTGACTTAGAATTCGATACGCCATCGTTTTCTGACGGGCATCTTGCTTGTCAACAGCGGAACCGTTTAAATCACAAAGAGTATTTGGGTCCTTTGCTTCGAGAACCTTCTGCCCTTTAATAAGGTATACACCATTCTTGATCAGGCGAACCATTTAATTCCCTCCATACCGTAATCCTTCTTCTCCGGATTCTAACCTGCTTTAAATGTACCTAGATTTCGGGATTCTATCAACTGTTTTATCACATGTATACAATATTTGTTCAATGTCAATTATTTCGCAGCCATTCTAACCCTACAGCCGCCGATCATTTCTTCTTTCCATTTGAGGACTAAAGCATCTTCATTGGCGAGTGCTCCAACCCCCGCAGGTGTTCCTGTAAAAATAATATCTCCTGCGCCTAACCCGAAATGCTTGGCTGTAAACTCGAGAAGCGTGGGTAAATCAAAGATCATATCTTTAATATTACCCCGTTGGACTTCTTGCCCATTTTTTTCGAGCGTAAAATCATGAACAGCCATCTCCTGTAACCCTTCAAAAGGCTGCCAGGAACAGAGCACTCCTGAATTAGGAAAACCTTTCGCTAATAACCAGGGATACGCTTTCTTTTTTAATTCATCCTGAACATCTCGGAGCGTCAAATCCAGTCCGATGGTCATTTGATCAATAAGGTTTTCTAAAGGAAGACTCGGTTCATAATTTCTCGCCATATGAACAACGAGCTCAGCTTCATAATGCACCGTTCCCTGATCCCCTGGCAGTTGAATGGTTTGCCCCTTGGCCTCTACTAAAGCATGGGTAGGCTTGCTAAACAAAAAAGGTGACGTGGGAATTGCGTTATTTAATTCCTGAGCATGCAGCCTATAGTTCCGTCCGACACAGTAAATGTTTTTTATTTTCAAAAGAGTCTTCTCCTTTTCAGTTCTAAAATTTTAGCGGTTTGTTCGGAAGCCATACGCGAAATACGCTTCCTTCTCCAACGGTACTTTCAACTTGAATCTTCCCGTCATGAAGTTCCACAAGGGATTGAGTAATCGCTAACCCAAGCCCAGATCCACCATATTTACGGGTTCGTGAGGAATCAACCCGATAAAAGCGTTCAAACAGATGGGTGAGATGTTCCTCTGTTATTCCCTGCCCATTATCCCTTACCGTCAGTTCAATTCCTCCCTCGGCAGGACCCACAGAAAGTTTGATTTCCCCGTTTTCCGGATCGGTATGCTGCACTGCATTATTAAAAAGATTCAAGATAACTTGCTTGATTTTGTCCTCATCAAACCAACCCTTTGAAGGCGAATTAAGGTTTAAATTTACCTTGCGGTTTCCAGCAAGCAACCTAAGCTGAGTCTCCATCTCCACAACCAACGGATCTAAGTCTCGTTCAACACGCTCAAGATGAGGTGAGCGATCCAGTTTCGCCAGTAGGAGCAGGTCTTCAATCAGTTTTTTCATCCGCTCCGATTCTGCATACATGCTCTTTAAAGATCGATAAAGCTTATCCGGCTGATTCATTGCCCCCCGAAGAAGGACCTCGATAAAACCATGAATCGAGGTTAAAGGCGTGCGAAGCTCATGCGAGGCATCAGCCACAAAGCGACGCATCTGTTCTTTGGCTTCTTTTTCAGCTTCAAACGAGGTTTCCAATCTCTCCAACATTCCATTAAAGGATATGGCTAAGCGGTTAACTTCAACCTGCCCCTGATCTACGGGTAAACGTTCAGCTAGATTTCCAGCGTCGATCTTTTCCACTTTATCAACCATATTGGATAAAGGAACGAGAATCTTTCGAAGTACAGGGATAAACGCAAGCACCCCCCCCATTAAAGCGATCAGGGCAAGCATCAAAAACGTCAAAAGCTGTTTCATTAACATATGCTTCAAGGAATCCGTCCCAACGCTGACTTGGATAACTCCAAGCCAATGGTCCCGGCTTTCAACAGCTTGGAGAACGACCAGTTGTTCTCCCCCTTCTTTGGGGGTCATCACTTGATAATTGAGTTTTCGTTTATCTTGCAGAGCACTTATATAATCCCGAACATCCAGTTGCGGTGCTGCCCCCACATTCGCAGCAGAATTAGTAATCACAGTAGAGGTTCCATTAGGATCGATAACAGCAATCGTTGAGTCTGGCAAGAAATAAAAAGCATGATTTAGGCTATCTGAGTGTAAATTTCCGCCCGAGATTTGCTCCCAGGCCTCTGCGGGGACAGCCAAAACTTGGCTCTGAATGCTTGACGCTTTGTTTTCGTAAATAAATCGTTGCATAAAAAAGAATTGAGAAAACCCTATAACGGTCAGCAAAATTGCCATGATCATCAGAGTGCGGGATAAGAGCTGAAAACGGAGAGAATTGGGAACCACAATTTCTTTAAATATATTTTTCAACTTCATAAAAATTCACCAACCCTCACTGTTTCAAGCTTACTGCTCAAGAATATTAGGCTAGGTCCATCCTGTAACCCGCACCACGCAGCGTTCGGATCAACTGATGATCCTTATCTTGTAATTTATCACGTAAGGAACGGACGTATACTTCCACAATATTCTCGTCCCCTACAAAATCGTACCCCCAGACCTTATCCAGAATCATCGTTTTGCTTAAGACCATCCCTTGATTGAGAATCATAAATTTAAGCAGTTCATACTCTGTGGGAGAAAGCTCCAAAACGTGCTCCTTATAAATAATCTCCCGTCGCCGATCATCCACTCGAAAGGGTCCGCTTACAACCTCTCCCAGCAAATTCGGAAATTGGTTACGAATACGGGCTTGAATCCGTGCCAGCAGTTCTTCAAAACTGAACGGCTTTGACATATAATCGTCTGCTCCCAGATTAAGTCCTTTGACCCGATCCTCCACTTCATCCTTAGCCGTGAGCATGATAACTGCGACATTCCCCTGCTTTTTCAGCATCCTGCACACCTCAAAACCATCCATACCGGGCATCATCACATCTAGGATGACAATATGGGGTTCAAATTGGCTGGCCAAGGTTACAGCAGACATCCCATCTTGAGATGTTTGAACTTCAAACCCTTCATTAACCAGTCCCATTTCTAAAAACTCTAAAATAGTGGGTTCATCATCGACGAGTAATAGCTTAATTCCTTTTAATTTTTGCATAAGCTCCAAAACTCCATCTTCATTAAAATATCTATTTTTATTATCCTTTATGGGTCTGAAATAATACTGAAGAAAACCTGAACATCAGCTGAATTAATCTCATTGTAACCCCATTTCTCTCAATTTTCCTTACCTAATTCGCCAAGACACAAGTTCATCACAAAAAATTCAGTAAATCTTCAGCTTATTATCATTTTTAGCTCAGATTGAAGTTCTATAATAACAACATAATCAAGATAAAGAAACGCTTAGCGTATTATAAGGAGGTCACTATGAATAACGATGATTTTAATTCAAAGGAACATGAGTCTAACACCCCTCCAGTGATTGAAGCTATCATTCTGGACAGTAAAACTGATCCCAACTCTTCTACCTCTTCTCAATTCTCGAGCTCTCCCCACTCTACTTCTAAACCCAAACGAACTATAGCGGCTATCGCTACCCTTTGCTTGGCTAGTGCTTTTATTGGGGGGCTAACAACAGCTACCGCTCTGCCTCACATCTACCCTAATTTGTTTACGGTTCAAACGACCTCTACCCCAACCTCAGCGACAACGACTCCAACCCTGCCCGCTACTACATTGAGTACCAATACCTCTCAATTTCCAGTCGCCGAGATTGCTAAAAATGTCGGGCCCGCAGTTGTCGGAGTTTCTAATTTCCAATCCAGCCCTCAGTCAAATTCCGGCTATTTTCGTTCCAGTAGTAATAACAACTCCAGTTCAGGCCTTCAGGAGGCCGGAAGCGGGTCAGGATTTATCATTGATGCCGCAAAAGGCTATATCGTTACCAATAATCATGTGATCGACGGTGCTCAAAAAATAACCGTCAGTCTAAGCGACGGCCGCACGTTGGATGCCAAACTCGTTGGTGCTGACTCGCGTACCGACCTTGCCGTCTTACAAATTTCTGATGCGCAAAACCTCACTGCTGTTACGCTTGGCGATTCCTCAAACCTCGAAGTCGGCGCCTCAGTCGTTGCCATCGGTAACCCTGGAGGAAACGATTTCGCCCGTTCGGTAACCACCGGAGTCATTTCTGCAACCAATCGTACTTTGGATCTTCAAGGAGAGTCCAGTTTTGGTCTTATCCAGACAGATGCCGCCATCAACCCTGGCAATAGTGGTGGGCCCCTTGTGGATTACCAAGGAAAAGTAATCGGAATTAACTCCGCCAAATATGCCCAGACGGGATTTGAGGGGATGGGCTTCTCGATCCCGATCTCTGACGCTTTGCCGACCATCCAGCAATTGATCCAGACGGGTAAAGCTACCCATCCTGCGCTCTATGTTTCCGTGAATGATCAATACAATGCCTATGCCCAAAGCAATAATCTCACGCAAGGTGCCTATGTCGCTGACGTCACCGCAGGTGGACCTGCCGCCAAAGCCGGAATCACGAAGGATGATGTCATTACCAAAATTAACGATACTGCAGTGAAAAGCTCGGGCGATTTAGTCCGTGAACTCTATAAATATAAAATTGGAGACCAAATAAGTGTTACATTCGTCCGTAACGGAAATACTCAAGTGGTTCAAGCCACGCTCGGTGAAATAACTTCGAAGTAAATCTGAAACTGGAGGTACTCATGATAAACCTCAAATCGCTAAAATGGGAATTAGGTCTTGTCGGAGCTTTAGCTATTGTTATCGCCTTTAATGGCATTAAAGCAAGTCCTTCCTTTGATCAGGCAGTTCTCACGGCTTCCTCACAAACTCAATCTGAAACTTCTCAGCAATCTACTGTAAACACGCCCTCCCCTGCCAACGCTAGCTCACAATTTAATAACAGTAATGCCAATTCTGGAAATTCTTTGAGTCAATCCCAAAGTCAATCCTCAAGACAATCCCAAAGTAGAGTTCCTCACACCAGAAGCGGGCGTTCCTGATGCTTAACCTCGTGAGCAACAATTCTGAAGCCCTTCAATCGGTTATGCTGCAGGCGATGAATACGAATATAGATATTATGCTATGGTGCAAAGAAGAAGAGTTTCCAGGTCTGGAACGTCTCGCCCAGCTTTGGCTGCAAACCGTGGAAAAGCGATTTAGTCGTTTCCGAGAGGATAGCGAACTGACGCATTTAAATCTCTCTGCCGGAAAGCCCACTTCTATTTCCACGCTGATGCTTGAAGTTCTCCAATTAGCAGAAAACTATTACAAAATCACCGGAGGGGTCTTTAACCCGCTCATTTTAACAGCCTTAAGAAATGCAGGCTATAACGATTCCTTCGAGAAAATTCATGATCGATTTCTAAGTACCCCGGTTAACTCAAACTCTAAAACATTTGCCTTAATTTTGGACTCTGAAGACCACACCGCCCAACTCCCCGCAGGAACTGAGATGGATTTAGGCGGTATTGTTAAGAGTTGGGCGGTCAAGCGCTTAGTTCAGGAATACCAAAACATGCTGCATATCGAACGAGGCTTCATCAACGCAGGAGGCGATCTCTCCGTCTGGGGAAGTTCTACGGACAGCGGAGAACCCTGGTTGATTGGGATTGAAAACCCTTGGCAGCCGAATCAGGATATTGGAATTCTTGCCCTAGAAAGCGGCTCAGTGGCAACCTCGAGTAAACTCGGAAGGCAGTGGTCTAGTCCGCAAGGCCAGATGCATCATTTAATTGACCCCCGTACGATGCAACCCAGCCAGAGCGATGTTGTCCAGTGTACAGTCACTGGTCCAGATGTCATCGAGTGCGAAATTTGGACTAAGGTCATCTGCATCCTTGGACTTGAAAAAGGTCTTGACCGCTTGACCCAAAAATCAAGCGGCTATGAAACGATAGTATTTACAACGCAAAAAGAGACCTATTATTACGGGAGTAAGGCCTCTCTAGGGAAAGTATGGCAAAACGTCCCCATTCAACACTTTCTCTACAAATAATCCTGAGGTGAAAAAATGATTGATTTTATTCTTACTTACCCTTATGGTAACTGATTCGATTTTTAGGAATTGGAGCCTATATCTTGATTACGCTTGGCATCTGCACCGGTATCATGTCGAGTATGCCTGGACTCCAGCCGGCAATCAAAGGAGAATTTTTTTAAATTTCACAGCGCAGCAACCAATTATGGGATGGTTATAGGGCTCTTGCATGGAGTCCTCACCATCATCGATCCCTATATGCCATTTGCCTGGAGCGAAGTCCTGATCCCCTTCACAGCTCAGAACTCACCCTTTCTAAACGGACTGGGTACCCTATCGGCCTATGGTCTACTTCTTCTCGTCTTTACCTCAGATTTTCGTCATAAAATCCCCAACAAAGTATGGCATACCCTTCACATTCTATCCTATCCCACATTTTTAATGACATTCATCCATGGCTTTGTTCTCGGGACAGATACAGCGATCCCCGAGATTCGTATGATGTATCTCCTTTCGATGGGAGTCATCCTTTTCCTCAGCTTCCTTCGCTTCATGATTAGATCCGCAAAGGAAGAGTCCTATTCAACACAAGGGGCAAAATAAAATCAAAACGATTTATTTACTCATGAGCAGATCTGCGTTTTCTCCCACTTTTAGCTTTATGCTTAACCAAGTAAACAACAATTCTGAAACCCTTCAGTCGGTTATGCAACGGGCGATGAATACGAGTATCGATATTATGCTATGAGCGCATCTACTAAATGGCAAAGAAAAAAGGCAGGAAAAAGAGCTCTATTTTTAGAGATAGCTCAATAACCCGCCTGTGTGAATAGAGAAATCTTTGAATTAGGCTAGATACTCATAATATTGTTCGATGATCAAACGAAGAGTCCGATAACGGGTGGGAATACTAATAATCCTGCCACAACAATAAGGATATAGGACCAACGCATAATTTTAGCTGGCTCCAAATCCTTATTCGCAAGAGATTTATTAAGCACAACCCAGGCAATGACCCAAACCAAAATAGAAAGCACTTGCTTCCCTGAATAGGGTCCAATACCTTGGTGTAGCGTCAAGAACGTCCCTACAGAACCTTTTGCTCCTCCAGTAAGGCTCTGAAGCAGATTGAGGATGGAAACAGTAAGCAGACCCAACCCTGCAGCTAAAAAGGCAATTGCCGATTTCACTTCTTTTACTTTAACCGTTACTGTATTAGTTATACTAGAAGTTCTACTCTCCGTAGTCACTGTGTTACTCATCAATATCCCTCCTTTAACTAAAATTAAATAGCTTTAGCTTTCGTGACCGCTGCTCCTAAGATAAATGCACTAAACGTGAAGAAAATGGCAATAAACAGTGAAATTTTAACTGTCTTACGAGCCCAATCACTTTTAAACCAATCATCACTCATTGTAAACAACGTATAGGCAATGGCAATGGCTAACGGGAAGGAGAACAAGGCTGCAAATTCTTTAAACTCCATTCCCAGAGTATGAAACCAGTATATATTATTGGCCTTTAACCAAGGTTGAACACCGTCTTTGGCACGATAAGCAATATAGATAATATTGCCGTAAGCAATGGTTAAAAAACTGGCTGCGGCCATCACTATGGAACCAATCTTTAAACGTTTAAAGGCTTCAGGACTTTTGTTTAGTACTGCCTCCACGGCCCAGATAAAGGATGCAAGAAGAATAATTCCCAGCCCCCCGTGAATCGCAGCAGATAAGTCATTGGGGCCACTACCGATAAGCTTGAAGTACTCGAACATCTTAGTTCCTCCTTTACTTTGTTTGAATAAGCAGATTCCAATAACTGTTTGCGCTAGCGCAAACAGTCCGAAAGCTGACGGGATTGCCTGTCCATGAATTGACGGATATAATGACCTTATCAAAGTAAAGGAAAAGGATGTCTCCTTTAATGTGAACCTGCGGAAACAAGTTCACAGAGACATCCCCCCAAACAACATGATTATTGTATCAAATTATGAGCTTATTGAAAACCCACATACTGGTGTTTTTTGTTCGGTGTGCGGAGTCCATTCCTTGTCCTTGCTGTGGAGAACAACTGGAGGTTATCGGGAGCCGTAGGCGACAACGAATACGTAAATCTGGAGAAGTCCAGGTGTTGGTCATTCGCAGACTACGTTGTACCCAATGCAGGCGAATTCACCATGAACTACCGGATTGTCTGGTTCCTTACAAACGTTATGAATCCGAATGTGTGGAACAAGGAATAACGGATTCCTCGAAATCCGTAGACATCGCGGTCGATGACTCAACCTTGTACCGATGGAAAACGTGGTTCCACACCCTACAGCCTTACCTGCTCGGTTGTCTGAAATCCATTGCCATCCGTTTAAGACAAGATCCTGTGGAGGAGCCGTCCGTCTCTCCACGGTCTGCGCACCAACGCATCGGACAGTATGTCGGCGAAGCACCCGGGTGGCTTGCGAGAATTGTCCGCCCTATTGCTAATATGAATTTATGGTTACATACCCGTTCTGCATTCCTGTCCGGAAGTCCTTAAGGTAGACTCGAATTGAAATCTACTGGAAAGGACGTGTTTTCGGTGAAAGATCAGAAGAAGGCTGAAGAGATTGCAGCACAACGGGTCCAACTTTTATCCCCGTTACTTGCAGAAGGAATCGATTCAGCCCAAGCCCGGGAGCTAAAGACACGCATTTGTGAACAAAGTGGTTTATCCGAGAGGACATTACGGCGGTATTTAGCGGAGTACCGTAAAACGGGCTTTGAAGGATTAAAACCCAAAGGCAAGGGCCGATCCCTTACTGAATCCATTACCCCAGAGCTCCTCGATCAGGCTATCCTGCTCCGTCGGGAAGTCCCAAGCCGTAGCGTCGCTCAGATCATTCAGATTCTGGAATGGGAAGGTAAAGCACAGCCCGGAGAGCTCAAACGTAGCACCCTCCAGGAGAAGCTAGCGAGATGCGGCTACAGTACCCGTCATATGCGGATGTACGCCGATTCGGGCGTAGCCGCAAGGCGGTTTCAACGGCGACATCGTAATCAATTATGGCATTCGGACATAAAGTTTGGGCCGTATCTTCCGATCGGTCTGGATGGCGCCATGAAACAAGTCTTTCTGGTCACGTTTGTGGATGACGCAACGCGGTTTGTTCTGCAGGGGGCATTTTACCCTACGCTCGATCAAATGATCGTCGAAGACTCTTTTCGTGTCGCGATTCAGAAGTTTGGCTTGCCGGAATCGGTGTACTTCGACAATGGCAAACAATACCGAACGAAGTGGATGGCGCGGACCTGCTCTAAATTGGGGATTCGGCTGTTGTATGCGAAGCCTTATTCTCCAGAGGCGACCGGTTATGTTAAGACTTCCGTTATGTAAAGATTTTCGGTGAAATCCTTGAAATAACGAAAGTCCCAACAAGATTTCTTTACATAATCATCTTCGGTTGAATGTTTTCAGCCACTGTTTCAAATC
>Ga0255336_101579_pt1 | contig 15425 bp, 16 predicted proteins | sample MeOH1_35cm_T3_17_FD_189102 | JGI IMG/M metagenome (GOLD analysis project Ga0255336, IMG submission 189102) | Sandy soil microbial communities from University of British Columbia, Vancouver, Canada - MeOH1_35cm_T3_179 | ecosystem: Engineered > Artificial ecosystem > Sand microcosm > Unclassified ...
TCATCATTTTTGGTAATATTTTGAACCCCAAGATCCTTTATATTTTCTAACTCTTTATTTTCCATTTCTTCTGACATATACATACCTCCTAGCATTAGAAATCCATTTCATTTTTAAAACTGATATATAAAAAGTATTATGAGCCTATTTATAATATCAATAATTTTCTCATAAATTTGAATGTCCGTAACTATAGTTTTACCTAGGAAATTCTATATATACATGTCAGCAACTTTATCCTAAATTAAATTCTTTATGGAGAGAATTAATTGCTTTTTCAGTGTTTTTTGTTTCAACTAAACACCAAATTGTTGTATGAGAATCTGCAGTTTGGAGTACTTCGATTTTTGCCTTTGTTAAAGCTTTTAGTACCCTTGCCATAACACCAGGCACTCCTCTAATTCTGCTTCCTATTAATGCAATTTTGCTGCATTCATCAATATAAGTAAACTTTAACTTTTGCTTATTCATTATATCTATGAATTTCTCCATATCTTTTTTATCAATAGTAAATATATCTTCATTTGGAAATACATTTATTAAATCAATACTTATTAAATTTTCTGCTAATAAATCTAGAAGCTCGTAATATTTATTATTTAAATCATTATCCGTAAGTTTAACTCTAATTTGAACTCGTAAGCTCATATGTGTTATTCCAGTAATTATGCCATCATCCTCTATTGCACCAATATTATTAATTGTAGTTCCTTCGCAGTTATTTAAAGTATTTTTTATAACAAGAGGGATATTACCCTTCATTGCAATATTTACTGCTCTAGGATGTATAACTTTAGCTCCTTGGTCTGCAAATTGAAATACCTCATTATAGCTTATTTCCTTAATTAAGGTGGCATCTGAAACAATTCTTGGATCTGCAGTCATAATACCATCTACATCGGTGTAAATTTGAATTTCTTCTGCATTTAAAGCCACACCTAAAATTGAGGCTGTAACATCACTCCCGCCTCTACCTAAGGTTGTTATATAGCCTTCTTCAGTACTTCCTTGAAAACCTGTTATAACTGGAATCTTCTTTTGTTTTAAAAGCTCTAAAAGATTATTTGTATCTACTCTTAATAAATTAGCATTATTGAAATTTGAATCTGTAATCACTCCAGCTTGACCTCCAGTTAGAGGAATGGAATCTAATCCTGCTTTACTTAATTCATCACAAAGTACAACAGAGCTTATTAGTTCACCACAGCTCATAAGTAAATCTATGGCTAAAGGATTTTTTTCTCTAAAATCTTTATGAACTAAAGATAATAAGGTGTCTGTTGCATAGGGTTCACCAGTTCTGCCCATAGCAGAAACAACTATTACAGGGCTAAAGCCTTCTTCTATAGAATTAATTATTTTCTTTATAACTAATAATCTTCTTTCATGGGTTGATACTGATGTACCACCAAATTTTTGTATCAAGATTTTCATGTAAAACCTCCACTAAACCCTTGTCTTTTTAAGTACACTTTCATCTACATCAATAATTATAGTTTTAGAGCCAATTTTTTTAACATAATTCCACGGAACTTCAATAAATTCATTTCCACCAAAAAAACCGAATCTTGTTTTTGAATCATTAAGAATTAGAAACTTTAAGTTTCCCTTCTCATCAATTACTATATCATTATTAGATAAGTAATTATACTTTTCACCATCATTGATGTTTATTATTTCATATCTTTCCATCTCACTATAGTATTTTATGTTTTCATTCATATTATGTTCACCGTACCTTTCATATATTTAATAAAATATATGAAAGGTGGCATAAGTTTATTACTATACTCCAGTAGAGCCAAAACCACTAGAACCTCGCATAGTATCAGTAACTTCTTCAACTATTTCAATAATGGGTATTACTATTTTATTAATAACCATCTGAGCAACTCTATCACCTTTATTAATTGTAAACTCCTCAGTACTTAAATTAATTAATATTATTTTTATTTCTCCACGATAGTCCCAATCAATTGTTCCTGGAGAATTAAGAAGAGTTATACCGTGTTTTGAGGCTAATCCGCTGCGAGGTCTTATTTGAGCCTCATAACCCTTTGGAAGCTCTATGCATATACCGGTAGGCAAGGTTACTCTTTCAAGTGTCTTTAATGTTATAGACTTATCTATTGCAGCAAATAAGTCCATGCCAGCAGAACCAATGGTCATATAACTAGGAGTTGGTAAGTCATCATATTCTTGTGTTTTTTTTATTTTTAAAAGCAATTGCATCACCTTCTATTTTATTTATAACAGTATCCATATTTATCTCTTGACCAACAAAAGCAGAATTTTGAATACCCTTCATAAAGGTTTTATTCATTATATCTATGAGGTCACTATTAGTTACAGCATCTATTTTATCAATAATATCTACTGGCTTATTAATCCTATTTAAAAATAATACGGATTTGCCGTTGCTAAACATTCTACTGCTAGTACTTTCAAGACCCAAAATATAATTTCCCTTTAACTGCTCCTTTAATTTTAAAAGCTTTTCTTCACTAATATCCTGCTTAGTAAAATTATAAAGTTCCTCGTTAACTAAATCTATAACATTCAGTGCGTATTTAGAATTTAAACCGGTATATATGCTAAGAACACCTGTATTCATAAAAGAAGAAAGGTAAGAATAAATTGTATAGCAAAGCCCTCTTTCTTCTCTTATCTTTTGAAACAAAATTGAAGAGGCTCCTCCACCAAGCATATTGTTAAGTAAAAGCAGTCCATAAATATCCTCATTTCCTGTTTCTAAACCATATAAACCTAGGCTAACATGAAGCTGCTCTATATCTTTAAATTTATATAGGTGATTTTTATATATAACTGGTTTTGAATAGTCAGTTATAATGTGTGAGTTATTATTCCAATTACCGAAATACTTATTGACTAAGGATTCTGCATAATTCAAATTTACATTACCTGAAATCGAGATTACTGCCTTTTCAGGTATGTAGTACTTTGAAATATAATCTAATATTTGTTCTCTTGAAAATGAGTTTACTGTTTCAGCTGTTCCAAGTATTGGCAGTGAAATGGAATCTTTTTCCCATATAGCCTCACTATGTAAATCAGACAATACATCTTCAGGCTGATCTTCACTCATATTTATTTCTTCAATAATAACGCCTTTTTCTTTTTCAATATCTTCATGTGAAAATCTGCTGTTAAAAAGCATATCTTGCAAAATATCTATTGACAGTTCTAAATGAGAATCAAGTGCTTTAATATAAAAGCATGTTGCTTCTTTACCTGTAAATGCATTTATTTGTCCACCTACATCTTCTATTTCTTCAGCTATTTGCTTTGCAGTTCTGTTATTGGTGCCCTTAAAAAACATATGTTCTATAAAGTGTGAAATACCATTATTAATTGGATTTTCGTTTCTAGAACCGTTTTCTATCCAAATACCAACGCTTATTGAATTAACGTATTTTATATCCTCAACTACAACTCTTAATCCATTATTTAGTGTAAAAATATTATACATCTTATCCTCCTTGAAAGGCAAAATGAATAGTAATTTAATTAAATGCTTATAAAAAATAAAAAGGCAGTGATGCCCTTCTATTTTTCAACTTCAACTTCTTCGCTTTCTGAGTTTTTAATAGCATCTTTTCTTGAAAGATTTATTCTGCCTTGGTTATCTATTTCTGTAACCTTAACTAATATCTCATCCCCAACTGAAACAATGTCTTCAACTTTATTAACTCTAGCAAAGTCAAGCTTTGATATATGAACAAGACCTTCCTTACCTGGAAGTATTTCTACAAAACAACCAAAGTTAGCAATCTTAGTAACTTTACCAAGATAAATTTCGCCTGGCTTAACATCCCTAGTTAAATCATCAATAATTTTTAATGCTCTTTGGGCACTAGCACCATCATTAGACATTACAAATATCTTACCATCATCGTTAATATCAATTTTTACACCAGTCTCAGCTATTATCTTATTAATAGTCTTTCCACCAGTTCCTATAACATCCCTTATTTTTTCAGGATCTATAGATATTGTATATGCCCTAGGAGCGTATGGTGAAAGTTCTTCTCTAGGAGCTGGTATACATGAATTGATTTTTTCTAATATTAATAATCTTGCTTTTCTTGCATCATCTATGGCCTTTTTAATAACATTATTTGAAAGCCCATGAAGTTTTGTATCAACTTGTATTGCTGTAATACCTTTTTCGGTACCAGCAACTTTAAAGTCCATATCTCCAAAGAAATCTTCTATTCCTTGAATATCTGTAAGTATTTCTTCTTGTGATAGGTCTTCGCTTGTCACGAGTCCCATAGCAATTCCAGCTGCAGGTCTTTTAATGGGAACCCCAGCATCAAGTAATGCCAATGTGCTTGCACAAACACTTGCTTGTGAAGTTGAACCATTTGAACTCAATACTTCAGAAACTAATCTGATTGTATATGGGAATTCTTCTTCTGAAGGTATTAGTGGCTCTAAAGCTTTTTCCGCTAAAGCACCATGGCCTATTTCTCTTCTTCCAGGTCCCCTTAAAGGTTTTACTTCACCAACACTATAAGAAGGGAAATTATAATGATGAATATACCTCTTAAATTCTTCATCACCAAGACCATCTAATATCTGAACTTCTCCAAGAGCCCCGATGGTTGCAACAGTCATTACTTGAGTTAAACCTCTTGTAAAAAGACCTGTACCATGAGTTCTTGGTAATAACGAAATCTCACAACCTAAAGGTCTAACTTGATCAAACCTTCTTCCATCAGGTCTTCGCTTATCATTAAGTATCATGTTTCTTACTATTTGTTTTTGTAATTTGTAAGTTATGTCTGCAATATCAGAAGCATTATCGGGGTATTTCTCAGAAAAGGCTTCAGAAATCTTAGCTTTAGCTTCGTCCATAGCTAAGTTTCTCTTATCCTTATCAGTTATGTACATAGCTTCCTTAATAATATCAAAGGAAAATTCTTTTACTTCTGATACTATGTTTTCTGGTATTTCATAAACCTCTGGTATTTTCTTTTCCTTACCAAATTTCCTAACAGCTTCTTCTTGGAAACTTATTATTTTTTGACATTCGCCAAACCCAAATAAAATGGCATTATACATAACTTCCTCTGGTATTTCATCACCACCAGCTTCTATCATGATAACTTGATCTTTTGTACTGCAAACAGTTAAATTAAGATTACTTTGTTCTCTTTGCTTTGATGTAGGATTTATTATGAAGTTTCCATCAATTAAACCTACTGAAACAGCGGCTACTGGATCAGAAAATGGAATACTAGACATGCATAGTGCAGTTGAAGCAGCATTCACTGCTAATATATCAGGAGCATTGTCTGAATCCACTGAGAGAACAGTACATATTACCTGAACATCATTTCTATAGCCTTTTGGGAAAAGAGGTCTAAGAGATCTATCTATTGCTCTACCGTGCAGTATAGCATTTTCAGAAGGTCTGCCCTCTCTTTTTATAAATCCTCCAGGTATTTTACCAACGGAATATAGTCTTTCTTCATATTCAACACTTAAAGGAAAAAAGTCTATACCATCTCTAGGTTTAGCAGAGGCATTTACATTTACAAGTATAACTGTATCGCCATAGCTAACAAGTAATGCACAGTCGGATAACGCTCCAACCTTGCCATAATCTATTTTTAAAGTTCTTTCAGCAATTTTAGTTTCTAAAACATTACTCATTTATTTACCTCCTTTGAAAGTTCACTAATATTAGTATTTACCTAAATTTATATATTATAAAATATTAGTCTAATAAATTTAAAATAATAGAGCGGAGTTGACCCGCTCTTCATTATCTTCTTAATCCAAGTTTTTCAACAATATCACGATATCTTTGAATATCTTCTTTCATTAAATAATTTAAAAGACCTCTTCTTTTACCTACCATCATAAGAAGACCTCTTCTTGAGTGGTGATCTTTCTTGTGTTCTTTTAAATGTTCTGTTAAGTGACTTATTCTGTCTGAAAGAAGAGCTATCTGCACTTCTGGAGAACCAGTATCGCCTTCATGTCTTTTGAATTTTTCGATAATTTCTTGTTTTGCCTGTTCCATTATATATACACCTCCAAAATTAGGTCCTTTAACCCAAGCATTACGTTGGCAAATCGTAATTCATAGATTAAGGTTCACGAATGTTATTATAACAAATAAAAAATATATTGTAAATTATTTTTTAGCAGTTAGCTGTAAAATTTTCTAATTTTTCGTTTTCTATAAAAATTTTATCATTTATTAGCTGCTCTGTTAGTTCCTCTAAGGAATTAAATTTAAATTCATCTCGCATTCTTTTAATAAAATATAATTTAAGACCTTCTCCATAAATATTTTTATTAAAATCTAAAATATAAGTCTCAATAAATATTGTTTTAGCTTTCAGCTGAACTGTGGGATTTAACCCTACACTTGTCATTCCTTTATAAAAGCGATTATTATATTCTGCAATAGTATAGTAAACTCCGTACCTAGGCAATATAAAACTTTCATCACAATGAAGGTTTGCAGTTGGAAACCCAAGTTTTCTGCCAAGCTGCTTTCCTCTTACTACAGTTCCTTTTAACATAAATGGTTTTAACAGCATATTATTTGCTTCACTTATTTTACCATCCTGTATTAAGCCTCTTATTCGAGAACTGCTGACAACTTCATTATCATAAGTTACAGAATTAATTACATGTAGTTCGAAACCTAATTTACTGCTGTATTTTTTTAATAATTTTATATCTCCAGTATTTTTAAACCCAAACCTGTAGTTAAATCCAACAATAATCCCCTGAACATTATAATGCTTAACCATATTAATAATAAAGTCTTCAGGTGAAATTTTCATGTAAACATTATTAAAAGTTACTAAATTTACAACATCAACCTTTAAACTTTCTAATAATTTTAACTTTGTATCATTATCCATTATTAACTTAGGTGCTTTAGCTTTGTTAATAACGCTTAGAGGATGGTTTTTAAAGGTACACACCATACTTTTTACATTATTTAGTTTAGATAATTCAATAGTTTTATTGATTAGTCCCATGTGACCCATGTGTAATCCATCAAAGCTTCCTAAAGCTAAGTAGGTTTTATAATTTAGCTTTATATTAAAATTATCTTCTATTATTATCATAAGTTTGGCTCCTAAACTAATAATTTTACAATTTTAAATCCAAATTCATCCCTTATACCTAGGCCAATAAACTTTAAGTCATCCAAATAAACCCTATATAATTTGTTAAAATCAATTTGTCCAATTATATAAGGATTATTGATTTTAACTCCATTAAGTAGTAAGTTTTCATATTTACAGGAAAATATTAGTTTATCATAAGCACCTAATGCTTCATCTATAAAAATAAGCAGGCTTTCTATATTTTCAGTGCTTAATTCATCTAAAGTGTGCGAATTAACTTTATTAAAAGCTCCAGTTTGAATTCTCTCTAAATTCCACATAGTACCGCCTACTCCAAGCTTATCACCAATATCATTGCATAAACTTCGTATGTAGGTTCCTTTTGAACAAGTAACCTTAAATGTAACTAAGGGTAAATTTATATCTAAAATATTAATTTCATATATAGTTATAGGTCTTTTAGCACGCTCTATAACCACACCTTTTCTAGCTAGCTCATAGAGCCTTTTACCATTAATTTTAATTGCTGAGTACATTGGCGGCTCCTGCATAGTTTCACCAACAAAAGTATTTATCGCATTTATTATTCCTTCTCTAGATAAATTAACATCACTTTTTTTTAGTATTATTCCTTCCCTATCATAGGTATCAGTTTTAACCCCAAGCATTAGCTCAGCTACATAAACTTTATTTTCAGACATAATATAGTCGACTATTTTAGTGGCACGACCAATACAAATAGGAAGCACACCAGAAGCAAGGGGGTCTAAAGTTCCTGTATGACCAACTTTTTTTGTGTTAGCAAGCTTCATAACCTTTTTAACAACATCGAAAGAAGTTATACCTAAAGGTTTATATATATTTATTATTCCATCCATTACACCAACTCATTTTCAACAGCATTTAATATAATATTTTCTACCTCGTTTAAGCTTTTATCTATGGATAAACCCGCAGCACGAGTATGTCCACCACCACCGAAGGTCTCAGCTATTTTCCTTACATCAACAATTGATTTTGATCTTAAACTAATTTTAACTCCTTCTGACATTTCCTTTAATAATATAGCTACCTCAACTGTATCTATTTCCATACCTATTGAAATTATATCTGAAGTATCAGAAGCTTTATTTGAAAAACTATTAAGTATTTCGCTTGTAAGTTTCATAACACAAACTTTATCATTATGAGTAAGGTACATGGAATTTATTACACTGCCATACAACTTAACTCTTTCATATTTCTTATTTTCAAATATTAATCTATGAACTTCACTAAAGTTAATACCTGTTTTAATCAGTTCTCCAATAATATTGTGAGTTTCTGTGGTTGTATTAGAATATTTAAAACCACCAGTATCAGTTACAATGGAAGTATAAAGGCATATGCCTATGTTTTCATCTATACTAACTTTAAGTTCTCTAAGTATATTATAAACTATTTCACCTACAGCCGAGGCATGTGTGTCAATGAAGTTTATGTCGCCATACAGCTCATTAGTTATATGGTGATCTACATTTATTAAAGTGTAGTTTTTAGGGTATGCATTTAAATTAACTGAAATTCTATTATAACTTCCACAATCTAAAACTACTATGCAATCTGTACCATCTTTAATAGTATTTGAAGCATTATTTAAACTCTTAAAATAAGGTAAAAAGTTATATACTTCTGGCGTTTTATCATCGCATAAAATATAAACCTCTTTATTTAGTTTCATTAAACCCTGCATAAGTGCAAGAGAGCTCCCGATGGAATCTCCATCGGGAGAGGTATGAAAAGATATACCTATTCTTTTGCTTTCAAGCATGGATGAAACAACATTATTTATTATCATGGGAAGATTTCTCCTTTATACTTTCAAGCAGTGCGTCTATATGCATACCATGTTCTATTGTGTTATCAAGTTCTATGATGACTTCTGGTGTATGCCTTAGATTAACCCTTTGCCCAATTTCCTTTCTTAAAAAACCAGTTGAGCTTTTTAAGGCAGTAAGTGTATCTTTTTTTTCATCTTCCTTACCAAAAATACTTACAAAGACTTTTGCGTATCTTAAGTCTTTTGTTACATCAACTTTTGTTACACTAACCATTGCAGTTAATCTAGGATCCTTAATGTCATTTCGAATAATATCACTAAGTTCTCTTTTTATTTCTTCATTAATTCTACCACTTCTATATTTAGCCATAAAACCATCTCCTACCAAATTATAATTGCTTTGGTTTTATTTCTTCCATTGTGTAGCTCTCGATTATGTCTCCTTCTTTTAAATCATTATATTTTTCAATGCTTAAGCCACACTCATAACCTTGATTAACTTCTTTAGCATCATCTTTAAAGCGCTTTAAAGATGCTAAAACGGATTCGAAAATTACAATTCCATCTCTAATTACACGTACACTGCTATTTCTTACAATCTTACCATCTAACACATAGCAGCCGGCAATTGTCCCGATATTTGAGATTTTGTAAGTCATTCTAACTTCTGCTTTACCTAGTATTAGCTCTTTATATTCTGGGTCTAACATTCCTATCATTGCTTTTTTAATATCTTCAATAGCATCGTAAATAATTCTGTAAGTTTTAATTTCAACCTTTTCTTTTTCAGCAAGGCTTGCTGCATTTGTATCAGGTCTTACATTAAAACCAATAACTATAGCATTAGAAGCAGTAGCTAAAATTATATCAGATTCAGTTATTGCACCTACATCACCATGAATTAATCTTACTTTAACGTTATCTGTGGATAACTTTTCTAAGGATTGTTTAATGGCTTCTACAGAACCTTGAACATCTGCTTTTACGATTATATCAAGTTCTTTAACTTTTCCCTCTTGTATTTGGCTGTATAAATCCTCTAGGGAAACTTTATTGGAAGATTGTAAATGTTCAGCTCTTTGCTTTTGAAGTCTTTTTTCTGCCATAGCCCTAGCAGTTTTTTCATCCTTAGTAACATTAAACTTATCTCCAGCAGCAGGCACTTCAGATAATCCTAGAATTTCAACTGGTATAGATGGGCCTGCAGACTTTATCTTTTTTCCTTTATCATCAAACATAGCTCTAATTCTACCATAAGTATTACCAACAAGTATTGAATCACCTACATTTAAAGTTCCGTTTTGAACAAGAAGTGTTGCTACAGCACCTCTACCTTTATCTAGCTTAGCTTCAACTACTGTTCCTTTTGCATTTCTATTTGGGTTACCAACAAGCTCTAAAATCTCAGCTTGTAAAAGAATCATTTCAAGTAAACTATCAATACCTTCTTTAGTATGAGCTGATACTGGAACACAAATTGTATCGCCACCCCAGTCTTCAGCAACTAAACCAAATTCAGTAAGTTCTTGCTTAACTCTATCTATATTTGCACCAGGTCTATCCATTTTGTTAATAGCTACAATCATTGGCGCATTAGCTGCCTTGCAATGGTTTATAGCTTCTTTTGTCTGAGGCATAACTCCATCGTCAGCAGCAACAACTAATACAACTATGTCCGTAATCTGAGCACCACGAGCTCTCATAGCTGTAAAGGCTTCATGTCCAGGAGTATCTAGAAAAGTAATCTTTTCTCCATTAATAGTTACAGTGTAAGCACCGATGTGTTGAGTGATTCCACCAGCCTCTGTTTCTGTAACTTTTGCTTTTCTTATGGCATCTAGAAGAGAAGTCTTACCATGGTCTACGTGACCCATAACTGTAACTATTGGAGGTCTTTTTTCCGCTTCTAGATCTTCTTCTAAGTCCTCTTCTATTTCTATTTTAACAAATTCAACTTCTCTTTTTGATATAGAAATATTAAACTTTTCAGCAACCTTTTCTGCAGTATTAAAATCTATTTCTTGATTTATTGCTGCCATAACACCGCAAAATATAAGTTGTTTAATTACTTCAGTAGTAGGCTTATTAAACTTTTCAGCAAGTTCTTTTACAGTAATAGTTTCACCTATTTCTATTATTTCACTTTCTTGCTCCTCATCTGAAGTAGATTCTATTCCATTTTGATCTTTAAATTTCTTCTTATTCTTTTTAACCTTAATTTTTTCTTCTGCAAGCTCTTCATATTTTTCAATTATGTCTTCTTCATTTTCAGAACTTGCTTCTTTTTCTAATGCTGTTTTTTTGTTTTCTGCAAATAATTCCTTAATTAATTCAGCATCTTCATCCTCAATTACACTCATGTGATTTTTTACTGTTATATTAAATTCTTCAAAAAGTAAGGTTATTAAATCCTTACTAGAAATATTTAATTCTTTTGCCAATTCATGAACTCTTATTTTTGACATATATTCACCCCCGGGTTTAAATTGTATTTTCTTTTTTTAACAGTAGCATAAGATTATCACTCATATTATTATTTGTTATTCCAAGTATATTAATTTCAGCTCTTCCAATAGCAGCACCTAATTCCTCACTAGTATAGACCTCCACATAAGGCAGGAAACTATTAGTACAAAGCCTGATAAATTTTTCTTTAGTATTATTTGAACAGTTATTTGAAATGATTAGAAGAAATAACTTTTTACTTTTAATTATTTCCTCACACTTATTATAGCCCTCTACTAAATTGCCAGATTTCTTAACAATACCTAAAAATTGAAGAAACTTATCCTTCATAAGCTATTTCTTCCTTTAATTTATTATAAATTTCTTCGCTTATTTTAACTTCAAGATTTTTCTCTAATCTTTTAGACTTGAAAGACTTATTTAGGCATTCCTCGTTTTTACAGATATAGGCACCACGTCCTGGCTTTTTACCGGTTAAATCTATAGTTACCTCATTATCTTTATTTTTAACCACTCTAATAAGTTCTTTTTTAGGCTTCATTTCCATACAACCTGTGCACATTCTTTGAGGTATTTTTTTTACCTTCATAAAATCACCTACTCTTCTTGTGCTTGTAGTTCAAGGGCTTGTGTTTTACTTTTAATGTCTATTTTCCATCCGGTTAATTTAGCAGCTAATCTAACATTTTGGCCTTCTTTACCAATTGCTAAAGATAACTGATTATCATCAACTATAATACGAGCTGATTTATTTGATTCATCAATGGAAATATCAATTACTTTAGCAGGACTTAAAGCATTAGAAATATAAATTTCCGGAAGTTTATTCCATTTTATTATGTCTATCTTTTCATTTTTTAACGCATTGACTATATTTTGAACTCTAACTCCTTTAGGGCCAACACAAGCGCCCATAGCATCAACAGCTTCATCATTTGAGTGAACTGCTATTTTTGTCCTAAATCCAGCCTCTCTAGCAATACTCTTTATTTCAACAGTACCATTATAAATTTCAGGTACTTCTAGTTCAAAAAGCCTTTTTACAAGTCCTGGATGAGTTCTAGATACCACTACTTGAGCTCCTTTAGTAGTATTTTTAACTTCAACTATATATAACTTTAATTTATCATTAAAATTATAATCTTCACCAGGCATTTGCTCATTCGGTCCTATTACAGCTTCTATTTTACCAAGATCTACAAAGACATTGCCTTTATCTTTTCTTATTACTGAACCAGTTATAATATCATACTCTTTAGTAATAAATTCATGGTATATGATATTTCTTTCTGCTTCTTTAATCCTTTGCACTACTACTTGCTTTGCAGCCTGAGCAGCAACTCTCCCAAATTTTTTAGGAGTTACTTCAATATCAACCATGTCATCTATCTGATATTTAGGATTAATGTCTTTTGCATCATTTAGTGAAATTTCTTCAATTTCATTTTCTAAATTTTCAACTACTTTTTTTTGAGAGTAAACATGAATTTCTCCGTTTTCCCTATTCATAGTTACCTTTACGCTTTGGGTTGCATTTGTTACGTAATTTTTTTTGTAGGCTGCTACTAATGCATCTTCAATAGTTTCAAAAAGCATGTCTTCACTAATTCCCTTTTCTTTTACAATTTCTTTAAGCGCTTCAATGAATTCTTCATTCATGATTTAAACCTCCTTACATATCCCCTTTTAAACTGATAGTTTTAATATTATTTTTAGGTATATTTAAATTTTGATTGTCAGAATAAATAATAACTTCCTCAGAATTATAATCCAAAAGGGTTCCCTCATAGACCTTTTTACCTTCAAATAATTTTAGCATATTAACTTGAACTTCATTTGCTATATATTTAGTGAGGTGAGAGTCTGTATACAAAATTCTTTCTATACCTGGTGAAGATACCTCTAAATAGTAAGATTCACTTATAGGCTCTTCAACATCTAACATATCACTTACAGGTCTGCTAACCTTTTCACAATCATCTAAAGAAATTCCATTAGGACTATCTATATAGATTCGAAGAAAATTTTCACCTGACTCCTTTACATACTCTATATGGTATAGTTCTAAGTTCTTTTCAGTAACAATTGGAGTGAGAAGCTTAATAAGTTTTTCTATTAAAGCATCATTATTCATAATATTCCCTCCTTTGTATCAATTAACCACCATAGTGTTAATATAAAAATCTTAAAATTAAACGCAACATAAGTTGCGTTTAAAATAGAAAAAGCGGGTTTTATGACCCACTCTTGCGACGTAATTAACTGTGAAATAAACATAAAAAAACTAACAAGCTTATATTAGCACAATTAATTAATAATTTCAAGAAAAATTTGCTTTTTCTACTAAAATAGAGCTAATTAATTTGATTTACTGTCTCAAATTTATAAATGTCCACTTTCAAGAATTTTATACATTTTATATTAAAGATTTTCTATTTCCTTTATTAATTCTTGAACTAACTCTTCCTCTTTTACCTTTTTAATTATAGTACCATGCTTAAATATTAAACCTTCTCCATTTCCGCCAGCTATTCCAATGTCTGCTTCTCTAGCTTCTCCAGGACCATTTACAGCACATCCCATAACTGCAACTTTCACGTGTTTATTTAAATTTTGTAACTTATCTTCTACTTCTCTAGCTATTTTAACTAAATCAATTTGAGTTCTTCCGCAGGTAGGACAGGATATGAATTCCACACCATTATTATTGTAGCCTATTGCTTTTAATATTTCTTTACCTACTTTTACTTCTTCAATAGGATCTCCTGTAAGGGATACTCTAATTGTATCACCAATGCCTTCACTTAGTAAGGTACCAATGCCAATGCTGGATTTTATTGTTCCTCTCCAAATTGTTCCAGCTTCAGTAACGCCTATATGTAAAGGAAAATTAACTTTGCTAGAAATTAATCTGTAACTTTCTATCATTTGAACTACATTTGAAGACTTTAATGATATGACAATATCATTAAAGTTAAGCTTCTCTAAAATATCTACATGTCTTAAAGCACTTTCTACTAGCGCCTCAGGGCAAACTTTGCCGTAAGAAACTAAAAGGTCTTTTTCAACAGAACCAGAATTAACACCTATTCTTATAGGAATACCCTTATCTTTAGCTGCTTCTGCAACTGCTTTTACTCTTTCAATGCTGCCTATGTTTCCAGGGTTTATTCTTAAGGCAGATACACCATTATTAATTGAATTTAAAGCCAGATTATAATCAAAATGAATATCTGCAACTAGTGGGATATGGATTTGTTTAGCTATTTTGCCAAGTGCATCAGAGGCCTCAGCATCTGGTACTGCACATCTTATTATTTCACAGCCTGCCTGCTCAAGTTTCAAAATTTGAGAAACTGTAGATTCAACATCTCTTGTATCAGTATTTGTCATAGATTGTACAGTAACAGGAGAATCGCCACCTATATATATATCACCAATTTTAATTTTTCTTGTGTTTTTTCTAATCATGTTTTTCCCTCCTGTATTCCTCATTCTTATAGGGGCAATCTTACCACGTCGATTGCCATCGACTAGATTACCCGTAAAAGTCTATATAGGACTTTTACCATAAGCATTATCAATGCTTACGCCTTCAATTATTAGAGTTTAATGGGATAAAAAATATCTTTCATAACAACAAGTACCATAATTGCCATAAGCACTGCAAAACCTATGTAATTTACAACACCTATTTTATTGTCATCTATTTTTTTACGTGTAATAATTTCAAGTAATAATATGCAAATCCAACCTCCGTCTAATGCAGGAAATGGTATTATATTAAAAATAGCAAGCTGAACACTTAAATATGCTGCAAAGCCCATAAGAGGAATAATTCCTGCTTCAGCAGCTTTAGTAGAAACCTTTATAATAGTTATAGGCCCGCCTATATCGTTTGCTGAAGCCTTACCTGTAACTAGTGTTTTTAGAACTCCAAAGGTCTGCTTTATTATGGTGCCTGTTTGAGTAAAGCCATAGGATATAGATTTGCCTATACCAGGATTTACTAAAAC
>Ga0255336_101580_pt1 | contig 15422 bp, 13 predicted proteins | sample MeOH1_35cm_T3_17_FD_189102 | JGI IMG/M metagenome (GOLD analysis project Ga0255336, IMG submission 189102) | Sandy soil microbial communities from University of British Columbia, Vancouver, Canada - MeOH1_35cm_T3_179 | ecosystem: Engineered > Artificial ecosystem > Sand microcosm > Unclassified ...
ACAGTATAGATAAATTATATTGAGATATCTATGGTTATCTCCACTATACTATATAATTCAACACAATTGAGGTAGATTCCTGCTTTTTGATGAAAAAATCAGAGGGTTTCTGCACCAGAATCAAAGAATATATAAAAATTCCTACGGACGTTCGGACTGTTCCAGTCGAATATTATACTTGGAATTGGTTTTCTTTTGCACATAATACATTCAAGTTTTCGCAATTGCCTTCAAAGGTTATGTTGCTTGACCGCTCCGAGCAAAAACTACAGGGCGGCTCTGACAAATATATATCAAAAATAATTGAGGATACTTTAGAAAAATCTGAAAGTGCCTTATTATCATTGTTATATCGAAAGCAAAAGGAAATATTTTCCAGTCAAGAAAGTATGCAAAAGATTAATGAGCGTTTATCCGAAAACAAAGCAGAGATTACTGACAGAGAAATATCCGTTTCCATTGATATCTCTGCCCGTAGTAATTGGGATTCAAATCTTACACTTTACATTGATGATGTACCTTTTAGATATATAGGCAAAGGTGAACAAGGGGCAATCAAAACAAAACTTGCATTGCAGACTAAAATGGAAAAATCACAAATTGTTATGATTGAGGAACCCGAGACAAATTTGTCATATACTAATCTAAACAAGCTCGTATACAGTTTAGTAAAGGCTTGTTCAGAAAAGCAATTGATTATCACCACTCACAGCACTTTTATGATGAATAAGATTGGAATAGATAAAGTTATATTTATGAGCGGTTACGCAATAGCAACTATGAGTGGTATCAGTGATAGTACGAAACAGTATTTCCAAAAGCTGCCTGGTTATGATACGTTAAGAATGATTATTGCTAATCGCTCTGTATTAGTGGAAGGCCGATCTGACGAATTGATTGTACAAAAAGCATATCACCAACTCCATAAAAGACTTCCCTTAGATGATGGGATCGATATTATTACTGTTGGTGGTCTTGCATTTAAGCGATTTATGGAAATAGCAGAGAAACTCAATAAACAAATTTCTGTTATAACAGACAACGATGGCGATTATGAAGCTACTAAAGCTCGGTATAAGGCATTTGACAAATCCACAAACATTTGCCTTTGTATTGATGATGATATAGCATATCCGACATTGGAGCCACAAATAGTTAAAGTAAATAATTTGGCGGTACTTAATACTCTTTTCCAAAAAAGTTTTACTACTAAGGAAGAAATGTCGGAATACATGCTAAAGAATAAAGCTGATTGTGCTTTGCAAATTTTCGAGAACATTGTTATGCCAAAGTACATTCTCGATGCCATACGATAACGATTTTTTTCTTAGCTTCTGCTGGGGCGGGGAAAACAACGATGGTTGCTGATTATGCGATTAAGCATCCTCTCCAAAAAATACTGTTGACAACTACGCATGAAAACACCTCTCACCTCCATAAGACTATCTGTAAACTTTATGGTGTACAACCTGAAAATGTATCAATAATGAGTTGGTTTTCCTTCCTTTTAACAGAGTGTGTACGTCCATATCAAAATTTTTTATACTCTGATAAAAGATTGAAAATCTTCACTTCATTCCGTATATATCAGCTAAATTTAAGAGTAGAACAGATACAAGACACTATTATTTATCGAATGATACCCATATTTTCAGTGATAAAATGTCTGATTTCGCTTATCATTGTAATATGGCTTCTGATGGGTTAGTTATCAAGCGTCTTGAACAGCTTTTTGATGTGTTTATTCTTGATGAAGCACAGGATATTTCTGGTTACGATTTTGATTTTATTGAATTATTATTGCACTCAAAAATAAAAGTCATCATGGTTGGCGATGTTCGTCAGAAAACATATAGTACTACTAAGTCTACAAAAAATAAGAAGTTCTCCAATGATATTTACAAGTGGTTTCAGCATTTAGAAGCTAAAGGATATGGCGAATTAACAATACTCAATCAATCACATCGGTGTATTCAACAGATTTGTGATTTTGCCGACGCATTATTTCCGGCACTTCCTAACTCAAAATCATTAAATCTTAATATTAGTAACCATGACGGCATCTTTCTTGTAAGCCCTTGTGACTTGACAGCATACTACGCATTATATAAACCACAGATACTTATTTATGATAAAAGGGCTGCTTCAAAAGCTAATGGCTTGCCCGTTAATAATTTTGGGGCAGTAAAAGGACAAACCTATAACCGAGTAGTAATCATTCCAACAAAACCAATAGAGAAGTACCTTTGCAATGGCAGAATAGCTGAAGTGGAGAGCAGCATTGAAAAATTCTATGTCGCGATCACTCGGGCAAGGCACAGTGTAGCTTTCTTGGCAACCAGTACTCCGTCATTACCGTCTATATTAAAATGGGAATGTCCGCAGACAGATTGAAAAAGAAGGAGGAGCTTTATGTCTTTATGGGATAATAAAGGCATTCCACATAAAGGTTGGACTTGCGTAGGTATGATTGACTTGGGCGAAGATGCGGACGACATGGACTTTGAAACTCGCAAGTCTGAATTATATGAGCAATGTCAAATGTGTAACCAAGAAGGTATCCGTTATGTCCACATCATGGAGCATCCAGCGTATGATGGCCAACTTAGAGTTGGTTGTATTTGTGCTGAAAAAATGGAAAATGACTATTCTACTCCTCGCGAACGAGAAAACGCTATGAAGAATAGGCATTACCGTAAAATGAATTTCTTAAAGCGTGACTGGCAATCACGGGCTAATGGATATCTTGTCTTAAAGTATAAGGGAAAGTATATTACAATAATGCGTAGCAAATTTAACCAAACAGAATTTGGCATTGCTTATAACGGAGAATTCATTTGGCACTATCAAAGCCGAAAAATCAAAGACATTCGGACAGCCAAATTAGTAGCTTTTGAAATCTTTGACCAATAAAAAGTTGTGGTGCCCGTGGTGCCCAAATGGTGCCCCACCTTGCAAAACCACTTGATAAAGAGATATAACACTCAAGAGCATGAATTGAGGAAATGCCTATTATAAGCCACTTTGAGCCATTATGTTATAAGAAGGAACGGGCTTTTATAAGTAAAAATATGGGAATAACATTCCTCGAAATCGTTTGACGGGTAACCGTCCGTGGGTTCGAATCCCACCTCCTCCGCCACTACATACGTTTTGGGATCATGCTTGTTTTAGATGCCAGTCTCTTAGCCGATAATCTTTACTTTATTAAAACCCGTGAAGAACAATGCAAGAATATGAGCATCCGCGAAATTATGCGTGCCATTTCTGATAACGCTGATATTATTTATTTTTCCGCTCGAAAATTAGGATGTGCCCGTGGAGGCGCGATCTGTACGAGCAATGAAAAACTATTTGACAAGATGCGGATATTTATCCCGCTTTATGAAGGTTTTCTGACCTATGGTGGGATGTCCGTCCGTGAGATGGAGGCCATGACTGTGGGTCTTGAGGAAACGATGGATGAAGATATGATTAATCAGGGACCCCAGTTTATTGCGTATATGACTGAGGAGCTTCAGAAAAAGGGCGTACCGGTCGTTACACCGTCAGGAGGTCTTGGCTGCCATCTTAATGCGATGGAGTTTGTGAGTCATATTCCTCAGCAGGAGTATCCTGCAGGTGCGTTAGCAGTTGCTCTCTATATCGTCAGTGGAGTTCGTGGTATGGAAAGAGGAACGATGTCCGAGGAAAGGGATGAAAATGGAATCGAACCACTCTCAAATATGGAGCTATTGCGTTTAGCTATGCCACGACGAGTCTTTACGCTTTCTCAAGTTAAATACGCTATCGATCGGATTGTCTGGCTTTATGAGAACCGTAAACTTATCGGTGGATTGAAATTTGTTGATGAACCTAAGATTTTACGCTTTTTCCTTGGAAAATTAGGAACAGTTTCGGATTGGCGAAATGACTTAATGAAGAGATTTAGACAGGATTTCGGAGATAGTTTATAAAAGGAAAAAAGGGGTTTCGCGTTGCGAAGCTCCTTTTTTAAATGCCATTTACACAACAAGTTAAAAAAAGTTTGAAAAGTAACATAAAAACTTCTTATTGCGACATAATTTGCGTGGATACTATGTTATTCTTAAACAAATTGAAATTATAATAAAGCAATTTAAAATTTGTGTAAAAAGGCAAATTTACTGAAAGGTGGAGACGCAAAGCTATGGGTCTAAGGCTATAACATGCTATGACTGCTAGGTTGCTGAGACGGAATAGAGTATGTTTATGATAATGGTCTTTCTCCTAATTACATAGGAGAAAGACCATTTGCTTTTAAAAAATTTATATTCATAAGAGGGGATGGTTTTGTGATGAAAGCAAGAATAAACCAAAAGGTCTAACCGGTTCAGGCATTGTAAATGATGAGATAGCGACTATATTATAACCATTTATATAACCAAGGTCAGCCACAATCGGTGGGGCTTGATTAATCAGATCGGCGAACGGTTGAAAACTAAACGCAGGAATGGGTTTATCATTAAAATCCAGAATACTTATTCCACTATAGCTTACCGTCGCATCACGGGTAAAACCAATACCGGTAATCGTTATAACCCCTGCGGTGTATATCGCTTGGGGGGTCGTACTCCCGGATACTCGGAATTGTTACCCAAGTGACGTGTGATGGAAGTTATATTACGATTACGGGTATAGGTTTTTCGGAAGCAATGATTATTGGTTACGATGGCAGTGCAGGAATTAAGTATGTGGATGGAACTCTAGTTGAACCGTTCAGCTTTCATTACCCATGGTGGTAAAAATATGTAGTCAAACCTGTTTAAAAGACAGCAGGGCGTAAAGCTATGGGTCTAAGGCTATAACGGCTATGGTTGCCAGGTTACTTACAATTCAATTTTAATAGGAAAGCTGCACGACCTAACCTTTTTATCATCTTATGGTACCGCGCAGCGGCATGGGGGTCTATCCAGAAAAGGAGAGAGAAAATGAAAAAGCTTATCGGAATTCTCACAGTGCTTGTGTTAATGCTTAATATTCCAACATTAACACAAGCCAATACCTCGGTTACCAGTAGCTCGACATCGGTCCAAGTTAAACGTCTTTATGGGCAAGATCGCTATCAAACGGCGACTAAGATTGCTGATGAAGTGGCACTTGAAAACGGGATTGACTTTAGTAAGGGACAAAAGTTTAAAGCTGTGGTACTCGCTTCGGGTAATGACTATCCCGACGCAATAGCAGGAGCACCTTTGGCGCAACTGTATGGAGGGTCTATTTTGCTCGTTGATCGTACTCCGGAGGAAAGCACAACGACATGGGATTATATCCGTACACATGTAAATTCAGAAGGCCAAGTTTTTATTCTCGGGGGTAAGGGTGTCATTCCCGAGTCTTTTACAAATTATCTACAGAGCATGGGTTTTAATGTAGGTAATATTCATCAAATTGGTGGGAAAGATCGAAACGAAACCTCCCTTTTGATTGCCAAAGAGTTATTAAATCCGGCTCAAACCGCATTTCTAGTGAGCGATTCAAACTTTTATGATGCACTCACCATTGCATCCTCTGCGGTTTCATTAAATATTCCAATCTTGCTGGTTTCTCCATCAGGACTTTCTCCAGAGCAAAAAAGTTTTTCTGATTTTCTAACTGGTGTTATGTCCGTAGGAGAGATTCAAAAGACGATCGCAGTATCGTACCCGAAAGCAGTAGGTTTCTCAGGTTTAAAATAGATATGATACAAATGCAATTTTTACGAGTAAATTTCTGGTCAACAAACCCAAGGTTTTCTTAACTACGGGGGAAGCCTATCCTGATGCATTGGCAGGAGCTCTATTGGCTGGAACATCTGACGAATGTCCTGTGATCTTTACAACACCGAATAGCTTACAGCCGGAAACGGCTTGGGCTTTAAACCAAATTTCTTATTATGATAAGAGGGATAGTGTCGAAAAAATTAATAATCAACAAGTGACGATCCCGGCAGTTATATATCCGGAATTAGTGGTACTGGGAGGTACAGGGGCGGTAAGCAATGATGTCGTAAAACAAGCTCAGCAGATTCTGAATAATCCCGGCGATCCTACGACAGGGAGCGATGCTGTTAATTCGGTAGGTAACCTGGCCGGGAATATTGTCAATGAGGGTTTGGCTGTTACACAAGGGGAATGGATTTACTATACCGATCTTTATTATGAAGGGTCTCTATACAAGATCAAGAAAGATGGGACCGGAAAAATGAAACTGACGGCTGATGTTCCGCTTTTTCTTAACGTTAGCGGGGACTGGGTTTACTATAAAAATTATAAAGAAGACAAGATATATAAGATAAAAACAGATGGTACAAGCCGAACTAAACTCAGTGATGACAATTCCGAACAATTTATTGTCTCTGGGGACTGGATTTACTTTATAAATGGGTCCAATAATTTTACAATTTATAAAATGAAAACGGACGGAACGAATAAAATTAAACTTAACTCCGATACATCTTCGGATATTAATGTAGTTAACAATACGATTTATTACATCAATTATAATGATAAGGTAAAAATCTATCGGATGACCACTGACGGGTTGGATAACAGCAAAGTTAGCGATCTCGCCCAGGCTTACAATATGATTGTTAATTGGAATACAATTTATTACTCGAATTATTCAGATACAGATAGGTTTGCCGTTTCTAAGATCAATACAGACGGAACAGGAATGACTAAAGTAACAAATGATCATTCACGTAGCTTCAGTATAGAGAATGACTGGATATATTATGCCAATAGCTCAGACGCTAACTCCCTATATAAAATAAAGACAGATGGAACGAATAAGACAAAACTCAATAGCAGTATCACTTCTTATGTGAACGTAATTGGGGATTGGGTTTATTATGTGAAGAACCCACCCAGCAATTCTCAGCTCTACAAGACAAAGATAGACGGGAGCGAGGACAAAATCGTCGACTAGTTTTATTTAAAGACGAAGCGGATCGCGCATGGATCAAAGTCATCTCTCTCGATGGAGAGAGATGGATAGGCTGTTAAAAAACAAGTAACATGTAAAGAAGTTCTAAGGGAAAGCACGAAAGTGATCACCGAAGTTTCGGTGGTCTTGGGTTCGGAATGACTTTATCTATGTTCTAACCGATGAAAATCAAGTTGTCTAGGTAAAAAGCCGGTTAACGGAGATGTCCCATGAAATGGAATAAATACATTTAACTCAAATTGCCATAATCCGACAGAAGATTACCTATTTCTGGATTAAATTTCATTGTTATTTTTGTTCGAAGTCTTTAAAATTTATCTTATAAAGATATTTCGGAGGGAATAAAGATGGAAAAAAAGCTTTTGCGGAGAATTGAGGCGCTGCGAAAAAGGCTAAACAAATTGGGGACAACCCATGATCTTGTCGATGATGAAGTTGTCGCAGTTAGCCAACAACTGGATCAAGTATTAAATGAATATCAAAAAATAATTTCTTATCATCAATTAAGTTTTTGGTGAACCACTTCTTAGTAAATAGAAATCTTTGACGAAATTTGGTTGACAGGCTTTTAACGATAGATTATAATAGCAAACGTCACTTGAAATTCAATAAATTTTTAAATGGCGAACTCGGAGAGGTGGCTGAGCTGGTCGAAGGCGCTCGCCTGGAAAGCGAGTACATGAGGCAACTTGTGTCGAGGGTTCGAATCCCTCTCTCTCCGCCATAAGGTTAACTAGAGCCAAGTTTGATTGCTTTCGTATTCGACTTTGGCTTTTTCTTTTGTTATAATAACTTTGGTCGTGCTAGACGGGGTGGTGGCGGAATCCTGTAACCCGCAATCCGCTATAGCGGGGTGGAATTCCTGCGCGAGGGCAACGCTTGTGGAGCGGCCAGGTCTAACTTGTGATGAAGTTTGGGTCTTACGCAACAGAGCACTTCGAATCGTGTCAGATCCTGACGGAAGCAGCACTAAGAAGCACGCTTTGTGTGCCGTAAGGTTGCCTGAATTGAGCAAGGAAGCCTGGATTCGTCCGGAAGTGTTTGTTCGGACAAAGGTGCACGGCTTATAATTTAAGGTGGTCTTGGAACCATCTTTTTTGGTATATACGGGAAGATTAAAAATCAACTGACTTTGTCTCGGCGGAAAGTGAAGGTGGGACAATGGCCTATTTAGCGCTTTACCGTGAGTGGCGCCCAAAAAATTTCAGAGAAGTAGTGGGTCAGGAACACGTTACGAAGACCCTCACCAATGCCTTAAAACATGAGAAAATCGCGCATGCTTATTTGTTTAGTGGACCTCGCGGAACTGGAAAAACAACGGCAGCCAAGATATTGGCAAAAGCTTTAAATTGTGAGGACCGAGATGGAGTTGAGCCTTGTAATCAGTGTTCTTCTTGTTTAAGCATTGATCAGGGGAATGCGATGGAAGTTCTCGAAATCGATGCTGCCTCGAATCGTGGAATTGACGAAATTCGCGAACTCCGAGAAAACGTTCGTCTCAGCGCAAGTGAAGGAAAATATAAAGTCTACATTATTGATGAAGTTCATATGCTGACGACGGAAGCGTTCAATGCGCTACTTAAGACGCTAGAAGAACCGCCCGAACGGGTCGTATTCATTCTGGCGACGACAGAAGTTCAAAAAATTCCCCTAACGATATTATCTAGGGTACAACGTTTCGAATTTCACCGAATCTCTCTTGAGCAAATTGAGGCGCGGTTGCAAGAGGTTTGCCAAGCCATTAAACGGTCGGTTACTTCGGAGGCTCTGTCGATTATTGCGCAGAAATCTGAAGGTGGTTTGAGGGATGCCTTGAGTATTCTTGATCAGTGTATACTTCTTGATGGAAGTATTGGAGTAGAACAGGTCTATCAGGTTTTAGGGATGGTGGGGGAAGAGTATAGTTCCCGGCTTTTCGATATTCTCCTAACCCGTGATTATTCACAAGCCTTACGTTTATTGACCGATGGAATTAATCAAGGACGTGATCCACGGCAGATTTTAAGAGAACTTATGGAGTATTTACGCCAAGCTTTACTTTACGTTTCAACGCGTCAAGTCCCTAATATTGCTCCACAACTTAAAGAGAAGATTGCGATTCAAAGCGATAAAGCAGGTATGAAACTTATTCTGCAATGGATTAGTATTCTCTTACAAGGAGAGAGTCAGCTAAAATACGCCTCTAATGCCCGACTGGCTGCAGAAATGTTACTGGTCCAGATGATTTATGATACCTGCGAGGAAATTTCCTTGGGTTCCGAAGAGTTGGAGAAACGCCTAACCCTACTTGAGCAGGAAGTTCGTAAACTAGCATCGGGACAACCCATTCAGGTTGTTCAAAGTGCCCACCAGCAGCAAGGCGGAGTCACAAGAGCGCCAGAAGGACTAGAGCGGACAGCGGAAAGCCGGAATTCCTCTGAACAAAAACAAAAAGCCGAATCAAGTGTGATTCCAAAAGCTCAGACTTCGAAGAGCGGGAATAAAGGCCTATCCCTTGAACTCATGCAGAGTAAGTGGCCAGACGTTCTGGATCAGGTTCGCAAATATAAAAAGTCAACACATGCTTTCTTAATGGAAGGAAAGCCAATAGATTTAAAAGAAGAAAAACTGGTCATTGTTTTTAAGGAAGGACTATCGTTTCACCGGGATAAGGTCGACCAAGCCGAGAACCGGGAGACCATTGAAAAAGTACTACAGGAAATCTTCGGAGTTACCATAAGTTTACAGAATATGATGGAGAGCGAATGGGAAAAGCTCAAACCGGAAATGAATCAAGAGGAAAGTAATCCTGTTGTTAAAAAAGCAGAGGATATCTTTGGTGCAGATCTTGTATTTGTTAAGCAGGATTAGACAAGGATAAACTTTTTAAGTACAATCATCTTGAATGCAGTAACGTTGATTATTAATAAGGAGCGTGAATAGTATGGGTTATAAAGGCGGCATGGGGAATATGGGAAACATGGGAAATATGAATAACATGTTAAAACAAGCTCAGAAACTACAAGAAGAAATGGCGAAGACCCAAGAGGAATTGAAACTAAAAACCGTAGAAGCCTCTGTAGGGGGAGGAGCAGTGCAGGTTGTGGTCAGTGGTAAAATGGAACTTGTTGAGTTAAAGATTAAACCGGAGGCTGTGGATCCGGAGGATGTGGAAATGCTCGAAGATATGATTAAAGCGGCTGTCAATGAAGGTTTCCGTAAAGTCGAAGAAATGACTTCCGCGGAGATGGGTAAGTTGACCGGTGGATTAAAACTCCCCGGGCTGTTCTAATCGAAGACGTGAGCTAAGAAGATGGATTTTTTAAACTACCCACAACCTTTAGCTGATCTTATTTCAGGACTTTCCAGACTCCCAGGTATTGGGCCAAAAACGGCTGGGCGTCTGGCCTTTTATCTTTTGCAGCAACCGCAAATAGCCGAATCGCTCACAGATGCGATCTGCAATGCTCTGAAAAATATCAAAGAGTGCTCGAATTGTTGTAACTACACAGATCAAGACCCCTGCCCAATTTGCACCAGCGAAAAAAGAGACTCCTCTTTTCTTTGCATTGTCGAGCAACCACGAGATGTTGTAGCTCTTGAAAAGACGAGGGAATTTAGAGGAAAATATCATGTTTTACATGGGGTTATTTCTCCGTTAGAAGGAATTGGACCTGAACAGTTAACAGTTTCCCAGCTTCTCAAACGACTTGATGGTGTTCAGGAAGTCGTGATGGCACTAAATCCAACGGTTGAAGGAGAGGCAACGTCAATCTATTTATCAAAGCTCCTAAAACCCATGGGAATTAAAGTAACCCGGCTTGCCCACGGCCTACCGGTAGGCGGAGATCTGGAATATGCGGACGAGGTCACGATTGCGCATGCTTTGGAAGGCCGCCGTCAAATTTAAGGTCAACAAGAAAATCTATATGGAAAATTAGCATGAAAAGTCAGGGTCAGTTCTTCTTTGTTAAGTTCAAGCATAGGCTTGGACTAGGATGGACAAAGGAGGACAGATTATGACTTTTCTATTTTTAGGTCTCTTCATTGTTTTAATGGGACTGGTTATTCGTTCGAGCTTAGGAAAGCCGAATCTATTTCTTAAATTGTCGATTCATATCCTCGGTGGAATTGTCGGATTATGGCTTTTGGATCTCATTTTGAGTGTCTTAGGGTTTGGAATTCCTATCAATTTATTCACCGTACTCATCGTAGGTGTATTAGGTTTCCCCGGTGTTTTAGCTCTTGCCGGGCTCCAGGCGTTGGGAATTTGAAATGTTTAAATTTTCACAGCTCTTGACGAATGAAATATATGAAGAGTATACTGATACTAAACATCAGGGGGACTATTCAGGAAATTAACCAGAATAGTGCCCTAATCTGTTTTTTAGGGTTCTTTTATGAATATTCTATCATTTTTCTAAACCTGAATGGTGCTCTTTTACCTTTGAGAAAATTTAAACTAAAGGTAATGCTATACTCCTGGATTTAGGGATAGAGAAGGAGAGTCAGCTCTCTAAGGAACCCTATAATTGATTTATTTACATAATTAAGGAGGATGTATTCAATGGCAAAAATGAAAACCATGGATGGTAACGAAGCGGCAGCTCATGCATCGTATGCGTTTACTGAAGTCGCAACCATCTTCCCCATTACTCCATCTTCGACGATGGCCGAATTTGTGGACGAATGGGCCGCTCATCAAAAGAAAAATATTTTCGGTCAACCTGTTAAGGTTGTCGAGATGCAATCTGAGGCAGGCGCAGCTGGCGCGGTTCATGGTTCCCTTCAAGCAGGTGCGTTAACAACAACATATACTGCTTCTCAAGGGTTGCTTCTGATGATTCCAAACATGTATAAAATTGCTGGTGAATTACTTCCAGGCGTATTTCACGTGAGTGCCCGTGCTTTAGCAACGCATGCGCTTTCTATTTTCGGGGATCACCAAGACGTCATGTCTGTTCGGAGCACTGGTTTTGCTGAACTTTCCTCGCATAGTGTACAAGAAGCCTTGGACTTAGGCTATATCGCTCACTTAGCTGCGATTAAGTCTCGCGTACCGTTCCTTCATTTCTTTGATGGTTTCCGCACTTCCCATGAAATCCAGAAAATTGAAGTTACAGACTATGAAGATGTAGCTAAACTTTTAGATCGTGACGCTGTCCAAGCTTTCCGTGATCGTGGATTGAATCCCGAACATCCTGTACTTCGTGGTTCCGCTGAAAACGGTGATGTTTATTTCCAAACTGCAGAGGCTGCAAACCGCTTCTATGATGCGGTTCCTGATATTGTTGAGCATTATATGCAAGAATATAAGAAAATCACGGGCCGCGAGTATCATCCTTTCCAATATTATGGCGCTGAAGATGCTGACCGCGTTATCATAGCAATGGGCTCCATCTGCGATACCATTGAGGAGACCATTGATTATTTGAGGACAAAAGGAGAAAAGGTCGGAGTTGTAAAAGTTCACCTCTTTCGTCCATTCTCCGCAAAATATCTATTTAACGTGATGCCTAAGACGGTGAAAAAGATTGCTGTACTTGATCGTACGAAAGAGCCAGGTTCCTCAGGTGAGCCACTCTATCTCGATATTAAGGACGCCTTCTACACGAGTGATCTGAAACCCGTCATTGTCGGCGGACGCTATGGCTTAGGTTCTAAAGACACTACTCCTTCACAAGTATTAGCTGTCTATAAAAACCTTAGCGCCGCTGAACCTAAAAACAGCTTTACAATCGGAATTATTGATGACGTAACCCACAAATCCTTGCCGGAAGATGAATTCATTGATACTGCTCCGGAAGGCACGATTGCTTGTAAGTTCTGGGGCTTAGGATCTGATGGTACAGTCGGTGCCAATAAGCAAGCTATTAAAATTATTGGTGACCACACCGATATGAATGCTCAAGCTTATTTCCAATATGACAGCAAAAAATCTGGGGGTACCACAATCTCCCACATTCGTTTTGGTAAGAAAAAAATTAAATCCCCCTACTATGTTATTGGTGCGGACTACATTGCTTGTCATAACCAAGCCTATGTCGGCCAATATGACTTAGTTAAAGGATTGAAGAAGAACGGAACCTTCGTTCTCAACACGCAATGGAAACCGGAAGAAATGGAAGAAAGAATTCCTGCTTCCTTAAAGCAATATATTGCGAAAAATAATATTAGCTTCTATATTATTGATGCTGTTTCGATCGGTCGTGAGATTGGACTGGGTTCCCGTATTAACATGATCATGCAGGCCGCCTTCTTTAAACTTGCTAACGTGATCCCTGTGGATGTAGCGATTGGCTACCTCAAAGAATCCGTAGTCAAATCCTATGGTAAAAAAGGTCAAAATATTGTTGACATGAATAATGCTGCAATTGACCGTGGTGTTTCTTCCCTCGTTAAAATTGAAGTCCCTGCTTCTTGGGCTCAAGCGACTGATGCGAAGGCTGAAGCTGCAGCAACAAAGGAATTACCGGATTTCATTAAAAACATTATGATCCCGATGAATACTCTCGAAGGAGAAAGCCTTCCTGTTAGTGCTTTTATTGGACGTGAAGATGGTACCCTTCCTTCAGGCACTGCTGCTTACGAGAAACGTGGGATTGCTGTTATGGTTCCAGAATGGAAGATGGATCAATGTATCCAATGTAACCAATGTTCCTATGTTTGCCCTCATGCTGCCATTCGTCCGTTCTTAATGAATGAAGAAGAAGCAACGAAGGCTCCCCAAACCTTTGTGGGTAAGAAGGCAATTGGCAAAGAAGCCGAAGGTCTCCAATTCCGTATGCAAGTGGATACACTCGATTGCACCGGTTGTGGAAACTGTGCTGAAATCTGCCCATCTAAGGAAAAAGCACTTGTCATGAAGCTTTCACCAGAGCAAATTGCAGAGCAAGCGGATAACTGGGAATTTGCACTTACCCTTTCCGATAAGAGCAAACGTTTTGACTTGTTTACAGTAAAAAATAGCCAATTTGCACAGCCTCTTCTTGAATTCAATGGCGCTTGCCCAGGTTGTGGTGAAACAGCTAATGTTAAGCTTCTTACCCAACTATTTGGTGATCGCATGATGATTGCTAATGCAACAGGTTGTAGCTCCATTTGGGGGGGGAGTTCTCCTTCCGTACCTTATACCACCAATAAAGAAGGTAAAGGTCCGTCTTGGGCAAACTCCTTGTTCGAAGATAACGCGGAGTTTGGTTATGGTATGTACCTCGGTGTTCGTCAACAACGTGAAAAGTTAGCTGATCTTATGAAGGAAGCCCTGGGAACTGAAATTAGCGCTGAACTCAAAGAAGCCTTCCAAGATTGGGTTACTGGAATGAATGATGCGGATGCTTCTAAAGCTGCAACCGCAAAAATTCTTGCCCTTCTTGACAATTACCAAGGGGATAATGATCTTCTCAAAGAGATTATCGCGAGAAAAGATCATCTCGTTAAAAAATCACAATGGATCGTCGGTGGAGACGGATGGGCTTATGATATCGGTTACGGCGGCCTAGACCATGTCCTCGCTTCAGGTGATGATGTGAATGTTCTTGTTATGGATACTGAAGTTTATTCCAATACCGGCGGACAATCATCTAAAGCAACACCCGTTGCTGCTGTAGCTAAGTTCGCTGCTGCTGGTAAGAAGATTCGTAAAAAGGACCTAGGTATGATGGCTATGAGTTATGGCTATGTTTATGTCGCTCAGATTGCTTTGGGTGCTAACATGGCTCAAGCAATTAAAGCTATCAAAGAAGCAGAAGCTTATAAGGGACCTTCACTTATTATTGCTTATGCACCATGTATTAACCACGGTATTAAAGCGGGTATGGCGAAGAGCCTTGATGAGTCCAAGAAAGCCGTAGAGACTGGATATTGGCACCTCTATCGCTTTAACCCAGATCTTGAAGATCAAGGTAAAAATCCGTTTACAATCGATTCCAAGGAACCGACTAAACCTTTCCGTGATTTCCTTATGGGTGAAGTCCGTTACACCTCTTTGTTGAAAACTTTCCCAGACACTGCTGAGGAACTTTTCTCCAGTGCTGAGAAGTATGCTAAAGTGCGTTATGACTCTTATAAACGTCTTGCTGATCAAAAGTGGGACTAAAAAAACTTAATAGGATCAAATAATTTTAAAATTTCCGGAGAGTGGGTGTAGACCCACTCTTTTTTTGTACTAACAGAAAGTATAAGTCTGGGGGCAGATAATATAAGTGCAACCAGCGGCTTTCGTTCTCCTACGATGCATGTATTTAAGTCCGGCAGGATAAGGCGACTAGAGCCATCGCTTTGGCGCCGGCTAAGTCTTCTTTATCCTACGATGTAAGTGGTTAAGTCCGGCAGGATAAGGCGACTAGAGCCATCGCTTTGGCGCCGGCTAAGTCTTCTTTATCCTACGATGTAAGTGGTTAAGTCCGGCAGGATAAGGCGACTAGAGCCATCGCTTTGGCGCCGGCTAAGTCTTCTTTATCCTACGATGTAAGTGGTTAAGTCCGGCAGGATAAGGC